>RRZU010209874.1_pt1 | contig 11947 bp, 13 predicted proteins | sample 2165561 | NCBI WGS metagenome assembly RRZU01 (sample SAMN10456909, study PRJNA506462) | wastewater metagenome | isolation source: wastewater sludge | place: USA: Moscow, Idaho | reverse complement strand
GAACATCGGTGACGCGCTCCGGCACCAAAGATACTTACAGTATTTCCACCAGCAACAATTACCTCACCAAAACCAGCGTTGGTGCGGTCAGTTATACCCACGATGCCACGGGCAATATCACCAAGCGCGGCAGTGATGTGTTTGCCTACAATGGCTATGGCCAGCTCACCGGCGCAACCGTCAATGGCACCGTTGCTCAGTACAAGTACGACGCCAACAATCAAAGGGCATCCAAAACCGTCGCCGGGCAAACCACATTGTACATCTACGACAACGACGGCCGTCTGCTGGCTGAGGCTGAGGCTGAGGCCGATACCTGTATTCGCTTAGCCACCAAGATTCTGGACCCCAGCAGCCAAATCATTCAAAGTTTGTTCAACTTCATTATTGAACTTTTTATCGTGCATCTGAACTGAAGTAGACATAACCATTACCTTGCATGTCACTGTGCGGCCAGACAAGAACCCATCCTGTTCGTCTAAACATGCTTTGTAATTACTCGTAGCAAATTTAGCGGCATCAGAACGACTAGAAATAGAGGAAAAAAACACATCCATTTTTTCCTCTTTGGCAATGTAATGGGAATAAATCAAAACAGGTGCGAGACTTAGAACAACGAATAAACTTGTTAGTAAATAAGAGCGTTTTATAGCAAAAGAAATTAAAGCCAAAAGGCTAATAACAACTAATGAAACAATCAGGGTCATATTCAAATCAAGCATACAGCTCTCTCTTTATTATTTTTTGCCTACAGAATTACGTGACCGATATCGCCAAACATCGAGCTGGCGATTAGCTATCCATTAGGCAACGCTAAAGAAATAATTACAAATTTTGGAGGCTGATTCTGATTAAAACTGACAAGTGATTACGCTGGTGTATCAGGTACACTTCTCACTGGGCGGTATGGTGTAGGCAGAAGATGGATTGGATTTTTATAAGGCTTACCCATGCGAGTAAGCCTGGTCATGATTAAGATTTTTTCATTTTTGCCTGAATTTTTTTAACCCATTCGTTTTCATCGCAATCAACTGTCGAGTCGGCGGCTTCAATACCTTTTTTGTATTCGACTTGGCCAACGGCATTTAGTCCGAGCAAATAAGCAAAAACAGGACTGTTCATAGACGTATCTCTCAATGACTCGATTGAAGTTGCTTTGCCACAATGTTTCTTCTCCACGTCCGCAATGTATTTAGTAACAATCGCACAGCTATCACATACATCTTTTAATGATGATAAAAACTGTTCAACGGATTGTGTGGCGGCGGCCTTCGTTTGGACTTGAGGTGCTGCTTGTGTGAATAAGCTAGTCGTAATACCTGCAACAACGGTTAAAGCAACAATCGATTTTTTAATCATTTTATCTCCATACTTTTTATGCGTTAATTACGGAACAAACAGGAGCTCCGTGAGCTCCCGTGAAAACATTAGTGGACTTGAGCACGAGCCTTTTTCTTCGACTCCACCGCCTTCGTGATTGCATCTTTTTTCGAGAGCCCTGAGTTTAAGAATCCTTGAACCAGTGTTCTGTCTGCCGGATCGGTAGAGTGGATCATCATGGATTTATCATCCTGATAATTTCGTATGATCTGTGTAACGCCGTTGAAACGGACCATACATTCAGAGAACATGCCTTTATGTGTACGAACCGACTTCATCAGTTCAAAGAAACTGTCGGATGCTTCAATGTATTTATCACTTTTCAGTCGGTTAATAACGTCTTCTTCCTGCTGCAAAATGATCTGCCAAGGGCTGTTAGAAAGGATCGCTTTACCCGTTGATGTCGCGTAGTAGTCCGTGATCTGCTGGGTGATACACACCCCGGCACAACGGGTTTTACGGAAACGACGCCAGCCAGCCTCAAGGAAAGCCGCAAAGAAGGCGTTATTTTTGTTCGCGCCAGATTCACCGATGTACTCCCATGCTTCGTCAAGTAAGAACAAACGCTTACGTCCGTCAGACTTACGGAACATGGCATCTTGAGCTTGTTGAATGATGGCCATGAGCACGACAGTTTGAAACTCTGGCTGAGATTTCAATGCGTTCAATTCAACGACAATCAGACGTGAATCGAAGTCGATAGGAGGTGCAATTCTGCGGTCAAACAATGCGCCATAAATACCGCCAACCGTGTAAGGCTTTAGCTGCTTACCGATATCCGATACACGCGTATCTTCGTCTTGTTCTAACAACTCGGAATAACGAGTGATCGACGCAGCAGACGGTTCATCCTCAATCATTTTTACCAGATAACTTAACATCTCAGCTGATTGAAAATTGGTAAGATCGCCAGTTGGGGACGCCATGATTTTCATTTGGTTAAAAATCATGATGAGTTTTTCACGGCCCTCAACCGATAGCGCCTGCTCACCGTCAACACCCTCGGTATGAATATCGGATAGATCGGCAAATGGGTCTAAAGAAAAGTTCAGGTTTTTGCCAAAATCGATGTACTGACTTGAAGCAAATTGAGCTGCCAAGTTTTCATAAGATCCCCCGGCATCAATGGCAAACACCTGAGCCCCATCGTCCATCGAGCCAGGATTTCCCGTGGTCAACAATTGTTTGATTAAGTTACCACCCCAAACCGATTTACCTGCGCCAGAACGAGCCGCTACCGCAATATTGAACGAAGCATCGGTTATGAATGGGTCGATCGAAACATACTGTCCCTCTCGCGAGACACCGGTATAAATGCCATGGTGAGCATTTCCTTTCCATGCGCCATAAACAGGAGCCCAATACTCACAAACTTTAGTAGTAAACGTCTCATGGCGCTTCAATAGCTTTTGTACCTTTGCACTATGGCGGTGGCACATTGGCAATTGTTCAATAAAGGCTGGAACAGCAACGTCTTTATCTTGGGCATAATAAAAGCCCTTACGCTCTAAATAAGAAATTACGTCTTCAACTCGCTGATCCGTAGACTCATTAGATGGCAGCATTAACGAGAGCTGAACATAAGAGTTAATCAAGCGATGGTTCTCTTGTTCAAGTTCACGTTCAAGCTCCATGAAATCATCATATTGAAGTTTGAGGTTAGGACTAAATCTGAGCGCGGGGCCTACCGCTTGTTGCGTCACAACCCCTTTACGCATGGTGAACGTATTTTCTGCTTTTTTCTTATTCGGGTAGTGAACAAATAACGTCAGCATAAAATCTTCAAAGAGGCCAGACTCGCCGGTATCCCAGTCAGAGTAGAACGAGAACATATCACCGAACTGAGCATAGTCTGGGCGCTTGTAGCAATTCAAAACCCTGATTTCACGGTTTTCATCTTTACGACTAGCGATTGAGCCATGTGTGGCCAAACCACTTTTTGTCATAGAGACGTTGCGTCCGAACTCTAAGATTTGTTCACGCAACGGAACAGTTGGACGAGCAGAGGTTGGTCCTTTATGCCAAGCAGACTTATTGCCACTATTGAAAATGACCTGCATACGACGGATCCAATCATTATGATTTGCGATCCGAGGATTCATCCCTTCTGCTTGCAGACGCGATAACGTTTCGCGGAGTAGTGACTGAACTTTTTCAGCTTCTTTTTTTGTTGGATTCTGTTTTTTGGTTGGAACACAAACTGAATGCCACACCTCTAGGTTTCGCATATAAATACGAGATGGGTAGCGGCAACCCTCTGAAATCGACTCCCCGTGATATGCGTCCATAATATCGACAATATCGTTCTCAAATTGTCGATCCATAAAACTCATCCGATTATAACGAACTGACCGCCAGTTATTCATCTGCGAAACCAAATCACGATTGGCGACCAAAGATGTATTCACGGTGGTATCCGCCGGATAGTTCAGCGTATAAATCGAACGAAGAGTCTGTCTTAAGCCAGAACTGACACCGGGGCTCGGTTCACAAATGATAAAAAACCCCAAACCTGCCGGATCAACCAAAAACAATCGTTTATCGGGAAAGTAATCCAGTACGGGAATCAGTTCACTGAACGGTTTTCGATTAAGTAATTTTTGCTGAATTTTTTGTATTGAACTGGTTAACATAAAACGTACTCCGCTTATTCTTTACCCGTGGCCGGAATGGTATGAGCCACGCCAAGCGGATCGACCTGATTTTCTTTTTTCACTTTTGCTTTTAGTTGTTCATCAGCATCTTGTCTGACGCGCAAAGGCACGATACGACCCACATTGCGATTAGCTGCATGACCCACCATCCATGTCCGAGGTTCTACCTCTACATAGGCATAACCAGGCAAGTTCAAGGAGCCGGTGTTGTCTTCATACGCTGAAAAATAAACGCGCATGATCCGAGCCTCTTCGCGCAAAGCCAAAGGTTCTGGTGCAGATTGAGTATCTGCAGGGATCATGGTTTTAGAATTTGAAGGGATATTACTCGTTATTGGATAAACAACTTGTGCGCCTGCAGGGTTGGGAGTGCTACCGGCATTCTTTTGCTCCTTTTTTTCTTTATCATCTAACCCCTCCTGTGTGCCGTCGAACAAACTATTTTTGTTGTTGGTCAACTCATAGACTTCTCGGGGGCCTTTACATACATACCCTTTCGCCATGCCCGGACATGATGAATCGCTTTGGCCAATCATCCCGCAGCCAGACAAAAAAGAGATAGATAAACAAGAAATGAGTAATAGTGATGATGTTTTCATTATGTGATAACCCCTAAACGGAAAATCCGCATGCTCGAACAACTAATTGATCTGCAAAAATGCAGATGACATTTAAAATCTGAAAGTGATTAATTGGTGGCAGGAACGTTATTGGGATAACGCTTACCATTCAAAAATTGCATTAAATCTTTTGGAATGCCGGTCACATTTGCGCCATCAGTACGCCACATAAATGGATAGCCTTTAGCGTTAAGAACTCTAGTCAAAATCGAATTAAGAACTACGCGATTGCCATGGCATTTATCGGTGAATGCTGTCGACGCTTTCTTTACCGGCTGCTCAGGATTAACGAGGGCAGTAAGAACTTCATTACCCATTTCAGTATTTTGTTCATATGCACACCACAAATCTAAACCACGGCGAACAGCGTTTTGGCTAGTAATTGGTGTAATTAAGATCTCGACATGAACTTTATCTTTTTTCTTATTTAGTTCTTTAAGTAGCGTCGTACATGTTTCGCAATAAGGATCGAGAAAGACTCTTGCTTGAAGCGGAATTTTGGGGTTGCCGAAAGGGATTGGTGCGATATCAGAATCAGATAAGTTCATATCCTGAATAGTCATGAACAATTCGTCTTTTGCGTCGGAAACATTAGAAACCGTTTTATTGGTATAGACGTTCTTGATCACGCCATCAAAAACATATCGACCGTTAATGCTATTAAAAACTTGTTTACCGTCTTTGGTTTCAATTACGGAGATACCATCAAGAGGCAGCTTGACCTTCTGTTGTAGTTCATCTGATTTTTCAATCAACTTAAAACTTTGTAACTCCGAACCTTCAAGTTTCGCATCATCGAAGGTTTCAATTTTTTTGTTAGTGAAGACATTATTAAAAACACCGGAAAAAGTGTAACGTCCGTTATTGCTAATAAAAAAAGTTTTGCCACCTTTGGTATGAACTGCGGTTATCCCGTCTAAAGGTAAATCAATACTTTCTTTAACAAGGTCAGAATTTGCTGCGGAGGCAAAAAAAGCAGAGAAACTAAGCAAGCAACCTATGATTGATTTGTTCAAGACAAGAAATTCCCATCAGAAAATGATATGTCATTGTCCTGATGGGATAATTAAATGTCAAGAAGCAATGTTGCGTTTAGAACATTTTGACGCGGCCTTTCGGCAGCTGTTCTGCGAAACCCCAAAATTCCTTAATGCTTAATTGTCTATAATCAACTTTAAGTATGCTGAGTTTAATCAGGATCACAACGGCAGTCATAGCAACAGCAGGGGCAGTATTTCCAGTTTCACCACCCCGCTCCCATTTTGAATACAAGTTTGGAACAACACCAAGTAACGTTGCCATTTCTTCTTGATTAAGCTTTGCATCAATAGAGTTATAAGCGAGGAACGCTCTTGCTAAAGCGAAGTGATCCTGGCTTAGTGTTTCATCAGATACAGTAATGCCTCTCTCTGCACAAAAGTCATAAAATGGCTGCAACGACACATCCTTTAAATCAATGCCGTTTTCTGCCACCTGAGTTAGGATCTTCATTGTGTTCACTGCAACGGCAGGAGCAATTGTTGTGTTTCGCTCCCATTTTGCGTACAGATTTCCTGCTACATGAAGGAAATTGTTAGCTAATGACGATTGAGATAGAGAACAGGCCGGTGTTTTCGATGCCAGATACGCTCTAGCAGCATAGAAATGTGCTTGAGTGAATTGCTGTTCCATTTATTTAACCCTTTTGATTATTTGATTGTTTAATTATTATTCAGTTGCGCCATTCTGATCAGGTTAGATATCACAGTATCTGTTGTTAGACCGGGAAAATTATCAATGTAAATTGATAAACATAAATGTCCAATCTGCATGCCCCGAAGAAACGGTACTGCAACAGAGTTCTTTGCTCCGGGCCCCATAACAGAAACATAAAATGATTTACGATCGGGTTGATACTGAATGTCAAAGCCCTTGTTATTTTCTGTCCCGTGCGATTTATAGTTGCAACTGATCTTATAACCCAGAAAAACCGCAATTACATCAAGTAATTCTGTTTCAGTAAACTGTATAGAAAGCTTTTTATGCTGCCAATTGTAACTTTTTGAATTCGCCAATTTAGGCGCGGACTCAATTCTTACGGTGAAAAATGACCGTCGAGTTACATCTGGCTTAAATTGTAAGGCGGCATTATTGCCATGGACAGGCAAATTATAATGCTGGGGATATTTTGAAATTAAGGCCGCACTATTAGTATCTTGCTTATCTTCATTAGAAGGATAATACATTTCATCCGAATGAAAATAACCTTCGACATTTTGATCAGCATAATGTTGTTGGTTGGTGCTGTCCGGGTACAATTCCCAGTAAGCATCGATCGCTTCATGTGATGTTGGGTGAGTATTATCTACCATGCTGAGCCTCACTGACTTTTTCATTTTGAGCGATTAAATTATTGAACGCTTTCTGCATTGTTGCAGTCGATGGTGTAACAATGGATGCCATTTTATTCGTATTAGGAAAGCTTTTCCCATCAACATTCACGGTTACTTTAGGGTATTGATTTTGATAATTTGTAGCTAACTGCTGCTCATTAGCCAAAATTTTTCTATAAGCGGACTTCGCTTTCTTTAGATAGCGAGCATGATAAACCGGTGTTCGTGAATGATAATCACCAATGCCTTCCCATATATCACCATCTCGATCCTTAATTTTTTCACTAAGGAACCAAGTGCCAACCATGATATTAATGCAGGGATCAAAGGCAATATGACGCCATGTCACATAAGGATAAACAGCTTGTATTCGTGACAAGTTCGAACTATTGATTTGCATAACACCGAGGTCAAAGGTGCCGTTATCATTACGCATGATAGTTCCAATTCGCCCGCCTTCCGTCTTCACTAAGACCTTAACTGCAATTTGGGGGACATTAAAAACGGAACTAGAAAATGCCGTGCATTTTTCAATAATCGGTTCTGGTACTGGTACTGGGATAGCCATAAACCCTCCTTTGTTATGAATTATCCCAGTAGGTTATATATTTGTCAATTTATCGTTTTTTGTTATCTGTATTCTTAAATTCAAGTTTGAATTCTGCGGATGATGCAACAACAGCGTCATCATCAATAATGATGCCATGCATCTTTTCTAATCGTTTTTTTAAGCCGATCAAATAGTCCCTTCCCTCGTCTTCACCAAGCTCAGCCGCATAACGATATAAGTCATGCTTGTTTGTATAAAAAATACTTGGCGCATCAGCAATGTCCAAATAAGAAAGCGTATGAAGTCGATACATGACATAACCAATAGCGCCAAAATTTAATAAGCTAAAGGTTGTTAACACAATGATTAACTTGCTCATTTTCCCTAATTTATTTTCTTTTTTTTCCATTTTTCTTGCTCCGAGGGCTTTTTTTAGACACATTCAGACTTTCAATAAGTGAACCGATCTGAACCCCCATTCGAGCTATATCAGCAATAGAATGATTTGGTGTGACCATGACACGTTTCAAACTCATCATTATCTCCGTTGATGAAACCATCTCTTGGAATTGTTTAAGACTGCGTAAAAATTAACCCCGCAAGCGGGGTTAATTTTTCTTAATCATTTACAGGTAGTGCCATTCCTTTCTCAAGCATGAACGTGATCGGTGTACCTGGAGAGACTTCAATCACTGGCCACTGAGCTTCTGCAATAGCAATGAAATATTTTGCTAAACGATCTGAACCACCAGCAACGCCATTCATGGTGGCAGATGCAGTCACATCCGTCATATTGGGAGTCTGGAATCGAGTAGTATCAGAACCTGTTGAGTCATATGAATTAATTGCTGTTGGTTTAGTAGCCTGTGCAATTCCTGATAAGAATGATGCACCAAAGGTTGCGATCAAAGCCTTGCCAGCCCGATTAACAACACGACCACGAACGCCATTTCGACCGTCATAATCAGATACGGCATAGCCCGCCATACCAGTTTCAATGGACTCACCATTTTCATTGATACAACTGAGAGAAACGGCACGGATATACGCTCGCTCAGATGCCAAATCACCGGTCACTGAACCTGTAATATTACAGTCCTGTAAATCGGCTCTGTAATTGTTCGGCATTAAGACATCCAGCTTAACGCGAACAGTGACAGGCAATGGTGTGGCGTTTTTCGATAGTGAGGTTGGCGCATCCACACCATTTAGCATTACGCCAGAAATGATAGAGCCACTGGGAATATAGCTTTGTGTTTTTTCACGCGCCATACTCCGTTTTTTAGCTTTAATTTCTGGGTTTGAATACTTGTCAGCGGGATCCTCTTTACTGGATTTCGCTGTTTTCCCATCGGTTTTCTTTTGGTTTTTAGCGTCTACATAAACAACCTGAACTGGTTTTTCTTCAATCTCACCGGATTTCTTGATCTGAGAAACCTTTCGATGTGAGATGGTTCTAATGATCCCATTTGCCTCAGGAGACCGCGTGATCGTTTGCATTTGTGGATTTACAATCGTCGCACGACCTTGGGCATCAACTAATGGACCACCAGCAGCATTTTGTTGATATGCCTGAGCAGGAACAGACATACCGGTATCTTGTGCCCGAGGCACATTTCCATTTCTACCAGAATTTTGCTGATAAGAAAGCGCGTTATTTGTTGCCATTAATTGAGTCACACGAGCCATTTCGCTCATCTGACTTTTCATTTGGGCAACAGAGTTACTTAACGCATCGAGTTGCTTATCTTTTGACGTTAAAGCCGCTTTCATTTCCTTATCACGACGCGACAAATCCTTTTTCATCGCATCGTATGTTTCTTCATTTTGCTGCCTATCGATCGCAATTAAAGAATCATCTTCAAAGACTTTTCCCTGAGCCTGCCCCATCACCTCTTTTTTGATGTTACGTTTTTTAGGCTCGGTATCAGCAGATGAAGACCCGAGGCCGTGGGACGCAAACCATGCAATTAATGCCAACACGCCAATGATGATCGCCCATCGAGCAGCTTTATTTTTCCAGATATTCTGGAATTGATCTTTTAGGTCCATATATCGATCACTTATTTCTGATTAGTAACACGAGGACGAGTCTGGAGACGTTCTTGTTGCTGCAGCCATAACTTATCTCGGATGATGTACATTTCGATTTGTTCACCGGGATTGAGTTGTGCTTTATCAAGAACGCCGACAGCGACGGTATCTTGGCTGGAGCAATATTCTTCTTTGATGGTATAAGGTTTATTGCTGTCATTTTGGACCAACACGACATCGATGAGTTCTCTTGCCCCGACTAAACGTTGCTTGGTTTCATTGGCAATGCCGAATACACATGGGTGACGATATGCGGAAATCATTTTTTTCATTTCATCGTCGGATAATGTGAAACCTGCAGGAATAGCACCTAACGCAGTAGTTTTAAGAATTTCTTTTAGTCGCTCTGTATGGCGATCGGAGCGTTTTATTTCTTTTTCTTCAGTATTCGCTTTTTCTACAATCTCTTCGTCTTTAACCTGTTTTTGATAATCCTCTGCTTGTTGGGCTTGATCATCAGAAACCGGCACATTTACTGCGATCATGGCGGCAGGTACATCAGTTGGAACGACCGTGATATTAACCGCCGTAGATGGAACACCCTCTTCCATTATCAGCAAACCAACAGGCACACGCGCATTGACCGTTACATATAGTGTGCTTCCATCTGTTTCTAAGATGGCATTCGGATCGGATGATTTAACGGAAACGTGTTTAAATGATGTATTCACGGTATTCATCAGTCCAATCGCCACAGGTAGCATGATGTTTCCACCAGGTCGTAAAAGCACCTTTTGCTCCGGTTTGTATTTTTTCTTAGCTTGAGACGCCCATTCATCCGCTATCGATGTGGTAGATGGTGCCACTTTAGGAGCCGCAGCCTGAGCAGCCTGAGCCATTTGCAATAGTATTTGTTGCTCTTGGGGTAACGTTGCAGGAGTCGTAGGGTTATTTGTCACAACACCCGGAATATCCAGACTCTCATTAACCTTTTTTAATGCGTCAGGAATTGGATTTGAAGTATCAGCGGGTTTGGCTTCTCCTACAATCTTGCCGGGATTAACAACATCTGTTGGCAGTGAAATGCCATCCTCTGCGAAAACATGTCCGCTTAAAATGGCGCACACTAGAGCTATTTTATTCAGCTTCATTATTTCTTACCCTTGCTCTTCTTGTTATCTTGACTTTGGACTACAACGCCATCTTGAACATTGTTCCCATGCTCAAACTTTGGCACCCCTTCGTACTGATCCAGATACGTTATTTTCGGATAACCGGATTCGTTGAATTTCACGATCATCTCGAATGTCCATTTCCGTTTATCTTCGGTATTACTAGCTGTATCGCTGTCATCTGACGCTTTAGTTTTAGTGGTTTTATAGCCCCATACCCATACCAAATCGGACGCTGCGTCGTAGCCAACGTCTTGGATATTGAAGTCCTGAGTGACACCACGCAGCTTCATTATTTGAGACATCTGGCGAATACTTTTCGATGTGGAGTCTTGAAGTTCTGGCGATAAGAATGAAGCGACAACCTTGGAGGCAAACTCAACATTTCTTGGTGTTACAGAGCCGATAGTGTTTGCAATAAATAAACCCCAACTGCGTTTCATATCAGCATTGGGTAAACCATCTTCGATCTTGATATCCCCAAGTAAAACTGGCGGTTTAACAACAACGGTAGGTTTTTGCTGAAACTGCATGAATAAGCAAAAGAGAATTGTAAAAGCTAAGACGGCATTGATAATTTTCTGAAAATTAGCGTTAGCAACCGCCGCAGACCAAGATGTAATGGGAGAATCAATGTGATTGTTATTGGGATCTTGAAGATAATCCTCTCTAGTTACAGTCCTGCCGAATCCCTCCGCTTCCAGATGGTCATCGGGATCATTATCGATTTCGTCCTGTAATTCAGGTTCTTTTCGTTCTTCTTTCTGACTGGACTTGTCTGCTTTGGGCTGCCTTAAGGCTTTGAACAAAGCGCCGATAGGATCTTTCATTGGAGTCTCACCTTACCTACTTTAATTACAGATAAACAATTCATTATCCTTGGGGGATAACAGAATAATATTTTGACTGTTACAAGTAAAGTACAAGGAAGACATTAAGTTTGATTTTTATGAAGTTACAATCCCCACAGGATTTATAGCAATCATTAATTCTAGTTGATGTCCCATTAGGACATTTATTAGGTTCACAATGGTGGACTTATGAATATAATAAATATCCTAATGGGCTTATAGTTTGATAAGGTGCAATTCGTGAAAAGAAATACTCCCGCACAACGAGAGACGTTGTACCGCGAAAGCTTCGAGTGGAATGCTGGTATCGGTTG
>RRZU010036303.1_pt1 | contig 11947 bp, 6 predicted proteins | sample 2165561 | NCBI WGS metagenome assembly RRZU01 (sample SAMN10456909, study PRJNA506462) | wastewater metagenome | isolation source: wastewater sludge | place: USA: Moscow, Idaho | reverse complement strand
TTCCTCGGCGGCGCCCAGCGCAAGATCTACGACGAAGCCAGTGAACTGCTCGCTGCCAACGCCAGCAACCGCAACTATCTGTCCGCAGATAGTTGCAGGGAAGTCGAACAACTACTTACTGACCAGCAGGCTTTCCGCGGCAACCGGATGACCAAGTTGAAGGTCGCCACAGTCGAGCTCAAGGAGCGCATCGACGAAGCGCTCATCATGAACCGCGAGAGTGCAATCCGGGAAATCAACTCGCGTTGGTTGCCTCTCCAAACCAATCCGATCTACTTGAATGCGGCTGACGACGCAAAGCGCAACGCAGCCCAGAGAGTCAACGCGATCATCGACCGGATCGGCCGGGAGAGCCAGATCGCCGTCGTCCGCGAAATCGCAAACACCTTCGAGGAACAGACCTACCCAGCTATTCTCGACCAACTTGCCGCATCGTCACAGACAGTCGAGGCCGACGCCCCCGTACTCCCGACCGCTCCCGTGAAGCAGACCGTTTCGATCAAGAGCATCAGCGCTGCCTGTAATAATAGCGTTCTGGAGACCGAAGCCGATGTGGAGCTCTATCTCGACGCTCTCCGCATCGCACTGGTACGGGCCCTCAACGACGACAAGCGCGTTGCACTGTAGGAGACAACCATAAATGGAAACGGCATCACTAAAGAACTTCGCCACCTGGGCACGGCGCGAACTCATCACCCAGGTCAGTGCCCGCCTGACCGCCGTTCTCGCCCCCGCATCGCCGGAACGAGTCGAGAACCGGCGTGCTGTGGCCATACTTGAACGCGACATCGCAACGGCTGGTGGCGGTGCGAAGGGCAAGAACGCGATAGCCGACAAGGTCGCTTACACCTGGTTCAACCGCATCATCGCGCTCCGGTTCATGGATGCCAACGGCTTTACCAGCATCGGCGTCGTCTCACCCACGCACGGCCAGCAGATCGGGCAGCCCGAGGTACTCGCTGACGCCAAGCGTGGCAACATCGATCCTAGCGTCGTCACCAACAAGCACACACGCAATATCATCACGGGACTCCTCGACGGAACCCGCCCCAGTGCTCACGCTCAGGGCGAGGCTTACTCGCTCCTGCTTGCCGAATATTGTCGCTTTTGGAACCGCTCGATGCCGTTCATGTTCGAACGCGAAGGCGACTACACTGAACTCCTCATCCCCTCGAACCTTCTCGCAGCGGACTCGATCCTCACACGCACAGCCACAGCTCTCACCGAAGACGTTTGCCAAGAAGTAGAAGTTATCGGCTGGCTGTACCAGTTCTATATCTCGGAGCGGAAAGATGAGGTTTTCGCCGGATTCAAGAAGGCTAAGAAGGCCGGCGCGTCCGAGATTCCAGCCGCTACTCAGCTCTTCACCCCACACTGGATCGTGCGGTATCTCGTCGAGAACTCCGTGGGAAGGCTCTGGATGCTGAACCACCCGGACTCTCTCATCGTCGACCAGATGGACTACTACATCGCGCAGGTGGATGAGGAGACAGACTTCCTCACAATCAACACCCCCGAAGAGCTAACGGTCATCGACCCGGCTTGTGGCTCGGGGCACATGCTCACCTACTCCTTTGATCTGCTTTACGCGATCTACGAAGAGGAAGGCTACGCGCCTTCAGAGATTCCCGAGCTGATCCTCACCCACAATCTCTACGGCACCGAGATAGACGCGCGCGCAGGTTCACTCGCGGCTTTCGCGCTCACGATGAAGGCTCGTGAGAAGCAGCGCACGTTCTTCAACAAGGACATCACGCCGAATATTTGTGTTCTTGAACCGATCTCATTCAGGCAAGACGAGATTGATGCGCTTACTTCGCACGAGGCTGGCATGGTAACCGAGGAGGTGTTCTGGAACCAGTTCGCTCATGCCGACACCTTGGGATCGCTCATTCGCCCTGATAGCGGGCAGGTCACGAGAGTCGCCGCAGCACTAGATCAAACGGATGCTTCAGAAGACCTACTCTACGAGGACGCTGTACGTCGAGCTCGTACTCTCGTACGACAGGCTGACCTTCTCTCAAGAACCTATGCCGTTGTGGTGGCCAATCCGCCATACATGGGCAGCAAACAGATGAATCCTCTCCTTTCACAGTTCATGAAAGATGAGTACCCAACCGGCAAGTCTGACCTCATGACGGCTTTCATGATTAGATCCCAAATGTTGGCGAAGTCGGACGGCACGTGGGCAATGATCAACCTGCCTTCATGGATGTCGCTGAAGTCCTTTGAGGAACTTCGCTATGACTTACTGCGTGACCAACGCATCTGCTCGATGGTCCATCTGGGCCGCGGAATCTTCGGCTCTGACTTCGGCACCGTCGCCTTCGTCGTGGCCAATGTCCGTGCAACCTCATCCGCGCGTGGCATCTACCGGCGCTTGTTCGAACAACACGTGGACGTTCGATCTGTCTCTACCATCGAGACCCTTTTCCTCAACAGCGACTACAACCGTTTCGAGGTCGCACAGTCTGACTTCGTCGTTATTCCCGGTACCCCAATCGTTTACTGGCTCAGTGAAAAGATGCGGGAATCCTTCAAACGGACACCCAACGCTATGTCACTGCTTCCGTTTCGAGAGGGTATGTCAACTTCCGACAATGATCGGTTCGTACGGGTATGGCACGAAGTATCCATGCGCCGTGTCAGCTTCGAAAGCTCATCCAGGGCTGATGCAACTCACACGAACGCTATGTGGTTCCCATTCGACCAGGGTGGAGCATTTCGAAAATGGTGGGGAAACCAGGAGACTGTTGTCAACTGGGCGAACGACGGAGAGGAAATCCGAGGTGAACTTCCAAAACCACGAATTAACAACCCGGACTACTTCTTCAAACCTCACCTGAGCATCTCAAAGATCACCTCCGGCCCGCCGAGCTTTCGGATATTTCCCCACGGATTCGCCCTGGCTTCGGTCTCGAAATGCGCCTTCTTCGATTCTGAGAACTCAATGTATGAAACCTGCGGACTGCTGAACTCCGATGTTGTGCGTGGGCTCCTTGCAGCCACATCTCCCACGCTGTCGTTTCTTGCCAGTGATCTCGAGAACCTGCCGTTACGGGAAAACCAATCGACAGAGCAACAAGGAGGCCTCGAACGATTACAACGTCTCGTCGAGACCGCTAGGCACGACTGGGATTGCTTTGAGACCTCTTGGGCTTTTGGCGCAAATCCACTGGTTGCCCTTGCGCGCGAGGCTTCTTGATTTCGCCCTTAGGCTAGATCAACAAGCGGGTTTGTGGAGAAGTCCCAGGATGTCTCCGCGCTATCCCAGTCCTCTCTCGCCGTCTTGATGAGAGCCTCAGTGCGCACCTCGGTAATCTCCGCGATAACCTTGTCCAAGACTGGGATCTTGGCGATCTGCCCGACATCGAAGCGGAGTCCGGGCGCTACTGCCTCCAAGACACCCGACGAGACTGAGGAGTTGGCAATAGCGAGAAGAGCTGCCCTCTTCTGGCTATTCTCCGTGAATCCAGATGACCCGGTGGAGTCGAAGATGAACCCCGGAGGGAACGCGCGGAACGCGGCAGACCCTGAACTCACTTCAGGCCACGAGATAGCGGGTTTGAAGTAGAACTCGGTCGCCTGAACACGGGACCTAGGTCTCCCACCATCTTCCGCGCCGAATGCCCTGAGTTCAGCACCGTCGTGCTCCCAGTTCACAACGTACTCCTGGTTGCCATACCAGCGTCTGAACTCGCCCCCCTTGTTGTACGGGAACCAACGTGCTCCAGTGAACTTGGCGTCCTCGCGTGATGCGCAACCAAACGCGGTCCGGTCCTTCGATACTTCCCACCATTCTCGGAGGAAGCGATCGTTGTTCGCGGTCTTCAGGCCTTGCCGGAGCTCAGCGACATCGCCCAGCGGCTTGCCGGTTCTGAATACGGATCGCATCTTTTCACTGAGCCAGTAAACGATTGGGGTACCGGGAATCGCAGCGAAGTCGGCTCCAGAAGCGAGGTGGAATCCTGGATCCTGCGTCCGGTTCGCGAGCGCCGCCCTCAGATCTTGTTCCTTGCGATCGGAGCCAAGCGGTGTCAGACGGATGAAGGGAACCTGCCTCTCTGAGCGGCCTACCATCGAAAGGATGAAGGCAGCATTAGCACCGAAGATGTCTGGATGATTGGAGACATCGCGCATGTGAACGAAGGAGTCGAATGCGTGGCCATGTAGCAAGTGAAGGCGTAGTACTTCGAATGACTTGATTGACATCCACGTGTCCCCGATGACAACGGCAAGTAGACCAGCGTCGTACGTAAGTTCAATACCCCGAACGACAAATGCACCGTAAAGGTCCTGCTTAACGTCTGGGTACTCCTCTTTCATGAACTGTGTTGCGCTCGCTGGTTGGAGGGGCCTATTCTCGAGTCTCCCGCGTGCTGCAGAGATAACAGCCAGCCGCGTTGGTTGCAAGTTCAGGGTTCGATGGCTACCCCGATGGCTACCCCGAATGACATCATGAAATGGCTTGTTGACGTGGCAGATTGTACCCACGATGTCAGCACCGAGTTTCATCTGCCGCCAAAAGCCAGCACCAGATGGCTACCCCAATGGCTATCCCGCGAGAAAGGCGCGGTGGTGTGTGCTTATGTGATGGAACAACAACAGCGCAGAAAAGGCTCCGGATCGATCTACCAGAACTCTCGCGGCCAGTGGGTAGCCTCCATCGAGGCCGGGTGGACGGAGCGTGGAACACGGCATCGACTCACACTCAAGGCAAGCACCGAAGCTGAGGTGCGCGCCAGACTCACTGTGGCGCAGCAACGAATTGCAGCGGAGGGGCTCGTCGCGTCCTTTGCCACGATAACCATCAAGCGGTGGGCCGATCACTGGCTCGCGCAACGGCAGCGGCTCGTACGGCCCGGTACGTTTGTCTCTGACCGTTCAGCAGTCAACCGCTGGATCATCCCTACGCTTGGCCCCCTCCGACTCGATGCTCTGACACCCACCGATGTGCGGAGGGTCGCTTCTATGCAAGAGAGCGCCGGGCTGGCACTCCCCACCATGCAGCGTACGCACGCGGTGCTCTGCAAAATGCTCGCTGACGCAGTCGCGGAAGGCTACCAAGTTCCGCAGCGCGTTCGTGAGACGAGTGGTCCTGGTGTCGGTTCGTCGTCGCGACAGGCGCTCAGTAAGGAGGACGCAATGCGGATTATTGACGTCGTCGCAGCACGTCCCGATGCTTCCCGTTGGGTTGCGGCGCTCATTGCAGGGCTACGTCCCGCAGAGGCTCTCGGCCTCACATGGGACATGGTCGATCTGGATGCGTTAACCATGACTCTTGCCTGGCAGCTCAAGGCACTTCCCTACACCGAGTTCCGAAACCCTGAGAGCGGCTTTCGTGTACCTCTCGGATTCGAATCCCGCCACCTTATAGGTGCATATCATTTGGTCCGGCCAAAGACCCGCGCCGGAATCCGTGTTGTTCCGATTGTGCAGTGGCTTGCCGAGGAACTGGCCGCATGGCAAACGCCTGCGCCATCGTCGCCTTTCAATCTTGTGTGGCCACGTGAAGACGGATCGCCCCGTTCAGCAGAGTTTGATCGTGCACAGTGGTACGAGATCGTCGACCAGGCTGGCGTCGTCGTACCACTCCCGGACGGCGAAACCCGCCGTCCCCTGCTCTACGAAGCACGACACACCGCTGCTACCCTACTGCTTGCCGGAGGAGTCGATGACACCACCATCAAAGCCGTTCTCGGGCATTCGTCGGTGTTAAGCACACAAGCATACCTCCACACGGATCACGATCGGACTCGGGCGGCACTCTCAGTATCGGCGAAAATGGTTGGACTTGGAGAGTAATCTAGGAAGACATACGTTGGTCACCTCTGCGGCTGCCTTTCATTCCCGAGTTGCAGTCGATAGTGAGCATTCGGACCGACCCCGGAAAACTCTCGTGAAGGACTCTCGTTGAAGACGCTTGAACAGACTGTTGCACAGCATCGAGAAGAGTGGGCTGCGCGTTCACGCGCTCAGCAACAACTCGAAATTGCCAACAACGAGGCTGTCGCGAAGCTCTATGGGCTCGAAGACGAAGTTCCTTCACATGTGCCTCTGGAGCGTGTTTCGCTGACAAACAACTCCGCATTCCGGTGGCCGAAAAAGTCTCCCGAGGAGCGCGACGCGTTGTTCACGGAGGCAGCCCTCGTCGATCTCATCTCCTATGCGGTTGGCTGCATGTTCGGCCGCTACAGCTTGGACGCACCGGGGCTGATTCTCGGTGATCAAGGGGCAACCCTAGATGATTACCTCAAGAAGGTCCCGCATCCGACATTCATGCCAGACAAAGACAACGTGATTCCGATAGTCGATGGTGACTGGTTCGAAGATGACATCGTTGAGCGGTTCCGCCTATTTCTTCGGACAGTGTTCGGAGAACAACATTTCGAAGAGAACCTGCGGTTCGTCAACGAATCCCTCGGTCTGAAGAATCTGCGTGACTATTTCATCAAGACCACCGCCCGTGGCTCATCCTCAAAGTTCTATGACGACCACATTCAACGGTATAAGAAGCGCCCAATCTACTGGCTGTTCTCTAGTCCGAGAGGCTCATTCAATGCTCTGATTTACATGCATCGCTACACGCCGTCCACGGTTTCGACGGTGCTGAACGAATACCTGCGCGAATTTGAGTCCAAGCTGGAAGCTAACCTTCAACATCAGCAGCGCCTCGCCATCGCGGACGGAACTCCCCGCGAAAAGGCTACCGCTGACAAGGAATCCGAACGCCTCCGCAAAGTACTGCTGGAGCTTGGCGAGTACGAGCATGACGTGCTCTACCCACTGGCGTCTCAGCAGATCGTGATCGATCTTGATGATGGGGTGAAGGCGAACTATCCAAAGTTCTACCCGGCTCTCAAGAAGATCGCAGGGTTGGCGGCTGCCAATGAGTGAAATCAAGTTGACGACGGGTGACGGAGAGATTGTCAGCTCGCAGGGACGAGACTCCAAGGAAAGTGTATATGTTTGGTGACTTTGAACTGGATCAACACGGTCACGTGCGCGCTCTCGAAGGCAAAACACTGGAGTTCAAACGTGACTTGTCCTCGCCAACGAAACCATTGCGTACGATTGTTGCGTTCGCCAACTCCGCTGGAGGGCGACTAGTTATCGGTGTTGCTGACGACGGTGCTGTAGTCGGCGTCGCCGATCCTCTCACCGAGGAAGAACGCATCACAAGCCTGATTACGGATCATATTTCACCACAGCTGGTTCCCGCCATCGATCTCGTGACTATCAACGATGCGACGATTCTCGTAGTGGACGTGCCGCTGAGTACTCGCCGTCCTCATTTCATGGTGAATCAGGGCCCCGAGCACGGGGTTTACGTACGCTTGGGATCAACGACGCGGCAAGCCGATCCAGCGTTGGTGGCAGAACTCGAGCGTAATGCGCGCGGTGTGTCCTTCGAAGACATGCCTGAACCGCGTGCGTCACTGGATGATCTCAACCTTGAGGTGCTGTCAAAGTTACGAGGACGCCACACCAATATCGATGATCTCGTTGCGCTGGGGCTCGCAGTCAAGCAGACCGACAAGGTCATCCCAACATATGCAGGCATTCTCGCCGCGTGTGATGACCCGACGCGGTTTCTACCATCTGCGTGGGTGCAGTGTGGACGGCTGCGTGGCGCCACTGGGACTGACATCTTCGACCAGATTGAGATTCACGGCCCGATGCCGCTAGCGGTGAACCAGGTAATGGAGTTCCTACTCAAACACGCTTACAAGTCGGCGGAGTTTGGCGAAGTCCGTCGTCGCGACTCCTACTCGATCCCTGTTGAGGCAATCCGTGAAGTCGTCGTCAACGCTGTCGTACACGCAAGCTATGCCGAACGTAGCACACCCATCCGGGTCGGATTCTACGACGATCGCGTCCAGGTTGAGAGCCCCGGTTTACTCCTTCCGGGTATGACGATCGATTCGATGCGACGAGCATCCCGACTGCGAAATCCTTCGCTCGCGCGTATCTTCCGAGAAGCAGGGATCATGGAACAGTGGGGCACCGGAGTGCAGCGCGTCTATGATGAGATCGCGGCAGCCGGACTGCCTGTGCCGCGTGTCGAAGAGGTTATGGATCGGCTGCGGTTCACTGTCTACGTGCCCTCCCATGCACCGGAGGCACATCTTAGTGCCGATACTAAGCACCAAGATAAGGCACCAAGACACCAAGATAAGGCACCAAGACACCAAGATGAGGCACCAAGACACCAAGATGAGGCACCAAGTCAGTCAGTAGCCAGTCTTTCGGCAAGAGAACTCGTAATTCTTCAGCACGTCAAAGTTGAGCCAGCGAGCCGTGCCGACCTCATGGGAGCCTTGGGTATCTCCAACCAAACCCGCGCGTTCCGCAGACACATTGAACCACTACTTGAAGCAGGCCTGCTGGAACGTACCCTGCCCGACAAGCCCACGAGTCGGGTTCAGCGCTACCGGATTACAGCACTTGGCCGCACAGCTCTGGCAAGACAGGAGGGTACAGAATGAGCTCACTCAACGCGATTCTCTCTCACTTGGAGCAGCGATTCGAATCACAAAGGCTCGTGTTCTGGCACGATGCTGGAGGTGAGTATTCAGCAGAACTTGAAACTGTTGATCTGGAAGGCGTGACTATCCTTCGGGTGGAGAACAACGAATATGCTGTGAAGAACCGTGTGCTGCATGACACCCCAGCAGCTAAGTTTCTTATCTACCGTGCTGGCGGCGTACCGACCGGCATCGGCAACTGGTTGCTTGACCTTGAGCTGGCCTACGGGGTGTTCACCGCAGATCGAGTGGCACTCATACGCCAGGATCTGGGGTTAGAAGGCCCAGGAATTGAAGACGTTGTACGTGAGCACGATAAGTTCTTCCGGGCGACCAAGCGAGTGCAGGCACTCAAGGCTCTACTCACCCCCGACGACGATGCGGATCGGCTACGTGCCAAGATGTGTGCGGTTTTACTTGGCCAACGTGAGCACAGCATGATGGAGCTTACTCGCACGCTGCTGATCGAGAACGCAAACCGAGACACGAACAAGTACGCGACCCTGGTTGACTATGGGCTCGACGGGTTCCATTGGACTGGTGCAGCTAAGATTTACGGCTACGAAGCAAACAAGCCCAGCGTTGCTGACTTCGTGTTGTGGATGTTCCGCCAGGCTATCAATGGGTTCGCATCAGACACTCCGGGTGCGTTGCGCAACATCCAGCTCGACTTCGCTAGCATGCGCAATGACCGGCGCAGCGCTGCCGCCCTCAAGGTCTTGGCTCGCCGAGCATCCAAGAGCCTGAGCTACGCAGACAGCATCAAGAACGCCGAAATCATCGATCTCATGGGCGATGACCTCTTCGAGGATGTGGAACAAAAGATCATCAGCCTGCTTGCTCACGCAGTTGGCGAACGGACAATGAATGCCCGGGAGGTCTCAGAGACGATACGTGCTCGCCAGAGCAGCATCTGGGTGGATGATGGCTACCGGGTGTTGTACACGGCGCTCAGTGCCGCCTCCGAGCTGCTGAGCGAACTCTCGACGACGCGGTTTACCATCGCATCATTCGACGAAGGGTTCGACCAATATCGCAAGCAGTGGTTCCGCATTGACCAGCTCTATCGACAGTTCCACTTTGCAGCGCGCACAACCGAATACGCCACACCAATTGAAACGCTTCGTGTGGAGGTCGAAAAGCACTACGTGAACCGATATCTCTATGAACTTGGCAACGCCTGGCAGCAGCAGGTCGACGCAATACCGGCGTGGCGATCTATGAAGCTCCGCCCACAGAGCGGGTTCTTCGCAGATCGCGTCGATCCAATCATCCGCAAGGGAAACCGAAAGGCCGTCGTCATCATCTCAGATGCACTGCGCTACGAGATCGCTGATGAACTACGCGCACGCATCCGTCAGGAAGACCGTTTCGACGCGGAACTCGACGCGATGCTTGGTGTGCTGCCGAGTTATACCCAGCTTGGCATGGCAGCCCTGCTGCCGCACAAGAAGCTGGGCCACTCGCATGCGGGTGATCCCGTGCTCGTTGACGGTCAGCGTTCCGACGGAACCGCGAACCGCAACAAGGCCTTGGCTCCAGTGGGTGGATTCGCGATCCGGGCCGAGGAGGTGCTGTCGATGCCACGTGGCGAGCTGCGTGAACTCTACGGTGCACACCAGGTGCTGTACGTCTACCATGACCGGATCGACGCAATCGGAGACAAGGCCACCACTGAGCGGCAAGTGTTCGATGCCGCCAATGACGCGCTGCGCGATCTGGTGGACCTGATCAAGCGGCTGGCGAACGCAAACGCTACAAACATCCTCGTCACAGCAGACCACGGCTTCCTCTACCAAGACACCGCGCTAGCCGACGCCTCGTACCTCTCGACCAAGCCCCAGGGCGACGACCTCGTGGTCACCAACCGCCGATACGTGCTCGGGCGGGGCCTCAAGGACGATCCGGCCTTCCGGACGTTTGAGCCCGAACAGGTGGGGCTCAGCGGCGACCTTGAGGTGCAGATCCCCAAGTCAATCCACCGCCTCAAGCTCCCGGGTGCTGGCTCACGGTTCGTACATGGCGGCGCTTCGCTCCAGGAAGTCGTGGTGCCGGTCCTTACGGTCAACAAGAAGCGCAAAAGTGACACTCGGCCTGTCAACGTCGAGGTACTGCCCGAGACAGACAAGATCACTACCGGACAGCTCGTCGTGAAACTCTTCCAGTCCGAGCCAGTGAGCGAGAAGGTCCAACCGCGTACTCTGCGCGCGGGCATCTACATCGGCGAGACCCTGATCTCGAACCAGCCCGAGCTGATCTTTGACCAGCCCTCCGATGACAAGCGTGACCGCTACCAGAGCGCACGGATGCTGCTCAGCCAGGACGCCAACGAGTTCAACAACCGCACGGTCGAGTTCCGACTCGAAGAGCAGATACCCAACACCACACAGTGGCGCGTCTACCAGCGGGCTCATTACCTGCTCAAGCGCTCGTTCACTTCGGACTTCGATTTCTAGGAAGCAGCAACCATGACGGCCACAGAGAACCATCCCGGCAACGAACCCGGCACCGCGACAAGTACACCGCAGCAGGGCGACCTCGACTACAAGATCAACCTGCTGTTCGGAGGCTCGGTCGTGCGCAAGGACCTCGTGAAGGCCGTCAAGGGCAACGCGATCGTTCCCTCCTACGTGCTGGAGTATCTACTCGGACAGTATGCTGCATCCGACGACGAAGCAACGATCCAGGCCGGTATCGACGCGGTGCGCAAGATTCTGGCCAACCATTACGTTCATCGGAACGAGTCGGAGCTGGTGAAATCCACCATCCGTGAGAATGGCCGCCATCGGATCATCGACAAGGTGACTGTGACGCTGAATGACAAGCAGGATGTGTATCAGGCATCGTTCGCCAACTTGGGCCTCAGCGGCGTGATCGTCCCGCCTGCGACTGTGAAGACCAACCCAAAGCTGCTCGTCGGTGGTGTGTGGTGTATCTGCGACATCGAGTACTCCTACAGCGACGATGCCCGCGTGGTGCCATGGGTTCTAGGGAGCCTCAAGCCAATCCAGATGTCGAGCTTCGACTACAAGGGCTATCTCGAATCACGCCTGGGTTTCAACACGGACGAGTGGATCGATCTTCTGATCCAGTCCATCGGGTTCAACCCACAGATGTTCGGTCGCCGTGCGAAACTCCTTCAGCTGGTACGCCTTATCCCGTTCGTCGAACGCAACTACAACTTGGTCGAACTCGGACCAAAGGGCACCGGAAAGTCTCACATCTACTCCGAGTTCTCGCCGCACGGCATGCTGATCTCCGGCGGCGAGGTCACTGTCCCGAAACTCTTTGTCAACAACAGCAACGGACGCATCGGACTGGTTGGCTACTGGGATGTTGTCGCGTTCGACGAGTTCGCCGGAAAGAAGAAGCGCACCGACAAAGCACTAGTCGACATCATGAAGAACTACATGGCGAAC
>RRZU011283887.1_pt1 | contig 11948 bp, 12 predicted proteins | sample 2165561 | NCBI WGS metagenome assembly RRZU01 (sample SAMN10456909, study PRJNA506462) | wastewater metagenome | isolation source: wastewater sludge | place: USA: Moscow, Idaho | reverse complement strand
GTAATAATAGTTTTTGATTTTATATTTTGTATCTAAGCTCATTTAGCTTTTAATGTAGATAGTACATTTATTTTAAAATGAGAGTATATAGTAATTTTAAAAAGAAATCAAGTGAAACATATATTTGTACTTAACTTCTTAATTTATTTTTTAACTTTTTTAAGAGTTACTTTATTTCTAAAGTGAAAACATTGAACATTCCATCCTCCTGCGCTTATTATATCAACTATGATTTGATTTCCATTTTCTAAAACAATAACACAACCTAAAGAACCATTATCTAATCTTGTTATCTCTTTGAATTCTTTAATGCTAGAATTTTCTTTTGTAGCAGCTGCTTCTATTTTGTTTTTTAAAGATGCTCTTTTTTTATCAAACTCTTTTTTTATAGATGAAACAATATAATCAGCTCTTAGGTTTCTGTTAGAACCTCTTGAATAGTAATAGCTACCTACATTATAAACATTTGCCCCTATTTCATTTTCTACAATTTCTTGTTTTATGTAAGGTAAAGAATATATTCTTTTTCTTCTATCATCAGGATATCTTTCTTTAGATAGTGATTCTACTCTATCATAAAGAGTTTTTTCTAATTCTATTGTTTTATCAATAGCTTGAAAAGTCCACTCTAAAGCATCTTTTTCTATATTTTTTGTCATTTCTAATATAGTTTTATCTAAATTTTGTACTGTTTCTTCTGTAAACATATTAATCCTTTATCTTTTAATATATAAAATTATAATATAAATTAACTTATAAATTACTTAACTAATAATAGTAGAATTAGAATTTTTAAATTATATTGAGTTGTATTGAGTTTTGGATATAACAAATTTAAAATCTTTTTCTAAATTTTAAGATTTAATATTAGTTATGTTAATTATGTTGAGTTTTGGGGATATTAACAAATTTAAAATCTTTTTCTAAATTTTAAATTTGTTATGTTTGTTATATTCTTAATCTAGTTTATCATAATCTTCTGTGAAGAAAACTAATCTACCTTTGCTTGAGCTATTTGTATATGGTATATACCCCCAATGCATTTTAAGTTTAGGGAATTTAAAGTAAAAGAATAAGTAACTATCCTCTCTACATTCTTCAAAGAAATAATTAGCATTATAGAATGTATTTCTCAAAATCCATTTAAATGTTCTCGGTTCTCTTATGATAGGGAACTCTGCTCTTTTATCTGCTAAATCCCAAGTATTTCCAAATGGAAATTGCTCAGTTTCTTCAGTTTCAGTTCCATCGTGTGTATCATAATTTGAGTCATCATCAAACCAAATCCAAATACAGAAAGCAAGAATAAATTCTAAAAAGTTTACTTTCTTATATATAATAAACCCATCTTTTTTTAATTTGAAATTTTTATGACTTATTTTCTTTGGTTTATAGATGCCATCTTTCAGAGTATATTCTTTTTCTAATAATCTCGGCAAATATAAATTATGTTCTAAAACATAATTATATACTCTATTTCTTGCGTAGGCTCTTGTATTTATTTTAAATATTTTATCTATTAAAAAGAAAAAGTAAATTACTGGAACTCCAATAACTTTACCTATCAATTTCATAATTAATATAAGGGTATGTACAAAAATAGCTACGACTATTATTATCGTTTCTTTAACATTTTGTAATGTTCTTTTCATTTATTCTCCTAATAATTCGTAGCAATTTTAAAAATTAATTAAATTTACTAGATACTTTCTCTCATTGGTCCGTAATTAAAAAATTTTCCACCAGCTATTCTTACAGCAATATAATATGTATATGCCCAGAAGCGATAATAAGGTTTTAAATACCATTTAGCATTTAATATATCTACACTCATTGCTTCATAGAATTGTCTATCTGCTAACTCTCTGTCTCGTTCATCACCACCTCTCCAGTAATAAAAATCGTGTTGATTACAACTCGCGTGAAATATAAAATCAGGTGGTTTTATAAAACCACCCTTTCCTCCACAACCATTACAAATGATTTTCTTTTGTAATGGTGTTAGACTAGAATATTTCAACATATTTTATACCTACTCTTCAGTTGTGTACAGGTTTAAATTTATTCCAGAAAATCTTTCTAAATCATCATTTATAGTCTCAACATTAAATACAAAATCATTTACTTCTAGTAACTTTGTATGTAATTTTCCTAATAAAGTTCCGTGAAACACTGAATAAGCATCTGCTTTAGCAATAATTTTATTAATAAGGTCTATTTTATTCTCACCTTTATTTCTTGACGCAAGTAAAGCATCTACATAAGGTGTAGGAGCATTATTATCTTTTAAATATTCCCTTGCTTCAGATTCTTGTTTACCCCAAGATATTTTTTCTGATAATGGTGTATCGTAAACATACTCTTCAATATGTTTTTCTAATTGTATTTTAAGTTCTTCGATTTTTTGTTTTTTAGCGTTTTCAGAAGTTCTTTGTGTTATTTCAGCTTTTTCTTCTTCTGAGAAAATATCTTCAATTATATAATCGTCTGTGTACAATCCTTTTTCATTTTGTTTAACGCCATTTTTAATAGCTCTTTGGAAAATAGTCATTTTAGGTTCTACACCTTCATAAAAATAATCTAAACCATTATTTTCTAGAACTGCTTTTGTTAAGACTTTTGGAAGTTGTTTTGGTGCTAGAGCCTTTCTAACATCTCCAGGTGTCTCGTAAATTTCTTTTGTTGTTACATTGATGTATTTCATCGTGTGTCTCCTTTTTATTTTTTGGATTGATTAGTTTATACTCTTTTTCGGAGTATTAAATTAACTCATATATTTATACATATTATTTTTGATTCTTGTCCGTTTATTATAATTATTGCCATTTTTCAACATTCCTAAATAAGCATATATTTTTTTGAAATCCCCACAGTAAATAGCATCTTTTGCCTTCTTCATAGTTCTCTTACGTATTTCTAGATGATATGGTTTTGAAACAAAACCTACAAAATCTACACCTCTATGAATTTTATTAATAAAAGTTTTTTTAGGATTTAATTCCAATTTTAAATCTTTGATGAAAATTCTTATATCTTTAGCGATTTGTTTTAATTGTTCTTTATCTTTACTTAGGACTATAAAGTCATCAACATATCTAATATATGATACTTTTAAAGTTTTATTAATGTAATTATCCATTTTTCTTAGATAAAAATTAGCAAATAATTGGGAAGTTATGTTACCTATAGGGATACCTACCAAAATATCATTATATAAAAGAGATTTATGTTTAGGAACAAGACTATCTTTATATTTATTAGAATTATCTTTGTAATTTGTTCTAGAGTCATGGAAAATAATTTTTTCAATTAACCAAAGTAAATCTTTATGATTGAAAACTTCTGTTATTTGTTGATATATTATTTCTTTATTAAGAGTATTAAAAAAATTTGAAAAATCGCATTTTAAATAATAAGCTTCTTCTTTCCAGTTGTTTGTTATTGATTGTACTTTTTTATGTAGTCTTTTTGCAGCGTAGTGCGTTCCTCTTCCGGGAATACAAGCACAAGTATCTGGAGAAAATAAGTTATATATTTTAGGAGAAATTCTATTATATACGATATGCTGAACTATTCTATCTCTAAAATTAGCTGCCCAAATTTCTCGGGGTTTTGGTTCTAAGGTTACAAACTTAATCGATTCTCCTATCTCATAAGTTTTATATTTCAAATCCTTATATATCTTGTATAAATTTTTATGAACATCTATTTCAAATTCTATTGTTGTGTCTTTTGTGGATTTATTTTTTCTGCAATCTTCATAAGCTGTAAAAACTTCATTTATAGTTAGATCTTTCCATATATCCAATTCTATCCTTTATTTTTTTATTTTTTTATTTTTGGAAAATCCAAACGACATCTCGAAAAGCTCTCACAAAATTCGTATTATTCATATTATTATTATTCTGATTACCTGCATTCGATCCTGAGAAATTCTGATTCCACGCATTAGTAGAGCTATATTATTCTTATTTTACACTTCTTATTAAAGGTCACAGAAAACCCGTAAATCTAATAAGGATTAGTTCATTTTAATGAACCATAGCCGTCTATTAATATCAATAGAGGGTAAGAACCGCCGTCAATTTTTGAATTTTCTACTCTTTTGTAAAACCTTAGTCTTAAACTGTGAGTAACAGTTGAGTTGAAAAACTCAAATAGATTATTTGTTAATCTTATTTTCTTTTGATAATTTAACTACCCAATCATAGATTGTGTCATGTAAAACTCCTATGAATGTGGTTAATTCTGTATTTTGGGCACTCGAGGTGATTTTTAAATCATATAACAACTTCAGTTGAAATATTAATAAATCTAACCGCGAAATTGCTTCTCTCACTTTTTCAATCTTTTCGGTTCTATCTGAAACTGAAAATGTTTTATATAGTAATAATACGAAATCTAAAGAATCTATTTGAATCTTTTCAGAAATATGTTTGAGATTCGACGGAGTATTTTGGGTTATGAATATCAAATATCTAACTAACCTATATGTGTCCGCATATATTGGGACGTCTGTTATTTTTTTCAAGTATTGCGAAGTTCTTTCAGATACTTCAGGTCTATCTGAAATATGTTTAGTTTCTAATTTCAATTTTATCCTTTAATTTTTATTTTATATATGGGTTCGTTTTGAACCCATATATTTTTTAATTTATTTATATTAACTTATCTTGACGGCGCGAAAAGCTCTCACAAAATACGTATCATACATACTATTACTATACTGATAACCTGCACTCGATCCTGAGAAACTCTGAAACCACGCAAAAGTAGAGCTATATTCTGTACTAGACCAGAAATATGGGGTTGAAGCATCATAAAATGTTTCTGCTCCTCCTTGTTTAAAGGGTGCTAATGTTGTTTGAGCTGGATTAGATGTCGTATAAGCAACACCAGTTGGTATAGAATGACTATTCATTCCGAATTTGTTTGTAGCTCCATCATTTGTATCTGTATAAACATAAGATGATTTTGGTCTATCACCTGCAGTATAATTAGATTCTGTCGTTGGTTTAAGATTTCTATAAGCAATCTCTAACTCGTCCCTTGCAGGTAAATACCAATCTGAATATCCATTTATAACTAAATTATTACAATAATGAGCAGCTGGATAAACAGTTGCATCCCCATTAGCTACCATATGTGATGTATTAATAGCCCCATTATTTAAAGATTTACAAGCTCCAGATGTTGTATTACTATTTTTCCACTGTAATGATGTTGCGCTCTGCCCCAAAGCTTTAGGAGCAACAATTAGAGCATAAACCCCATCAGCTCTCTGAATCTTACCAGCATAATAACCACCTTCTAAAGCTCCTCCGAATCCAGAATCATAATCAAAGAACTGTTCCTTAGTTGTACCTATAACAGCCGCATAATAGCTAGAACCATAAACAGCCCCATTATATCTAACCTTAAACAGATACTGAGTACCCTCAATTAATATCCCATCTGGAACGGTTATAGTTAACTTATTAACTGTATTGTTCATAGAACTCCATACTTTAGTCCCTGACTGTTCTATAACCCAATCTGTACTTGTATGAGTATCTGTCCCATTATAAACTGAGAATGCACTAGCTGTTAAAACTGGTTTCACACCTATACTATTAGGTGCTCCCTCTACAGTCAAATTTGGTTTATTAATATAAGCATTTGGAGTTGTAAATGAAATAGGTGTACTCCATTCACTAATATGGTTATCTGACCCTTGTCTAACTCTAACATAAACAGTAGTTAAAGCTCCTGATATAGCTGGTGTCCAAGATAATAAATTACTATTCCCAGAATAACTATCTATAAGAGTGTCGAAGGTACTAGATAAACTAACTTCCCACTTTACGTAATTTTGAACTCCAACATAAGTTGAACTTGTCGTATAAGCAGCTGTTACCGCACCTGTATAATCAACTGTTCCATTAGCGGGTGATAAAATAACTGGTTTAACAATAACAGCTTCACCGGTTCCACCTCCTCCAGTTACTTCAGACCAAATTGGAGCACCTGTCCCAGTACTTTGAAGAAAATATCCTGGAGTTCCTGGAGTTATAAAATCAGTATTATCAGTCCCACTTTGGAATAATAAACTTCCAGCTGTACCTCCTACAACATCTTTTGATTTATCAGCAGTTCCCGTTAAATCACCAGTTAATTTATTAACTGCTATATTTCCTTGAGCATCTCTAATAACAACTGTTCCTGGAACATTCTCTGAACCACCCACTTCCTTAATTAAATCTAAAGTAGCGCTTGAATCATTAGCTCTAGCATTTAATTCATCTATCTCTTTCTTTAATTGGTCTGGAGCTTTATTTAAATTAGTTGCATTCCCAATCATCCCATTTTTAACGAGATAGTTGTTTGCAAAATCTGAATAATCTATAATTGCCATATTTATTTCCTTTTTATTTTATTTTGTTTTATAGTATTGTAAAAGCCAATCTTAACAGGTGGTGAATTAGACATAGGTATTATACTGGTTTTTACATTTCTTACTTTATCTATATAATATATAAATTTATCTTTCATATATTTAAAAATAGAAATAGAAAAATTTGAAATATATACAGTATACTTTCCTAATATTAAATTTCTCTCTCCTACAATCATATTAAAAAATTATCTTCCATATGATTCTTAAACTTACTGTAGATTCCTTTACTTTTGCAGGAAAACATTTCATACTAAATATATTCCCCCCAGCAAATAAAGCTGCTTCTGTAAAAACTGAGATATTATTTTGGTTCCCAGAATTTGCTGATTGTTCTGGTATAGTTATAGTATACTCAACCTCAGAATTAATCATATCAATATGAACAGTACTTCCTGAATCAGGTTCACTCAAGATATTACACATACCTGATGTAGTACCAGGGGGTTCAAATAATATAGTATAATTATATGAATTTAATTCATTAGAAAATAAATTAGTTCTTGAACTAACAAAACCATCCACCTCTTGCTTAGGTGTTAAAAAATCACCAGTTACATGACCTTCAGTACCTATACTAAAAGCATTAATAGGTGTTGCGGTTGATACACCTGCTGCAATACCAGCCATTGCAACCCTTGCTGAATCCATAATAAGATTTTTATTTTCAAATCTATCTATAACTTCTCCACCCTTATTAATACACTCAACTGTGATATGCCCTCTTATTGTTTTGTACTTATCTTTCATTTTATTCATCCTTTTAATTATATTTATATTTTATCTTAAAACTTGTATATCAAATTCTTCACCTATATCAAATACTTCATCTGAATTATCATCCATTAAGAATTCATCTTCGTACAATTTCAGTTTATCAGTATCATTCCTAATATCTAAATCACCAATAGAATCACTTCCAATAATCATACCAAAATCAAACTCAGATTTAATCTCTACATTATTTTTAGCAGTATCATTAAATAAAAATGCACCATCAGTATCATTCCTAATATCTAAATCACCAATATAATCACTTCCAATAAGCATACCAAAATCAAAATTTTTTATAACTAAAGTATTCACGTCATCTGAAACATTCAATAAAAAATTATCACTTACATTATGATTTGAAGCATCTATAAATACTTCACTGTAATTGCTTACACCTACACTATCACTATCATTTGTTATTAATTTATCTCCAATAACATCTCCAATAATAAATCCATTAGGGAATAACTTAGTGACGTCGAATTTCTTAGTTTCTTCTAAATTAGATGTTTCATAAACATCAGAATCCTTACCAATTATACCTTCACCTACAACACTTGAACCTATAACAAATCCAAAATCAAATGTTTTATTAACTTTAAATTTCAAGGTATCAACTAATGCTGTACTATAAATAATTTCATAGTCTACATATATTGAACAATGATATTTGGGTGGATAATATTTTATTATAAAATCATAAACATCCATATATTTAACAGTATCATTTTCCTGTAATAAATAAGTACCATCGCTAAAAACAATCTTTAAATAATTATTCTCATCTATTATAAGAACAACATCCTTTTCGTACTTTTCTACATTACCATATAAACATCTCACCTCTAGTTGATTTATTTTATAATATCTTTTCATACCAAATCTATCAACAAATCTTAATTCTGAAATATATGTATAGTCATAAGTGAAACCTAGTGGGTGAGCAATATAACCTACAGACTCTTTATAAACACTTTTGCTTATAGAACCATTTATTTTTAATTCAAAAGGTTTACCTGTCTCTGTAAACTCTAAAGCTCTACGTTCCTCTTCAGCATTTAAACTTTTATTAATCATATCATAAATATAATTGATTGATTTTTTGAGTCCTTTAGATTGTTTGAATTCTCTATTAACAAAATAATTTTCAGGTTTGTTAGATAATATATTCTTTGAAAGTTCATTAAGTCTAAAAGATAAGGGGTCCTTACTATATTCTACACTATTATCATCAACGACAATTTCATCAGGATTTTCAGTTTCTTCCCCAATAGTAAAAAAACCTATAATATTTTTACCACCAACTTCAGGCAAACCCTTAGGATATAAATTAGGAGTTAAGGCATCATTCCATTCTTTAAATTGTTTAACAACATACTTATTACTTCTCAAGTTTTCAATCATAGAGTAGTAATCATACATATAAATTTTTACGAGTTCTTCACTTATTGCATCGGTTGTATTTTCAGAGAGAGCTTCTTTTATATCTATAGATACTTTGCCGTATTCCTCTAGCAATTCTATAAATATCTGCATACTCTCTGCTATTATAGGTATATCTTTAATGTTATCTGGAGTAATAGCATTGAAAATTGATAGTAAATTTTTTTGCATCTGTCTATTTCTCCTTTTGTTTATAAAAACTTCACTCTTTTTAATCTAGGTATAGTATTTTTACTCATTTGTATATTGTCTGTCTTATACTTAACGTTAAGTATTTTTTTATCTATATTATCAGGTGTAATCAAACCACCAACATTTAACTCAATTAGTATTTTGTCATTAAATATTTTATATTTACCAACTACATAATTCCCTAATTTTATATTCAATTCAAGAACAATAGCTGATTTATGATTAATAGACGAATTATCTTCACCAGTTACAAATTCCTCTAGTACACCTTTACCTACTATAAATTTATTTATATAAACACCTTCTTCACCCAAAATTGTCTCAGTATTTTCAACACTTTCGGTGACATTTGCTATACCACTCCAATCAACTTTTAAATCCCTATTGTTTAAAAAATTACCAGTGTCTATCACAGGCATATTATCAATAATTATATAACCATTTAAGGAATAATAATCATCATATGGTAATCCTAGATTTATAAGTATTTTTCGTGAGTCACCCTCTTCTACAATTTGTTCTTTGTATATTACAATATCGGTAGACATACTTAAATTAACACCAGTAATATCTGTTACTTCTTTTGAAATCCTTTTAATTAAATTACTCTTAAAAAAAGATGTCTCAAAATTCTCAATATTCCCAGTACTTGGGTTTAAATCATCATTAAAATATGTATTGATGATATTAAAAATCCTCTCGTTCTGTTCACTCTCAGATGATATTATATCATATTTTAAAATCTCTATATCAAAACTAAAATCCAAAAACATAGGATGTCTGTGTAATGTCTCAAGAGTCATTATTTTATATGTATTTAAATATTCGAAAACATTGTTTATTTCACCTGCACCTAAAAACCAAGGATAGTTTGTATTTAAATTATCTAGCAAAAACGACGTCTTAAACACGTCATTAGAAAATGTTCTTTTGTATGTACTAGGTATAAAACTGAACCAAATTTTACCTGGTATTTTCGGATACTCATCATTACCATCCCATATGAAAGATTTATCTATAGTAGTTAATCTTTCACAAATACTTTTGTAATCATTTTTTGTAACTGCTCTATTCGCAGAGTTCCAAAATAAAGGAGCATTATATTTAATACTTTCAGAATTTTCTTCTGAAGTTCCTTGTATCTTCATTGTTACTTTATTTATTTCACAATCTAAAGTTGTTGTTAAATCATCAATTATCTCACCATCAACACCAGAACTCTTCAGAATATTCATCTCAATCTTAGTACCTAATCTCAAATCATCATCAGTATTAGGTAGTTTAAAAAATACTCTAGGTGTATTATAATCTATATTATTCAATCTGTAAAATTGTTTTTTAAGAATAGTATCTGAATCAACTGTGAAAGTATCTATTTTTTTCCACTCTTCTTTATTAAATAAATTACCTTCCTCATCATAGTATGTCAGGAAAGCTTCTATACCGTCTTCTTCAACATCTGTATAAGGTATATCCACATAATATTGAGGTCTAACAACACCATTTTTATTGAACTCCTCTATTATTATAGATAACTCATTATCCTCTGACGCTTTAAACAATTCTCCTTCTTTGACAATTATTGTTAATATTTGTCCTTCCGGAGCGTCAGGTACCTGAATTAAATCCCCTAAATAATAATATTTTTTTTCTCCAGAGATAAACTCACTATATTTAGGTAATATAAAATCCCCGCCTTTTAATTTTAACTCAACTTCATATTGATATGAAACTTTATTACCTGGTTCGTAACCCAATAATCTAGCATCTTGTAGTATATTGTTTCTTTTTCTAGCTAGGGTAAGTAACATTTCATTTATATTAACTGCAGTATTAACATTTAACATACTAACTAAATAGGACATTGCTGTCACTAACTGCATAGTGTTACTTCCGGGTTGGGTATCGTAACCTCTTTCTATGAACTTATCTCTTGTTTTTGCAAACAATTCGTCGTAATTGAATGGGATTGTTTCTTTTATTACTGCCATAACTAATCCTTATATTTACAATTTTCAAAATGCCATCTTTTCATATTAACAACTGCACCTTCTTTGGTGCAGTAAGAACATATGATAGTTGGTTTCACAACACCTTTTAATGTTTCACTTATTTTTTGTTTTACATCATTGCTAAGTTTTCTATTTTTTAGAGAGTTACTTATTTTTTGCTTAGTTTCTTCTGATTTAGGTTTACCAAACATAGCATTTTTTTCACCTCGTCTGGTTTCACTCATTTTTTGCTTAGTTTCTTCTGTGTGAGTTTGACCTTTTTTAGAAGAGCTTATCTTAGCTTTAGTTTCATCACTAACATTACTCTTTAATTCTTTCATTTTATTTATAGATGCTATAGAATGTTTTCGTCCCGTTGCCTTTTCTCTCATTTTTTGCTTAGATGATTCGGAAAAAATTCTACCTTTACCTAATTCACTAATTTGTTTCTTTCTTTCATCTGATAATTTTGTTCCAGTCGGATCAAATCCGGTACTAGTTTGTTTCGCTCTATTATAAAATGATTCATTTTTAGCGACATCAAATTTATTGTGAAGTTTAATCTCTAAACAAACTGCTTCTGTTCTCGTATATAATATTTTTAGTATTTTATATTTAAATATAGATTTATTTTCTTTTTGCTCTTTAATAAAATCTTTATCTGTTGAAGAGCTGAAATATTTAATACCTAAATCTAATTTAGGTTCGACATTAGAACTTCTAACACCATAATAGTGCTTATTTTCTTGTGTATTAGTTATTCTATACACATAGTGCATTTTTGCCATTTATTTTCCCTTTTTAATTATTTATATTTTACAAATTTGATTAAATTGGTTGAATTACTGAGAGATAGAAATAACAGCTGAAGCTTCTGAAGTAGAATTAAATTTGTCTCTATAAGTATATATAATTTCTATAACTAATCTGTTATATTCTGCTATAGATTTCAAATTTACACTCTGAACAATTACTCTATCTTCAAATTCTTGGAGAGCACTCTTAACCATACTAATAGCCACAGATTCTGTTAAAGAGTCTAACTGACTAAAAACTAATTTATATAAATCTGAACCGAATCTCGGTATTCCTGGTACAGAACCTCTTCTTGTGTT
>RRZU010842738.1_pt1 | contig 11950 bp, 13 predicted proteins | sample 2165561 | NCBI WGS metagenome assembly RRZU01 (sample SAMN10456909, study PRJNA506462) | wastewater metagenome | isolation source: wastewater sludge | place: USA: Moscow, Idaho | reverse complement strand
GTAATTGTGGAAATCGTTGATGAGATATTTCCCGATCCGCATCGGCGTCTTGGAATTGATCATCGTCGTCGGGCTGACCAGCTTCAGGTCCAGCGCCTGCGCCACCGGGAAAATCTTGAAGGTCGAGCCAAGCTCGTATTGCCCCTGCACCGCGCGGTTGAACAGCGGGCTGTCCGAGGGATCGCCCTTCAGCAGCGGCTTGGGGCGGTCGTTGGGGTCGAAATCGGGCAGGCTGGCCATGGCGACGACCTCGCCAGTCTTGACCTCCATCAGGATGCCGGTCGCGCCCTTGGCGGACATGACCTTCATGCCGTTCGACAGCACCTCCTCCATCGCGGCCTGCACGGTCAGGTCCAGCGACAGGACCAGCGGCGCGCCGTTGTTGGCGGGGTCGCGCAGCCAGCGGTCAAAGGCCTTTTCGACGCCGCCGACGCCGATCACCTCGGCGCTGGCCACGTCCTCCTTGCCGAAGGTCGAGCCGCCAAGGACGTGGCTGGCGATCCGGCCATTGGGGTAAAGCCGCATCTCGCGCGGGCCGAACAGCAGGCCCGGCTCGCCAATGTCATGGACGGCCTGCATCTGTTCGGGGCTGATCTTCTTCTTGATCCAGACAAAGCTGCGCTTGCCCGAAAAATCCTTCTTCAGCCGCTCGATATCCAGATCGGGGAAAATCTTGACCAGCTTGCGGACCGCGCCATCGGGGTCGACCATCTGGCGCGGATGGGCGTAAAGCGAATTCGTCAGCAGGTTGGTGGCCAGCACCCGCCCCTGCCGGTCGGTGATGTCGGCGCGCTGCGAGATGATCTCGGCGCCCGTGGTGTGGGTGCGCGGCTCGGTCGGCTGGCTGCCGGCCAGCACCGCCATCTTGGTGCCCACGGTGCCAAAGGCCAGCACGAAGCCAAGCGCCATGAAGCCCAGCCGGCTGCGGGCGCTGCCGCGCGCCTTTTCCTGAATTTCGGCATGACGGTGGGCGCGGTTCTCGGCCTCGATCTCGTCGGGGTTTTCGCCTTTCTCGCGGGCGCGAAGGATACGGGCCAGCGGGCGCAGGGGGGTGCGGATCATGGCGTGCTCTCCTGTGGGCGGCGGGGCGGATACCAGGCGGGGCGTTCGATGGCGGCGGTTTCGGTGCCGGGCGCGGGCATGGCAGGCTTGGGGCTGGCAAAGGCCACCTGCCCGACATCGACGAACTGATCGGCGCCAAAGGGCAGAAGCTTCAGCTTGTCGAAATTCATGTTGACCAGCTCGCGCAGCCGCCCCGGCCGGTTCAGATAGGCCCATTCGGCGCGCAGCACGACCAGATCCTCGCGCAGGCCGCCGATCTGGCGCTGCACGTCGTCCATCCTGGTCAGCGCGGACTGGGTGGCGTAATTCTCGCGATAGGCCCAGAAGGCCAGGCCCATGACGATCAGCGTGGTCAGCAGGAACAGAACCGAACGCATCACGCCCCCCTGTCGTTCAGGACCGGCAGGCCAAGCGCCGCCGGATCGATGCGCCCCGCGGGGGCCGTGGTGCGGATGCCGACCCGCAGCAGGGCCGAGCGCGCGCGCGGATTGGCCGCCATCTCGGTCTCGTCCGGGCCGATGGCGCGGCGAAAGGGCAGCGTGAAGGCGGCCTCGTCATGGGCGATCTCGGGCGCATAGCGGCTGCCGCCACCGGCGCTGTTCGAGCGCGCCTGCATGAAGCGCTTGACGATGCGGTCCTCCAGCGAATGAAAGCTGACCACGGCCAGCTTGCCGCCGGGGCGCAGCGCGCGTTCCGCCGCCGCAAGCCCGGCGACCAACTGGCCGAATTCGTCGTTCACCCAGATGCGAATGGCCTGAAAAGCGCGGGTCGAGGGGTGGCTTTGCCCCGGCTTCGGGCGCGGCAGGCAGCCCGAGACGATATCGGAAAGCTGGCCGGTGCGGCTCAGCGGGCGCGCGGCGACGATGGCACGGGCGATACGGCGCGAGGCGCGCTCCTCGCCATAAAGATAAAGGACATTGGCGATGACCTGCTCGGGCGCGGTGTTCAGCAGGTCGGCGGCCGTGGGGCCGTCGCCGCCCATACGCATGTCCAGGGGACCGTCGCGCATGAAGGAAAAGCCGCGTTCCGCCTGATCAAGCTGCATCGAGCTGACGCCCAGATCCAGCACCACGCCATCGACCTGTTCCCCCGCCAGCCGGTCGAGGTCCGAGAACGTGCCCTGAACCAGCCGCAGCCGGTCGCCGAATTCGTCGGCCCAGGTGCTGGCCATGGCGAAAACCGCCGGGTCGCGGTCGATGCCGATGACCCGCGCAGCGCCCTGCGCCAAAAGCCCGCGGGCATAGCCGCCGGCGCCGAAGGTGCCGTCGATCCATGTGCCCTGAACAGGCGCAACGGCCCGCAACAGCGGGCCAAGCAGAACCGGGATATGCGGGTCGGTCGCGTCGGACATGCCTAGCCCCCCGCCGCAGGTTGGGACAGCAGCGACAGCGGGTCGGCGCCCGGCTCAAGCTCGGGGACGCGGGCTTCAAGCGCGCGCTCCTCGGCCTCGTAATCCGCGGGGGTCCAGACTTTCAGGTTGTCGCCGCCAGAGATGAACACCGCCGCATCGGTCAGCCCGATCTTGTCGCGCAGCTTCTGGGGCAGCACCAGCCGGCCGTCGCCGTCGATCTCGGCCTCTTCGGAATGGCCGTGATAGATGTGTTCCAGATAGTTGCGGCGCGGGCTGCCACGGTCGAGCCCGGCGATCTGTTCGTCGATTTCGTCAATGGCGTTGATGGTGAAAAGCTGAAGGTATTTCCAGTCGCGGGTGCCGAAGACGATGACCAGTTGCGCGCGCTTGCCGGGTTCGAAATCGGGGTCCGAGGCCTCGAAGACGCGACGGAACTTGGCCGGGATCGAAACGCGGCCTTTCGCGTCGACCTTGACCTCTTCCGAGCCTCTGAACCTGCGTGCCACCGGCGCGCCTCTCCCTTGCACTGTCCACCTTTCCGGTCGCCCGAAAAGGAAAGGGCGGATCGGGCTGCTGCCACTGCCCGATCCGCCGCCCTCGTTCCCATCTCTGGGCCCCGTAGTTTCGGGGATCGAGCCTTGCTATTCACGCCACCTGGGGGAGGTGCTGCTCGCGCGCCGCAAGGCGATGTTTCGGAAGCGGGTGCCTGTATGAAGCCTGCTTGTCGCCTTTTGGGGTCTTGCTGCCCCTTGAGCCCGTCTCCGTGGTGTCAGGGATGCCATGGGAATTTACGGGAAGCAACGGATAAATTTGGCCCAAAACCGCCTGTGGCGGCATGTCGCGCGTGAACATGGCGTGAACACTTTCACACCCGCGCGATTCATGGCGAAGGTATGGACGATTCAAACAATTCGGACACTATATGTAGTAGGTTTTTCGGGGTGCGGCATAAATCCCACAAAATCCCGGAATCGATCCGGGCGGGAACGGCGCGACCGCCACGCCGCAATCGCACCAGCCGTTTTGCAGGAGATTCCCGGCGGGATCACGCAGCCTCACGCGCCGGTGATTCGACGCGTGAGGGCTTTCCCGGGTTTTCCCGGACCCGTTCCCATGCTTTCCCAGTCGCTGGCCCAGTCGCTTTCCCAGTCACTGGCCCAGTCACCGGATCACGGCCGGGCCTGCGGCCCTCAGGCCATGCCGCCGGCGATCAGCCGCTCGGCCAGACGGGCGAAGGCCTGCGCCACCGGGCCGTCGCCCATGGCGATCGGCTTGCCGCCGTCGCCGGCCAGACGCACATCGATGTTCAGGGGAATCTCGCCAAGGAAGGGCAGGCCCAGTTCGCGCGCCTCGGCGGCGACGCCGCCATGGCCGAACAGATGCGCCTCATGGCCGCAATTCGGGCATATGTATGTAGACATGTTCTCGACCAGCCCGAGGACCGGGGTTTTCAGCTTGTCGAACATGTCGATGGCACGCCGCGCGTCGATCAGCGCCACGTCCTGCGGGGTCGAGACGATGATCGCGCCGCTGACCTGCGCCTTCTGGCACAGCGAAAGCTGCACATCGCCCGTGCCCGGCGGCAGATCGACCAGCAGGATGTCCAGTTCGCCCCATTTCACCTGATTGAGCATCTGTTGCAGCGCGCCCATCAGCATCGGGCCGCGCCAGACCACGGCCTCGCCTTCCTTCATCATCAGGCCCAGCGACATGACGGTGACGCCGTAAGCGTGCAGCGGCTCGATCATCTGGCCGTCGCTGCTGGGGCGCTGGCCGGTCAGGCCCAGCATCCGCGGCTGCGAGGGACCGTAGATATCGGCGTCCAGCAGCCCGACCCGCCGCCCCTGCCGCGCCAGCGCCACCGCAAGGTTCGAGGTCAGCGTCGATTTCCCGACGCCCCCCTTGCCCGAGCCGATGGCGACGATGCGTGCCACGCCGCTGACCTGTTCAGGCCCCGCCTGCGGCGTCGGATGGCGGCCGATCTTCAGATTCGGCGGCGCGGCCTGCCCTTCGCCGGAACGGGCAGTGACCTGCGGGGCCGCGCCGCGCGGTGCGGCGGGTGCCGTGGTCACGATCTGCACCTTCTGGTCGCCGGAAAGGGCGGCAAGGCGGCGCTGCGCCTCGGCCTCGACCGGGGCGAGGGCGCGGGCATAGACCGCATCCGGGGCCTCAAGAACGAATCGAATCGCGTCGGGATCGACCTGCAACGCACGCACCAGATCGTTCGAAACCAGGTTTCCGCCCCCCGGCACCCCGATCTGCGCCAGTTCTTCAAGGACACGTTCCCGTGATATCGCCATGGTGACCCCCGCAAGCATTGCGCCGACAGCATGTCAAATGCCCAAACGGGGGGCAAGACACCCCCTTGGGCGCCACCGGGCTAAGAGCTTGTAACCCTGCGTCAAAACCCGCAAATCACGGGTGAATTGCTAGTCTTTTATATAGGTTTCCAAACCGGTTTTTCGCCGAACCACTCACGGAATGTAACAATTTATTAACGGGTTGTGGGTAACTTCCAGAAACAGATATGTGGTTTCTGCATAGCAGCATTTCACCGTTCCCTATTGTGCAGTTGCAGAAAACAGCCCATGTTCGCCCTAACAAAGCGACAGGCAATCCGGCCCGCCGCGAACCCGCAAGAAGATGAGATGATGAAATGGCTGTTCTCGTACTGAACCAAGGCAATGTCCGTAACCACGCCGGCAATGGCCGGATCGCGAAATTCGTCGCCGATGTCCGTGACTACATGGCCCGCCGTTCGGTTTACCGCCAGACCCTGCGCGAACTGAACGACCTGACCGACCGCGACCTGGCCGACCTTGGCATGTGCCGCTCGAACATCCGCAGCGTGGCCTATGACGCCGCCTGGGGTGCGAAGTAAGGAAATAACGATACCCGACCCACTCCTCCTCCCTTGGGTCCGGGTTCAGGCGGCATCCTCCCTCCTCCTCCCTAGAGGATGCCGCCGCCCAATTCAGGTTCCGATGAAGCCCCCTCCTCCCTGGGCTTCACGGTAACGGCGGCCTCCCCCTCCTCCTCCCTGGGGATGCCGCCACCCAATACCGCAAGGCCCCTCCTCCTCCCTGGGTCTTGCAGTTCCGGCGGCAGCCTCCCTTCTCCTCCCTGAGGGTGCCGCCAACCCATACGGCGATGTCCCACCTCCTCCCGGGATTTCGCGGTTCTGGCGGCACCCTCCCCTCCTCCTCCCTGGAGGGTGCCGCTGCAAAACCCCGCCGATGGGCGGGACGGAATTCGGCGGTCCCCTCCTCCTCCCTGGGAACGCCGGAACGCGGTCGATGGCGCCTCCTCCCTGCCATGACCGCGGACCCATACGCGGCCCCTCCTCCTCCCTGGGCCGGCGTTGCGCGGCGGTGCCCCCCTCCTCCTCCCTGGGCGCCGCCGCTTTTCATTTCCGGGCCACGGATATAGGGGGACATCATGTTGTCCTATCAGCACGCCTATCACGCCGGGAATCTGGCCGACCTGCACAAGCACGCCCTGCTGGCGTGGATGCTGGATTACATGGCCACGAAACCCAAACCGCTGAGCTATCTGGAAACCCATGCCGGGCGCGGGCTTTACGACCTTGCCGCGCCCGAATCCGAAAAGACGGGCGAGGCGCAGGCCGGCATCACCCGCGCGCTGGCGCAGGACTGGCTGCCTGCGGACCATCCCTTGCGCCGGGCGCTGGACGACATCCGCGCCCGCCATGGCGCCACCGCCTATCCCGGATCGCCGCTGATCGCGCGGCATTTCCTGCGTCCCGGCGACACCGCCCATCTGGCCGAACTGCACCCGGCCGAGCATGAGGCGCTGGCCGCCAATGCCCGTTTCGCGCATCTCTACCGACAGGACGGGTTCGCGATGGCGCAGGCCGTCTGCCCGCCGACGCCGCGGCGCGGGCTGCTGCTGATCGACCCCAGCTATGAGGTCAAGGCCGATTACGACCGCATTCCCGGCCAGATTGCCGGGCTGGCGCGGAAATGGAACGTCGGCACCATTGCGCTGTGGTATCCGGTGCTGACCGACGACCGGCAGGCCGCAATGGTCCGGACCTTGACGCGCGACCATCCCGACGCGCTGCTGTCCGAGGTGCGGTTTCCGCCGGCGCGGCCCGGTCACGGCATGGTCGGCTCGGGCATGTTCGTCATCAACCCGCCTTACGGGTTGCAGGACGAGGCGCGCCGGATCCAGGCGCTTTACGACAGGCTATAGGCCAGCGCCGCCGCGATGCGGCGGTCGGTCGCATCCTCGGGGCCGGTTGCCCAGGGGCGAAAGCGCAGCCGGAACGCCGCCAGCCGTTCGGGCGCGTCGGGATAGCCGATGCGGGTCAGGCTTTCCGCCAGCGGCGCCTCGGCCACGGGCGAGGACGCAGGCCAAACCGCCAGCCCCTGCAAGGCCAGCCGCGCCCAGTCGAAACGCGGGCCGGGGTCGATCTTGCGTCCGGGCGCCATGTCGGAATGGCCGATGACCCCCGCCGGCCCGATGCCCCAGCGCGCCATGATCTGCGCCAGCAGCCGCTCCAGCGCCGCCATCTGCGGTTCGGGAAAGGGTTCGTTGCCGGGATTGACCAGTTCGATGCCGATGCTGCGCGAATTCACGTCGTCGCGGCCCTGCCAGGCCCCGGCCCCGGCATGCCAGGCGCGGCGGTCCTCGGGGACCAGCGCCTCGGTCTGGCCGTTTTCATGGATCAACCAATGGGCGCTGACCTCGGCGGCGGGATCGCAAAGGCGGGCGCGGGCCGAGGCCCCGTCCGCCATGCCGGTGTAATGCAGGACGACCAGTTCGGGGCGCTGCCCGCGCCGGTCGCCATGATTGGGCGAAAGGCTCAAAGCCCGCCGGAATTGCGCAGCGGCCGCGGATCCCAGCCGCAGACGAAGCCATCGCCATCGGGATCAAGCCCCTTGGGGTCAAGGATCGGACCGCCCGCGGCGATGAAGGCGCGCTGCGCCACATCGGCCGAGGCATAGCCCGAACAGGAGCGGCCCGCATCCAGGGCCGAGCCGCCGGTCCGCGCCTTCTGGCGCTGATAGGTCTTGACGCCGGGATCCTGGCGTTCCTGGTTCGCATAGCCGACCAGCACCGGCACCGACCCCGGATAGGGACCGCTGCCCGCGGCCACCGTCGCCGCCTGCGGCTTGCCGGCGGCGGTCACGGTGACGGTGCCCGGCGCCTTGGCGCTGGCCTTGGCCGGCGCGGTGCCGGCGATCTCGGCGGCGGTCGGCGCCTTGGCCGGCAGTTGCACCGGGATCACCAAGGGGACCCGCGCCTTGCCATGCAGGGCCGCCTCGCGCTCCTGCATGTATTTGGCATAGGCCGTGCCGTTGTTCATGCCGCTGTAATTCGGGTTCCAGCCCGTATTCTCGCCGCAAGCGGCCAGCGCCAGCACCGACAGGATCAGCAGGTTCCGCATCAATCTCTCCCGTAAAAGGCCGCTCACCACCAGCGCGCGGGTTTCGCCGTAAAGCCTGCCGCAGATTCGAGGCTATGCGCAAGGTTCAACAGGCCGCCCTCGTCCCAGGGCCGGCCGATCAGTTGCATCCCCAGCGGCAGCCCCTGCCTGTCCAGCCCCACCGGGACCGAAATCCCCGGCAGGCCGGCAAGGTTCAGCGTCACGGTGAACACATCGTTCAGATACATCTCGACCGGGTTGCTGGCATCGGCGCTGCCAAGCGCAAAGGCCGAACTGGGCGTGGTCGGCGCCAGAATCGCGTCGATGCCGCTGGCATAGGCCTGATCGAAATCGCGCTTGATCAGCGCGCGGACGCGGCGGGCGCGGTTGTAATAGGCGTCATAGAACCCCGCCGACAGCACATAGGTGCCGATCATGACGCGGCGCCTGACCTCGGGGCCGAACCCTTCGGCGCGGGTCTTTTCATACATCTCGACCACGCCATCGCCGGCGCCCAGCTTGGCGCGGCGGCCATAGCGCACGCCGTCATAGCGCGCGAGGTTCGAGGACGCCTCGGCGGGCGCGATGATGTAATAGGCGGGCAGCGCGTATTTCGCGTGCGGCAGCGAGATATCCACGATCTCGGCGCCGGCATCCTTCAGCATCTGCGCGGTCTGCGACCACAGCGCGTCGATTTCATCCGACAGGCCCTCGATGCGGTATTCCTTGGGGATACCGATCTTCTTGCCGCGAATGTCGCCGGTCAGCGCCGCCTCGTAATCGGGGACCGGGCGTTCGGCGCTGGTCGAATCCTTGGGATCGACCGAGGCCATGGCGCCCAGCATGATCGCCGCGTCGCGCACGGTCTTGGTGATCGGCCCCGCCTGATCGAGGCTGGAGGCATAGGCGATCACGCCCCAGCGGCTGACGCGGCCATAGGTCGGGCGCAGGCCCACGGTGCCGGTGAAGGCGGCCGGCTGGCGGATCGAGCCGCCGGTATCGGTCGCGGTCGCGCCCAGGCACAGGTCCGCCGCCACCGCCGCGGCCGAGCCGCCGGACGAGCCGCCAGCGGTGCGGTCGACGCCATCGCCCAGCTTCCACGGGTTCACCGTCGCGCCATAGACGCTGTTTTCGGTCGACGACCCCATGCCGAACTCGTCCTGGTTCAGCTTGCCCAGCAGCACCGCGCCCTGATCCCACAGGTTCTGGGTCACGGTCGATTCATATTGCGGCAGAAAGCCGTCAAGGATGCGGCTGGCCGATTGCGAGGGCACGCCCTTGACGCAGAACAGATCCTTCACGCCGACCGGGATGCCGGTCATCGGCGCGGCATCGCCCGATTTCAGGCGCAGGTCGGCGGCACGCGCCATCTCGCGCGCCTTTTCGGGCGTATCGTGGACAAAGGCGTTCAGCGCGCCCGAGGTCGCGATGGCCGAAAGGCAGGCCTCGGTCAGCTCGGCGGCGGTGGTTTCGCCCTTGGCCAGCGCGTCGCGGGCCCCGGCGATGGTCAGTTTGTTCAGATCGCTCATTCCACCACCTTCGGCACGGCAAAGAAGCCCTCGCGCGCATCGGGCGCGTTCTTCAGGATCAGGTCCTGCATGTCGCCATCGGTCACGATATCGGCGCGCCGCTTCAGGCGCATCGGCTCGACCCCGGTCATCGGCTCGACGCCGTCGACATCGACCTCGTTCAGCTGCTCCATGAAATGCAGGATGCTGTTCAGCTCATGCGCAAGCGCCGGCAGGTCCGCGTCAGCGACCGCGATGCGCGCCAGATGCGCGACCTTGCGGGCTTCGTCCTCAGTGATGGCCATGGGGGCTCCTTTCGCTTGGCCGGGGTTTTACCGGGGCGGCGGGGGCGGGGCAAGCGCACATGCCCGCGGCAGTGCGGGAACTTTACGGCGCCAGCCCGGCTTGACAGGATGGCCGTGCATGAAAAGGAGCCGTCCCATGAACATCATCTGGCTTGGTCATTCCGGCTTTCGGCTGGAAATCGAAGACGCCGTGATCCTGATCGACCCATGGCTGTCGGGAAACCCGATGTTTCCGGAAAGCCGCCGCGCCGAAGCCATCGCCGGCGCCACCCATGTCCTGCTGACGCATGGCCATGGCGACCATACCGGCGACACCCTTCCCATCGCGCGTGAGCTGAACATCCCCGTGGTCGGCATCTATGACCTGATCAGCAGCTGGCAGACCCATCAGGGGATCGAGGGCATCGGCTTCAACAAGGGCGGCACCGTCGATCTGGGCGGCGCGAAGGTCACGATGGTGAACGCCACCCATTCGTCATCGCTGGAAGGGAACGAAGGCCCGGTCTATGCCGGGCACGAGTCGGGCTACATGATCGCGGGCGAGGGGCACGTCATCTATGTCTCGGGCGATACCGACATCATGGCCGACATGGACTGGATGGGCGACTATCACAAGCCCGATATCGGCATCCTTTGCGCGGGCGGCTATTTCACCATGGACATGAAGCGCGCGGCCTATGCGGCGCGGCGCTATTTCGATTTCCGCACCGTGATCCCCTGCCATTATCGCACCTTCCCGCTGCTGGAACAGAATGCCGGGGCGCTGAAGGCCGGCCTGCCCGGCGTCGACGTGATCGAACCCGAGGTGCTGGTGCCGATCAGCCTTTAGGCCAGCGATACCCGTTCGGGGCCGGCTGCGGCCGCGCGACCGGCCCGGCGGGGGCGAAGATCTCGACCAGCAGCGGGTGGCAGGCGGCGGCGTCGCTGGAATGTTCGCTGCTGCAATCGCCGCCCGGACAGGCCGAAAGGCCGCCGATCAGGTCGATTTCGGCGAAGAATTCCAGATAGTCGCCGGGGCGCACGGGGCTGGCCTTCATGAAATACTGGCCGGTGTCGCGGGTGAAGCCGGTGCACATGAAGACGTTCAGCACGTCATGGACCAGCGGCTCGGCCTGATCGCGCGGCAGGGCCAGTTCGTCCATCAGCGCATTCGTCAGGTTCGAATGGCAGCAGTGATGATAGTCGCCCCCGCTGAGCAGGCGATGCGTATAGGGGTCGCAGCGCGTCCCGATCACGTCATGGACCGAGCCGCCATGCGCGTCGATGCCATACCATTCCAGCGTATCCTCGGTGATCGTGGCCAGGGGGCGCAGGTTCGGAAACGTCGACCACAGCCGGTCGCCGCGCGTCAGATGCGTGCCGTGCAAGGCCCGCGTCTTGCCGGAATAGAAGCGTTCGCGCGGGTCCGCCGCCGACCAGATGTCAAGATCGCCGACCTGCGACCCCTCGACGCTGGTGATGCGAAAGAAATGCCCGGCCGGCACGCGAAAACAGCGCCCCTCGCGCGCGGGGACCAGACATTCGCCGGCCTTCACGGCATTGGCGCGGATCGCCGCCAGCCCCGGCAGGTCGGGGTCGGGCAGCGTCTCGTTCGGGTAGCAGATGACCGGCTTGATGGAACGGCGCTGGTCGGCATCGGCGGGGATCATGCGGGATGTCCTGATCTGGGTGAGTAGCTGCGCATATGCTAGGCGCCGCGCACGCCGTCCCGCAAGGCGCGCCGCCCCGACCTTGGCAAAAAGGCCGGCGCGACTGCCCGGCCCCGAATACAAAAGCGCGGCCCAAAAGCCGCGCTGCCGGACCCGTCATGCGGGCAAATGGGTGATGCGGTCAGGCCGCCTGCCGCCGGGCGGATTCCAACGGCATCGGCTCATAGCTGAAATAGCCATACATCTGTTCAAGGATCGCCAGATATTTCTGCGCGCTGCGGTCGCGGGCCGGGTCGAACACCGCCGGTTTCGGGGCGATTTTCGGTTGGTTGTCAGGCGTGGTCATCGGTCATTCTCCGGTTCGACGGATATTGCCTCCCCTGACCGGAAATATAATGCCGCGTTGCAGCGATATCCATAGCTGCAACGCGGCGTCATTGTCGCAGGTGCGCCGGGGCGCCTGCCCGGATCAGACGACCCGATCCACCATCATGTGCTTGATCGAGGCGATGGCCTTGGCCGGGTTCAGCCCCTTGGGGCAGGTATTGGTGCAGTTCATGATCGTATGGCAGCGGTAAAGCTTGAAGGGATCCTCAAGCTCGTCCAGCCGCTCGCCCGTGGCCTCGTCGCGCGAATCGATGATCCAGCGATAGGCGGCCAGCAGCGCCGCCGGGCCAAGATAG
>RRZU012595945.1_pt1 | contig 11951 bp, 10 predicted proteins | sample 2165561 | NCBI WGS metagenome assembly RRZU01 (sample SAMN10456909, study PRJNA506462) | wastewater metagenome | isolation source: wastewater sludge | place: USA: Moscow, Idaho | reverse complement strand
GCCGCCGCCCTGATGATGGGCAAGGGATAGACGGAGGGAACATGGCATTTCAGCCCGTATATGTGATTGACGGCGCGCGGACGCCGTTTCTGAAAGCGCGCAGTGGTCCGGGGCCATTTGCAGCAGCCGATTTGGCGGTACAGGCCGGGCGGGCGCTGCTGGTGAGGCAGCCCTTTGCGCCCGATGCCTTTGATGAGGTGATTCTTGGTTGTGCGAGTCCGTCGCCAGACGAAGTCAATATCGGGCGGGTGGCTGCGCTGCGCATGGGCTGCGGTGAGAAGGTGCCGGCTTGGACCGTGATGCGCAATTGCGCGAGCGGTATGCAGGCCATCGATTCCGGTCTGGCGAGCATTCAGAGCGGGCGAGCCGAGCTCGTGCTGGCGGGTGGCGTCGACGCCTTGTCACATGCCCCCTTGCTTTATAACCGGGCGATGGTGGTGTGGTTTGCTGCGCTGATGCAGGCCAAGGGCGTCGGCCAAAAAATTGCCACTTTTGCGCGATTGCGTCCAGGTGCCCTGTTTGCCCCGGTGATCGGCATCCTCAAGGGTTTGACCGATCCGATGGTCGGTTTGTCGATGGGCCAGACTGCCGAGAATCTGGCCTGGCGTTTCGGCATCTCGCGGGAGGCAATGGATGCTTTCGCGGTCGAGAGCCACCGGCGCGTGATTGCTGGCCGGGCAGCCGGGCACTTCGGAGAGATTGTGCCCTTGGTTGGCAAGGATGGTACGGTGTTTGCCGAGGACGATGGTGTGCGTGCCGATTCGACGCCGGAAGCTCTCACCAAACTGCGGCCCTTCTTTGATAAAAAGTACGGCCGGATCACGCCGGGCAACAGTTCGCAGATTACCGATGGCGCTGCGTGGCTTATCCTGGCTTCGCAGGCTGCCGTCGAGCGTTACGGGTTGCAGCCGCTCGGGCGCATCAGCGATAGCCAGTGGGCGGGTTTGGATCCGGCTCAGATGGGTCTTGGTCCGGTGCACGCGGCAACGCCGATCCTGCAGCGGCATGGGCTCGGTTTGAACGATGTCGATGCGTGGGAAATCAACGAGGCCTTTGCGGCGCAGGTGCTCGGCTGCCTGGCGGCGTGGGACGATGAATCCTACTGCCGGGCCGAACTGGGATTGCCTGGAGCGTTGGGGGTGCTGGATCCGGCGCGGCTCAGCGGGGGTGGCGGAGCGAGCGCGCTGGGGCGCCCCGTCGGGGCTTGCGGGGCACGCATCGTCTTGCATCTCTTGCATGTTCTGCGGGAACGCAAGGTACGGCGTGGTGTGGCCTCGATCTGCATTGGCGGTGGCTTGGGTGGTGCGATGCTTGTCGAACGCGTCGATTGAAGCGGGGAAAAAATGAAAGCACAACAACTATCGCACTGGACCGTGACGATTGATTCCCAAGGCATTGCCTGGGCGATTCTCGACAAGCGGGGGGCGAGCGCCAATACCTTGTCGCGCGAAGTGATGGAAGAACTGGGGCAGATCGTGAGCGAGGCCGAAGCCTCGCCGCCGCGTGCGCTGGTCTTCCGTTCGGGCAAGGAAGCGGGCTTTATCGCGGGGGCAGACATCGACGAATTCGGCGGTCTCGACTCGGCGGAAGCGGCGCGCGGGCTGGTGGCACGCGGCTGGGATCTGTTTAACCGGTTGGCGGCGCTGAAATGCCCGACGTTGGCGATGGTGCGGGGTCATTGCTTGGGCGGTGGGCTCGAACTGGCCTTGGCCTGCCGCTATTTGCTGGTGGTGGACGAGCCGTCGACCAAGCTCGGACTCCCGGAGGTCATGCTCGGCATCTTCCCCGGCTGGGGTGGCATGCTGCGTTTGCCGCAACGGATCGGCGCGCCAGCGGCGCTGGATATGATGCTGACTGGCAAAACACTGGATGCCGTGCGGGCAGGGCGTCAGGGCTTGGCGGACGAGTGCGTCCCGCCACGGGTGATGGAGGCCGCGGCACGGCAACTCGTTGTCTCGAATGCGCCGCGCCGGGCATTGCCCTTGGTGCAGCGCCTCTTGGGCGGGCCGCTCAAGGCCGTGGTGGCCCGTGGAGCGCGCAAGCAGGTGGCAGGGAAGGCGCGTCGCGATCATTATCCGGCACCGTACGCAATCATCGACATCTGGGAAAAGCACGCTGGCAATGCCCTGGCTGCGCCCGACTTGATCGACGCCATCGTGCGTTCGGTAACGGCGCGCAACCTGGTGCGCGTGTTCGGCCTGCAGGAGCGGCTCAAGTCATACGGCAAGGCAGAGCAGCATTTCGCGGTGCGTCACGTGCATGTCGTGGGTGCTGGAGTGATGGGCGGCGATATCGCTGCGTGGTGTGCACTGCGAGGCATGCGAGTCACCCTGCAGGATCAGTCGGTGGAGCGTATCGCGCCGGCGATCGGACGGGCGCATGCCGCTTTCGCCAAGCGCTTGCGGGATCCGTTGCGGCTGCGCGACGCCCTCGATCGCCTGATTCCCGACCCCGAAGGTCATGGCGTGGCACGTGCCGATGTGGTGATCGAGGCGATTTTCGAAAATCTCGAGGCCAAGCATGCCTTGCTGCGGGCCCTTGAGCCACAGCTTAAGCCGGGGGCGGTGCTGGCGACGAATACCTCGAGCCTGCGCCTCGAAGACATGCGGAGCGTTTTGTCGTTCCCTGAGCGCCTGGTCGGAATCCATTTCTTCAATCCGGTGGCCAAAATGCCGCTCGTCGAGGTGATTTCGGCCGAAGGCGGCGACGCCACGATGGCTGCCCGTGCGGCGTCTTTCGTGCGCCAGATCGATCGTCTGCCGCTACCGGTGAAAAGTGCGCCCGGGTTCCTCGTGAATGCCGTGCTCGGGCCGTACATGCTCGAAGCCATGCGTGCCGTGGATGAAGGCATCGCGCCCGAAACGATCGATCAGGCGATGACCGAGTTCCGCATGCCGATGGGACCGGCCGAGCTTGCCGACCTGGTCGGCCTCGACATTGCGCTTGCTGCCGGCAAGCAACTCGCCGGCGAGGAGACGGAACCGCCGCGTTGCCTCGTCGAACGGTGCTCGAATGGGCAGTTGGGCAAGAAGAGCGGGCATGGTTTTTACAACTACGCCAAGGGCCAGCCGGAAAAACGAGCGGCGGGGTCGGTCCCGCCCGGTCTGGCAGAGCGGCTTGTGGCCCCTTTGCTGGCAAGGACGAAGGAACTGGTTGCGGCGGGCATCGTCTCGGATGCCGACTTGGCTGACGCTGGGGTAATATTCGGCACGGGTTTCGCGCCTTATACCGGCGGCCCGCTCAATTACTCGTTGCAGCATCGATAAGCGCCATTCCTTGGCTCGCTGATGGCTGGATTGACGGCAGAGCCATCAATCCAGCCAAGTCTCGGGCTGCATCATCCATCACACAGGGAATCCTATGGAGTCGATTTTGCCCGCAGGGCGTCAACTCGCCTTGCGCGTCATGACCATGCCCGCTGACGCCAATCAGTACGGCGATATTTTCGGCGGCTGGATCATGGCCCAGGTCGACGTGGCAGGGGCCATTGTGGCCAAGCAGCGAGCCCGCGGTCGGGTAGCCACGGTGTCGGTCGACGCCTTCGTGTTCAAACAGCCGGTCTCGATCGGTGATGTCGTGAGTTTTTACGCAGAAGTCGTGCGCAGCGGGAGAACGTCGGTGACCGTCAATGTCGAAGTGTTCGCTGAGCGTGATCCTGCACGGCCGATTACCGTCAAGGTAACCGAGGCGACGCTGACGTATGTTGCAATTGACCAACAGGGATGCAAACGGAGCTTGCCGGAGAGCGAGCAAGGGAGTTGATTTTATTGGCGCTGCTATACAATCGCGCCATCATCCGGTATCTCGCGCTTGTTCGTGATGTGCCACAACACAACCTTGGAGGGTTTATGGTGAAGACTTTCTCGATGAAGCTGGTTCCGGCCATGCTGCTGGTTGCTTTCTCCGGCGCGGCTACTGCCTCGGGCTTCCAGCTTCTTGAGCAGAATGCCAGTGGTATCGGTAACGCCTATGCCGGCTCGGCCGCAGTGGCCGACAACGCCAGCACGATCTATTTCAATCCGGCAGGTATGACCAAGCTGCAGGCGCGCGAAGTGTCCGGCGGCCTCTCGGCGGTCGGACCAAGCTTTCACTTCAACAACAAAGGGTCGTCCGTCGGCGTGCTTGCTAACACCGGCGACGGCGGCAATGCCGGTGGCTGGGCGGCGATTCCCAACGGTTACCTCTCTTGGGCACTGAACAAGGATCTGTACGTCGGGGTCGGTGTCGGCGCACCGTTCGGCCTGAAAACCGAATACGACGACCGTTGGGTCGGTGCCGCTCAGGCGCAGATGTTCGAAGTCAAGACGATCAACCTCAATCCCTCGATCGCCTACCGCGTGAACGACAAGGTTTCGCTGGGCTTTGGCCTTAACTGGCAAAAGATCGAAGCTCACTACAACCGTCTGGCATCGGTCGCAAATAACACCTTTGCTTCGACGCAAATCAAGATGTCGCTTGACGACGATGCGTGGGGCTGGAACGTCGGTGGTCTCTTCGATATTTCGCCGTCGACCCGGGTCGGCGTTTCTTACCGCTCGGCGATCAAGTACAAGACTGAAGGCAAGATCAAAGCGTCCGGACCGAGCGCCGCCGTTAACGCCGGGGCTTCGAGCGATGCAGCAGCTGACCTCAAGCTGCCCGACACCTTTATCCTGAGCGTGACCCAGAAACTCAGCGACAAGTGGGAAATGCTCGGCGATGTGTCTTGGACCGGCTGGAGTTCGATTCCTAAGGTCGACATTTACCGTGCTTCCAATACCGGGGCAGGAACGGGTAACGGGACGATCGCCCAGACCCTGCACACCGACTTCAAGGACTCCTGGCGGGTGGCCCTTGGTTCGCACTATAAGTACAACGATGCCTGGAAGCTGAAGTTCGGTGTGGCGTACGACCAGACCCCGGTTCAGCATGCCAGTGAGCGTCTTGTTTCTTTGCCGGATAACGATCGCGTGTGGTTCTCGTTCGGCACGCAATGGACGCCGGACAAGGCGCAGCGACTGGACTTCGGCGTGAGCTACATCCACGTTCGCGACAGCAAGGTCGACAACAATCAAGCCTCCTCCGGGCGTGGCCGGGTGACTGGCGAGTACTCCGGCAGTATCTGGATCCTCGGCGCGCAGTACTCCCTCGCCTTCTAAGCGACGCTTGTCTCGCTGCCCGAAACGCCCCGCATTGCGGGGCGTTTTTTTCTTTTCGGCCTGCGAACTTTCGGCGTTGAACTTGTCCTATGCACATCTATAATCAAACGGTCGTTTGATTGAATGGTGTCCACCCATCGGTGGCGCTGCCACTATCGGCCGTCAGCGCGTAAGGAGGCGTCGTGAACAGCTTCATGGGCAAGTTCGATGTACGCAAGGTCGCCGTGCTTGGAGCCGGCGTCATGGGGGCGCAGATCGCTGCGCATTTGGCCAACGCGGATGTGCCGGTGCTGCTCTTCGATCTGCCGGCGCGCGAGGGTGCGCCGAACGGCATCGTGCTGCGGGCGCTCGACGGGCTCAAGAAGCTTGAGCCGGCGCCCTTGGCCAGCATGGATCGGCTGGATTCGATCGAAGCCTGCAACTATGACCAGCATCTGGCACGGCTGGCCGAATGCGATCTGGTGATCGAGGCCATCGCCGAGCGTCTGGACTGGAAGCGGGATCTCTATGCAAGGATTGCCCCGCATTTGGCGCCGCATGCCGTGCTTGCATCGAATACCTCCGGCCTGCCAGTAGGCAAACTGGCCGAAGTTCTGCCTGAAGCGTTGCGCGTCCGGTTCTGCGGCGTGCACTTCTTCAATCCGCCACGTTATATGACCCTGGTCGAGTTGATTCCGGCGCCTGCGAGTGATGCCGCGATGCTCGATGCGCTCGAAGGCTGGTTGACCACGCGCCTGGGCAAGGGCGTGGTGCGTGCCTTCGACACCCCCAATTTTGTCGCTAATCGGGTGGGGGTGTTTTCGCTCCTTGCGGTGATGCGGCATGCCGAGTCTTTTGCGCTTGGTTGCGATGAAGTCGATGCTTTGACCGGCCCGTTGATCGGTCGGCCGAAGAGTGCGACGTATCGCACCGCCGACGTGGTCGGGTTGGATACCCTCTCGCATGTGGTGGCGACGCTGCGTGAAAGCCTCGCTGACGATCCCTGGCATGCCTGCTATGTCCTGCCGTCCTGGCTGGAAGGGTTGATCGCCAAGGGGGCGCTGGGGCAGAAGACCCGTGCGGGGATCTATCGCAAGGAAGGCAAGGTCATCCGAGTCTTTGATGTGGCGCGAGGGGATTACCGGGATGCGGCCGGAATAGTGGCTCCCGAAGTGCAGACAATCTGCCAGGAACGCGACCCGGCGCGTCGTTTTGCCGCGCTGCGTGCCTGCCCTCATCCGCAAGCCCAGTTCCTGTGGTCGGTCTTTCGCGATGTGTTCCACTATGTGGCGGTGCATCTGACATCGATTGCCGACAGCGCGCGCGAGGTTGATCAGGCCATGCGCTGGGGCTTCGGTTGGGCGCAGGGACCGTTCGAGACCTGGCAGGCAGCCGGCTGGGGCGCAATGCGGAGTGCCTTGCAAGAGGACATCGCCGCCGGCAAGACCTTGGCCAGCGCCCCGCTTCCGCCGTGGGTCGGCGAGCGTGATGCCGTGCATGCCGCCGAGGGCAGCTATTCCCCGCAGGGGGGCGAGGTGCGCCCACGGTCGGGTCTGCGTGTCTATTGCCGGCAACTCTTCCCGGAGCGTTTGTATGGCGAGTTGCCAGCGCAGCAGATGGCTCTGGAACCGTCGCAGTATGCGGGAAGCACCGTCTGGCAAAACGGTGGCTTGCGACTCTGGGTGCACCCGGCGGCGCCCGAGGTGGCAATCCTCAGTGTGACCACCAAGAAGCATACCCTGGGGCGCGAGGTCATCGTCGGCCTGCCCGAGGCAGTGGCTCAGGCCGAGCGTTCGTTTGCCGGCATGGTTGTCTGGCATCCGGCTCCATTTGCCTATGGCGCCAACCTCAAGGAAGTTACTGAGGCGATCGGCGCCCGGGAGTTCACGCAGTTGGCAAGTTTCGTCGCTGATTTTCAGGTGGCCTCGCAGGCGCTCAAGTATGCCCGCATTCCCACGGTGGCGGCGGTACAGGGCATGGCCCTGGGTGGTGGCTGCGAATTCCTGATGCACTGTGCCCGCCGTGTTGTGGCCCTCGAGAGCTATATTGGTTTGGTTGAGGCCGGTGTCGGCCTGATTCCGGCGGGTGGCGGCTGCAAGGAGTTCGCGATACGCGCAGCCCGCATGGCGGCACGAACCGCTGGCAACGATCCATTCGAGTTCATCGCCCCGGTATTCAACACCATCGCCATGGCCGTGGCATCGAAGAGCGCCCTGCATGCGCGCACCTTGGGGTTTGTGCTTGATTCCGATCCGGTCCTGCTCAATCCGCATGAATTGCTCTATGTCGCGCTCAGCGAGGCGTTTGCCATGGCGGAAGCCGGGTATCGGCCACCTTTGGTGCCGCGTCGCATCAAGGTTGCCGGACGGGCGGGAATCGCCAACTGCGAATTGATGCTGACCAACATGAAAGAGGGCGGAATGATCTCCGCGCACGACTATCGCGTTGCCAAATCGGCGGCGACGGCTTTGTGTGGCGGGGATGTCGAGGCAGGTACGGAGGTTGACGAAGAGTGGCTGCTGGCGGTTGAACGCCGGCTGTTTGTCGAACTGCTGCATACCGAGAAGACGCAGCAGCGTATCGCCTATACCCTCGAAAACGGCAAACCACTGCGCAATTAAGCGCTGATCGGCAAAGGAGCACGCATGATTACCCGTACTCAGGAGGCTTACATCGTTGCGGCCCAGCGCCTGCCGGTTGGCAAGCGCAAGGGCGTTTTCGCCACGGTCCGGCCCGACGACATGTTGGCGCACGCCTTGCGCGCGGTGGTGGCGCAGGCCCCCGGACTCGATCCGGCTGAAATTGATGATGTGATTGTCGGCTGTGCGATGCCGGAAGCGGAGCAGGGCATGAACGTGGCACGGATCGCCCTGCTGCTGGCCGGTCTGCCCGATCGCGTGCCGGGGTATACGATCAACCGCTTCTGTGCCTCGGGCCTGCAGGCGGTGGCCGATGCGGCGCACCGCATCCGTTTGGGTGAGGCCGATGTCGTGTTGGCCGGCGGCACGGAAACGATGTCCCTGATGAACCAGATGATGGGCAACAAGGTTGCCATCAATCCGGGCTTGTTTGAAGCCGACGGTCCGCGTGCGATCGCTTACGGCATGGGGCTGACTGCCGAAAAGGTCGCGACGCGCTGGGAGGTTGGCCGGGAGGCGCAGGATGCGTTTGCCGCCGAGTCGCATCGCAAGGCGCTGGTGGCGCAGGCCGCCGGGCATTTCCGCGCCGAGATCGCCCCTTATACGGTGCGCGTACGCTTGCCGGGCGGTACCGACGGCATGGCGCGCAGCCAGGAGCGGATTGTCGATGCCGACGAGGGCCCGCGCGCCGACAGTACCCAGGAAAAGCTGGCCAAGTTAAAACCGGTGTTTGCCGCGCAAGGCAGCGTGACGGCAGGGAACAGTTCGCAGATGTCGGATGGCGCCGCCGCCGTGTTGCTGGTCTCCGAGGCGGCGCTCAAACGCTACAACCTCACACCGCTGGCGCGCTTTGTGTCCTATTCGGTGGCCGGGGTGGCGCCGGAGGTCATGGGCATCGGCCCGGTCGAGGCCATACCCAGGGCCTTGTCGCGCGCCGGTCTGCGCCTTGACGATCTGGGCTGGGTCGAACTGAACGAGGCGTTTGCGGCGCAGGCGTTGGCCGTGATCGGAACGCTCGGGATCGACCCTCAACGGGTCAATCCGCTGGGAGGGGCGATTGCGCTCGGGCATCCGCTGGGCGCCACCGGGGCAATTCGTACCGCGACCCTGGTCCATGGTCTGCGACGTACCGGGCAGCGCTACGGTATGGTCACCATGTGCATCGGAACCGGCATGGGCGCGGCGGGGATCTTCGAGGCGCTGTAGGCCGGAACAAGCGAGGATGGCGTGCCGCGGAGGAAATAATCCGACGCGGCAGGTGGGCAAGTGTCTGGCATAATAGCTGGCGCAAACACGGACACGAACCGCAATGGGCTTGGATGCACTCGCATATCTTGGCTGGCGGGAGGCGATCGTCGCGGTCGCCACTCTGCTCACCATCTATGTAATCGTCGTTTTCCTGCGCATCAACCGATTGCGCCGGGAGAGGTCGCTTGCGCCGGTGAGTGCGGCCAAGCAGAAAGCGCTGGATGCCTACGCCGATGCACAGGCTCCGTTTTTCTCGCCACCTTACCTTGGGCCGGACCCGGTGGTGCACGGCGATGCCCCTCAGGCTGAACACGCCGCGCACGAACAGGCATTGCCCGAGCCGCTGGCAGCGCCTTCCGAGGTGGCTTTCCCGTGGAATGAGCCGCCTGAACCGGTCATTCCAACGGTGGATCCGAGGCAGATCGAGGCATTGGAGCGCGAAGTGCGCGAGTTGCGCCGGGAAATCGGCAGTCTGCGCGCTGACGTGCTGGCTTGGCATGCCACCGCGCAACAACAGGCCGAAGCAAAGGCGATGCCCGCCGCGGCGCAGCCCATTTCGATGCCGCCGCCGATTTCGCCGCTGTACAGCGAGCCGATGCAGATGGCGATGCATGGGGCCAGCGCTGGCGAAATCTCGATGCATTGCGGTATATCGCGCGCCGAGGCTGAACTGGTGGTGGCGCTGGTGAGAAACCGTGCTGAAGGCTAGGAATTAAAAAAATGACGGGGCATTGTTCCGGGCGGGAGAGGGGATAAATGGCGCAACAGACACACGCAGCAACGAGCAGGGGTGCCGACGGCGCGCATGCGGACATCAAGCGCAAGCTGGCCATGCGCATGGGGGTGGCCGGCGTGATGATCGTCGCTTTGCTTGGCGGTCTGGCGCTTTTTGATTATCTGTCGACGCAACAGGCCCCTGAGCCGACCGCGCCGTATTTTACCGAGCCCGTGCCAGTCGGAAAGAAAACGCCGCTGTCGGTCGAGCCCGAGCCACCTCGCCTTGAGAAAAAGGTCGTCGAGGTACAGGCCTCGCCGGATAAGCCGATTCCTTCGCTTGAGGCGCCCCCCAAGCCGGAAGTCGCGGCGCAACCGAGCTTGCCGGCAAGCTCGCCGGGAAGCTCGTCGACCGCGAGCAAAGGGGGAGCTAGCCCGGCGGCCGCGACGCGTCCTGTGTCGCCGCCTGCGGCTGCCAGCAGCGGGCCAGCGCTCCAGCAGAGCCAGGGACAGCTTAAATCTGCTCCTCTGGCCCGGAGCAGCGAGCCCAAGCGAGCGCTTGCCCCTGCCGAGCCGGAAGGGTCGACTGCGCCGCCCATGCCCGTCTCCAGAGGCGAACCGGAACCTGCGCTGCGAGACGCGAAGACCGCCGCCCCGCCGCCGCCGACGCCGCCCCGGCTGTTCTCTGGCTATGGCGTGCAGGCCGGGGTGTTTGCCGATCCACGGCGGGCTGAAGAGTTGCATGCGCGACTTGTGCAAGCGGGGATTCCCGCGAGTATCGAATCACGCGTCCAGGTCGGCCCATTCAAAACGCGTGAACAGGCGGAAGCCGCACGTGCGAAGCTCAAGGAACTGGGGATCGACGGCGTTCTCCTGCCGCCTCGCGGCGAGAAGCGTTAAGGACGCGCCAACGCCATGCCTGTGGCGGCCGAGGCGATCCGTCGTCGGCCTTGTCCAGTGGTTCATCTAGCGCACTGATCCCGGGGTGGCGCCCCCCGGACGCATGGCGCGACATCCCGCGTGTCAATTGCCTCTGCGCTTCCTCCCCGCGTGCAGGGGGGGCTGCGCTATCCGGGGCGGGCGGTTCGGCGTGGCGACGAATGTACTGAGGCGACCGAAAGCGTGTGGCTTTTCAGTGTGGCGTGCGCAAGCGTGCGGTGCGTCAGCCGCCGCTGCGCGGTGGGTTTAGTCGTTCTCCCTATTCGATGCCGATTTCGTGCCTGAATCGGCGGCCTGTGGTCGGAGCGGGGCAGGCGGCGCGGTGGCGCTTTCAGATTTTTCCAGTCGGCGCAGGAATACCCGCATTTCCTTGGCGGCCTGCACATCGCCGCGGGCTTCGGCAACTTCAATGCCGTGTGCATATGCAGCTTGTGCGCCTGGAAAGTCGCTTCCCTCGGTCAATGCCTTGCCAAGCAGTTTCCAGGCGGCAGAGTAGTGTGCGTCGCGTGCGATTGCGGCACGCAGACACTCGGCGGCTTTGCCCGGTTGGCCAGCCTTCAGCCATTCGCTGCCCAGCGAATAGCGAAGGAGGGCACCATCGCGTGGCGTCCCAATCAGTTTTTCCAGATTGGCGATGATCGTCGTCGTCATTTAATATCCTCGGCTCAGAACACGGAATGTCCGTCGTTTCTTTTAGATTACTTTACCGCGTAGAGGACAGCATGAGCAGAACGATTGTTTCCACGACCGCCGCACCCGCCGCGATCGGTACCTATTCCCAGGCCGTCAAGGAGGGCGATACCGTTTATCTTTCGGGCCAGATCGGTCTTGACCCGGCAAGCATGCAGATGGTCGAAGGCATCGACGCGCAGATCACGCGTGTGTTCGATAACCTGAAGGCGGTTGCCGAGGCCTCCGGTGGCACGCTGGCCGATATCGTGAAAATCAATATTTTCCTCGTTGACCTTGCCAATTTCGGCAAGGTCAACGAGGCGATGGCTACCTACTTCCGGCAGCCCTATCCGGCACGCGCCGCCATCGGCGTTGCCGCCTTGCCGCGCGGCGGGCTGGTCGAGGCCGATGCGGTGATGGTGCTGTCCCGCTAAAGCTAGCCTTGCCCCGGATGCCAGTCACGCCGAAAACCACTGCGGCCAAGGCTCCCGCGAGCTTGCGTGAGAAATTGCGCAAGCTCGGGCTGGTGCGTCCGGTCGATCTGGTCCTCCACCTGCCACTGCGCTACGGGGACGAGACCGAGCTTCACGCTGTTGCGCATGCGCCGCCGCTGGTGCCGGTG
>RRZU010094800.1_pt1 | contig 11951 bp, 12 predicted proteins | sample 2165561 | NCBI WGS metagenome assembly RRZU01 (sample SAMN10456909, study PRJNA506462) | wastewater metagenome | isolation source: wastewater sludge | place: USA: Moscow, Idaho | reverse complement strand
CTCAAATAAATAGGAATTATCATTTTAAATTTTGTCTAGTGCTGAACTTAAGTCTGCTATTAAGTCCGCTATATTTTCGGTTCCGATAGATAAACGAATTTGTCCAGGCGTAACACCGGCTTGTAATTGTTGCTCTGGTGACAATTGTTGATGCGTTGTTGATGCCGGATGAATTACCAATGATTTTGAATCAGCCACATTTGCTAGATTTGAAAATAAGGTTAAGTTATCAATAAGCAGACGGGCAGAAATTTCGCCCCCTTTAACACTGAAGGTGAAAATTGAACCAACACCTTTAGGAAAATATTTTTTTGCTAAAGGATAATAAGTGCTGGTTTTTAAATTTGGATAGTTTATACTTTCCACTTTAGGGTGACTTTCTAAAAATGAAATGATTTTTTCGGTATTTTCAACATGCCGTTCAACTCGCAAAGATAAAGTTTCTAATCCTTGGATAAATAGCCAAGCGTTAAATGGACTAAGGCTAGCACCGGTATCACGTAATAGTTTAGCTCTGATTCTGGTAACAAAAGAAGCGCCAGGCACGTCATGATAAAAACTTACGCCATGATAAGTGGGATCCTTTTTTACAAAGTCTTCAAAGCGACCTGATTTTTCATAGTCGAAATGTCCTTTTTCAATTATTACCCCACCAATGGAGGTGCCATGACCGCCAATGAATTTTGTTGCAGAATGAACAACGATATCAGCACCGTGCTCAAAAGGGCGGAAGAGAAATGGTGTAGCGAAGGTATTGTCAATAATAACCGGTATCCCAAAATCATGTGCAATATCAGCAATCTGCTGTAAATCAACTAGATTTATTTTGGGGTTACCAATTGACTCTAAATAAATTGCTTTAGTGTTAGATTTGATTGCATTGGCGAAATTTTGTGGTTGATCGGGATTAACAAAAGTAGTAGTAATACCATAATTAGGAAGGGTGTCGGCCAATAAATTATAGGTTCCACCATATAATGTGCTGGCAGCAACGATATTGTCGCCTGTTTTTGCAAGATTTAAGATCGCATAAGTTATAGCGGCAGCACCACTAGCAACAGCTAAAGACGCTGTACCACCTTCTAATGTGGCCATTCTTTGCTCAAAGACATCCCAAGTCGGATTTGTTAAGCGACTGTAGATATTACCACTTTCTTTTAAGCCAAATAAATTTTCCGCATGAGTAGTATTATCAAAAACAAAAGAACTTGTTTGATAAATCGGTACTGCTCTTGATTTGGTAGTGGGATCAACGCTTTGACCAGCGTGTAATTGTAGTGTTTCAAATTGATATTTACTCATAAAAAATCAGCCCCTCAAAATTAATTAAATATAATACATATATGATTTATATGAATTATATTTAATTCAAGTGCCGTTGTCAATGATAATATTTAATAATAATAGAAAATAAGCTTGATTATGCAGTGTAATGGTGGTAAATTAAAACAAACGATTGTTTGAAAAGGGTGGGGTAATGGAGTTAGCAACAAGAGAAAGATTATTAGATATTGCGACAAACTTATTTGCAAAACATGGTTATAATGCTGTTTCGGTAAGAATGGTGACACAAAAAGCAAAAATTAATGTTTCGGCAATTTCATACCATTTCAAAGGGAAAGATGGTTTATATCAGGCGGTGTTAGAACATCAGTTAAAACTTATTTTAGAGGCTTTGGAAGTTGCAAAAAATAATAAAGCTGATTCGCCATTAGAAAAATTGTCTTTTTATGCTCAACAAGTAGCAGTAATCCATAAAAAAAGACCATTATTATCAAGATTTATGACTAGTGAGATTGCCAATCCGACTGCTATTGGCGGAGCAACGATTGAGCGCCATATTGCACAGTCTTATCAATATATTCAAGAGTTATTGCAAGAAGGGATTGATAAAGGAGTTTTTAAGGATACTTTAGATCCGATTTTTGCGTCAGTATCATTAGTGGGAATTTTAAATTTTTATTATATAACGAAACCTCTAACGCAAAAATTTATTCCCCAAAAGTTAAATTCAGGGACTGAGTATAATAAACAAGCGTTAGAAATATATTTAAAGGGAATTTTAACAGAAAATTGTTAAAAGTAAAAAAGGTGAGAAGATGAAAGCTAAATTAATGAAAATTTTTTCGGTGATAATGATTGTAATATTGGTAGTGGGGGGATATTGGTTTTTTCATCGGTATGAAGTATCAACCGATAATGCGGTGATTGAAGGGCGGAATGTGGTTATTAGTCCGAAGGTTGCAGGCTATGTGAAAACTTTGAATATTACTGATAATCAAGTTGTCACTAAGGGGCAGGTTCTGTTGGAAATAGATAGTACCGATTATTTAATTAAAAGAAATAAAGCTTTGGCGAATTTAGAAGCAGTAAAAGCGGCAGCGAGCGTAGCGAAAAACAATTTAGAAAAGACTAATGTTAGTGCACCCTCTAACTATGATGCGGCTCATGCTGATGAAAATAATGCGGAGGCTTTTTGGCAAAAAGCAGCGGCGGATTTATCAAGAATGGAGATGCTCTATAATAGTGGAGCCTGTTCACAACAACAGTTAGAGCAAGCGATTGCCAATGAAAAAGCAACCAGAGCGACCTTGGAGAAATTAGGGGCAAATAAAACAGCGGCCAGCACAGTCGGAGCCGTGGTAAATGCGGCGAGGGATAATTTAGAACAACTACAAGCACAAGTTAAACAAGCGGAACAGGAATTAGCACAAGCGGAACAAGATTTGGTCAATACTAAGATTGTCGCACCGATGGATGGATATATTACAAAGCGTAGTGTCGAGGTTGGTAACTACGTCCAGCCCGGAGCACAATTAGGGAACTTGGTAGGTAATGAATTATGGGTTGTCGCAAATTTTAAGGAAACTCAACTTAAAAATATGAAACCGGGACAAAGCGTCGACATCAGTGTGGATGCGTTTCCTCAAGCGAGAATAAAAGGGGTTGTTGATAGTTTTCAAGCTGGTACAGGAGCAAGATTTTCGTTGTTTCCGGCAGAAAATGCGACTGGAAATTTTGTAAAAACGGTACAGCGAATACCGGTAAAAATAAAGATTAGTGAAATTCCTGATAATATTCACTTGGCCTTAGGAATGTCGGTTGAACCGACCGTACATACGGATAGTGGTGGAGTTGAGAATGAATAGTAATATTAATACTACTAATCCATACTTAATATCGTTTATTGTTAGTATGGCTACATTTATGGAGGTTCTTGACACGACGATTGCTAATGTTGCATTGTCACATATTGCGGGTTCATTAGGAGCAACCTCCGAGGAAAGCACATGGGTGTTGACATCTTATTTGGTTTCAAATGGAATTGTTTTGCCCTTATCTGGTTGGTTAGCCGGTGTAATGGGACGAAAAAACTTTTTTATGGTCTGTATTTTATGTTTTACTGTTACTTCATTACTATGTGGGTTGGCAAATTCTTTAGGAATGTTAATATTGTTCCGTTTACTGCAAGGAATTGCCGGTGGCGGGTTGCAACCAATGCAACAAGCAATAATAAAGGACAGTTTTCCACTGCATAAATTGGGAACTGCCTTTGCTATTACCGGGATTACGGTTGTATTGGCACCGATTATTGGACCAATGCTCGGTGGTTATATCACCGATAATTTTTCATGGCGTTGGATTTTTTTTATTAATATTCCGGTGGGATTATTAGCTCTTTATTTGGTTAATCTGTTTGTAGAAGATACCCCGGAGTCGGTTAAGAAAAAAGTGCAGACTATTGACTATATTGGGCTTAGTTTGATTGCCTTAGGTTTAGGATCTTTGCAAATTTTCTTAGATAAAGGGCAACAAGAAGATTGGTTTGATAGTAATTTTATAATATTTTTTGCCATAATTGCGGTAATTGGTTTAGTCGGAGCTGTAATATGGTTATTGCGACAAAAAGAACCGGTAGTAAAGCTCAGCTTATTTTCGTTACCGAGCTTTAGTATGCCAAGCCTCATGATTTTTTTTGTGGGCTTTGCGCTATATTCCAGCTCGACCTTATTACCAATGATGGTGCAGTCGAATTTTGGTTATGATGCAACGTTAGCGGGGATGGTATTATCGCCTAGTGGGCTTGTGGTAATCTGCATAATGCCGATTATTGGTAAGCTGGTAAATAAAGTCCAAGCAAAATATTTAATTTCAACAGGAATGTTTTTAATGGCGTTTGGAATGTGGGCCACGGCACAAATAACCCCCCAAAGTGATTATTGGACGTTGGTGCAGGTTCGTATTTTACAGGTAATTGGGTTGCCATTTTTATTTGTTCCATCCAGTACGCTCGCTTTTTCCAAGATAAAAGCGGTAGATAGTAGCAATGCTTCAGCGATTGTGGCTTTGATGCGTAATTTAGGAGGTAGTATTGGTATTGCAATTGTTACTAATAAATTAATTCAAAGTCAACAGGTGGAGCAAAATAATATAGTGCAACATTTAACTAATTTTGATATCGGTTATAACAATGCTCTTTATAATATGACAAATACCATAAAAAATCTAGGTTTCTCAGAAAATCAAGCCTCACAAATGGCATTGGGGAAAATTTATCGAGAACTAATGCATCAAGCGAGTTTGCTGGCATATGCTGATGCGTATGAATTTGTGGCAACGATTATGATATTACTAGGGATTGTAGCATTGTTTATGCCGAAGAATGAGTTGCACGGCAAAAAGAAAACGGTGGTTATAGAATAGAGGTAATACTTTAATGCAGGTACAGTTAATTTTAATATTTGTAGCGTTATTATGGGGGCTTAATCCTAGTGCAATGAAAGTGGGGCTATTGTCGGTTGAACCAATGTCTTATAATTTTATTAGGATGATTTTAGCGGGAGTTTTGAGTTGGTTAGTAGCACGCAAAATGGTTACTTTTAAAAGCTTAAGGCATTGTGGTTACAAAGAAATTATGTTTGCCAGTGGAGGCTTTTTCTTGTTTCAAATCTTCTTTACCACCGGCGTTAAATTAACTACCGTTGGCAATGCTTCATTAATTTTGAGTTGTTTACCGATTAGTGTTGCTGTTATTAATTACCTGCACAAATTTGAACAAGCTAATGTCAATTTAGGGTATAGCATTATTTGTTCTTTGGTCGGTGTAATAATAATGATTTTTAGTACCGGACAGAGTTTTAGCCTTGAGAGTAATCATTTAATTGGTGGGATAATGTTATTATTAGCCCAATTTTGCTATGCTTATTACACGGTGTTTTCAAAACAGAGCATCAAAGAATATTCGCCATATCAAGTGACAACTTATATTTTATTGATTTCAACGATTTTGTTACTGCCATTTTCGTTCAATGATTTTTATCAGACTAATTGGAGTAATTTACCGTGGGAAGCGTGGGCAAGCATTTTTTACTCCGGCATTTTTCCGCTGTTTTTAGGCAATATTTTGTGGATTTGGGGAGCTGGAGTGATTGGCAGTAATAAGGCGTCGTTATATAATAATTTACCACCGGTTTTTTCGGTGATGTTAGGGTGTTTGTTTTTTGACGAAAAATTTGGTTGGCTAAATTTATTAGGAGTAAGCTTAATTATTGTTGGACTGATTATTAGTAAAAAAACTAGCAAGAATATTTAAAAATAAATATTCTTGCTAGTTTAAATTTTAATCTTCAGGAAGACAAATTTTATTAGCTATAATAGCTTTAATAGTATTTAAAATTAATATTATGATAAAAATTGATAAAAAGGTTAATAATGTGAAAAAAATTAATTTATAAATAATAATATTTGTTATACTGTACATTAAAGAACTGGCGATAGTTATAGCAGCTAAAGGGAAGGAATATGCCCACCATGATAAATAATACTTAATTTTATTAAACATTGTAAATTGACTAAATAAAAATATAGTTAAGAATAAAGCAAAGTAATATAAAATTTTTGCAAAACTATCAATGTTATTAGTTAATTTAAGATAAGAAATAAAACCTAAAGCTGGAGGAGCTATTAAAATAAAAAAAGTTGGTAATAATTTTTCTGGTAATGGATGATGAAAAAATATTCTATAAATAAAAATTGTGAAAAATAAAAGCCAAAAAACTATACCAATGCTATAAAAGAACCAGGATATTTCAGAATTAGCATGGTTTACTCCAATTATTGGAATTAATATATTGCCAACAATTGGTATAAACCATGCTGGATTAAAGTGTGTTATTTCAAATTTTGATTGGCGAATCCAATAAGATAATATTGCAATTGTTGATAATAAATGTAGCGAGGAACCGATGATCCATAATATTCTAGATAAATTAGTATTTAAATCATAATAAGCTATGCTTAAAAGGATAATGCTAATAGTAAAAGTTGGTGCGAAGCTTATTTTTATGGGGTGCGATAGTTCTTTGTATACAGAAGGTTTAAATTTTAAAAATTTTATAATATAAGTTATTAAAATAATAAAAAAAAGAAAAGAAATAATATAAAGAACTGTTGTGCTAATAAGATAAGGATAGCTTAAAAGCTTTTCTAATTTTTGCAATGATATTGTATATCCTGTTAATCCCATAATAATAGAAAAGAATGATAAAGGAAAAAATTCTAATTTTGAAAAATTCATAAGATATTACTCCTTTTAAATAATAAAATAAGATTATAGACATATGTCAATAATCTTATTTTATTATAGCAGAAATAATTAATAAAGTGAGTTTGTCACAGAAATTTTGGGGAAATATATATTAAAAATACCGCTGATAATGGAAATTTGTGTTAGACTAAAGGTGGTGTGGGGAGTGGGGTGATTTTATGACGAAAAATATTGTCAGAGTAATGGTTGGTATTGTAATTATTAGCATTGTTGTAATTAGTGGACAAATATATTCATTTAATAATCGCCAAGCTGATAATTTATCAAGTTATTGTAATATTGATTTTATTGGATTAAAGCAAAATGGTGTTGTGAAAGCAGCCTTTTTGGAAATTGTTGATTTTCGGTATTCAGGAGCAAAATTATCACCACAATTGGAATTGATAATTGATAACCGTGAAGTTTCTTGTTTAGCACAAAGTATTAGTCAAAGTAACAATGACCAAGGGAGTTTATTGGAACAAAGGAAAGCAAAAAATATTTTAAAAGTAGTATTAGATGAAGCTGCAGTGAAACAAATTAAAAGTGCAACAATGGTAAAAGTTGGTTTTAAATATGAAGATGATACAAATTTTAGAGTGTTTCCGCTTAGTCAAGTTGATTTAAACTATTGGAAAAATCAATTATAAGGTTGAAGAGCTGTGAGTATTCACAGCTCTTCTTTTTATTGCTATTTTAAGGGGTTTATTTTATAATGCTAATTGTTAACCGATAAAAATAAAATGGTTAACTAAAGGAGTGGTGGTTTGTTTATTATTCAGGGCTGGGGGACAGATCAAAGAGTTTGGCCACAGTGGCTAAAAGATAGCGGAACTTGTTATAGTAAAAACTTGCCACAATTTCAGGTTGTTGAACAAGAATTTTTACAGTATTTTTCTGTTAAGCAGAAAAAACTTACGATATTAGGTTGGAGTTTAGGAAGTATGTTGGCCTTAGAATTGGCACATAAACATGGTGATAAAATTGCTCAACTTGTTTTAATTTCACCCACTGCTAAATTTATCAGCAGTGGTGATTATGAGGTGGGGTTACCAAGCGGGGTGCTTAAAAACTTGCAACGCAAATTAAGTCGCAATAAAGAAGTAACGCAGCAAAGTTTTTATAGCTTAATGTTTAGTTATAGCGAGGATAACTTTCGCCATAACTTTATTAAGGATATGGCGCCGTTTTTCTATGATTTAGAGCTAGAAAGTTTACAACAAGGTTTAACGTATTTACAAGAACAGGATTTACGGTTGTTGTTACCGGAGATTAAAGTTCCGGCAATTATTATTTCCGGTAGTGCTGATGCTATTTGTTTGCCCCAAGCAGCAGAATTTTTACATCACAAATTAAGAAACAGTAAGCTTTTTAAAATAACAGGAGCAGGACATATCCCGTTTTGGACGCAAGCAGAACTTTGCAAAAATATTTTGCAACAGGAGGCATTATATGATAAATAAACAAGGTGTTACTAAGCATTTTAGTCGTAATGTTAGTACTTATGATGAATATGCTGTTGTCCAAAAACTGATGGCGAGTAAGCTTGGTGCTTTAGCGCAAAAACAAGGTGATTTTAAGAATATTTTAGAAATAGGCTGTGGCACTGGATTTTTCACGGAAATTTTAGCGAAGTCCTTTCCCCAGGCTAAAATTAGAAGTACCGATATTTCCCAAGAAATGCTTAACTTTACCCAAGCTAAGCTAAGTCACTATAAAAATATCACTTATGAACAAGCAGATGGTGAAAATTATAGCAGTGGCGAAAAATTTGATTTGATAATATCTAATGCTGTGTTTCAGTGGTTTAATGATTATTATCATGCTTTTAGTAAATTTAAAGACTTATTAACCCCAGAAGGTTGTTTAGTCTATGCTACTTTTGGTGAAGATACTTTTTGGGAACTTAATAATTCTTTTAACTTAGCCAAAGAAGAGTTAGCATTGACAAATACTAATAGTCATGGGCCGGCTTTTATTTCCTGGCAAAACTTAAGAAAAATTAGCAATGCACTAAACTTTAGTGTTAGTGTTACTGAAGAAAAAGTGCAGGAGTTTTTTCCTAATGTTAAAGCTTTTTTAAGTTCGGTGAAAAAGGTTGGTGCTAATAATGCTAACAATAGCAATAAAGTATTAATTAATAGAAAATTAATGTTGAAGATGATGGAAAAGTATGCTAGAAATCATGGCATCATCGGAAAGATTCCGGCAACATATCATATTATTTATGCGGTCCATAAGGTTATAGCTTAAAGTAAGGATTTAATAAAATGATGGTTAGTTTAAATTAAAATGTTAACCATCGCAGTAAAAGGAGAATTATAATGAGAGAAGTTATGAATATATTTGCTTTGGGTGAAAAAGTTTTACGCGGGGGCAGTATTACTAGAGCAGAGGCTAGTAAATTAGCTAATACGGCCGAAGAAAATTTGCCATTTTTATTAGCGATGGCCGATAAAATTAGACAAAAATTTGTGGGCGATGAAGTTGATTTATGCTCTATTGTCAATGGGCGTTCTGGTCGTTGTTCAGAGGATTGTACTTTTTGTGCGCAATCGGCACATTACAAGGCTGATATTAAGGTCTATGATTTGTTGAGTAGTGATGAATTGGTAGCTGCAGCGAAAAAAGCACAAGCTGGAGGGGCGTTAAGATTTAGTATTGTAACTAGTGGTAGGGGTGTTGCCAGTGACAATGATTTTCCGAAAATTATTGAAGCTTTAAAAAGAATAAAGGCGGAAACTAACTTGTTATTGTGTGCTTCGCTGGGAACTTTGACTTTAGAACGAGCGAGAGCCTTAAAGGAAATTGGGGTTAGTCGTTATCATCATAATGTGGAAAGTAGCCGGGGTTATTATGATAAAATTTGCAGTACTCATTCTTATGATGATAGAGCGAAGACGATTGAAATTGCACATCAAGCTGGACTGGAAGTTTGTTCAGGTGGCATTATGGGATTAGGCGAAAGTATGGAAGATCGACTGGATATGGCGTTTGATTTAAAAGAGATGAATGTTCATTCAGTTCCACTTAATTTACTTAATCCGATTAAAGGAACTCCATTAGAAGGTCAAGTAGCCTTAAAGCCGAAAGAAATTCTTAAAATATTTGCGTTATTTAGATTTATCTTACCGAAGAAAGGTATTCGGACTGCCGGTGGTCGTGAAGTTAATTTACGCGATTTGCAAGCGCTGGGCTTGATGGGTGGGATTAACGGAATGTTGATTGGTGGATATTTAACAACCGGTGGCAGAAATTATAGTGATGATATGAAAATGATAACTGACTTGGATTTAGTAGCTTTATCAGCACAGAAAAACTAGGAGGTTGTTACTTTGTATAGTATAAGAATGAGAGCAGCAGAAGGTGGTTGTCATGAAAAGGGTGGCAGACATATTTCTGGGGCTGAGCGTTTGGTTAGCAAAGAAAACCTTCAGTTGATAGCAAGTCAAATGATAGAGCGAGCCTTAACGCATACAAAGGGTGAGGCTGATTTTATTAATATTGTTATTGAGAAGCTTAATCCGGAAACTGTACAGAAAATTAATTGTTTATCAATAAAATCAATAGAAACAGTTGATGCTGCTAGCGGGAGAAACTTTGCTAAAGGCGTGTTGCAAAGTGCCGGTATTAGTGAGATGGCGATAAATAATGTCTTTAATTTGTTAGCCGGGTTGTCCACTAGTTTGCGTGGAGCAATGATTGTTGATGTTAAGACCGGTAAGCGAATTGACACTTACGGACAACGGGGAATTAGAGTTTCAAGAATGGATATTGCAGAGGAAGCTTCTTTTACAAAGTTTTTAGCTAGCCAAGGCTATGATAACTTGCATATCAGAGAGGCACTGGTGTTAGCATCTAAAGTGGTAGCAGGACCTGGTGTTGTGGCGGAATTATGTTGGTCAGATGATCCTGAATATACAGCAGGGTATGTGGCGACGAAACAGTGCTATACTAGATTTACTAATATCAAACCGTTGGGCAATGATATTGGTGGAAGAGTTTTTTTTGTAAACAATGTCGCAGTGGAAGCTTTAATTGAATTTTTAGAACAGCAACCGGTACAAATTGTGTTTGAGGAGACCAGATAGTGAAACACTTGGAAGATATTTTGAATATTATCAGAGAAAAAAATTTATGGCGCAAGACTGTAGCTTATCAACAAATTGACGGAAACTATGTAATGCTTAACGAAAAGAAATGTTTGATGTTAGCCTCAAACAACTATTTAGGATTAACGCATAATGACAAGATCCAGCAAGCTTCGATAGCGGCGATTGTAAAATATGGTACCGGCTCCGGCGGAGCTAGGCTTACTACGGGAAATTATCCGTTATATGATGAACTGGAATTAAGTATCGCTGAGTTTAAGGGAACTGAAGCCGCACTGGTTTTTAATACCGGTTATATGGCTAATGTTGGGGTCATTAGTGCTTTATGCCTTAAAAATGATGTTATTTTCAGTGATGAATTAAATCATGCCAGCATTATTGATGGTTGTCGTTTGGCCAAAGCGGAAACTAAAGTATATAAACATAATGATATGACTGATTTAAAACTGCTTTTACAAAATACGGTTTGTGCAGGGCGTAAATGGATTATTACTGATGGTGTGTTTAGCATGGATGGTGATATTGCACCACTAGATGAAATTGTAGCATTAGCCCAAGAATATGGTGCAGAAATAATTGTTGATGATGCTCATGCGACGGGGGTAATTGGTGACGGTAAAGGTAGTGCGCATCACTTTGGTCTTAAGGCAGAAGTTGCGGTGCAAATAGGAACTTTAAGTAAAGCGATAGGCTCAGAAGGTGGCTTTGTGGCAGGTTCACAAATTTTAGTTGATTATCTGCGTAACGTTGCACGCAGTTTTATTTTTTCGACAGCTTTAGCCCCAGCTGTAGTTTGTGCAAGCATAAGAGCAATTAAAGAAATACAAGAAAATGATAAGCTAGTTAATACATTAAGCGTTAACTCTTTATTTATGCGAGAGTGCTTAATGGCTGAAGGTCTTACTGTAATAGATGGCGAGACACCGATAATTCCGATTATTATTGGTGATGCAGCGAGAACTCTTGAAATCAAGGAAAAATGCCAAGACAACGGGCTTATTGTAAGTGCGATTAGGCCACCGACAGTACCTGTTGGCACAAGTCGGTTAAGATTGACGGTAATGGCAACACATACAAAAGCTGATTTAAAAGCTGCCGCCAAAATTATTGCCGATATTATAAAAGAAACGGTATAGTCTATAATTTTATAGACTATACCGTTTCTTTTATAAGCAGGATGAATCCATGGAAAGATATTTCCAAAGATCTTTATCACCATAACGTTCCACCACCAAGCGGGTGGCAGTAATATT
>RRZU012168446.1_pt1 | contig 11955 bp, 12 predicted proteins | sample 2165561 | NCBI WGS metagenome assembly RRZU01 (sample SAMN10456909, study PRJNA506462) | wastewater metagenome | isolation source: wastewater sludge | place: USA: Moscow, Idaho | reverse complement strand
GGCGTGCGGAACACGGTGATGCGTTTGGATAATTCGCTGCGCAAAAAGCCTTTGGCGTGTTCGAGCGCTTCGGCGGTCACTTCGCGGGCTTTGTCGTCGAGCACGGTGTAGTAAACGGTGGCGTGGCTGTAATCGCGGGTGACTTCCACATCGTTGATGGTGATAAAGCCGGCGCGCGGGTCTTTCAGGCCGGTGCGCACCAATTCGGCCAGCTCGCGCATGATTTGCTCTTTTACGCGGTCGACGCGGGCATAGCCGCGGGCGGGTTTTCTCATGGGGATTCCTTTTGCTGTGTGAGGCTACCTGAAAGGCGGGGGCGAAAGCCGCCGTTTTCAGGTAGCCTGTATGTGGATTCGGTGCATTATAACTGTTTTCTGGGGCTTTCGGGCGCAGGTGTTTTGGGGTAGTCTTGTATTTCTTTAAGATGAAAGCAGACGATGATTCAGAAAACAATCAATGTGGGTTTGGCCGGCTTCGGCTTGTCGGCGCAGGTGTTTCATCTGCCGTTTTGGGCGGCGGACGGGCGTTTTGCGGTGACACGGGTATTTGAGCGTAGCGGCAGCAAGGCACAGGCGGCTTTGCCCCATGTGCAAACTGTGCGCGAATTTGCCGGTTTGCTGGCTGATGATGTGGATTTGGTGGTCATCACCACGCCTAATCAGACGCATTTTGAGTTTGCTAAACAGGCGTTGCTGGCGGGCAAGCATGTGCTGGTGGAAAAGCCGCTTTGTACCACGGCGGCCGAAGCGCGCGAGCTGGCGGCGTTGGCCGAGGCGCAGGGTGTGCTGCTGACGGTGTATCAAAACCGCCGTTGGGACAGTGCGCCGCTAACGGTGAAGAAGCTGCTGGCGGCAGATTTGCTCGGTGATATTGTCGATGTCGACATTCGTTTCGAGCGTTATGCGGCGGCCTTGAATAAAAAGCGCTGGAAAGAAACCGGTGAAACCGGTGTGGGTTTGGTGTATGACTTGGGTGTGCATTTGGTGGACATGGCGGTAGATTTATTCGGCATGCCGCATGAATTGTATGCCGACGTGCGCCATCAGCACGAAGGCGCGGTGAGCGACGATTATTTTCAGATTCAGCTTTATTATGCCGACGGCAAGAAAGTGTGCCTCACGGCGGGCAAGTATATGCGCGAACCGGGGCCGTTTTTTAGCTTGCACGGCACGCGCGGTTCGTATGTGAAGCATGAGGCGGATAATCAGGAGCCATTATTGGTGGGTGGCGCACTGGTGAAAAACGGCTGGAACCGCGAGTCGGAAAGCGAATGGGGCGTGTTGCACACGGAAATCAACGGTTTGACGGTGCGCAGCAAAGTTGAGAGTGTGCCGGGCGATTATGCGGCGTTTTACCACAATTTATATGATGCGCTCGTTAAGGGGGCGGATTTGGCGGTAACGGCAACGCAGGCGGCGGCGGTATTGGCGCTATTGGAAAAAGTGTATGAAAGTGCACAAGGCGGGATGAGGGTGAAAGTTTAGTTAAGGTTTAGTTTAAGCAGTTTTTGGATTTAAACAAAGATAGAGGCTACCTGAAAGTATTTCAGGTAGCCTCTATTAAAAAAACATGTTCAAAAACATTAGGGTTTGAAAATAGTGGCTTTGCGGCTGAGAAAATCAATAAAGCTGCGCACTTTGGCGCTGAGGTATTGGCGGTCGACATAAGCGGCGTGCAGGGTGAGGCTTTTAATATGGTAATCGGGCAGCAGGCGTGTGAGGCGGCCGGCGGCGATATCGGGTGCAGACAGCCAGGAGGGCAGGTAGCCGATGCCGTTGCCCGCCAGGATAAGCTGGTAGAGCATCAGCGTGTTGTTGCTGCTTAAGGCGGCGTGCAGATTGAGCGGCAGCGAGTGTTCGGCCGAAGTGATGCTGACGCGGCTCATGTCGGTATAAGAAGGCAGCACAGCGGCATGTAGAGTAGCTTCTTCCGGTGTTTGCGGTGTACCCTGGCGGCGCAGGTAGTCGGGGGTGGCCACCAAGTCGAAGCGCACTTCAAACAGCGGCCGCACAATCAGCGAGGGCGAAGGGTTGCTGGACACGCGCAAGGCAAGGTCGAAGCCTTCGGCGATGAGATCGCTCATGTGGTTGTCGAGCGTGATGTCGAGCTGCACATCGGGGTGGGCAGCGCGGTATTCGGCCATCCAGCGGGCAAACGCGGGGTTGGCGCACCAAACCGGCACGGTGATGCGCAAATGCCCTTGCGGGCGCTCGGCGCCGCCGGCGGCTTTTTCGGCGGCGGTTTCCAGCGTTTCAAGCGCATAGGTGCACTGGCGGTAATATTCTTCGCCCGCTTCGGTGAGGTTGAGGTTGCGGCTGTTGCGGTGCAGCAATTTGGCTTGAATGCTTTTTTCGAGATGGCTCACGTGTTTGCTGGCCATGGCGGTGGAAATGCCGAGCTGCTCGGCAGCGCGGGTGAAGCTGCCGTTTTGCACCACTTGGCGGAAGACATTTAGGCTGAGTAAGGTGTCCATATTTTCTTATAATGAAACGATGTGTTAACAGAATCAGTATATATCAAGCCAAAGGAAATCTCTATACTGCGCTCTATCGAAATAACACACACTCACATAAGGATACACCATGAACTTTTTAACCCGCTTTCAACCGATGCTGCTGTCGGTATTGCGTATCACCGCCGCTTATATGTTTATGTTGCACGGCTCGGCCAAGTTGCTGGGTTTGCCGCATGTGGAAATGTTTGACGGTTTGCAGCTTTTCTCGCTTTATGGTTTGGCCGGTGTTTTAGAGCTCTTCGGCGGCTTGTTGTTGTTGCTGGGTCTGTTTACCCGTCCGGTAGCATTTGTTTTGTCCGGCCAGATGGCGGCGGCTTATTTTATGGCTCACGTTGAACCGAATATTCTGCTGCCTTTGTTAAACGGTGGCGAAGCAGCGGCTTTGTTCTGTTTTGTGTTTCTGTATATTGCTGCGGCCGGTGGCGGTGCTTGGGATTTGGACAACAAATTGTGCCAATCTAAAAATTAAGCAAAGCAGCCGCTCGTGGTTGCCCCGTATGCTTTAATCCTGTTATATTTCCAGCCGTTTTACAAATTTATTTTATTTTACCCAGCTAAATTTTAAGGAAAAAACATGTCTTATCAAGATGTGCAAAAAATTGCCGAAACCCGTCGTTCTGTTTATGCCCTGAATAAAAACCTGCCGCTGCCTGCGGCGGAAGTGGTGGGGATTATCGAGCATGCTGTACTGCACACGCCTTCTTCGTTTAACTCGCAATCTACCCGCGTTATTGCGTTGCTGGGTGCCGAGCATGAAAAACTGTGGCAAATTACTGAAGATGCGTTGCGCGCTATTGTGCCGGCCGACAAATTCGAACCCACTGCACAAAAATTGGCGATGTTTAAAGCCGCCGCTGGTTCGGTATTGTTTTTTGAAGACCAAAACGTAGTAAAAGGCTTGCAAGAGCAGTTTCCGTCTTATGCTGCCAATTTTCCGGTGTGGTCGGAACATACCAGCGGCATGCACCAGTATGCGGTGTGGACGACACTGGCCGCTGCCGGTATCGGCGCCAACTTGCAACACTATAATCCGGTTATCGACGCAGCCGTGGCCAAAGAATGGCAGGTGCCGGAAAGTTGGACTTTGCGTGCGCAAATGGTGTTTGGCGGTATTGCCGCACCGGCCGGCGATAAAGAATTCGGCCCGTTGGAACAACGCCTGAAAGTGTTCGGCGCGTAAGCTTACTTTCAATAAGATTTTGATTGAATAGAGATTGAATCTAATAAAGGCTACCTGAAAATGTTTCAGGTAGCCTTTTGGCTTTGTACCGGCAAACATTGGTTTATCAGTATTTATTCGGGTTTTATTTTGGCAGTATTTTGATAATGGACGATATTTATTGGCTAAAGGCTACCTGAAACATTTTCAGGTAGCCTTTGGTGATGTGCAGAAAATGATTCGGCGTTTTCAGATTTCTTCTTCCGCCGTTTCTTCATCGTGGTTTTCGTTGCCGTCGTTGCCGCTGACAATGCTGCGGATGGCTTGGAACAATTGGCGGAAATACTTCGGCGGTTTGTTTAGCTCTTTTTCTTTGCGGGTATTGCGGATGAGCGTACGCAGTGCAGCCACATCGGCATGGGGGTATTCGGCAATAAATTCGGTGAGCGCGTCGTCGCTGGCGATAAGCTGCTCACGCGTGCGCTCGATACGCTGCATTTTTGCGTTGTGGGCGGTGTTGTCGCCGCGCAGCTTGGCCAGATAGGCTTCGATAGGCGCCGGATCGACATCGCGCATCAGGCGGCCGATATATTGGGTTTGCCGTTTCAACGCGCTGTTGGACGTGATTTTTTTATGTGCCAGCAGGGCGTCCAGCAAATCTTCGGGCAGGCCGATTTTTTTCAGGGTGTCGGCGGAAAGCTTGGTAAGCTGCACGCCCAAATCCTGCAAGTCGTTCATCTGCTGCTTCATGCGGGTTTTACTTACCCACTCTTGATCGTTGTTGCTCATATGCGTTCTCTAGAAATAATGGCGCTTATTCTAGCATGAATCGTTGCAGAGGCTTAATCGGCTTCATAGCCATATTTTTGCCGATGTTGCCTGAAAAAGGTTAAAATGCCGCTCTTGATTCTTTTCGGAATGTCCATGTTTAACCACGATAAAACAGAATTAACCCGGCTGTGTCAGGCCGCTTTGGATTTGGCGAAACGTCATGGCGCCACGGCGGCAGAGGCGGATTTGAGCGAGTCTGTCGGCCAGAGCGTGCAGGTGCGCTTAAATGAAATCGAGCAAATCGAATATCAGCAAGACAAAGCGCTCGATATTACGGTATACGTTGGCCGGCGCAAAGGCCGTGCCAGCACCGCTGATTTTTCGGAGCAAGCCTTATCCGACACCGTGCGCGCGGCTGTGGACATTGCCAGATACACAGCAGAAGACGATTGCGCCGGCCTTGCGGATGCAGAGTTGATGGCCGTTGAATTCGGCGATTTGGATGCTTATCACGAGTGGGATTTGCCCACCGAAGAGGCGGTGGCGCTGGCGCTGCAATGCGAAGCGGCGGCGTTGTCGGCCGATGCACGGATTGAAAATTCCGAAGGCGCGGGCGTGCAAACGGGGCATTTCCAGTATGTATACGGCAATTCGCACGGTTTTCTGCATCATGCACAAAGCTCGCGCCACAGCATATCGTGCAGTGTGGTGGCGGCCGACGAACAGGGTATGCAGCGTGATTATTGGTATGATTTGGCGCGCAGCCAGGCAGATTTGGAATCGCCCGAGTGCATCGGTCAAACTGCTGCCGAACGTACTTTGCGCCGTTTGAACGGGGGCAGCATCGCCACGGGCAATTATCCGGTGTTGTTTGACGCCACTGTGTCGGGCGGCTTGATTGGCCATTTAGTGGGCGGGTTGAGCGGCGGTGCGCTGTATCGCCAGAGTAGCTTTTTAATCGACAGCCTCGGCAAACAGATTTTGCCTGATTTTATCCATTTGCGCGAAGAGCCGCATATTGTGCGGGCGCTCGGCAGCACTTATTTTGATGCTGAAGGCGTGGCCACCAAACCGCGTTTCGTGATTGAAAACGGCACGGTGCAGGGGTATTTTCTGGGCAGTTACAGCGCGCGCAAGTTGGGCATGAATACCACGGCCAACGCCGGCGGCGCACATAATCTGCATCTGAGCCATACCCATGCCGCGCAGGCAGATTTGCTCAAAACGATGGGCAGCGGCCTATTGGTGACCGAGCTGATGGGGCAGGGCGTGAACATGCTCACCGGTGATTATTCACGTGGCGCCGCGGGTTTTTGGGTGGAAAACGGCGTGATTGCTTATCCGGTGCAGGAAATGACCATTGCCGGACGTTTGCAGGATATGTATCAGAATATTGCCGGCATTGCCGATGATGCCTTGAAGCGTTCTGCACACAAAGTGGGCTCGGTGTTGATTAGTGAAATGACGGTGGCGGGCGCGTAGTGTGTTGATATGGCGGCCACCGTTTAGCAAAGCAGCATGTTTAAAGCGTTATGTTGCTTGATAAAGGCTACCTGAAATCTTTTCAGGTAGCCTTCGCTATTTCGATGGGTGAGTTGGGTGGTTGAATGTCGGATACAAGATCCGGCATATCCTGTGCGTGGGTATGAACGCATTGTTTGGGATGTTGGTATTGTTGATAAAGGCTACCTGAAAATATTTTCAGGTAGCCTTTGATGAATGGTTAGTCGGGAAATTTCATCCCTAAAGATTTAATGCTGCCGTCGGCTTCGTTCAGCTCTTTCACAATCAGGATGAAATTGCCGATTTCGATGCGGTCGCCCACCACCGGTGTGCCTTTAAAGCGATCCATAAATAATTCGGACAAGGTATGGCCGTGGTCTTGCGGCTGAAGTTGCAGGCCGTAGGCGGCGGCCAGATCGCCGGCCTGGCTTTCGGGGTTGACCACGAATTCGCCGAAGAAGCTGCGGCTGTCGCTGAGGGTGGCGGTGTTGTCGCTGAAAATTTTTGCCAGCGTGTCGCCGCTTTCCGGCGGGGTGATGTACCAAGCGGTGTCGCCCGCTTCTAGGTGGGTGTCGGGGCCGATTTCCTGGTTCAGGCCGTGGCGTATCAGGGCGAAACAGCGGCTGCCGGGCAATACGGCTTCTTCAATCACAGCATCGGGGTGCATGCCTTCGGCCACGGAGTCGGCCACTACTTTAAACGACAGCATTGGTACACTGACGGTATTGGCCAGCCATACTTCGCGAACTTCTTTCGGCTCCGGTTTTTTAGGCAACACCACTTTGAGTTTGTTGGCCATATAAGGAATGGTAGAGCCTTGAATCAGCAAAGATAAAATCACCACGGCAAAAGCCACATCAAACAGCAACCGCGCACCGGGCACGCCCATCATCAGCGGCATGATGGCCAGCGTAACCGGCACGGCACCGCGCAAGCCTACCCAGCTGATATAGGCCACTTCGCGGGTGGAGTATTTGAAAAACGCCAAACCGGTGATAACGGCAAACGGGCGGGCGACCAAAATCAGAAACAGCGCAATCATCAGGGCATCGAAACCCTGATCAATCAGGCGCGAGGGGGTAACGAGCAGGCCGAGCACCACAAACATAGAAGCCTGTGCCAGCCAGGCTAGGCCATCCATCACGCGTAAAACGTGCTCGGTGGCGTTGCTGCGGTAGTTGCCCACCAGGATGCCTGCAATGTAAACGGCAAGAAAGCCGCTGCCGCCGAGCAGGTTGGTAAAGGCAAACACCAACAGGCCGCCGGAGGCGATAAGCAGGGCATACAAACCCTCGGCCAACGGCACTTTGCGGATGATTTTGGTGAGAATTTTGCCGCCGATAAAGCCAAATAGCAAACCCAGACCCATTTGTTGCAACAGCATCAGCAAAAATGATGCCACGCCCGATTGCTCCGGCTGCATAATGATGGTGATCATGGCAGTGACAAGGAAAATCGCCATCGGATCATTGGCGCCGGATTCGATTTCCAGCGTGGCCTGAATACGCGAATTCAGGCGCACGCCGCTGTTGCGCAGCAATGAGAATACGGCAGCGGCATCGGTGGAGCCGACAATGGCGGCCATTAATAGGCCGAGTTTCCAGTCGATATCCATATAATAGGTGGCAAACGCACCTAACAGGCCGACAGTGCCGATTACGCCCCATGTGGCCAAGACGGCGGAAGGTTTGAGCGCCACTCGGAAGGTGCTCAGTTGGGTGCGCAGTCCGCCGTCGAGTAGGATGATGGCGAGCGCGAGCTGGCCGATAAAGGCGGCGCTGCCGAAATTATCAAACTGGATGCCGCCTATGCCCTCTTCGCCTGCCAGCATGCCTACGCCTAAGAAAATAAGCAATAAAGGCATGCCGAAGCGGGCAGAAATGCGGCTGGCGATAATGCTGACAAATAGCAGCAGGCCGCAGATCAGAAAGAGGGCATTGGCTGAATCCATATATATATGATTCCTTTTGAAATTTTTTGTGTTGGTGTGTGTATTTTCTGAGCGAAAGCGATTATAACATAGGTTGTCAAGCAGCTTTGTTGCCACCTAGCAGGCGTCGGGTTGTGGCGATAAAAGGCAGGTGAAACCGAGTGTCTTGCCGGGCATACTACCGATATTCGTTTAAAAATACCTTATGTTTCACTTGTGGACAGCATTTATGTGTTTATTTTAAAATTAAAAAAAATTTCCTGATTTGAATCGTAAGCGGAACTAAATGCCGTTTGCGGACTCTTTTGATATTGAGCTTTAATATACTAAAATTGCGTCCTTTTATGAATAAAAAATTATTTAAGCAATTAAGCCGTTGTTCTGCAGAAGATAATCTAAACCACATTTATGAGCAGGTGAGCCGCAGTGAGCCGGTGTTGCGTTGGTGTGTGAATGCAGGTCAAAGTCGCATTCGCCCTGTGCTCTATGTTGTGCTGGCGTCGACGGTGATGGCGTTTGTGTGTATGCTGGCGCTGGCTTTGAATTCTTGGTTTGAATCGTTGTGTTTTTTGATGTTGGTGTCTACTCTGGGTTTGCCGGTGATGGGCATGTTTATCTGGTATCTGGCGCGGATGCTGTTGATTGATTGTTGCGAGCTGGATACGGAAACGGGCAAGCTGACCATTTACCGCAATGGCCGCTTGCGCCGCGAGTTTGATTTGCGCAATATGGATGTGGTGTCATACAGCTACACACCGCCCAACCGTGGCGGCCATACCACAGCTTCTTGGTATTTTGAATTGTCGCTGATTCGCCAGTTTGAAGGCATGTTCAGCCTGTTGCGTCATCAACACGCCCAACCGGTGTTCGCGTGGTTAAGCCCTTCTTATGATGAATTCAGCGAACGCGAGCAGGCGGTGGATGTGCGGATTTCGGCGTTGCAGCAGTTTTTAAGCCGCCGTTGCGGTTTGCGGATGTGCTAAACAGCGAGTGCAGGATTGAGTTGTTATAAAGGCTACCTGAAAGTTTTTCAGGTAGCCTTTTGTTTGGTATACGCCGTTTTGTGCGTGATTACGCCGTATGCTAAAATATACGACTTTGAAAACGGCTGCTTTCCGGTAGCCTTGGTGGTTGAAATATGAACATGAATTCCTATCGCCGCTTGTTGTGGTTTGTTTTGGGCTTGGCTGTGTTGACGACGGCGGGCTCATTTGTGTCGCAATATATTATCGGTTTAAATCCTTGCCCTTTGTGCATTCTGCAGCGTTTGGCCGTGATGGGTACTGCTTTGGCGGCGGCGCTGGCGTTGTGTTTGCCGGTGCTGAAGAAGGGCGGTCGCAGCGCGGCGGCGCTGTTGGTGAGCGTGCCGGCCGTTTGGGGCTTGGGCGTGGCGCTGTATCAGATTTATGTGCAGAGCCTGCCGGTGATGGAACAGCCTTCGTGTGGCGCGCCGTGGACGTTCCGTCTGCGCGAATGGCCGTTGTTTGACTGGTATGAGCCGGTGATTCGCGGCAGCGGCCAGTGTGGCGTGGTAGAAACCGTGCTGGGTGTGCCTTTGCCTATGTGGAGCGCCGCGTTTTTCAGTGCGGTGTTGCTACTGCTGTGGGGTGTGTGGTTTAAATTGCGTCGCTGCTAAGAGAGAATGTTGTTCTGCCTATATTCAACATATTTCAGTGCGGCGTGCTGCGTACGCTGAATGATGTGCCTGCGCCTGTTGCGCTGCTATACTTCAAACTGTATCTACATTTGAGGCTATACCGGTTTCCGATTGTTTATTTTTAAATATTCAGCCGTTTGAATAGTGATTCAGACGGCTGTTTTTGTTTGTTTAAAATATTTTTTGTGAATCCAGCAGCAGTGTGACCGGGCCGTCGTTGCACAATTCTACCTGCATGTGGCTTTGGAAACGACCGGTTTCCACCGTTAAACCGTGATTGCGCAAGAGGGTGGCTACGGCGTTGTATAAGGAATGGGCATGTTCGGGTTTGGCGGCATCGGAAAACGATGGCCGCCGGCCGTTGCGTGCATCGGCATAGAGGGTAAATTGTGATACCAGTAAGATGCTGCCGCCCGTGTCTTTCAGCGATAAATTCAATTTGCCGGCTTCGTCTGCAAAAATGCGCAAGTGGGCGGTTTTATCGGCAATATAGTGGGCGTCTGCTTCGGTGTCTTCATGGCAGACGCCGAGCAGCAGCATTAAACCGTGGCCAATAGCGCCGCTGGTGTGGCGTTGGCCGGATTCGAGTATATCAACTTTGGCATGGGTAACTTTTTGGATAACGGCGCGCATGTTGTATCTATTGGAGTATTGTTAAGCGGAGGCTACCTGAAAGCGTTTCAGGTAGCCTTTGGTTTTCAGGTAGCTTTTGAGTGGTGTGTGCTGCAAACGCGGCATTGCGGGTTTTTGCTGAAACGGAAAGATTGCCAGCAGTTGGCGAGCGCGTTGTAGGTGTGTAGTTTGCCGTATTGCGGGCTGCCGGTACCTGTCAAGATGTTCAGTGCCGATGCTGCCTGCATGGTGCCGATAATACCGACCAGTGGTGAGAAAACGCCGAACAAAGCACAGGTGCCGTCGTTTGCTTCCACTCCGTCAAACAAGCAGGCGTAGCAGGGCGCATCGGGCAAATCAGGGCGGTAGACCGCGGTTTGACCTTCGAAACGCACCGCAGCACCGGAAACCAACGGGGTGCGGGTATGCACGCTTACCCGGTTAATCGCCTGGCGGGTGGGAAAATTATCGCTGCAATCAAGCACGATATCGGCGTGGCGCATGGCCTCAACCAGGGCGGCTTCGTCTAGCCTGTTGGTGAGGGTGCTGATGTGGGCGCGGCTGTTGATGGCTTGCAGACGTGTTTTCAGTGTGGCGGCTTTGTTGCGGCCGACGTCGGCTTCGGTATAGGCAGTTTGGCGTTGCAGATTGGTGTCGTCGATGTTGTCGTTATCGGCCAGAATCAAATGGCCGCGGCCAGCGGCTGTCAGATAAGGTGCGGCCGCGCTACCCAAACCGCCGCAACCAACTATCAGCACTGTGGCGGCAAGCAGATGCTCTTGCCCTTCGATGCCGATTTCGTCGAGCAGAATATGACGGCTGTAACGCAGCAGATCGCGATCGTCCATGGCTGTTTAGAAGTTGAGGTTGCCGTAGGTATCGTCGAAAACAAAACTGCCGCTTTGGCCGCCGCTTTTTTGTTCGAGATGAATTTGGGTAATCACCATGCTGTTATCAACAGATTTAAGCATTTCATAAATGGTGAGTAGGGCAATATTGACGCCAGTTAGGGCTTCCATCTCCACGCCGGCTTTGCCTTCGGTGCTGGTGGTGACGGTGGCTTTGATGCGGCTCACTTCCAAATCAACGGCAAAATCAACGCGGATGTGGGTGAGTGCCAACGGCTGGCACAGCGGAATCAGAAAACCGGCTTGTTTGGCTGCTTGAATGGCGGCGATACGGGCAATGCTCAAAATATCGCCTTTGTTGGCGGCGCTGGAGGCGATGATTTGAATGGCTTCAGAGCTCATATTGATATAGCCGCATGCTTTGGCGGTGCGTTCGCTTGCTTCTTTGCTGGAAATATCAACCATTTGCGCTTCGTTGTTGTCATTAAAATGAGTCAGATTAAACATCTTTCAAATGTCCTTTATATTATATTGTTGTTTTCAGGTTGCTGGCCAAACCCGTAATCGTTTTCAGTATAGTCAATTTGCCGGATATTTGCCATGCGGAACCGGGATTTGTGTGCTGGGAAAAAAAATGGCTTTAATGTGATTGAAGCGGCTTGAATATGATTTTGGCATGATTGAGGTTGCGTTAAGTAATGATTTTTATAAGAAATTCATTTTGATTAATTTTAGTTTAATATTTGATTTATTTTGATTTATTTTTATTTTTATCTATTTTTAAGAATATCGTTTTCTTGCTAATTGTAAAGATGTAACATGTAAGAAAAGCTAGCGTTGTTTACAGTATTTGAAAGACAATACTGCATGAACATCCATAAAAACACCCGCCTTACCCCACATAACCGCCAAGCCATTTGGCGCGCTTACACACAAGATAAAATCAGCGTTACCTCGCTG
>RRZU012426330.1_pt1 | contig 11956 bp, 12 predicted proteins | sample 2165561 | NCBI WGS metagenome assembly RRZU01 (sample SAMN10456909, study PRJNA506462) | wastewater metagenome | isolation source: wastewater sludge | place: USA: Moscow, Idaho | reverse complement strand
TTCATTAATTTTACTATTCTCATTTTGTAAAGTAGTCAATACAATACCACTATTTTTTTCAATTAAAAAAATTGTTTTTATATAAGCTTTTGTACTTTCTTTAATTAAAAGTTCTGTTTCACTTATACCTTGTACTTTTGCTCTAATTTTTCTACTTATCACTTTAAAAGACAATTTATTTCTGATTTTATTATTAATAGAATTAATCATATCCTCAAATGTTCTTGAGACATATTTCGTAATCATATTTCCAATAATAGGATATAAGCTATCAACAACATCATCTCTTGATGATTTAATATTATCTTTTATTGCCGTTGTAACAACTGGTGATATAATATTTTTTATATGTTCACTACTATTAAATTCCGATTCCAACTTATTAAAATTGTTTTTTAATTTATCAAAATCTTCAAGCTCATTTTTTAATAAGAGCTCTTTCAATTTTTGTAGTTCATTCATTTTTTAAAACTACTCTTGTGGTTGTTCGATTAGATTTAACTGGTTTTGAATATTATTCCCTTTAATTTTCAGAGCTGCTTCCATCATAATTTCTGCTGCATCATCTCTTGAAAGTTTTACATTGTTCATTTGAGCTAATTTATCTTCAATAAACTCAAAAACCTCTAATTTTAAGAAATTTAGCTCTTCACTTAAAGATTTTTTACTATCGTTTTGATCTTTTGTTAATTGCTCAATTTTTACACCAATTTCATCATTTAGTAAATCAATACTATGCTGAAATCTCTTTTCTTGTTTTAAATTATTATCTTTTATATCAGCAAATTCATCTTGCTGAACAGTAGTTAGATTCTTAATTCTTTTAGATATAAGTTCAACTTCATTTTCAAGTTTTTGATTAAACTCTTTTTGACTAAACTCAATTTTTGACTTTAAATCATCAAAAGATCTTTTAATATCAATTTCAAGTTTTTCAAATCTTTTATTTAGTTCTCTTGATTGAGAACCAAATAAAATTTCCCTGATTTGATCAACATTACCTAATTCACTTGTTTCACTTGATAATTTCTTATTCTCTTGCATATGCCCTCCTAAAATATTACTAAATACTAACTAAGCTATATTTGTATAAACTGCTTGAACATCATCATCATCTTCAAGTTTTTCTATTAACTTTCCTATTTCTTCTTGTTGAGCTTCTGTAAATTCTTGAGGATTATTTGGAATTCTTTTTAACTCAGCTTTTGTAAGTTGAATTCCTAATTCTTCAAATTTATTGTTCATATTACCAAAGTCTGTATAGGTTGCATAAGCTAAAATAACACCTTCTTCTTCTTCAAGTTCTTCTAAGCCAGCATCGATTAATTCCATTTCTAAATCTTCAAGTTCATAATTACTTGGTTTATTGAATTCAAAAATAGCTTTTCTATCAAAAAAGAATTCTAAAGAACCTGTAGGTACAACTTGTCCACCTGTTTTATTAAAATACATTTTAATATTTGCAACTGTTCTTGTATTGTTATCAGTAGCTGTTTCTACGAAAACCAAAACACCATGAGGACCTTTTCCTTCAAAATTCACTTCAGCAAAGTTTGCTGCATCTTTACCTGTTGCTCTTTTTATTGCAGCATCAATATTTGCTTTTGGCATATTTTCAGCTTTTGCATTTAAAATAGCTGTTCTTAAAGCTGAATTCATTTCAGGATCAGGAACACCAGTTTTTGCTGCTACCTCAATAGCTCTTGCCAATTTTGGAAATACTCTTGACATATTTCCCCATCTTTTCATTTTTGCTGCTTTTCTATATTCAAAAGCTCTACCCATAAAATAACTCCAAAATGTAATTTTAAAATAGCAATATTGTAGCAATTTTTTAATAATTTTTTGGTAAATCTATTTATAAATTTCTTATTAAAGTTAATCTGCAAGAATTTTTCAATATAATGTTTGCTTTATTTTAAAGGATCTTTATGAAAAAAGTACTTTTTACCATATTCTTTATAACTTCAATATCTCTTTCAAGCTTTGCTGCTGAAAGCGATTTTCCTGATGATATAGATAGTGAATTTAAATCAACTCAAAGTGTAGTTTTTGATCCACTAAGTGGTTATAATAGAGTAATGACATCTTTTAATGATAGCTTTTATACAAATGTTGCTTCTCCAGTTGCAAGAGGTTATGCATATGTAGTACCAGAAGTTGCAAGAACAGGAATAAATAATTTTTTCACAAATTTAATGTTTCCTATTAGATTTGCAAATAATATTCTGCAATTTAAATTTGAAAATGCTAGTAAAGAATTAGGAAGATTTGTAGTTAATACTATATGGGGGCTTGGTGGTTTTATGGATCAAGCAACAAATACTTTAGGTATGAAAATTTATAGAGAAGATTTTGGACAAACTTTAGGTCACTGGGGAATTGGAGATGGAGTTCATGTTGTTTTACCATTACTTGGACCTTCAAATTTAAGAGATATTGTAGGATTAAGTGCAGATATTGCGTTGTCACCAACAAGTCAATTAGCACACAATACAATACCATATAAAATTCCACAAAATGATTTACAAGAATTGGGGATTGATATTTTATATAAAACAAATGAGTACTCTTTCCATCCAGATTTTTATGAAAAAATTAAAGCCGATGCGATTGATTTATATCCGTATTTACGAAATATGTATAATCAAAAAAGAGAAAAAGAAATACAGGAGTAGATAAATGTTTAAAAGCAATTTATTAAAAATTACAATTATTCTAACTATTTTATTAACAAATAGTTATGCACTTAAAAAAGAAGAAATTCAAAGTGAAATGGCTGAGAGAATTGATAATGTATTAGTAGTATTAAAAAATAAAAGTTTATCAAAAGAAGAGAAAAAGAATCAAGTTATAAGTATTGTAAACGATACTTTTGATTTTGAACTTATGGCAAAAATTGCTTTAGGAAAGCACTCTTGGGAGACTCTTAGTGAAGAAAAACAAAAAGAGTTCACAGCAACTTTTGAAGATAAATTAAAAAAATCTTATAGTGATAAATTAGAATTATACAACGATCAAAAAGTTAAAATACTATCACTTGATCCTTATAATAATACTAGACTTCAGTTAAAAACTGAACTTTTAGGAAAAGAAGGAACATATAGTATAAACTACAATTTTTATGAAAAAAATGGAGAATGGTATATCTACGATGTTGATTTAATTGGTGTTAGTATTATTCAAACATACAGACAACAATTTTCTGGCCTTTTAAAAGAGAAATCTTTTGATGATATGTTTGCACAATTTAAAAATCAATAATTTATGTATAAAAAAATTTACGATACTTTAATTTTTAAATATCCTGTTTTATTTTTAATAATAGCCTCTCTTTTTGTAGGCTATTTATCTTACAATGCTAAAAATATGCAAATTGATGCAAGTGCAGAGACTTTGCTCTTAGAAGATGATGAAGATCTTAAGTTTTTTAGAGAAAGTTTTAAAAAATATCAAAACTCAAATTTCTTGGTAGTTACCTTTAGTCCAAATAAAGCACTTTTAGAAAAAGAAACTTTAGAAAAAATAAAAAATATTTCAAATGATTTTCTAAAAGTAGAAAATATTGCAAAAGTTGATTCAATTTTAACAGTTCCCCTACTTCAGTCACCAATAAGACCAATATCTGACTTAGTTGCTGGTGTTGATAGCTTAAGTTCAAAAGAATTTGACAAAGATTTAGTAAAAAATGAATTTTTAAACTCTCCTTTGTATAAAAATGCTTTAGTAAGTTCGGATTTTAAAACAACAGCTATTATACTTCATTTAAAAGATGATGAAAAATATTTTAAGTTTATTGAAAAAAGAGAGAGACTATTAGAAAAACAAAAAACTCAAGCTCTAAGTAAAGAAGAGATAGAAGAATTAGAAAAAAATAATTTAGAGTTTAAAGAATATAGAGAAGTTAGTAGAGAAAATGAAAGTAAAAATATTGAAAATATTAGAAATGTCATAAAAAATTATGAAGGTGATGCTAAAATATTTTTAGGTGGGGTTAATATGATAGCAAATGATGCTATTCATTTTGTAAAAAATGACCTTATAGTTTATGGTTTTAGTTTGATTTTTATATTTATTTTTGTTTTATATTATATTTTCAAAAGCTTTAGATGGGTTTTTATAGTTTTATTTATTTGTTTTATTTCAATTTTATCAACTGCTGGAATTTTAGGTATATTTAATTGGGAAGTTACAGTAATCTCATCAAACTTTGTTGCACTTCAGCTAATAATTACTATGTCAGTGGTTGTTCACTTAGTTGAAAGATATAAAGAATTATATTTTAAATATAAAAAAGCAAGCCAGTATAAACTTACAATAAATACAGTTTTATCAAAATTAATACCTTCTTTTTTTGCAATAATAACAACTGTTGTAGGTTTTTCTTCTTTAGTTTTATCAAATATTGAACCTGTAATAAATTTAGGATTAATGATGAGTGTTGGAATACTTATATCTTTAGTTTTATCTTTTATATATTTTCCAATATTTTTATTATTAATTGGCAAAAAAGAAGAAATAGAAAAGAAAGATAAATTAATTTCATTCATTCCAAAATTACCAAATATAGTTTTAAATCACGGTGGCAAAATAATTATTCTTGCTATATTAACTACAATTTTTTCTGTTATTGGAAGCTCTAAAATATTTGTTGAAAATTCATTTATCAACTATTTTAAATCTAATACAGAGATTTACAAAGGTATGAAAGTAATTGATGAAAATTTAGGTGGAACAACCCCTCTTGATATAATAATCAAGTTTAAAGATAATAAATCTGAAGAAAAAAGTAACACAAATACAAAATCTAATTTTGATGAATTTGAAGATGAATTTGCTTTAAAAAATGATGATAAACAATATTGGTTTTCTCAAGATAAAATGGAATTAATAACAAAAATCCATGATTATCTTGATAATATTCCTGAAATAGGAAATGTTCAATCTTTAGCAACTTTATTAAAAATTGGAAAAACTTTAAATAACAATCAAGATTTAGATGGAATTACACTTGCACTAATTTATACTCAACTACCAGAAGAGTATAAAAAATTAATCTTAAGTCCTTATGTAAATCTTGAAGCAAATGAAGCAAGAATCAATATTAGAATTATAGATTCAAATGATAATTTGCGAAGAAATGAACTAATAAGAAAAATAAATAATGATTTAGAAAAAATTATTACAAATAAAGAAACGACATATAGGCTTACAAATCTTATGATTTTATATAATAATATGCTTCAATCTTTATTTGATTCTCAAATAGCAACAGCTGGTGCTTCTTTAATTGTTCTAGCTATAATGTTTTTAATTTTATTTAGAAATATAAAAATGGTAATTATAGCTTTAATTACCAATCTAATACCTATATCTTTAGTTTTTGGTATTATGGGATGGCTAGAGATACCTCTTGATATTATGACTATTACCATTGCTGCTATTGCTCTAGGAATAGCTGTTGATGATACCATTCATTTTATGCATAGATTTGATTTTGAATTTAAACAAAGTCATGGTAGCTATTCAATTTCAATAAATAAAGCATTAAATACAGTAGGTCATCCTATGTATCATACAACTATAATCATTGTAATTGGTTTTTCTATTTTAATGCTATCAAATCTAGTTCCTACAATATATTTTGGACTTTTAACAGCTGTGGTAATGATAAGCGTATTAATAGCTAATTTATTACTTTTACCAAGATTACTTATTATTTTTAAACCATTTAAAAAGGAGAAAAATATATGAATGTAGCAATATATTGTGGCTCAGCATTCGGAAATGGTGATATTTATCAAGAAATGACTATAAAACTTGCACATAAACTTGCATCTGAAAATATCAATATTGTTTATGGTGGCTCAAAACAAGGTCTTATGGGAATAATCTCAAATGAATCATTGAAACTAAATAACAAAGTTATAGGTGTTATAACTTATGATTTAGCAGAAAAAGAGCTAGAAAATACAAATATTACAACAATTTATAAAGTTCATACGATAAGTGAAAGAAAAACAAAAATGGAAGAATTAAGTGATGCTTTTATTGCTCTTCCTGGAGGTTATGGTACTTTTGATGAAATTTTTGACGTAATATCTTCTGCACAAATTGGTTATCATCAAAAACCATCTATTTTTTTCAATATTAATGGATACTACGACAAATTAATAGACTTTTTATATTCTTGTGTTGAAAATGGATTTATTGCAAAAAGATTTGTTGATATGCTTATTGTAAGTGATGATATAGATGAAATAATAGAAAAAATAAAAAAATACGAAGCTCCAAAAGCAAAATGGGAAAAATAAGATAAAAATTATCTGGTTTACTATTGATTAATACTTTATTTAAATAATATTAATCATGTAAGTCTATAATTACTTTGTAAGTTGATAATTTTTTAACTTAAACTCCTCCTATATACTTTAAGGGAAGCTTTAAAAGCTTCCCTTTTTTTTATCTTATTTTTAAGGGTAATACATGAAAAATTTAAAAAACTACATTCTTTTTGATAATGATGGAATATTAGTAGAAACTGAAAAATGGTACTTTGAAGCAAATAAAAAATCCCTGGCTTTACTAGGTTTAAATCTAGATATGGATTTTTATCAAAATATTATGATCAAGGGTGGAAGCGCTTTTGAATTAGCTCAACTTCACAATATAAAAAATGGTATTATAGAAAAACATAGAAGAATAAGAGATAACTATTATCAAGAATTTTTACAAACAAAAGATATAACTATACCAAATGTTAAAAAAGTACTAAAAGAGTTATCAAAAAAATATAAAATGGCAATAGTAACTACTTCAAGAAGAGTTGATTTTGAATTAATTCATAATAACAGAGGTTTAATTGATTTTATGGATTTTGTACTTTGTGTTGAAGATTATACAAAAGCTAAACCACATCCAGAACCATATTTAAAAGGGTTAGAAAAATTTGGAGCAAAAGATTACGAAGCTATAGTTATTGAAGATTCTCAGAGAGGTTTAGAAAGTGCAAAAAATGCTAATATTGATTGTATAGTTATAAAAAATGAGTTCACGTCAAAACAAGATTTTAAAAAGGCTGATTATTTCATAAATAGTTTTGAAGAGCTAAAAACTCTTCTTTAATTTAACTGCAAATATTGAGAATCTTAGTTCTCAATCGCAATTTTAAGATATTTTTCTAACTCGTCTTTAGGAACTTTACCTACAAACTTATGTACAAATTTTCCAGTTTTAGAAAATAAAAACATTTCAGGAACTTTTTTTACACTTAATTCATCCGCTAACTTTTGATTATCACTACCCATTGTTATTGGATAATTTATTTGATGTTGTTTTATAAACTCTTTAATCTCTTCCGGAGTTTTTGGATCTTGGAAAAGAACAGAAACGATTTCAAGATTATCTTTGTTTATCTCTTTTATCTCTTTTAACATTGGTAAAGATTCAATACAAGGCGGACACCATGTAGCAAATATATCTATAATAACAGCTTTTTTATTTTTAAATTCATCAAAATCTAAGCCCTCTTCTGTACTTGTAAAGCTTATAATTTTTTCATCTGTTGTTATTAAACTATAATTTTGAGATTGAAACTTTGGTTTTTCTTCATTTATTTTTGTTTTTGAAACAGCATTTGACGTTATTGGTGACTTAGAATCACAAGCTGTAAATCCCAATGCTATAAAAGCTAAAGATATAAATAAAATTTTCTTCATACACACTCCATTTTTGATAAATTTTGTAAAATTTGTTTTGATTCATCTTTGTCAAAAAATATATTCATAGATAATTCATGATTTACTTTTTTCAAAAATTGAACCTTTTTTTCAATTTCTAAAGCTTTATTTCCAGAACAAGAAGCCAAAATTTGTTTTAGTTCTTCCTCATAAGCTTTTATAATTTCATCTTTTTTCATAGCTTTTGGTTTTTCTACGAAATTATTTTTATTTTTAAAATATAAATACAAAAAAGTAAAAAAACCAGCAACAATTAAAGCTAAAAAATATTCCATTATTTGTAAATACCTTTTTCTACTAAATCAAAAAGATCTTTTTGACTCAAGTTTTCAAGTTCAATACCATTTACAAATATTGTAGGTGTTCCTCTTACATTTAAAGATGTTGCATCTAACCTATCTTGTTTGATTATTTCTGCTATTTTTGGATTTTTAATATCAACTTTCAATTTTTCAATATCAAGCCCCGATACTTCTTTTAAAAATTCCCATAAAAGTTCTGGTTTTTCATTATTATGCTTTGCCCAAATAGGTAATTTTTCAAAAATAACATCTAAAACTTCATCATAAAGATTTTGCTCTCTTGAAGCTTCTAATATTTCAATAGCCATTTTTGAGTTTTTATGGTTCGCTAAATATTTTGTAACTATTAAAATATCATCACTATACTCTTTATACAGTTTTTTCATAATAGGATGAAATAGTGCACAAGATTCACACTCTGGATCCATAAACTCAACAACTACTATATTCTTTTTATTATCACCCTTTTTATATGAATACTCTTTTAATAAAGTATCACCAATATTTCCCACATTGCTTGTAGTACTTCCCTTATAAAAATATACTGCACCGGCAAATATAATCAAAACAACAAAAATAGAGATAAAAACTAAATTTTTATTCTGCATTTCTTTCCTTATAGATTTTTTGGTACTTTATCTAAAAAAGAATAACAAATAATTAAAGACAATTTTTCTTCTTATGCAAAAATAAAACTATAAAAATAATAAAAAATGCAGTAAATGACATTAAAGGAATAGTTATAAATCCAAACCAATTTAAATAATCAATACTACATGGAACACCATTTACACAAGGTGACAATTTTTCAGGAATTATTTTTAAAATTAATAAATTATGATAAATTGAAATAATTAAACCAATAACTACTAATGGAAAACTGTACTTAAACACGCTTTTATCCGGGTATAAAAGGTTTGTTAGAAATATAAATACAAGAGGATACATAAAAATTCTCTGGTACCAACATAAGCTACAAGGAACAAAATTCATTATTTCTGAAAAGAACAAGCTACCTAATGTAGCAATCAAAGAAACTAAAAAAGCAACAAATATCAAAATAATTATCCTTACACGATTTTATAATAAGTTTCATTGTAACAAAAAAATGTTAATATTCGCAATATTTTTATAAAAGGAAAACGAGTTGAGATATATTATCTTAGGTCTTATTATGGCTGGACTTTTTCAAGTCTTTTTTTGGATTACACAAGACAATCTTGTAACAATAAAAGACAGCTCTATGGACAAAATAGAGTCTCTTTCTTACTCTCCATATGAGGGGTATGAAAAAAAACTTTTGTCGAAACAACAAATTTCTGACGATGTAAATTTATTACAAAACTTTACAACAAAAATTAGAACATATGCGGCAAAAGAAGCTTATGAAATCTTAGAAGGTTCAAAAGATAGCACTATGCCAATCGATTTAGGACTTTGGATTAGTGGTGATCATCAAGAAAACTATCTTGAAATACAAAGAGCTTTACAAATTTTGGAAAAATATCCAAACAGAGTAGAAAATGTAATTGTTGGAAATGAGGTTTTGCTAAGAGCTGATATAACAGAAGAAGAACTTTTTGCTTATGTTGATTTCATGAAATCTCTTACAAATAAACCAATAACAGTTGCCGAAACTTGGGATGTTTGGGAAAGAGTTCCAGATCTAGCAAAACATGTAGATTTTTTAACAATACACATTTTACCTTATTGGGAAAAAATTCCAATCGATAGATACAATGAGTTCCTACTTGAAAAATATTCAATAGTTGAAAAAATTCATCCAAATAGAAAGATAGTAATTGGGGAAACTGGTTGGCCAAGTCATGGTTATAACAATAATAAGGCTATTCCAAATATAAAGAATCAAGCTCAAGCTATCAGAAGCTTTGTTAGTTTAGCACAAGAAAAAGGATGGCATTATAACATCATTGAAGCATTTGATCAACCCTGGAAAGGTTATGATGAGGGTAATGTTGGACAATATTGGGGAATATTTGATGTTGATAGAAAACTAAAATTCCAACTAGCCGGAGCAATTGAATTAAATCAATATTGGTTATATCAGATGATTGCAGCCATTTTAATTGGTGCTTTACTAACAATCTTTGGACTTAGAAATCAAAAAGTTAATATTAGCCATGCATTTGCTTACGCAATAGCTGCTCAAGGAATGGCATTTGGTATCGTAATGGCTGCAATTTACCCATTTATAAACTATATGAATTTTGGTATGTGGGTAATGTGGGGAATGGGAAGTTTTTTAATGATCCCACTTGTAATTATAACTTTAGCAAAAGCAAATGAGCTATTTAGATCAACTATTGGAGTAACTCCAACAAGATTGGTTCCACTTGATTTAAAATCTCAAAATGCACCACTTGTTTCAATTCATGTTCCTGCATATAAAGAGCAACCACATGTTTTAGCTGAAACATTGGAAAGTTTATCAAAACTTAGATATCCAAATTTTGAAGTTTTAGTTATCATAAATAATACTCCTGAAGACTTTTATAAAACTCCAATTAAAGAGCTTTGTGAAAAATTAGGAGATAAATTTAAATATCTTGATATTAAGTGTACAGGATTTAAAGCTGGTGCTTTAAATGCAGCACTTGAATATACAGATAAGAATGCAGAAATTATTGCTGTTATTGATGCAGATTATAAAGTAGAATCTCCTTGGCGTATAGACCTAGTACCTTTATTTGACGATCCAAAAGTTGCTATTGTTCAAGCACCTCAAGATCATAGAGATGGCGATGAATCAATTATTAAAAAAGCTATGAATGCAGAGTATGCTGGTTTCTTTGATATTGGTATGGTTGATAGAAATGAAGAAAATGCAATAGTTGTTCATGGAACAATGGTAATGGTAAGACTTAGTGCTATGATGGAAGTTGGTGGTTGGGGAACTGACACAATTGTTGAAGATAGTGAATTAGGTCTTAGATTATTTGAAGCTGGATATATAGCTCATTATACAAATAGAAGATATGGATTTGGACTTTTACCTGATACAGTTGAAGCATTTAAAACTCAAAGACATAGATGGGCTTATGGAGCTATTCAAATTCTTAAAAAACACTGGAGAGAGTTCAAACCAAGCTCAAATAGACTTAGTCCTAGACAAAAAAATAAATTTGTTACAGGTTGGTTCTTCTGGTTAAGTGATGCTATGGGTCCAATTATGGCGGTTATGAATATTATTTGGGTTCCAGTTATTATATTTGTCGGAGTTACAATTCCTACAATTCCACTTACAATTCCAATTATTACAGCGTTTTTAGTAAATATTTTACATACGTTTATTTTATATAGAACAAAAGTGAAAGCTACATTTAAAGAAATTTTCTTAAGCTCAATTGCTTCTATGAGTTTACAGTTAATTATTTTTAAAGCTGTATTTGATGGATTTATCAAAGATGGTTTACCATTTAAAAGAACAGAAAAAGGTGGAAAAGCTAAGAAAAGTGCAAACCCTATTAAATATGAAACAATTTTATGTATTTTACTTTTAACTGCTTTCTTTGCTCTGATATTTACGAATCATACAGGAATTACTGAAATTTATGTATTTGCAGCAACTATATTTATTCAAACTATTCCATATATTAGTGCAATTATTATGAGAATATTGGAGTTATACTCTATTAAAAATCAGAAATCTTAAAAGATTTCTGATTTAATCATATTTGTGTAAACTTAAATCACAAGAATGTGTCGCTTCTTCTACTAATAATCTTCCAACTTCAGCGTGAGCATGTACAAATTTCCTGACTTCATCATTCGAGGCACCCAAGTTCAATTTCAATAATATTTTGGATTTTTAGTTGTATTTCATTGAGTTTCAACACTTCAAATTTTTTCTTATGTGTAAGTGGATTTGTATATTCTAACCCATAGATTGTTTTT
>RRZU011338416.1_pt1 | contig 11958 bp, 9 predicted proteins | sample 2165561 | NCBI WGS metagenome assembly RRZU01 (sample SAMN10456909, study PRJNA506462) | wastewater metagenome | isolation source: wastewater sludge | place: USA: Moscow, Idaho | reverse complement strand
TCAAGTGGGATTAATGCGGAATATCTTTTTATTTACCCGTCTTGATAAGCCTAATCACCCGATTCAGGTTGCTATCAATCCACGTATTCTGAATCATTCATCGAATACATTTTGTTTTGAACGCGATGGATGCCTGTCAGTCCCTGAAAAGAGCGGTAATACCCGTAGGTACGAGTGGATTGAGGTTGAATACCAAACTCCTGAAGGACAAATCATTCGTGAACGATTATCAGGTGCCAGTCGGAACGGCGATTTTACAGGAATAATTTTCCAGCATGAATTTGACCATTTGCAGGGAATTTTATATACCGATAGATTGTTTTAAGTTAATATGAAATAAAAACACGCATTCAGTCAAATATTTGATGAATGCGTGTTTTTTAGTTTTATTCAGAACGAAATCAGGTGTTCATACCACCACAAACATTAATTACCTGTCCGCTAACATAGCTTGATAAATCGGAAGCAAGGAACAATGTCACAGCTGCTACTTCGTCGGGTTTACCACCACGACGTAATGGAATTGCTTCGGCCCATTTCGCACGTTGTTCGTCGTTCAATGCATGAGTCATTTCGGTTTCGATAAAGCCCGGAGCAATAGCGTTAGCACGAATTCCGCGTGAACCAAATTCTTTTGCCACTGATTTTGCCAAGCCTATCATACCTGCTTTTGAAGCAGAATAGTTAGCCTGTCCGGCATTTCCTGATACACCTACAACAGAGCTCATATTTATAATGCTACCCGATTTTTGTTTCATCATAACCGGTGTACATGCATGTATAAAGTTGAAGGCTGATTTGAGGTTTACATTGATAACAGCATCCCATTGAGCTTCGCTCATACGCATCATCAAACCATCTTTTGTAATACCGGCATTGTTAACCAATACATCAATACGTCCGAATTCTTTCACAATTTCGTCAACAACAGTATGTGTTTCGTCGAAATTTGCTGCATTCGAAGCATAACCTTTGGCTTTTACACCCAGTGCTTCAATTTCTTTTTGTGTGTTTAGTGCATTTTCGTCGATGTTCAAATCGGTGAATGCAATGTTTGCACCTTCCGATGCCAGTTTAAGTGCAATTGCTTTTCCAATACCGCGTGCTGCGCCTGTTACAATGGCCACTTTTCCTTCTAATAGTTTCATTTTATTTCTTTTAAATAAATATTTAAATGAGATTATTCGGTTTGTTTTTTTGCAAAAACACGCAAAGATAGCATTTTTTCCTAATTAATCAGGTGAAAACTGCATGTTTTGCGTGTTTGTGTGCAGAAAATTTTTGAGAATGGATTATGAATTAGCCATTAATTTATTAGCTATTCATACTCAACAGAAACTCATCGTTGTTTTCAGTTCGTTCAATTCTGTCTTTAAGGAACTCCATAGCCTCAATTGAATTCATATCGGCCAGGTAGCGGCGCATAATCCACATACGGTTCAGGGTATCCTGATCGTGCAATAAATCGTCGCGACGTGTACTTGACGCCATAATGTCCACAGCAGGGAAAATACGCTTGTTAGCCAATTTACGGTCGAGCTGTAATTCCATATTACCGGTACCTTTAAATTCTTCAAAGATAACTTCGTCCATTTTTGAACCGGTTTCGGTTAGCGCAGTTGCAATAATTGTTAAGCTACCACCGTTTTCGATGTTACGTGCCGCACCAAAAAAGCGTTTTGGTTTATGTAAAGCATTGGCATCCACACCACCCGACAGGATTTTTCCTGATGCAGGCGAAACGGTATTGTATGCACGGGCTAAACGTGTAATTGAATCGAGTAGAATAACTACGTCCTGTCCACATTCAACCATACGTTTTGCTTTTTCGTGTACCATGCTTGCCACTTTTACATGGCGTTCAGCCGGTTCGTCGAATGTTGACGATACAACCTCAGCACGTACGCTGCGAGCCATATCTGTTACTTCCTCCGGACGTTCGTCAATCAATAAAACAATCATATACACTTCCGGATGATTGGCTGCAATGGCATTTGCAATATCTTTCAGCAATACGGTTTTACCTGTTTTTGGTTGAGCCACAATAAGTCCGCGCTGACCTTTTCCGATTGGCGAAAATAAATCAACTACGCGGGTTGAGAGCGTATCATTTTTACCACTCGTCAGGTTGAATTTTGTGTCAGGGAAAAGTGGCGTAAGGTGCTCGAAAGGTACGCGGTCACGTACATATTCGGGCGAACGGCCATTGATTTTATTAACTTTTATAAGCGGGAAGTATTTCTCACCTTCTTTTGGTGGGCGAATAGCACCATTTACAGTATCGCCTGTTTTAAGTCCGAATAGCTTAATTTGCGACTGTGATACATAAATATCGTCGGGTGAAGCAAGGTAATTATAGTCGGCCGAACGAAGAAATCCATAACCATCAGGCATCATTTCTAATGTACCGGTGCCTTCCAGAATGCCATCGAAATCGAATTGACGTTCGGGGCGGTTGTGTCCATTGTTGAATTTTGGTCGGTTATTGTTTTCGTTATGTTTCGGGCGGTTGTTCGGGTTCTCCTGTGCAACAGGAGCAGTGCTTGTTTGCGCTGTCTCAGCTTCTACTGCTTCAGTAGCTATATCGTTATTGTTGTTAATCTCAGTATTCTCAACTGAATTTGTTTCAGCAACGTTTTCTAAGGTTGTATCTGCAGGTACAACTTTTGCTGGCTTCACAGGCTTCTTAAAACGCTCGCGCATTTTCTTTTGCGTAGTTACATCAGCAGTTGTATCGGCTTTCTCTTCTACTTTTATTTCTGTTACTGGTGCTTCAGGAGCTACAGTTGCTTCGAATGTAATTTCGGGTGCTGTAGCTTCGGAAACTACAGTTTCTGTTTTAGCATCGGCTTTTACTGGTTTTTTGCCTTTTTTTGCTTTTGAAGCATCTGGTTGATTTTTAGGCTTTTGTTCGGTTTTTGGTTCGCTTTGAACTTCGTTGGTTGTTTCTTTTACGTTGTTAGTAACGGGTTTTATCGGTTTTTCAGCTTTTTTTGGAGGAGCAGGAGTTTCTGCCTTTTCAGTAGTCTCGGCTTTTACTTCTTGTTTTTGTTCGCCGTTTTTCTTGTTAAGCTGCACGCGCATGCGGTTTTTTTTGTCAGCTTGCGGTTTTTCAGTTTGTGTTTTTCTTTGTGCATTTACCTCAGCTTGTCTGTCGAGAATGTCGTAGATTAATTGCTCTTTTTTTACCGAATTGGATACTTTTAATCCAAGTTCGACTGCAATTTCTTTTAACGCTGACAGATCTTTCGCATTGAGTTGCAAAATGTTGTAATTTGTCATAAGTTGAATAAATAAACGTTTGGAAGGTACTTCCCTTTCGCAGGGAAACAACGTCATTTTTTTATTGAATAATTTTTTTGATTTATAATTTAAATGCAGGAAGCACTTATTTTGTTCGTGAGAAACATTGCAAATTTACAATAATATTCTTAACGTACAATTTTATTGCCGTGAAAATTATTTTTTTTCACTTTATTAACTCAATTTCGAGTATTTCTGAACTGTTTTCGTCTACCGAAAAACGCTTATCTGCCTTTATACCAACTACCCACATGATTTTTTCGCCCGAAAGCAAAACAAGTTGCTTCTCTTTTTCAAAACGGTTCATTTTCAAATTTGTGAACAAATCGCTCAGTTTTTGTTTGCCATTTAATCCGTATGGGTAAATTATATCGCCCTGTTTCCATGTTCGTAAGCGTAGTGGAAATTCGGCTTTTGAAATATCTATAGTCAGTACTTTATTATTTCTGATAATTTCGGAATTGACTGTCCGCTTTTTTATTTTCAAATGAACTGGCTCAAATACTTCAGAGTCGTTTTCAGAAATCAGACAATCGTAATTTTCAACAGCTGAGTTGTCTGATACGATGATCTTATCTCTGTCAATCAGTGCTTTATGTGTTTCTGAAAAAAAGAGGCTGCCAGTGTTAAGTATCTGAAAATTAGAAATCCTTTGAATAGCATCGTTTGAAAAACCGTATCGATTAAGAATTTCAAATAAAACAGTTCGTTTATATTCCAATAATCTCAACTTATTTAAATCAATTATCAATTGATGATTACGATGAATTGTAATTTGCTCAATGTCTGAGTTGATTTGTTTATCATAAATTGCCTGAACTTCCTTAAAGCGTTCAATATTTGCCGTTATAGTGGTTTTAAACGATGGATTTATCTTTTCAATCGCTGGTATAATCAGGTTGCGAAACTGATTCCGGTTATAATCGTTCTGAAGATTCGACGAATCGGTAACATATTCCTGATGAATGCTTTGTAAGTATTGTTCTATATCTGATCGTGAAACACAAAGTAAAGGGCGAACGATATTCTGATTTTTTACGGGTATCCCGGTAAGTCCTTTTATGCCTGTACCACGTGTAAGATTCATGAGTAGAGTTTCTGCATTATCGTCAGAATGGTGTGCTACGGCAATTGCTTCGGCATTGGTTTGCTGTAATAGTTCGTTGAACCATGTGTAACGAAGTTCGCGGGCGGCCATTTCAATGGAAATTGACCGCGTGTTGGCAACTTCAATTGTATTGAACGAGGTTTGAAAAAAAGGTAATTGCAATTTTAGTGCAAGTTCACGTGTGAAATTTTCATCGCGTTCAGATTCATTTCCCCGCAGGTTGAAATTTACATGAGCAATTATGCATGAGTATCCTAGCTGTTGAAGTATACATACCAGCGCTACAGAGTCGGCACCACCACTCACACCTACAACAACCTTTGCATTTTTAGTCAAAAGATTATTGGAGTCTATGAATTGTTTAATACGCTCTGTCATATTTGATTACAATATATTTTTCTTTTGTGCTGTAGTGTAAAACTCCTTCAGGTAAAACGGCTCATAATAAGCTACATCCGCAAAAATACCTTTTTTGCAGGCATCCATGGCAGGCCGTATCATCATCTCAGCTTTGGGTACAATTTGCTCAATGAAACGGGCATTCGGGTGTGTTAATGTGTTTTTGCATTTATCGGCTCCATTCCCGAAAAAATAAATTATCTGTTTTGAAAGTAAATCGTTGTATGAATTATCGTCAATAATATCGGCAGATGTGCTTCTTACTGTTTCTCCGTTAGCATTAAAAAAACACGTATAAGCTTCCATTCTTCGGGCATCAATCATCGGACAAAATAAAGCTTCGGAGTTACTTCTAACCAATTTACGAGCCATTTCGAACATCACTTCAAGTGAATTTAATGCGATTAACGGTACATTCCAACCATAACATAAGCCCTTTGCCGTCGACACTCCGATACGAAGTCCGGTGTATGAGCCGGGACCTCCACTTACCACCACTGCGTCCGGTTTTTGGGCGTATTGTTTCAGCGCCTGAATTGCTTCGTCGATAAACGGACTCAGTAGTTCTGCGTGGTTCATGCCTTCGTCGTTTATGCGGGTAAACACACATTCGCTGTCGATGCTCAGAGCTACCGAGCACACGTTTGTGGAAGTTTCAATATGTAATAAAACCATTGATTTTTTTTCTAAAAAAAATGAAAGCGCAAATTTACACAACTTTCGCCAATTGTAAGCTCAATTTATATATGCTGAAATGCAATAAACGAGCTTATGTCGGAAAGTAATGTAAATTTACGCTTTTGAATACTTATATTATAGTACTAATTTACCAGTTTTTTGTCGATGGCATAGTGTGTAAGTTCTACATTGTTTTTTACATTCAGTTTCTCGAAAATTCTTAATCTGTAAGTAAAAACAGTGGATATACTCAAACCTAATTCTTCGGCTATATCTTTCGCTTTTATGCCCGATGCAATTTTAATAAGTATTTCGCGTTCGCGGTTCGAAAGTAAATCGTGAGGATCGGCATCCGATTCCGGAATTACATCAAAAGCCAGTTGCTCTGCCAGCGAAGTGCTTATGTATCTGCCTTTTGTGCTGATTTTATGTATTGCTACCACCAACTCTTCCAAAGCAGTGTCCTTGCACAAATAGCCGGATGCTCCCGATTTGAGTGTTTTAAGCGCAAATTTATCTTCGGGGTGTATGCTAAGTACCAAAATATGAAGTTTAGGACGTAAAGCTTTAATATCCATCAATAAATCAATGCCATTTCTGCCGGGCATATTCATATCGAGCAACATGATATCGCACTCTACTTTTCTGATTTTATCAATGGCCTGTGCTCCGTTAGAGGCTTCACCCACCACTACAATGTCTGATTCTTCTTTCAGAATCATTTTAAGACCCTCGCGGATGATTTCGTGATCATCAACAATAAATACTTTGATCATAATAAGTATAATTAGTGTGGTTTTGATAGCAAGTATTAAATCAGGTTTACAATAGTTGCTTAAAATGTAATAATCTGTCGTATAGTTGCATATGTGAATACAATCAACCTATGCAAATATACAAATTATTTTATTTGTTACAATAATATTGTATTTTTTCACTGATGTTATTTTTGCCTTATTTTATAAATGACAATATATAATGTTTAATATGACAATTTTAGGGTTTTATCCCATAATGATATTTTCTTTGACAAAATGAATCATATCGAGATTGCTGCTTAACTTCAGATTCTCGAATATTTTTTTACGATAACTAAATACAGAAACTATACTTAAATTGGTTTTTAGTGCTATCTCTTTGATGTCCATGCCTTTATATAGCATTACGAGTATGTTTGTTTCCAAATCAGATAGCTTTTGTAACTCGTCCTTTTCGCTGTAAATTGTTTTAAATGCCAATAATTCGGCATATTTACTACTAATGTATTTACCTGTTTCAAACGTTTTGTGTATGGCCGAAATTATTTCATCAATTGCAGTGTCTTTGCATAAATAGCCACACGCCCCAAGTTTATATGCTCTGAGAGCCGATCTGTCCTCGGGATTAATGCTCATTATAATAACTTTTATCTCCGGACGAATTGTTTGTAATTCAACCAATAACTGATAACCGTTTTTTCCTGGAAGGTATAGGTCAACAAGCATGATATCGCATGCTAAGGATGGTAGTTTTTCAAGTACCATTTCGGCTGATTTTGCTTCGCCCACAATATTGATATCCGGGTCTTCGTGAATGAGCTTTTTGAATCCTTCCAATACAATTTCGTGATCGTCTACTAAAAAAATATTAATCATATCAGCAGCTTTTATAGTTTTTTTGAGAGCTAAATAGTTTACTTATTTAGATAGTCAAATTTAAAATAGTAGTACGGTATTTACAAATCATTTTACTTGTAGTAATAACTATAAGCTGATTGTAATAATTAGTTTGATTAGCTGCTGTATCAATTCCCCTTGCTTAAAATAACTGTTGTTAATGTATTGATATATAGTTAAATGTGTGGGTTTTTGTTTCTTGGGTTATGTTGGTTGTAATAGTTTTCGCAGATGATCATTCAGTTGTTTCATGTTTGTGTGTTATTTCAAATATTATATGTGGATGAATAATGAATTAAATTGTTGGTATAATTGCCAAATTTAACATTGTGATAAATATTATTTAACATAATTGCTTGACTATTTGACCTTAAATATAGTGATAACTGATAGTTATTATGACAATAAATATAAAATTGATTACCAACTCAGACTGAATAGAATGTTCCTTTTGCGCCTGAAGTCATTAAATGGAAGCTGAATTTTGTTACAAGTGTTTTGAAGCTGCTCTGTACCAACTCAGAAAAAGTGATATTTCGGATGATGTTAGAATTTTCACAAGAGAACTGTATATTTCACCAGAAGCAGCAGTTTTAACAATGTTTATTGCCATCTCGCGTTTGTCTGCCGTAATAAAACGGTCAATATCTATGTTGCCCAGTTCAATATACCGTCCTAAATGAGTACAGATTGTGCTTGTTGAAAGGTTTCGTTCCTTTGCTATTTCATCAATACTTTTTCCTGCTTTATATAGCTCAAATGTAAGTTTTTGGGAATCCCCTTTTTGTTTTTTCTCACTTGTTGTGGCGCTTTTTTTGGCAGTTTTTCGAAGAGCTTTTAATTTCTCTATATCGGTTGTTAAGTTATGTTTTGAGCAGTAGTTGCGTATAGCTTCCAGAAATTCCTCTCCGTATTTTTCGGTTTTCGAAGGTCCGAATCCGTTAATAAGGAGTAAATCACTTTGGTTTTCAGGTAGGTATTCCGACATTTCGGCCAAAGATGTTGTACCTGCTACCATATACAAAGGCAGGTTTAGTGGTTCACAAATACGATTGCGGATGGCTGCCAGTTCGTTGAAAAGTTCAGCATTTTTAATTTGGATCTGCTTTTGCTTTTTCTGCGCGGCATAAGCATTTACATCAAACAATGGTAGTTTAAATGAGTTTTTGCATTCAAAGTAATTTTCGGCAGTAAACGGAAAGGTCAGGTGTTCAAAAATATGTGTTTTAAGTTTTATAAAGGCAAATATTGATTTGAGCTGGTCGGTGTAATTGCGGGCATTGTCTCTACTGTCCGATACGGCAGGCGATTGTAAAATCGTTTCGGTTACTATTTCAAATTTTTCGTTGAAATAGTTTATTGCTGCAGCAATTCTTTCAGCCAAAAATCCATCGTTAATTTCGCGGGTTGCAAAAATGGCATTTAATTGTGATTGAAATTTATTGGCAACTTGTTGCATTTCTTGTAATTCCTGCATTAAAAAATCAGTATGTGTAAAAGTATCGGGGTTAAAAGACGATTGTTTTTCCTGTAACTCTCGTTTTAATCTCGATAAATGACCAATTCCTGTTCTGAAATCAAACAATTGTGTTAGAAGATAATTTCTGAAAAGGTTCCTGCTGTCCGTTAATTGAAATTCCAATTCGGACAAGGGTGTTTTTGATTTGTCAAATTCAAGAATTTCAGTTTGATTGGTTATGCTGCCGGGGTTTATTCTACTTAACAATACAAGTCCATCCAACGAACGGCATCGGCTCAGCGCCACGTATACTTGTCCGGGAGCAAATGCATCACCGGCGTCAATGATGGCTTTGTCAAATGTAAGTCCCTGGCTTTTGTGTATGGTGATAGCCCATGCAAGTCGGAGTGGAAACTGGGTGAATGTGCCCAACACTTCTTCATCAATCTGACGGGTTGTTTCGTTGGTTTGGTATCGCATGTTTTCCCAGGTCATTCTGGTGATCTCAATTGGCTCATCGTCGCCCGGACAATCAATTAAAATTCGATCTTTCTCAATGCGTTTTACAACCCCGATTTTCCCATTGTAAAATCGTCTGATGGTTTCGGTGTCGTTTTTAATAAACATAACACGAGCTCCCTCTTTTAGTTCCAGTTCTTTTTCGGTAGGGAAACTTTTATCGGGAAATTCGCCCGAAACAGTAGCACTAAAAACAATTGATTTTGAATTGAGTTTATTTAATTCAACAGCATTAATTCTTTCGGCTTTATAGTTGTGGGTGGTTAATGTTATCCAGGTTTCGTTTTTTGGAGCTAAAAATCCGGGTTTATAGCAACGGTGTAATTCATCCAGTGCCCGGGGGGTTAATGAATTGTTGCGTACCTGATTCAGTATATTGATGAATGCCCCGTTTGTTTGTCTGAAAATTGTATCGAATTCAATAAACAATGGAGTTTGTTGGGTAATGACCTGACTGTGAAAATAATAAATGCTTTTATAATACGAACTTAAAAGTCGAAGCTCATCGTCGACAGCTACGGGTGACAACTGAAACATATCGCCAATAAAAATAACCTGTACTCCGCCAAAAGCTTCGTTGTGTCGGAAACGAATACTGCGTAAAACGGTGTCGATTGCATCCAGAACATCGGCACGTACCATACTTATTTCATCGATAACCAATAATTCAAGTTCCTGCAAAACTTTCCGTCGAAAACCAGCCATTCTGATTTTTTCAATCAAATCGCGTCGTCCCTGTGCGGTAGGAATAAATGGTGAAAATGGAAGTTGAAAAAAAGAGTGTATAGTAGTGCCACCGGCATTGATTGCGGCAACACCTGTTGGGGCCACAATTGCCATTTGTTTGTGAGTAATGTCTTTTAGTTTTCGAAGAAAAGTGGTTTTCCCGGTTCCTGCTTTTCCGGTTATAAAAATACTCCTGTTAGTGCTTAATGCATATTCAGTAGCAAGTTCGTATACGTTCGATAAATTATTCATATAGTTGTTTTTCAAGCAGTTTTTTGTTATTGAATGAATTAGCAAATAAAAAATGTTTTGTGTTTCCTTTGCTATGTGCAAAAATATTCAAAAAATACAAATTTACAAATGTTTTACATTAAACTAAATTCAATATGAGATTTCTGCTAAATAACTCGAAAAACCTTATAGATGGATTGAATAACGATTTTTATTCACTACCTGTTTTTAGAGAGAAAATAGGTATCTTTGCTGTTGAATAAAAATACCATTTGTATTCTGAATATTTATAATGCAATGGGTATAAAAATATTTTCAATATGCAGAATTTTAAAACCTACTTCGCAATCAGTGTTTCAATGCTTATATGGTCATTTTCATTTATTTGGACGAGGATGGCTTTAGTTTCTTTTGGCCCTGTTGCATTGGTTACTTTCCGATTGGTAATAGCTACATTTCTGATGTTTTTGATTGCTCAACTTAGCAGAAAGTTTCAGCGGATCCGACGGGTGGATTTGAAATGGTTTTTATTATTGGCATTTTTTGAGCCGTTTATGTATTATATTGGCGAAACATATGGATTGATGCTTGTAGAGTCGACTTTAGCTGCTGTAATTATTGCTACTATCCCATTGTTTGCACCAGTATTGGCGTTTTTGTTATTGAAAGAAAAAATTACAAAAGCTAATGTGCTTGGAATAATTGTTTCGTTGAGTGGAGTTTTTATGGTTATATGGCAGCCTGTAGGTGGAATTAATGCAAATCCCTGGGGAGTATTGTTATTGTTTTTAGCAGTGATATCGGCGATAGCCTACACCACAACTTTGCGTAAAATATCGACCTACTACAGTACATTTAATGTGATCTTTTATCAAAGTTTATTTGGGTTGTTATATTTTGTACCCACTTTTTTATTGACTGATTTTGATACTTTATCGTTAAATAATGTGACAGGACGCTCACTGACGGCATTAATTATGTTAGCGGTGTTTGCATCAGTAATTGCATTTGTTCTTTTTGCGGGTGTGGTCCGTAAAATAGGTGTTGCCCGAACAAATGTATTTGTAAATCTGATACCGGTTTTTACGGCAGTTTTAGCCTGGTGGTTACTTGGCGAAAATTTAAACACAATTAAAATTGTGGGTATTACGATTACTGTTGCCGGATTATTTGTAAGTCAGTTGTCGGGTTTTAGGATTAAACAAATAAAAGGTATCGAATATTGAAGTATATATCACAGCTTAGGTTTATGGAATAAAAAAAGCGATTGAAAAGATTCAATCGCTTTTTTTTGTGACCCAGGTGGGGGTCGAACCCACGACCCACAGATTAAGAGTCTGTTGCTCTACCAACTGAGCTACTAAGTCGCATGCTTGTTTCAAAAGCATTGCAAAGATAAAGAAAAATGTAAAAGTAACAAGCCTCTGTTCGTATTTTGAAAAATTTTCTTTAAATCAGGGGCATGTTATTTGATAGCTTATTGTATTGTAGTTTACACTACAAGTTTTTTCTGTGAGATTTATTCAGTTTTGTGTTTTTAAGAGGGTTAAACTGACTATTTTCAACTTTAACGACTCTGTATAAGATGAAATACTTCATTTACGACTATTCGTTTTCGAATAAAAATGAATAATTGCATTAAAACAAATGTTGTATTCTGTAGTTTTAACAATTATCAACAGTTTGTAATAACTATAAAATGTTGTAATAACTACAGTATTATTTGTAGTATATATTGTGATGCTAAGCTAATTTTATTAACTTTGCAGGCTGAAAATAAGAGAATTGTCAGTAGTTTATTTGAGTTTTATTTGACAAGATTTTTAGTATTGAAATCAAAGATGAAAAAGATATGAGTTTTGTTTTGTTTAGGAGTTTAT
>RRZU010644851.1_pt1 | contig 11958 bp, 10 predicted proteins | sample 2165561 | NCBI WGS metagenome assembly RRZU01 (sample SAMN10456909, study PRJNA506462) | wastewater metagenome | isolation source: wastewater sludge | place: USA: Moscow, Idaho | reverse complement strand
TTCGTTGAGCGACTCCATCAACGGCACATGCTTGTAGGCCGCAGCATGGAACACCACGGCCGGCCGATGCAGGCGCGCAATGGCGAGCAAGCGCTCGGCCTCGCGCACATTGGCCGTGTAATACAGCCCCTGCATCTGCGGGTGCGCCTCGCGCAGCTCCTGCTCCAGCTGATAGATGGCGTACTCGGAGACATCCACACACACCAGCCGCGAAACGCCAAAGCGCGCAATCTGTCGGCACAGCTCGGAGCCAATGGAGCCACCAGCGCCGGTGACCAGCACCGTCTGGCCAGCAATCAAATCCGACAAACCCTTTTCGTCGAGCGCCACCGGTGCACGGCCGAGCAGGTCTTCAAGCTCTATGCGCCGCGGTTGCCCCGCTTCGGCACGCAGCCACTCTTCGGGACGCGGCATGGTCAACAGGGGCAGCCCAACTTCGCTGGCACTCATCAGGGCCGCACGCCTTGCATCGGACCCGGCTGCAGACACGACGAGAGCAGCGGCCGCCTGAGTGCCCACGGCAATACGTGGCAAATCTGAAAGCCCCCCCAGCACAGTCAAGCCCTGCAGGGAACGGCCTTTTTCAGCGGCAATCGGACTGACGATACCAACGGGCGACCACAGGTGTGCACCGCGCAGGGTAGGCAGGGCCGCTGCCGCATCCTGCACCGAGCCCACCAGCAGTAGTGGCTTACCGTTGGATACCTTTTGCGCACGCCTGACCAGCAGCAACCTTGCGCTTACGCGAGCACCGCCCAGCAACAGCAGCACCAGCATGGGGTGAAGAAGCAGCACCGAACGCGGGAAGGACTCGACGCGCCACATCAACACCGCAGAAGCAGTCAACAGGCCGGCGAACACCACGCCATAGATCAGGCGCGTGAGCTCTGCCACGCTGGTGTAACGCCAGATGTGCCGGTAAACCCGCCACAGAAGCAGACTGGTGCCGTAGGACAGCAATGGCGCGGGCAGGGTCTGCAGCATCATGGCCTGGAAGTCGTCGGGCGTGTCCAGGTTGAAGCGAAGCCAAAAAGCCAGCGACCAGGCGATGGCGATGAGCAGCAGGTCTAGCGCCAGGGCGAACAAACTTTTCTTAGACCAATGCACGGCACTCCTCTTGTGATGACAGGACGAGGCGCAGGTGGGCGATTACACGATTCTGTTGATCTTCTGTCAGATTGGAACCGGAAGGTAGGCAGACCCCGCTTTCGAACAGCGTGCACGATACGTCCACGCCGTCGGCATGGGTGAAGTAGGGGGCGCCTTCGAAAAGCGGTTGCTTGTGCATTGGTTTCCAAACCGGACGGACCTCAATCTGATGCCTTTCCATCGATTTCATGAGCAACTCGCAGCGTTCGCTGGCGTGAGGTCCAGCCAGCGTGAAGCAGGTCAACCAGCGGGTTGCCAGGTGGCCTCGGGGTTCTGGCATCCATCTGAGGCAGGGAATATCGGCCAATGCTTGGCGGTACCGCTCGAAAACCGCTCGGCGCTGTTGCACCCGCTGCTCCAGCACGCGCAACTGGCCTCGTCCAATACCGGCCAGCACATTGCTCATGCGGTAGTTGAAGCCCATATCCCTGTGTTCGTAGTGACGCGCCGGCTCCCGGGCCTGAGTGGACAGCTGGCGGGCGCGGGCGATGAGGGCCGCATCGTCTGACAGCAGCATGCCACCACCGGACGTGGTGATGATCTTGTTGCCGTTGAACGAATACACAGCCAGGTGACCAAAACTGCCACTGGCGCGACCCTTATAGCGAGCTCCCAGCGACTCGGCTGCGTCTTCCAGCACAGGCACGCCAAAGCGCTCGCAGATGGGCAGCAAAGCGTCCATGTCAGCGCTCTGACCGTACAGGTTGACTAGCACCACGCACTTGGGCAAGCGCCCCTGTTGCTGGGCCCAGACAAATGCCCTCTCAAGCGCATGGGGTGACATGTTCCAGGTATCTGGTTCGGAGTCGATGAAAACCGGTTGTGCGCCGCAATACAGAATCGGGTTGCAGCTGCCCACGAACGTGAGTGAGGAGCAGAAAACCGAATCGCCAGGTTGGACACCCAGCAGCAGCAGGCCCAGGTGGATAGCTGCCGTGCCCGAACTCAGGGCAGCTGCGTGGCCGACACCCACGTGCGCCGCTACTTCCTTCTCGAACGCATCCACATGTGGCCCTAGAGGGGCGATCCAGTTGGTACGGAAGGCCTCTTCCACGAAGGCGGCCTCTTCGTCGCCCAGATGAGGTGAGGACAGCCAGATACGCTGCGTGAGTTCGCGCCGGAACACCAGGTCGATGGGCCGCTGCGCGGCGTCGAGCACGGGGATGTGGTCGATCTGGTGCCGGTCCATCAGCGCCAGCACGGCGGCCGCGGTGGCGTCTTCGTGGAGCGCCAGGGGTTCACGCCTGGGCAGGTCGGCCAGTGTGCAGTGGGCAGGCACTTCACCCAGCACGGCGCGGCGCAGATCGCCGTCGGTAACAGTACGGACGAGCCGGCGCTGTGCATCGACGGCCAGCAGAACGCCCTGGGCGGTGTCGTCTATTACCGAGAGGGCCTGCTTCCATGGCAGGGCCAGGGGCACGCAAAGTGCGTTGAAGGTGTCGGCATTCATGGTGGTTCGACGGACGTCAGTAAGTGTTGACTTTGTTAAGGATGTCCGAGGCGAAGGGGTGGGTTGCCAGCAGGTTGACGATGCGTTTGCCAGCGCCACCCTCGCCGTAGACATTGGTGCGCGAGTACGGGCCGTGTGAGAGCTGAACCCGTAGCGCGGATTCAATGGCAGCCTGCTTCGGCTCGCAATCGCGCGTGTTTGCATTGCGTTGACGGGCATTCTGTCGACTGCCAACGTTCACCACCGGCGTGCCAAAACTGGCTGCCTCGATGATGCCCGAGGATGAGTTGCCCGCCAGAACGTCCGCATGGCGCAGGGCAGCCAAGTAGTGGGTGCGCGGCAGATGGCGAATTCGGTGCACGCTGGCGCCCGTCAGGGCTTGCAAAATGCCGCCGCCACCAGCGTCGGCGTTGGGGTCGAGCCAGACCACCTGGCGGCCACTGGCGATGGCGACGCGTTCCAGCGCCTGGCGCAGGGCCAGGGTCTGCGAGCAGGCGTCGTTCGCTTCTTGCACCACCGGGTGGAACAAAACCAGGGCGTAACGGTCCTGGGTGTTCAGGCAAAGGGTGCGAAGCGTGGCCTCGCGCGAGAGGTCCGCCTCTGACTCGATGCCGTCGAGGCTGGGGGCGCCCGTGACCCACACCCGCTCGGGGCGTTCGCCCATGTGGATCAGGCGCTCCCGGGATTCTTCCGTTGCCACGAAATGCCAGTGACTGAGCTTGCTGATCGCGTGGCGCACGGGTTCGTCCACCGTGCCGGATCGCTCCCCGCCATGCAGATGGGCAATTGGGATGCCGCTATGGAGAGCTGCAATGGCGCCAGCGAGCATCTCACCGCGATCGCCGAGCAGCAGCACTATGTCCGGGGCATGCCTGCGCATCGTGTCGGTTAGTCCGATCACCGTGTACCCGATGGCATGGGCCATTGCGTCCGCGCTCCGCTCATCGACCCCTGTGGGAATTCGAGCGACGATGGGAAGGCCTGCCGCTTCGATCTCGCCCACAGTCAATCCGTAGGCCTCGCTCAAGTGCATTCCAGTCACCGCTACTTGTAGCGACAGCGCGGGGTGCGCCGCGATGCGCGCCAGCGTTGATGCCATCAGGCCATAGTCGGCCCGTGTTCCCGTCACGTACAAAACCTTGCGCATGGCTTATACAGCCTCCAGAAGGTTCCAGGTGAGGGTTGTGTCGGCGGCGACGGCCTCTGCCAAGCGCCTGCCAGGCAGTGTGTCAAGGTGTTCAGGCTCGATACCGGTGCCGGGGCGACGCAGAATCAGATCGGCTGCCTTGAGCACATGGCCACGGGGGCGCGACACCGCTAGCACCACGCTTCGGCGCGCCACATCGCGGGTGTTTGATTCGACCGAGGAGGGCTGCTTGATGCCGTTGCCGCGCATCGCCTCCACAAGACGGATGCCGCGCACCATGGCAGCGAACTCCTGCGGGGCGGCAGAGGCCCGATGGTCGGGGCCAGGCATGCCTTTGTCGAGGGTCAGGTGTTTCTCGATCACCGCTGCACCCAAAGCGACCGCAGCCAATGCCGCTTCCACCCCCCCACTGTGGTCCGAATAGCCCACGGGCAGACCAGTGGCCAGCGCCATGGTCTGGATCGCGAGCAGATTTAGTGAGTCGGGGGGGGCCGGGTAGGCGGAGGTGCAATGCAGCAGGTGCAGGTTGCCGGCGTCGGGCGCCGGATGACCGGCTGCCACGCGGGCATCGTGCACCCAACGTACCGCCCGCTGGACTTCCTCCAGATACGCCATGCCTGAGGACATCAGCAGCGGCAAGCCGGTTGCCGCCATGTGCTGCAGCAACGGCTTGTTGGTGATCTCCCCCGAGGGAATCTTCAGACGTTGCACGCCCAGGCGCACCAGCAAATCGACTGCGGGTTCGGAAAAAGGCGTAGAGAAAAATTCGATGCCGATGCGTTTGCAGTGGGCAGCCACCTGCGCATGGCCTGCCTCGTCCAGTTCCAGCGCCTTAATCATGTCGAACTGGCTGGTGGCCCCGGTGTTAGTGCGCTGATAGTCGGCTGTGACGGCGTTGCGCGTGACAACATCCTCGGCGCGAAAGGTCTGGAATTTGACCGCATCGGCGCCAGCAGCCCTTGCCGCGTCTGCCAGTTTCAGGGCGAGGGCAAGCTCGCCGTTGTGGTTAACGCCGGCCTCGGCGATTACGAAACACTGACCGTTCGTCATGTCGGACTCTCGTAAGAGTTGATGGGGATTGCGCCCGTTCTTCCGCTGACGAAGAGCCACTCGGCAGTGTCGAAGTCCAGTCGGTCATCGATGTCGATCGAGCGCTCTCGCGGCATGAACAGGGGCCGCATGTTCACACTCCAGAACCCTCCCCGCACGGCGCGCTGCAGCGCGTCACGGCGCCAGACGTAGATCGCGCCATTGAGCCCCAAAACCGTGGGGGCAGCTTGACGGGCCACGGCCAGGCCGGAGGCCAGGGGCTTTGACAAGCGCAGGCCCCCCTCGGGCGTGGCCTCCACAAGCGTGTAGTAGGGGTTGTGCGAAGGCTGCGTAACGCTGACTACCAAGTCCGCCTGCCCGCGCAGCGCCAAGGCAGCGTCAAGGTCGTGCGCGCTGCGCAGGGGCGAGGTGGGCTGCAGGTCGACAATGGTGCCGATCTGCGTGCCCCCAGCCTCAAGGTGGGCGGCCAAGTGCTCAATAGCAGGTAGTTTTCCCGCGGTATCGGTTGCGAGCGCCGCGGGGCGCAGATAAGGCACCCGCGCGCCATGTTCACGCGCCACTTGGGCGATCTCCTCGTCGTCAGTGGAAACGTAGACTCCGTCAATCAAAGGGCATTCCAGCGCTTGCCTGATGCTGTGCGCGATGAGTGGCAGTCCGGCAAAGGGCAATACGTTCTTGCGTGGTAGTACCTTGCTGCCGCCGCGCGCGCAGATGGTCGCGATCAGTGCGCCCGACTGATTCATGTATCTTCCTTTTGGGCGATGATCACCCACTCGGTGTGGACCTTGCTGCGGTTTTCCATCGTGCGCGTAACCTGTTCGACCTGCATTACTTTCCAGGTCCTGAGTAGGTCGGCGAGGTCTGCTTCCGAGGCGAAGCGCACGATGCCGGTCCCTGCGAACGGCCCCTCGCTGCAGCGCCAAGCATTGTGACCGTGAGCTTCGCCTGTGGCCTCGCCCCAAGTGCCGGCTGCTGGTGTGCGCACGTACAGCCAACCGCCGGGACGAGTCACACGGTGCATCTGCGCATACACGCGGCAGGCGCTCTCGTGGTCGACGCAGGTGACGGCATCGTTGTCGATGACGCCATCGAAGTGGTTGTCAGCCCAAGGCAGCGGGTCGCACATGTCACCCACGCGCAGCTGGTCTGCCTCGCCCCGGTTCCAGCCCTTGCATTCGAGGTCTAGGCGCTGCCGGGCCTGGGTGGCGCCGGCCTCGCTGCCCTCCAGACCGTGAACACCGAAGCCCTCGCGGGCGAGATACCAGAGGTTCGCGCCAGTACCAAATCCCACCTCGAACAGCTTCACGTCGCTGCGGGGCTGGTGGGTATAGAAGCGTTGGGCGCAGAAGCGGATCAAATCTTCAGGCGGATAGCGGCCCCAGGCACGAGTGCTGAAGATCTCTTCCCAGAGGGCGTTACGGCTCATATCGGGCTTTCAGTCGAGGAGCAGGCGGGGGGGAGGGTGGTCCGGACTGAAGCCCCGGCGACCCGCGGCACTCCAGTAGCGATTGTCGTCGTGGATGACCTCCCCCAAGGAGAAAACAAGGGTGCGACGGGAGAAGCCGAGCTTGTAGAAAAGGAGAGGATTGTTCGGCAAGGTATCGGTGCCTCCGGCGAGATACAGCGAATGCGCGCCCTGAGCCTTTCCCCAGATGGCCGCCTCGGCCTGTAACAAACCGGGCGTGCCGACCTCCTTGCCTTCGGGACTGCTGGCTCCCAGATGGTACTCCAGCAAGCCACCCTCCAAAAGGTAGACGCCAGCCGACAGCCAACGGTCTTCACCTTCGCACACCAGCAGGTGGGCACAGGGCAGTAGCGACAGCGCGTCGAAATAGGCGTCCGGGAAGAAATAGAACGGTGCTGCCTGGATGTCCTGCATCGCCTGCCGGTAGAACTGCGCGTAGCGGGCCCAGTCGTGCGGATCGTGGCTCCAGCGCACCCTTGCGCCTCCACGCCGCGCTCGTCGGATTTTGCGACGGGTGAGACTGTTGAACGTTGCATCCAAATCGGGAACGGTGAGGTCTACCGAGACCGTCAGGCGGTTCTCGCGCACTTTGCCAAGGAAGGCTGGGATCGAGTTTGTCGCCTGCGGGTGGAAGCGGCAGAACTCAGCCAACACCCCTTCCTCCCTGCACCAGGTTTGCCATGCAGCCCAGGCCCGGGACAAGAAGGCCGGGTCGCCGGAGGGCGTGATGGGGCCACCATAGCCATAGGGGGAGGTGGCACCCCACTCTCCTGGTTCGAACGCCGTGCCGGCTAGGGGGTGCAGATGCACCGAGTGCAGCCATTCGTGATCACCGCCTTGCAGACTCGCATGCACGCAACGGTGCGTCGGATCGCGACGGGCATCGGCTGCTGCAAAGGCGGGACTGAGCGAGGCGATTCGCAGCGCCGGGGTTAGGCGTGCGAATCGGGCCTGAGCCTCCTCGGTGGACAGGGTAACGATGTGCATCATGCGCAGGTACTCGTGGAGGTGAGGCTGCGCGCCACCTCCAGCACGCGCGAGGCGGCGCTGCCGGGGACATGGTGAACGGTCGGCACGGCATCAGGCACCGGCTGCGACAGCCGTGCAACAATCTCATCGTATGAAAGTTCACGCTGCGCGATATCCATGGATAGGTAGGGACTCAGGCCGTCAAGGATGGATCCGCGTACCTGTGTGACCTTGCGGCCCGCAAGGTGCGCCTCCACTCCCGCGGTGGACACGGTGATGACCACGTCGTCACAGGCGTGCAGATAGGGAATTAGCGGTCCATCGGCGACTCGCATGCGCGGGTATGCCGCAGTCCGGATGTCCTCGGCAGGCGCCTCGCTGGGATGATGCCGCACCCAGAGCGCCAGCGAGGGATCGGCTCGCACTGCCTCGATCAGCCGTGCCTCGACGCGCCGAGGCCAGGTAGGATCGCCCCGCCCCGCGATTCCGGTAACCGCCTCAGGCTCGGGCGAAGACGCGTAGAGGAACACCCGTAGCCCTAGCCAGCCGGCGTCGCGACGCAGCGACTGGCCGCGTGCGACTAGGTCCGGATCGCGGATGCCGTCAAACGCGGGATTGCCCGTGACATGTACCTGGACGGACGGACGCCCCCCTGCGACCAGGTCGGTGGCCACCTGCTGATTGAGTACACACAGCGCGTCGGCATAGTCCGGGCGAACCAGCCAGTCGCGCTCCCACAGGCCGAACAAATCAAGCAGGCAGAGGCTGGGAACGTCTAAACGGCGGGCCGCCAGCAACGCTGCCCGCTCCGCGCGCGGGGAGTTGGTGGTGAGCACACAGACCGGTTGCCAGCGGCGTATCGCGCGTTCGAGAACACGCACAGGCAGGAAGGCCTGGCGGCCGTATTGCGCGTACCGCGCAGCAGCTTCTTGCGCACCCACCTCGGACTCCAGCTCGGCGTAACACAGGCCCAGGTAGGCAATCGATTCCTCACGGTGCACTGCTTGTACCGACAAGGTATCGACAAGACGCTTGCCGTGATGCAACGCTGATGAGTCCCCTGTCCTGAGCAGGTCGGCAAAACCGAAAGCCAGAAAACCAGCATCTTGTACCACTGGTGCTGCGGTAGTGAGCGCGAGAAATACCACCCGCGCCAGCCCCTGGGCCTGTGCCTGTAGGGCCACTGGCAGCAGAGCGTTAGCGTGCCCGCCCCCGTATGCAACGAACAGCCAGACGGGTGGTTGCGTCATGCCTGCACCCAAGTCTCGAACCCCTGCTGCTTGGCGCCATTCTGAGCCCACAGCGTCAACGCAGCCAGTGCGCGCAGTTCTCGCGTGAAGTTGCCGCTGCCGTCGCGGTGGCGGTCCAGCATGTCTATCACCACGGTAGGCTCGAACAGCTGTCTGATCACGTCGCTGCCGGTCAGGGTTTGGCGCAGCCAGCCATGCAGCTCGCCCTTGAACCAGTCACCGATGGGCACGGTGAACATCTGTTTCTTTCGGAACGCCAGGTCCTCACCGATCAGTGGCGCCGCGGCGCGCTTGAACCAGTGCTTTTTGTCACCGTGGGCCGAGAGCTTGGTTTCGCCGCGCGATCGGAAGGCGAACTCCATCAGCCGCCAGTCCAGTAAGGGCGTGCGCGCCTCGATGCTCACGGCCATGCCCATCCGGTCGGGCTTGACCAGGTTGTTGCCGCTCAGCAGCAGCTGCATGTCCAGATAAAGCGCTTGGTTGACGCGACCAAAGTGCCGGGCTTCCTCAAACCAGGGCGTAGCCGCGGCCTGGAAGCTGTCGATGCCGGCTAGTTGTGCCCGCACCTCCGGCCGGTAGAGCGCCGCCTTGGCGGCGGGGCCAAAAAGGGAAATGCTGTCGAAACAAGAGCGCTCGAACGCGTGTTGCGGCAGGGTCAGCGCATCGGGCCGGGCGAAGAATTGCGCGTACTTGTCGTAGCCCGCAAAGAGCTCATCACCGCCATCGCCGGTCAGCACCACCTTGACATGTTTTGCCGCCAGTTCGCTCACGCGCAGCGTCGGCATAAAGGATGCATCGCCATGCGGCTGGTCCAGATGGTGCAATACACGGGGCCACTGATCCAGCATGTTCAGTTCGGCCACTTCCATCGTATGGTCGCAGCCAAAGCGCTTTGCGGCCTGCTGAGCAAAGGCCGACTCGTCGTAGCGCGGGTCTTCAAAGCCGATGCAGAAGGTTTTGATCGGCTCTTTCACATGGCGCGCCATCAGGCCGACGATGGTGCTCGAATCGACCCCGCCCGAGAGAAAGGCGCCAAAGGGCACGTCGGCGCGCAGGCGGATGCGGGTGGCATCGTCAAGCAGGGCCATGAACTCTTCGGCCCAATCGCTAAATTCAAAGTCTTGCTCGCGCTGGTCTGCCAGGCTCCACCAGCGCTGCGTCTGCACATGGCGCCCCCGAGTGAACTTCTGCCATGTGCCGGGCATGACATGGCGCACGCTCTCGTAAGCCGTCCACGGCGCGGGGATGTAGTTGAAAGTCAGGTAGTGGTGAATTGCTTCCAGGCACATGCCTGGCTTGCGGCCGCCCAGCGCGGGCCACAGGGCCTTGGGCTCAGAGCCGAACAGCATTCGCTGGCCGTCGTCGTGCACAAACAAGGGTTTGACGCCGATGCGGTCGCGCGCGAGGTACAGCGCGTCTTCGCGCGCATCGTCGATGGCGATGGCAAACATGCCGTTCAGGCGGCGCAGGCAGGCGATGCCTTCGCGCTCGTAAAGGCGCAGGATGACCTCGGTGTCTGAATGCGTGTGCAGGCGCACACCCTGGGCACGCAGCTCGGCAGCCAGCTCCACATGGTTGAAAATTTCACCGTTTTGCACCACGGCGATCTGGCCGTCGTCGCTGACAAAGGGCTGGTGGCCGCCGCCCAGGTCGATGATGGACAGGCGCCTGTTGCCCAGGGCTACTCCGCGGCGAGGCTGGTGGTGGATGCCTTCGTCGTCCGGGCCACGGTGGAGCAGCGCTTGTGCCATGCCGCGCAGGGCGTCATCGCCCAGTGGCTGTTGCTTGCGATCCCAGTAGCCAAAGATGCCGCACATGGTGGGTGTTCTCAGTTCGCGCCCTGGCCGCCCAGGCGCCGCAGCGTCCACCAGCAGATTTTCAGATCGAGCCAGAGCGAGGCTTCGCGGGTGTAGCGCAGGTCGGCGTCCAGCCGCTGCACCTCGGTCGAATCGGACCGGTACAGCGCCTGCGCCAGCCCCGTGATGCCGGGGCGCACGCTACAGCGCTGGGCCCAGTCGACTGGGGTGTACAGGCTGCGCTGCGCGGGCACGTCGGGGCGCGGGCCGACCAGGCTCATTTCGCCTTTAAGCACATTGATGAGCTGCGGCAGTTCGTCGATGCTGGTGCGGCGGACGAAACGACCCACGCGGGTGATGCGCGGGTCGTTGTCGGTGGTGAAATAAGGGCCCACCTGCGCAGCGTTTTTCACCATGCTGCGAAATTTGTACATGCCGAATTCTCGGCCGTTCAGTCCCACTCGGGTCTGGCGGAAAAGCACCGGCAAACCCGTTTCCAGTGCAATCGCCAGCGCCGCCCCCAAGAGCAACGGGGCCAGGGCCAACAGCGCCGCCATAGCCAGCACGATGTCCATGGCGCGCTTCAAGCCGCGCTCTCCGCAGCGTGCCGCGCCATCGACGCTGCCACCGAGCCGATCATACCACTGATGCGCAGCTGGTCTGCCGCCACCTGCTGGGGCGTGCGTGCGCGCAGGGCGTGTTCTGCCTGCCGCAGTGCCACCACCTCGGCCTCGAAGCTGTGCGCTGCGGCGCCCGGCGCGTCGGGCCGATGGAACGTGCGCGACAAGATCACGGCCTGCGAGCCCAGGCGCACATGCTCGGCCAGCACATCGCGCCCCGGCAGCAGCCCCTCGTCCAGCCGTGCAATGCCGCCAAAACCAAAGCGCAAGCCATGCGCCCGGGCCTGGTGTGCCACGCCATCCAGCAGCCCCTGCGCCAAAGGCTCGAACATGAAACGACAGCCCAGCGAAATATGCAAGTCGTTGAGCCCCACAAACACCTCGCACAGGCCGGGCGTGTTTATCCAGTCATCCACTGAGCGCAGCGCACCCGCCGTTTCGAGCAGCGCCACGATGGGCGCTCGCCCCGCCACGATGCGGCTGAAGGCGCGCAATTCGTCGGGGGTTTGAAACATGGGCAGCATCACCGAATCGGCGCCCTGGGCCAGCACGGTGTCCAGCTCGGCCGACGTGCCGGGGTGCAAGGGGTTCAACCGCACCATGAGGCGCGCGCGCTGCAGCTGCGCCTTGATGCGGCCCACATCCTCGGACTGGTGGGTGGTGATGAACGTATTGCGCCCGGTCTGGCGCTCTGCCTTGCCATGGGTTTCCAGATCGACAAACAGGCGCATGCCCGGCAGCGCGTCGCAACGGCGCGCCAGCGCCGGGTCATTGGTGATCTGCAGCAATTCCATCATGGTGTGGCCGCAATTATAACCGCAGGGCCTGGCGCAAGCCGGGGCCTGCAAACCAGCCAGACGCTATGACAAAACAAGCAGAAAATACACACAAAACAAGGGCTAACACTTGTTTTTGCCCCATAGCCCCGGCGGGTACAGCCAGGCCATCGATGGGGCCCAGCCAATGCGCCAGCACCGCCAGTGCCCCCAACGCGGCCAGCGGTGCGAGCAGCGCCCGCACCGGCACCCAGCGCCGCAGGGCAGGTGCGCCCAGCGCGGCCCA
>RRZU012935462.1_pt1 | contig 11960 bp, 13 predicted proteins | sample 2165561 | NCBI WGS metagenome assembly RRZU01 (sample SAMN10456909, study PRJNA506462) | wastewater metagenome | isolation source: wastewater sludge | place: USA: Moscow, Idaho | reverse complement strand
TGGCTTGCGGCCACGCTTTTTCGGTGCATCGACAGCTTCGGAGGCAACAATAGGTTCGACGGTTTTTGCTTTACGTGGCATGAAGGGTCCTAAAAAGAAGAGAATGGATTATGACACGGAAATGTCGGCCGCAACGCTTGTGGGGACATTTTTTTCTTCCGTGCTGTTGTCTGACTGCAACGAGGTCTGAATCTCGAGGTAGGTTAGACTGGCCAGCTGGCAAATAAGTTCCGTTGTTTTGTCGGTTTTTGCCCATTGCGCGCTTGGCTTGTTCGAATTGGAGAATGTATTGCCGTAGCGGCGATGGGCAAGGTGGTCCAAAAAGCCCAGAGGATTGGCGCGGGAGCGGTCGTACATTTCGCTAACCAACGCCTTCATGCGGGCTTGAACATCCTCATCTTGGAGGGCAACGTGGCCCAGCAAGGTCTCGCGCACCATGGCGAACTTCATTTTGGACAAGGTTTCGGCCGCTTGCCGCTGCAACTCTTCCAGACGCTGGGTTGCACTGAATCCGCCCACGTAGGCGTCGCGTTTGGCCCAGACGGGCAAGGTATTGCCTTGCAGCTTGGCCAGATGGCCGGCGTGCCAATCCTTGACGGGGGCTCCAACCAAGCGTTCCATGCTTGGCAGGTGGTCTTGCCACGTGGCATCCAAACCCGTTTTGGCAAACGCCTGCACGAGACGGCTGCCTTCTTCCAGGTTGCTGTCGGGAGCATTGGCAATTTTTTGCAATGCGAAAAAATGGGTTTTGACAAAGTTCTCGATTTTTTCGGGCATTCTGTCATTCTACCATATCTGGCAAAGCAAACGTCTCGATATTTTTGTTCAATTGCATCAAAATGTCGAGCAAGCCGATGTTTTCCATGGCTTGGCGCAGAATCAGCAATTCCTTTGCGGGCGGCACAACCACGTCGGGGTTGAACCACTGAAAAGCCTGAATGAGCATGCAGTCTTGAGTGGGGTGCTCCATCCACGTTTCAAACCAGGCCATTTGCATGGGTTCGGGCACGTAGCGATTGACCATCGAGGCGTAGAAAGCCGGGGCCCCGAGATGAATATCCCACGCAGATACCTTGGGGGTCCCATGTTTTACCGTCTGGAGGGCGCGCAACGTCATTTTTTGCAGGGTGGGGCATCCTTGCAGGGCGGTGAGATCATGCGCTTGGACCAGGCTCCATGCGGAGGCCAGCTGCATCTCTGTATTGCTGGCGTTGGCATTGCCCAAAAGACTGGACCACTGCCCGGACGTGAGCGAGCGCAAAAAAGGGCCGGGCAAGCTGCGCGGATGGGGCGGAGTTTGGGCATGTGTGCCCAACAGATGGGTACCCAACTTTTGAAATCCTTGCTTGGTATTGAGCATTTTCAGCAGCAAAGGTGACCATGCCGGATGGCGCAAAACCAACGACAACATGGTTTTGCAGCGTTCTTCTTCCAGCGTGTAATCGGGTGCATCGAGGTACCACGCCAAAATGTCCTGGTGGTAGTGCTCCTCGATATCGGCAACAATGGCGATGAGTACGTTCCTGTGCTCTTCAAACAGTTGCCGCCATAAACGTCTGAAAGCTTGGGGTTCGTTGGAGTAAAGCTGCTGGATTTGTGTCCATGGTGCATGGTACAGCGTCTGGGCATCCGCGTGCGTCATGAAGACCGCAAGCGGCTTGGGCAGTCCCATGCAGGCGTAGACGCTGCCCGGTGGAGCCTCGGGAAGGTGCGGTTCGCAGGCCATCAACATGGCCCAAGCCTCGGGAACGCGCTGGGCGGGGTTGACGTTTTGGCGGGTCGTCAGGTGGGCCCTGACGTGCAGCATGAGGCCCTTTTGGAATGTTTCTTGGCTGAGATAAGGAAGAAATGCCAGCCAATTGGTCCAGCTGTTCAGCGACAATTGGGACAGTTTGAGCTTCTTCCCAGTTGGAATTTCACCGTTGAGCACCCGGTCAAGATGCTCGGCCAGGATGTGCGGGTCCAGCAGTGGTAAGGCCATTGTGCACAGCCGCATCAGGCGCAGGGGTTGAATTTCAGCGGCCAGCATGGCCTGCAACGCCTCTTGAGCTTGCATCCGTGTGTGTGGGGTTTGCAGCATTGCACTCAGTTGCTCGCAAGCGTTTGGGCTGTGTTCGGGAAAGCGCAGGGCATGAACCCAATACTTGGCCAAATTGGCCACATGGTTGTGCGGGGTGCTGTCGTCCAGGCATGCCGCCTTTGTCCACTCGACAAGCAACGCTTGGGGAGCGGGAGCGTGCATCTGATCGTTGGGTTGCATGTTTGCAACGGCTTTTTCCAACCAGGCACGTTGTACAGTAGGGGACATCTTTTGCAGCATGGCCGCCAGTTTACCATGCCTACTTGTGTCCGAACAAGCCCTAATGTAGAATCTGAACGACACATCATGACTGTAGAACTGCCCGTTTACCCCGACGACTGCTTTGAAACGCTGACCCTCGAGCAGATGGCAGCCATTCTTCATAAATCCCCCAAAACCATCAAGAATCTGGTCTACAAAAGCCCGGACAAGTTGCCTGCCCGGTTGAAACTGCCAGGAAGAAGCGACTTTCTGTGGCGCAAAACCACGGTGCTGGCTTGGCTTGAAAAATGCGAGGGGGCCCAATAATGGCACTGACTCCATCGAGCAAGGGTGGGCAACCTCCCCTTCCGGCCGTTGGCGTGGATGCGAGTGCGGGCCCGGTGCCGGGTGCGCGCATCGCGAAGCCTGCCCAGGAAGGTTTGCTCAGCAACGAGGAAATTGCTGAGGCTGCGGCGCAGGCACGTGAGAACGACGAAATTGCCAAAGCGGACAAGCGGCGTGAAGCCCTCCAAAAAGGACGGTTGCACCCGGGGGACGTGGCGTGGACGAAGCCGCCACCGTTCGATTTCGTGCTGCCGGGGTTGCAAGCCGGGGAAGTTGGCATGTTGCCTGCTCCGGGTGGTACGGGGAAAACCTTTTTGATGCTGCAGTTGGCCATGTCGATTTCGACGGGCACCGCGTTTGCGGATGTCTGGGATGCCCCGAAAAAAGGTCGCGTGGTGTTCTTGACCGCCGAAGACACGCTTCAAGTGTTGCACCATCGTTTGTATTACATGCGCCCGCCTATCGAGTGGCAAGAAGACATGCGTACCAACATGGAAGTGATCTCGCTGGCGGGAAGTATTCCCCGTTTGTTGACCGTGGGCAAAAACCGTGCACCCGAGCGCGGCGATTGGTTCGAAGACATGTTGAGTTTGGCAACAGGTGCCCGCTTGTTTGTGGTGGATCCGTTATCGCGTTTTCACAGCTGCGACGAAAACGACGCCAGTCAGATGACCATGCTGGTGCAGACGTTCGAAGCGATTGCCAAGCAAACCGGTGCGGCCATCATTTTCACCCACCACTCCAACAAGGGCGCGCAGCAGCATGGCTCGGGCGGTAGCCAAGCATCAGCGCGCGGCTCCTCAGCGCTGACCGACGGTGTTCGCTGGCAGATGAATCTTTGGAAGATGAGCAAGGAAGAAGCCCAGGAAAAGCATGTGCCCGAAGAGCAGCGCTGGAAGCACGTGGGATTGACCATGGCCAAGGCCAACAATACCCCGATGGACACCATCACGTGGCTGGAACGCGGAGAAGGCGGGGTGTTGAAGCCTTCGGTGTTTATGGGGCCTGGCCAGGAGCTCGATTTTGGTACGGGCAAGGGCACGCCGCAGGACGCACTCTTTGGTAGCGGGAAAAAAACCAAACCGTGATGCTGCAACGACCGCTTTTCGTTTACAATCGGAGGCCCGGGGCGCTGGGCGTTTACAGAAGGAGTTTTTCATGCACCCAATGCCGATGATGCACGCCATGCCCATGGTGTTGCTAAGCATTTACCTGATTAGCCTGGTGGCGTACGGCGTGCTTAGCGCTCTTGCTTTGCGCCGGGCGCATTTGTCGTGGCGGCACCAAACTCCCACCGAGGATTGGGTCACCACCACGTGGGCGGTGTACCATATGCCCAAAATGGCGCATTCGCTGGATCCGGTTCCGGTTCGGGCCAATGACATGCTCAATGCCTTTTGGGTCACGGTCTTGCCGTTCGTCAATACCATGCTGCTGATGGGTGTAGTAACGGTTGTCCTCTCCAACGTGTGGACCGCGTGGTATGGCCGTTTGGTTGTACGGATCGATGGTTGGCTCCAACGCAAAGGCTATCTTCAATCCTGAGGCCGTGTGGTGGCATGCTAAAATAGTGCATGGCCTCTCCCCTTGTTCATACGTTCAATGCGCTCAAAGAGCACAGCAGCGACCCTGTGTGGTTGTGGAGCATGATGCTGTCCAAGGGTTTGCGTTGGGACAACCTCTGGGAGGTGTACACGGGAGGGACAAGCCGAGCCGGGCAGGGGCGCGACAGACGCGGGGAGAATAGCCTGCGGGTTCCGGGGGTGGATCTTCTGCTCAGTTTGCCGGATAGCCCCACCAACGTGGCGGAGCTTTTTGATCGACTCGCGCTGCTTGAAAAAGCCTACCCCGCCATGGATTCGAGTTACGACCGCTTGAACGCGGCGGATGCGGGAAAATTTTTCTTGGAGTGCGCCAAACCTTTTGTTCAATGCACATGGCCCCAGGTGAAGTCCGTTTTGGACCGGACCAAAGAGGCGACGTCTGCTTGCGAGCGGGGTTGGCTGGATGTTTTCCTTAAAACCTATGTCTCGCAAAAGCCCTCTATGCTGGCCAAAGCACTCGACCACATGATGCAAACCCAGCATGTTTTTGTAGGGACGTACCAGTACATTCGGACAGTACGCGATGCCAATGACCACACCAACAAGTTGCTGTCGGGACTCTGGGACACGATGCGTGGCCAGCATTGGAAAAACCCCATTGACACCGTGGATTTCTTGGCGTCGTTCACCTGGTGTTCAACGGCAGTGTTGAAACCCGAGCAAGCCTTGGATTTTGTGGAGAAGCACCCTTTCCTTGTTGGTCATTTGGAGATGGAGATCGTTGAGGGCGTCAAAAGAGCGGTGTCTTCCGACGATTATTTCACGCGGGCCGAGGCTCTTTTTGCGGCCTCCCCAGATGCGCTGGTGCGCTTGCACCTTGCCGCACAAAGGTCCATGCCGTTGTCCAAATTGGAGGGACGATTATCGCGAGGCCGGGTTGAGCTCAAGCAGGTCTTTTTGATGTACGAGCAGATGGATTCGCAAGAACGCGATAGCCCTGTAGCGCAAACAGCGTTTGCTCGCTTGCTGGGAAGGGTGCCTTTGTACATGAATCAGGAGATTGGTGCATCGGTTGCCCGTGCGTTGGCCGAGAGTCCAACGGGAAGCCTAGCGCGTGTATTCGCATTGCGCGCGTGCGTGGAAGGGCTCAATGCCGATGAGATGGGTGTCAGCGAAGCGCGTTTTTACAAGGCAGCGTTCAAGCACGATGCGCGTTCTAAATCGGGCCACTCGTCTATTCTTCGCAAGCATTTGCCCGACTTCAAAGATTGGTTCCCGCTGGTCCAAGGGCTTGGGTTGTCGAAAGACGAGATCTGGCATCAAGGCCTGGACCGGCTGGCCAATCCCGCAGGAATGGCGGCCACCATGAGTGTGGATGGTGCTCTTTTTGAGGGCGGTGCGCCGTGATGTCCCCGGGTTCATTGAACACCACCTGTCTTGATGCGATGGTTCTTCGACTTTTCAAGGACTGGGAGCATACCGATTGGTTTTGGAAAAACCCAGAAGGCAGCAACGGGGACGCCTTGCTCAAACGCGTGATGGTTCGCAGCAGTTCGTTGCTTCGTCGAAAGCACGAAGAGGTACCCCTGGTTCAGTGGGCAGAGCCCAAGGACCCCTATATTTTATTCATCGGTAGCGTTGTTCTGGGCGCCCCCATGCGGGAGATTCGCGGACAAGCCGACGGCTTGATGGCGGTTCTCGCTGCCCATTGGGACACCCATGCCATCAATGCGGCATGTTCCTGGATTCAAGACCGCGAGCACGGCAGTTGGAGCCGCTGCGCCGGTGCTGCGCGGGCGCAAAAAATCATTGTGTCTCAAATCCATTTTTCGCTTCTTGCTGGTTTGTCCGAGCAATTGCAAACCAAACTTCATTGGTGCATGGAGCTTGGGCTCAAACCAACGTACGCGTTGCTTAGCGAAGAGGGTCGAGCCATTGCTCTGCCGAATTTGAATGCAGGACTCTCGATTTAACGCGCAACGGGGTCAAAGACTACACCCCTTCGGCCCAGCTGGGTTGCTCCAGCGTGGTACAATGGAGTATGCACTATTCGCGGCATGAACACCCGTTCACTGTATTCTCCCATGCTGTCTTCTGAACTACCACCCGCCGACAAACTGCGCTGGACCAGCCGGCAGTGGCAGGAGTACGTTGAAGCGTGGTCCAAAGGAAATCCCGTAAGCATGGATTTGTACAATGCGTGCCCCGGATTGTTCAAAGAACGCGAGGGGCATCGCTTTATCAACAAGCAGCTGGACCGTAGCCACGAGGCATTGAACCACGCGACGGCATTGATGTTTCGTTACGCCATTGTGCAAGTGTGCGAACGTTTGAACATCCATCCTGTCGACGTCGCGTTCTCGCATGACTTGCGCGAAGCTTCGCATCGTCCCCCGTTCGTTGGCAAAGACGAAGAATCGGCGCTTACTTTTCAGATTCTTTTGGACAAGCCCAGCTACACGGGCGAGGTCCTCACGCAGATGGAGCAGCGCTTGTCCCACATGTTCGTGGACATCATGCACAAGCGCGGCGTGAATCAGCCATGGGTGTACCTGAAAGTTGACGATGTGCGCGACTACCCGCGCGGTTATAGCAGTCCTTGGAGGATGAGCTCCAGTCCACAAGGTTTGCAGCAAGGCATGAACAAGGCCTCCGCCGTGGAGGACAATCCGCAGGTGCTGCATGCATGGCGAAGCCGAGCGCCCAGCAAATTCCTCACCAGCGCGGCCGCTGCAGGGGGCCTGGCCCAACGCGGGGAATTGTACCTTCGGTGGCTTGACGGCAAGGAGCGCCCCGAGAGCATTGTGCCGGTCGATGAGAAGGCCATCGAAGAAAGTTGGCCCTCGGCCATGAAGTTCTTTCAAACCTGGGCGGCCTTGGGCATTCGTGAGCGGACGGCGTTGCGCGATGCTCTGTCGCGCGTGGAGCCCAAGGACGGCCCCAGCGAATCGTACGATCTGCCCGACAATTTTTAAGCCAAGGTCAGGGCGGTGTCGGAGCCTTGCTCTGCGGGTTCATCCTTGCGCTTGGGGGCGAAAGACAGAACTGGTGCGGGCGCCACAATGGCCATGGACGGTGCAGACCCTGCACGTTTGGGGGCCGTGGCTTCGGTATGGTACTCGATGTCGCCCCAGGCGTACGCGCGATGGCCCACAATCGTTACGAATTCGGCGCGGCGAATCGCTCGGTTGTCCGCGTCCACGAATAGATGCACGGCTTTGGGGTTGAAGCGAATCTCGCTGGGGTGGTCTTCATCCAGGGGAATGTGCACAGGTGCTTCGACGAATTGCCCGTCCACGCTCGCCATGGGCGTCTTGGCTTGCAGGCCCAAGGCGATGGCTTCGCGGGCCGATTGCTCCACATTGAAAAACGCATTTTTTAGGGTTACGGCCCCCGCGTAGCCGATGGCTTCCCCATTGTAGAAGCCCTTGTTCTTGGTGTACCCGTGGCGGTTGGTGGCGGCATGCAATGTTTGAACGGCCACACCGGTCGTTTTTAGTACATTCAAATTCAGGCGCACGCCGACGCGTTGGCCTTTCACCGGGAACTTGTCCTTGGCCATGATGCGTCGGGCGACGGCGTCGGTCTCCAACGCCGTGGCGATCGCTTGCGGGTCAAGGGCGATGGCCGTTGGATTCAATGCTGTGGTCATAGTATGCAATGCCTTGTTCGGCGGACCAGTCTTTGAGGTTGGAGCGCAATTGTTTTTTCACGTCTTCGGACGCAAAGATTCCACCGATGGCGGTCTCGGTGTGGCGAACGGCGTCGGTGGTGGTAAAGTCGAATTGATTGGCCGCAAGGGCCCATTCTTGGCTGGTGCTGGTGTTGCCCATCAATCGGTTGTCGGTGTTGAGCGTGATGGGAAATCCCAATCGGTCCAGAATGCGCCAAGGGTGTTCGGGTAGGCTATCGACGGCGCCGGTTTGCACGTTCGATGATGGGCACACTTCCAGCACAATGTTGCGTTCCAGAATATCCCACAGGAGGTTGGGCAAATCCCCATCGGGCTGCATGCCTTCGACCACACGGATTCCGTGGCCAAGGCGCTGCGCAAATCCGTCGTTGATGGCCGATGCGATGGAATCCATGCCGCACACTTCGCCGGCGTGGATGGTGATGGGCAAGCCCGCTTCGGCGGCTTTTTGGAACGCCTTGGCGTGCAACGAGGCCAGAAAACCATGCTCGGGGCCTGCCAAGTCGACACCGGCCACGCCGCGCCCCTGGTATTTCTTAGCCAGCTCTACGATGGTCATGGAATCGTCGGGGCTGTTTTGGCGCATGGCGCACAGCAGCAGTTGCACATGGATGCCATGGCTCTTGCGGGCACTGTCGATGCCCTGCAAGACCGCTTCCATGACGGCTTCGGGGGCAAGGCCCTCTTTGGTGCAAAGGAGCGGGCAAAAACGCAGTTCGGCGTACTGCACGTTGTCCTCTGCCAAATCGATGCACGCCTCGCGGGCAACGGTGGTGAGGTCTTGGGCGCGCTGCATGCACGCGAGGGTGTATTGAAAGCTTTCCAGGTAGGCGGGCAGGCTCTTTTTGTCGGCTTGCTTGGCAAACCAATCGGTGGCGAGTTTGTTGCCCCACGGGGTAGGCAGGCCGCGTTCGGCCATGATGCGCTGCACTGTTTGGGGACGAAGGCCGCCGTCCAGGTGATCGTGCAGCACCACCTTGGGCAAACTGATGCATTGTTCGGGCGTGAGGAGGTCCATGCTTTCTATTGTACTAGAAAGTTGGGGTGGGGCCCGAAATGACGGCTAAGTCCATTTTGGTGCGGTGCTGCTTTTCGAATGCATCGAACATGGCCATGATGTTCGATGCGCCCAGGTCCTGTTGTGGGCCAATATCAAAGTTGACGGCCAGGCAGTAGTCGTTGGCTTCAAACCCATGCTCGATGTTGTCGTCAAAAATCACGGCATCGCCTTTTTTCAATGCATTGGGTGCGCCATCGTGAAAAAACGTCCCCTCGCCTTCCAGCATCCAGAGAAGGGCCATGCCGTTGCCGTCGATGTGGTCGTCCACGTCTTTGAACAACAAGACGGTTGCCTTCTCGTGCGTATCGATGGGCAGCGCGTATCCCTCTTCCATCAATGCCAGGAAGGCTTCTTTGGCGTACGTACAAGTTGGCGATTTGTGCAGGGCAATGCGCATGGGTTTGCGTCCATTGTACTCCTATGCATGAACGCAAAGCCCATCTTCTTTCCAAACGTTCACCTCAACAACCCCGCGCGAAGAACTCGCCTGCATGGCTTCCATCGGCGTTGCGCGTGGGCACATAAATAGGGCGGGGCAGGAAGCTTTTTCCTTGCCAATTCTCGATATCAAGCTTGTAGTAGCGTTTGCTCCTTTTGGTGACGCGGTCCACCACGGTGTAGGGCGAGTTGTAGCAGGTCCCCGTCAGGGTTGCCACACGGGCAATTTCTCGGTGATGCGCAGGCAGAACGGGGTGGCAGTGCTCGCCTGGCTGCGTGCATAGCATGGCAATGTTTGGCACCAGATAGGCCAGCTCTTCGAAAGGGTGCGCGTCCTTGGCAGCGGTTTTAACCCACACGGCTCCACCGGCATGTTGCACCTCGCTCCATGTTTCGTGGCCTTGAAAAATGGATGCTCGATAACTTGGAAAGCCCAGGGTGCGACGAACGACTCGATGGCTCGAGGAGATTCGCTTGGCATGGTTTGGGCGCTGGCCGGCGCGCTTGCGGCCAGAACGATGGTCAGCGCGACGACCGCCTTGCAATGAATTGGCATTGAATACTCCCAAATGAACGCGGCACCATCAACCGTCTCGATTGATGGTGCCACATCTGTCAGCTCAAATCAAATTTCAGCGCACGATGGTGTGATCCCGATCCGGTCCCGTGGAGACGATGGACACGCGGCACTTGGTGAGCTCTTCGATGCGTTCAACGTACGCACGGGCTTGTGCAGGCAGGTCTTCCCACTTGGTCACGCCCGCCGTCTTGGCTTTCCAGCCCTTGAACGTTTCGTAGACGGGGACCACCGCATCGGCTTGTTCGGGGTCGATGGGAAAGCGGTTGACCCGCTCACCGTTCAACTCGTAGGCCACGCAAATCTTCAACTCGTCCAGCTCGTCGAGCACGTCCATCTTTGTGAGGGCGATGGCATCGAGACCATTCAATTCGATGGAGCGGCGCAGCACTGGAATATCGAGCCAGCCGCAGCGGCGAATGCGGCCCGTGGTGGTGCCGCGCTCGCCGCCCACATTGGACATCACCCAGCCGGGGGTGTTTTCACCATCCAGCGACAGTTCGGTGGGCAGTGCCCCGGCGGCGACGCGCGTGGTGTAGGCTTTCACGATGCCCAACACGTGATGCAGCGCCTTGGCGCCAACGCCCGAACCAGCGGCCGCTTGGGAGGCTACGCAGTTGCTGGATGTGACGTACGGGTAGGTGCCGTTGTCGATGTCCAGGAGTGCGCCTTGGGCGCCTTCGAACATGATGCGCTTGCCGGCGGCCAGCAAGTCGTTGAGGTACCCGGAAGTATCTCCCACCATGGGCAAGATGCGTGCACCATCGAGGAATGCTTGGGCCACGATGGCATCGACGTCGACTTCCTTGGCGCCCAGCATCACCAGTTGGCGGTTGTGGTGGGCCACCAACTCGCGCAGGCGGTTTTCGAACACGGCGGGGTTGCGCAAATGGTGGGCGCGCACGGCACGGCGGGCGACCTTGTCTTCGTAGGCGGGGCCGATGCCGCGACCGGTGGTGCCAATCTTGATGGATCCGCCTTTAGTGCGGGCTTCTTCGCGCGCCAGGTCCAGGGCAACGTGGCTGTCAAAAATCAGTGGGACGGCTTCGGAAATCTTCACGCGGTCATGCACGTTGGGGATACCGAGTTTGGCCAGGTCGTCGAGTTCTTGCAGAATTTTGCTCATGGAGAGCACCACGCCATTGCCCACAACACACACGACACCGTCGCGCATGATGCCGCTGGGAACCACGTGCAACGCGTAGCGCTTGCCCTCGATCACGAGGGTGTGGCCCGCGTTGTGCCCGCCCTGGAAGCGCACAACGGCGTCCATGCGGTCGGTCAAGTAGTCAACAATCTTGCCTTTGCCTTCATCGCCCCACTGGGCGCCTACCACTACGATGTTCTTGTCCATACAATGCTTCACTTTCTGAGAGTTAACGGGTCAAACGGATTTGCGGTCAATGCGCAGCAAAGGACGCTGTTCCAATGGAGGGAGAGGTGTTCCCAGCATGAACAAATCGCACAGCATGTTGGCATTGTCGTGTTTAGAATACAGCGATTCGTATGGAATTCCCAGCGAATCGAGCCATTGGAGCATGTTCAGCTCGTTGTCCTTGGCTTGTTCTTCCGTTTCCAGCCGCCCGTTGGTGTCGTACGCGTGGGTGCGGTGCAAAAAGAAGTTGTGGTTATCGTAGCTGTCGTAGAGGTCTTTGCACAGCTGATGAAAGGAGGCGGGGTAATATTTGGGGGCGTACCAGGAAGCCAGCATGATGGGCCCGTCGGTAATCACGTAATCGTATTTGTTGGCAATGAATTGAATGCGCGAACTTTGCTCGGCCAATACAACGACGGCTTGTTCGAACCAGTGGGTGGTTTCCTGGTGAACAACGTCTTTGGCGTATTCGCGGGCCATCTCGGCCTGAATCCATTGTTTTTTGAGCTCGTAATGCAGTCCGGAGGCGACGGTTGACTTGCCCGAGCCGGAAGCTCCAAAAAGATTGATAACTTTGGCCCGTCGGACGATGCCGTCGGATATGTTCATGTTTTGCGTGTAGGTGGTACTCATATCAATGTTGTGC
>RRZU012825937.1_pt1 | contig 11960 bp, 14 predicted proteins | sample 2165561 | NCBI WGS metagenome assembly RRZU01 (sample SAMN10456909, study PRJNA506462) | wastewater metagenome | isolation source: wastewater sludge | place: USA: Moscow, Idaho | reverse complement strand
CCACCAGTTCCTCGCGCGCGGCTTCTTGAACGCGCAGCAGCGCGACGGCCTGGGTGGAGAGGGGCACCCGGTGCTCCCTGTTGGCTTTCATGCGTTCGGCGGGGATGATCCATAGGGCCGCGTCTAGATCGACCTCGCTCCACACCATGCCGCGCACCTCGCCAGAGCGCACGGCGGACAAGATCAGGAAGCACAGCGCGCGGGCGCTTTGGCCGTCCACGGCGGCTATCTGCTGGTACGCGGCGGGCAGATCGGCCACGGGCACGGCGGCGCGGTGTTTGACCGGCGCGACCTTTTCCGGGTTGGCCAGGATGTGCTCCAACTGGCCGCGCCAGCGCGCAGGATTGGGGCCGCTGCGGTGTCCGTGGGCGGTGGCCCAATCCAACACCTGCTCGATACGCCCGCGCACGCGGGTGGCGGTTTCGGTCTTGGTCTTCCAGATGGGCGAGAGCGCGCGCAGGACGTGGGCCTGCTCGATTTCGGAGACGGCGAGGCGGCCGAAGTGCGGCGATGCGTAGGTGGTGAGGGTGTTGCGCCACTGCTGGGCGTGTTTGGCGTTGCGCCAGGTGCTTTCGTGTTCGGTGATGAAGGCATCGGCGGCCCTGTCGAACTCCAGCCGCTGGGCGACAGCCAGCCGGGCAGCTTCGCGCGCATCTTGGCGCGATTTGATGGGGTCGGTTCCTGCATCGCGCTGGCCAATCGCAGCGCGCGCAGCTTCGCGGGCTGCGGCCAGCGTCACACCCGGATAGCTGCCCAGGCCCATGCGGCGGCGCTGGCGCATGTGCACGTAGCGCAGCACCCAGGTGCGCGACCCGCCTTCAATCCGCAGATACAGCCCGCTGACACCGCCAACGGCATGTGAGCCTTCCACGCGCAGCCTGGAGACCTCCAGCGCCGTCATTTCAAGGATTCGCTTTGGCATGGCTCAATTTCTGTAGGCCATCATGTAGGCCAAAAAATATTGAATTGAGGTTGGATGATGATTGGTTGGCAATTGATATAACACTGTATAAAACACCATGATATATAGGGTATCACGTTGTTTTATAACGGGTCAATGCCTGAGGCGGGCATAAAAAAACCCACTCCGAAGAGTGGGTTTTTTATAGCTCTGGCGGAAACGGAGAGACCAAAAGAGATAGCAATGGCGCTGCGTACAGCGATAAAGATTAAGTTTGTAGGCCATCATGTAGGCCAACAAAATTAGGCACCTTGCAGGGCTGATTTGAGGCCATGCCGGGGCGAATTTAAGGGGAAGCCATACGGGAGGCGTTGGGCCATCAATTCCCGTCGATTCCCGACGCGGAAATCTGCCAAAAAGTCTCCCGCGAAGACGCGCCAGGCTTGGGCGGTGCCCTGCCCGGCACCTTCGACGAAAGCGACGCATTAAGCGGGTGGGCGCGGCGGGGTCTCGACTGCGCGCTGGAACTGCTGGTGGGGGGGGCGGGCTTGCGCTGGGCGGGGGTGGGCATGGCAGGGGTCGGCAGGGCCTGTGGGCGGGCCGTGGATGCGCGACGGTAGGGGTGGGAGGGGTGATGCAGCCGCGAGAGCTGCGCGCGCCTGCGGCGCTGTGATGGCCTGCGGCCGCTGCTGTGCGGAATAGATGGCCGGCTGGGCTGGGCCGGGCTGGGCCTGCAGCCACCGGCCGCGCGGCGGCAGGGGTGGGGCGGGCTACTAGGCCAGTGCGGGCGCTGTCACCGGGTCAACGCCTGGCAGCAGGTAGGGGTCGAAGCGCGCAACCTCCTCGCCCGCCCAGTCGTTGATGCTCTGGGCCAGCAGGGTCTGCAGGGGCTGGATTTCGTTGCGGGCGAACACGCGGGCGGCGTTGATCACATCGCCAAAGCCGCCGGCGTTTGCGGGCACCACGCCCATGAGCTGGGGCGGGATGCGGTGGGCGGCCAGCTGGTCGTCGCGGCTCACGTTCTTGATATTGAAGAACTCGTCCTTTGCCGCTGCCTCCCCGATGGGGATCAAGCTGATGCCGTCCTTTTTACCGTTGGGGCTGTAGTAAAAAAGATTCTTGAAGTTGCCCACGCCCTTGGCGCTTTTGAGGGCGCCGCGCAGGCTGTCGATGTCCTGCTGGTCCTGCGCCGGATCGGTGAGGTAGAGGATGAAGCCCGCGTGGCTGCCGTTGTTGTAGTAGCGGCGGCGGAACAAGGTGGCCGACTCATTGAGCCAGGCCGACTGCAGCGCCGCCAGGTACTGCGGCAGACCGTACACCTCCTGGTGCACGTCAGGCTCCAGGATGTGGCAGATGCTGCCCGGCAGAAACTCATGGTCCTCCTGCCAGCCACGCACAAAGCCATAAGTGGCCAGGTCGCGCCCGCGCCGCACATACTTGGCCAGGGCATGCTGCAGCTGCAGGGTGCCGCCCAGCCGATTGGCGCGCCGCTCCAGGTAGGCGTTGCCAAAGGTGATGAAGTCCATACCCAGCTTGTGCACTGTGGCGCGGCTGAGCAGCTTGTGCGGCCGGAACGTGCTGGCCAGCACCTGGGCCTTGAAGTGCACTGCGCTGCCGTGGTGGGTGGCAGCCCGCAGGCTGCGCGCCAGGCCGTCAAAACTCACCGGCGGTTCGTACCAGGTGCCGTTGAACCAGCACTCCACATAGTCCAGGATCTCGCGCCGGTCCATGACGCCCTCGGGCTCGCCAAAGGTGAAGGCCTGCATGCCTGGCGCGGCTGCTGTGCCACCGGTGGTGGCCAGGCTCTGGGTGGTGGTGTCGCTACTGCTCATCAGTTGATCTCCAAAATGGAACGGGCCGCGCCGCCGGTGGCGGTGGCTTCCAGGGGTTCGTTATCGAGGGCGTTCATGCACGCCCATGCCAGGTCGGCGTGGCCGGCGTCCTTGCTGCGCCCGGCTGCATAGGTCACACCGCGCCCGCTGCCGGTCACCTCGCGCTTGATGGCCATAAAGCTCTGCTGCAGGTCCACGTCGCCCGCGTCAAACTCCAGCCGCTGGCCTCGGATCACGCTCTGGGCTTTGAGCACCAGGCGCTGCTTGAGATCTGCCGTGTATTGCAGGGCGCGGGCCGCCGGGTAGAACTGCTTGACCAGCTGGAACACGCCTTGCCCAAGGCCTGTGGTGTCGATGGCGATGTGCTGCACGTTGTAGCGCAGGGTGATTTTTTTGATCTCTTCGGCCTGGGCCTCAAAATCCGCGCCCTTGAACTGCATGCGCCACAGCACTCGAAACTTTCCGCCAGGCTGCTGCGGTGGCGCCAGCACTACCAGGCCGGCCGCGTCCCCCGTGTGGCTGGGGTCATAGCCAACCCACACCCCCTTGTAGCCAAAGGGGCGCTGGGCAAAAGGCTTGAAGTCGGCCCACGCCTCCCATGCATCCACATGGCAGCGCATCAGCTCAGACAGCGGGAAGGCGCTGAAAGACTCATCAACAAACCCGCACATCAGCAGGTTTGAAAACTCCTCGTCGCTGTACTCAAACCGCAGCTCCTCCAGGTCGAACAGATCGCAGCCGCCCGCCTCCGCGTCCATGATGTTGACGATCTGGCGCCAGATGCGGTCCTCACCCGTGAAGCCACCGGCCAGCCTATCGTGCGACAGGTCCAGCTCGATGCGGTCCGCCTTTGCGCGCTTGCGGTTGATGCGCTGGCCAGACCAGAACGCATAGGCCTGGTGCTGCAGGCTCGATGGCGTCGAAAAGTAGGTTTTGCGCCACTTCTTGTGCATGGCCATGCCGCTGGCCACCTTGTTGAGCTCCTCGAACTTGTGCGTCCAAAAGAACTCATCGAAATAGAAATTGCCGTGGTAGCCCTGGGCCGTGCGCGCGTTGGTGCCGAGGAAATACAGGTTCGCCCCGTTGCTCAGCTGGATCGGGTCGCCGGCCAGCTCCACCCCGCACACCTCACTGGCAAAGGCCGTGATGTACTGCCGAAAAATGTGCGCCTGGGACTTGCTCGCTGACAAGAAAATCTGGTTGCGGCCAGTCTCCAGCGCGTCAATCAAAGCCTCGCGCGCAAAGTAGTAGGTGGCCCCGATCTGGCGCGATTTGAGGATGGCGCGCGTGCGCTCCTGGCTGGCCTGCCACCACGCCAGTTGGTACTTGAAGAGGCCATCGATAAAGGCCGTTTTCAGCTGCTCGATCTGGTCCTGGTCGAAGTGGTTGCGATCGGTCCGCTTCTTGGGCCCCTCATTTCGCTTGCGAATCTCGGGGTTCAGGTCCGATTCCTTGCCGGTCTTTTGATACTGCTGCACCCGCGCCAGGCGCTCGATCTGGCGGCCCAGCAGGTCAATCTCCTTGAAGTCGCCGCCGGTTTTCCCGTCCTTGCAGATCAAGGTGCACAGCCGCGCTTCCAGCGCGCCCTCCACCCGCTCCACTGGTTTGGCTTCGGCCCATTTTTCCGTCTTCGCCCACTCGTGCAACGTGGTGCGCGGCACGCCCAGGTGGTCCGCAATGTGGGTGATGCGCCAGCCCATCCAGTACAGCGCCCGCGCCTGGCGCCGTGCGCCTGCGCCCTTGTCATCGGCCAGCCCATGCAGCAGCGGCGCACCTGCGCTGTCGCTGGGTGCATCGGTCTCGAAGGGGAACGGGTTGTCGGGCTCTGCCAGGCGGGCCGCTGTGGTGCTCATGGGCCATGAGGTTAGGGCGCCACGCGCGCGCGTGCACCCCCGGCGTGTTGTCTATGCCCGCCCCACAGCGCAAACCATTTGGCCTGCGCACGCCTCGTTGCCACCATAAGGGCATGCCCGATCTGGGCACGTTTTAGCAACCTACCCAGCAACCAACCGGACCCCAAACAGCATGGCAAAGTCTAAATTTTTCCGCGTGGCCACCGAGGGCGCCACCACCGATGGCCGCCAGGTCGAACGCCTCTGGATCGAGCAGATGGCCAAGAACTTCAACCGCGAAAAATACGGCGCCCGCGTGTGGCTGGAGCACTACCGGGGCACCGTGCCGGGCGGCCCGTTCGACGCGCTGGGCGACGTGCTGGCCGTGGAAGCGCGCACCGTGGAAGACGGCAAGCTGGCCCTGTTCGCGCAGATCGAGCCGCTGCCCGCCCTGATCGAGATGAACAAAAAGGGCCAAAAGCTCTACACCTCGATTGAAGTGCACCCCCAGTTTGCCGACACGGGCGAAGCCTACTTTTCCGGTTTGGCCGTCACCGACAGCCCTGCCAGCCTGGGCACAGAGATTTTGAAATTCTCCGCAGGCGCAGCGGCCAACCCCTTCGCCGCCCGCAAGAGCGACAAGGCCACGCTGTTCACGGCGGCAGAGCCCGTTACCCTGGAATTTGAAGACGGCACCCCCGCCAGCGAAGGCGGCGCGCTGCAGGCCATCGTGGCCATGTTCAAAAGCACGCTGGACAAGCTGAGCGCCCCAGCAACGGCCCCGGCCCCGGCGCCGGCTGCGCCAGCAGCAACCGCCACGCCCGCCGCACCGCCCGCGCAAAACCACAGCACCACAACGGACCAGAACCTGGCCGCCGTGCTGCTGGCCAGCACCCAAACCGTGCAAGCCCTGGCCGACCAGGCCACCACCACGCACACCGCGCTGACCAAGCTGCAAGGCCAGGTGGACGCCCTGGTGCAGCAACTGAGCCATCAGCCCGAAGGCACCAGCCGGCCCCACGCCACCGGCGGCGATGGCGTGGTGCGCGCCGAGTTCTGAGCGCACCTGACCGCAACCACAGCAACCCACAAACCAACCCGGAAACACTCCCATGAAGAACGAAACCCGCAAGCTCTACGGCGCCTACCTGACGCAACTGGCCATCCTCAGCGGCGTGGCCAGCGCCGCCGAAAAGTTCACCGTCGCCCCATCAGTCCAGCAAAAGCTGGAAAGCAGCATGCAGGAGTCCAGCGCGTTCCTGCAGCTCATCAACGTGGTGGGCGTGGAAGAACAAAGCGGCGAAGCCCTGGGCCTGGGCATCAGCGGCACCATCGCGGGCCGCACCGACACCAGCGGCGCAGGCACGCGCACCACGCAAGACCCTACGGGCCTGACCAAGGACACCTACGAGTGCAAGCAAACCAACTTTGACACGCACATCAAATACGCCACGCTGGACGCCTGGGCCAAGTTCAAGGACTTCCAGACCCGCGTGAGCGCCCAGGTGGTGCAGCGCTGCGCACTGGACCGCATCATGATCGGCTGGAACGGCACCAGCGCCGCAGCCTCGACCAACCGCGCCACCAGCCCGCTGCTGCAGGACGTCAACATCGGCTGGCTGCAAAAGCTGCGCACCAACGCCGCAGAACGCGTGATGACCGGCGGTGCTGTTGCCGGCAAGGTCACGGTGGGCGCCGGCGGCGACTACGCCAACATCGACGCACTGGTGTTCGACGCCCGCGCCCAGCTGCTCGACCCCTGGTTCCAGGAAGACCCGCAGCTGGTGGCCATCGTCGGCCGCGACCTCATGCACGACAAGCTGTTCCCGCTGGTGGCCGAAAACGACGCCCCCACCGAGAAGCTGGCCGCAGACATCGTCATCAGCCAGCGCCGCCTGGGCGGGCTGCCGGGCATGGTTGCGCCGTTCTTCCCGGCTGGCAAGGTGCTCATCACCCGCGCGGACAACCTGTCCATCTACTACCAGGACGGCAAGCGCCGCCGCGCCGTGGTGGACAAGCCCGAACGCGACCGCATCGAGTTCTTCGAGTCCAGCAACGATGCCTACGTGATCGAAGACTACGGCCTGTGCGCCCTGGTGGAAAACATCGAAGACGCACCGGTGGCCCCATAAGGCAACAGACAGGCCGCAGACAGGCGGCTGATCGCCCCCTAAACCACTGAGGCCGTGGGCCGCTGCCCCGCGCAGCGGCCCACCCCCATAGCCCTGACCAAACCCCACCCATGCGACAAACACCCGCCCAACGCCACCGCCTGACGGTAATGGCCGCAGCCGCTGCCGCCGCTGGCGCGCAAGACCCCCACGGAAAGATGGAGGGTAGCGCCTACGAGCTCATGCAGGCGCAAATGCACGAACACATGCGCACCCTGAAGTCCATCCAGTCGGTGGAACGCAAGATCGAAGCCAAACGCACCATGCTGGCCGACTTTGACGCCTACCTCACCGGCGTGCTGCAGGCCGACGCGGGCGTGCAAGACGTGGTGCTCACCACCTTGCTGGTGTGGCACCTGGACACCGGCCAGTGGGCGCGCGGCCTGGAGCTGGCCGACTACGCCCTGCGCCACGGCCTGGCGCTGCCCGACCAATACCAGCGCGACCTGCCCACCCTGCTGCTCGATGAGGTGAGCGAAGCCGCCATCAAGGGCCAGCTGACCGGCGTGGACGCCGCCGTGCACCTGGCGCGCGTGGACCTGCTCACCCAAGACCGCGACGCCCCCGACCAGGCGCGCGCCAAGCTGCACAAGGCCATCGGCTGGGCACTGATCGGCAAAACCGCCACGCACGACGTGGACCCAAAAGACGTACCGGTGCAGCTGTGCCTGCTGGCCCTGCCCCACCTGCAACGCGCCATCGAGCTGTTTGCACAGGTGGGCGTCAAAAAAGATGTGGAACGGCTGGAACGCCGCGTCAAACCAGACGCAGCACCAGCCACCTGAAAGAGCGTACCCCGCACCCTGGCGGCTCGGGGGCCGCGCAGCCCAAGACCCACCGGCCAGACCGCTGCAAGGCCCCCGACCACCGCCACCTAACACCCGAGCCCTGCCATGTCCTTTGTCGCCACCGCCCGCCCGCCTGTTGCAGCCACCGAGCCGCCCGTGGCCAATGACCCGTGGTTCCCCGACATGAACCCCGAGGACGTGCGCAACGCCTGCCGCCTCGACGGCACCATCACCCCGGCGCGGCTGCTGCCCGCCCTCAAGGCGGCCATGCTCAGCATCAACGCCGAGCTGGAGGCATACCGGCTGGATCAGCAAAGCCGCCTGGGCTACGCCAGCCTGGCAGACGTGCCCGCGCCCACGGTTGGCGGCGAAAGCGCCCAGGTGCTGCGCTACCAGCGCGCCGTGCATGCCTGCCTGCAGGCCGACCTGGCAGAGGCCTACCGCAACCTGGACACCCTGCCCTCAGGGTCCGGAAAAGAAGCCCGCGTGCTCGAAGCCCTGGCCGTGCATGTGGACGAACACCGGCGCAACCAGCGCTGGGCCATCTCCGACCTGCTGGGCATCCGGCGCAGCACCGTGGAGTTGATCTGATGCAAGTGCGCAGCCAGCAAGGCGACACTGCAGACCAGCTGTGCTGGCGCCACCTGGGCCGCACCGCGGCGGTGGTGGAAGCCCTGCTCGACATCAATCCAGGCCTGGCCGCGCTCGGGCCCGTGCTGCCTGCCGGAACGCTGGTGACATTGCCAGACACCCCCATCACCCCAACCCAACCCACCGTGCAGCTGTGGGACTGAACCCGAAGGACCAACCATGACCAAGGACGTAATCAAGGATATCGCCGTGGAAGGCGCCAAGGCTTCGCCGCCCGTGGCCATCCTGGCCGCATCGGCCACCCAGGGCTGGACGCTCAGCCACGCGCTGACCGCCATCACCATCTTGTACGTGCTGCTGCAAATCGGCTGGCTGGTGTGGCGCTGGCGCAAGGCCGCCCAGGGCGCACCCATTGGGGCCGAATGATGCGGCAGCTCAAGCAAACCGCTGCGCGCGTGGCTGTCGCCGCGCTCACCGTGTCCGCAACCGGTTTCGGCGCATGGCAAGCCGCCGAAGGATTCACCGCGCAGGCCGTGATACCGACCAAGGGCGACGTGCCCACCCTGGGCCACGGCTCCACCCGCTACGAAGACGGCACCCGCGTGAAGATGGGCGACACCATCACGCCCGAGCGCGCCGAAATTTTGGCGCGCAACCTCATGCGCCAGGACGAAAAGCGCGTGGCCGCATCGCTGCCTGGCGTGAAGCTCTACCCCATCGAGTTCGACCAGTACGTGGACTTCACGGGCCAGTTCGGCTTCGGCAACTGGCACGGCTCCAGCATGCGCCGCCACCTTCTGGCAGGCAACTACGTGGCCGCCTGCAACGCCCTGCTGCTCTACAAGTTTTCAGCGGGGTACGACTGCTCGACACCGGGCAACAAGGTGTGCGCTGGCGTGTGGACCCGGCAGCTCAAGCGCCACGCCGCGTGCATGGAGGCGCAATGAAAACCATCAAAGCGCTGGCCCTGGGCGCCGCCTTCATCGTCTTCATCGCGGCGGCGGCGCGCTGGAGATACTGCTTACAGGTCTGCTGCAGGCCGGGCGCTGAAATGCTCCAGACACTCAGAACCCACGCCGTGGCGCTGATCGCCATCGCCCTGGCGGCCCTGCTGGCCGTCCAAACCGCGCGGCTGCACACTGCGCAGCTGACGGCCGCCAAAGCCGCCACCACGCTGGCCAGCGAACGCGCCACGGCCGAGCGACGGGCCCGCGAACAGTCCGAAGCCCATCGCAACACAGAAAGGAAACTGCGTGAAGACCACGACCGTATCGACAACGAAGCCCAGGCCGCCCTTGCCACTGCTGCTGCTGGCGCTGACCGCGCTCGCACTGCTGGCCAGCGGCTGCAGCGCGAGCTTGCCGACTACATCACCCAGCACCGTGCCCGCGCCCTCGCTGCCGCCGCTGCCGGCCAGTGCGCGCCAGACACCGGCGCCCTCGATCTGCTGGCCGACCTGCAGCGACGCGCTGACGACAGAGCGGGAGCGCTGGCGGCAGTCGCTGACGACGCCCGCGCCCGCGGCCTTGCCTGCGAGCGCACCCACGACAGCGACCGCGCCACCTTGAACGCCGAGGCTGAACATGCTCAAGCCCGCTAGCCTGCGCGAACACCTCACGGCCGCCCTGCCGCAGCTGCGCCGCGACCCCGAGAAGCTGGTGGTGTTCATCGCCGGCGGTGGCCTGCACAGCACCCTCACCCAGTCGCTGTCCTTTGAATACCGCTACACCCTGCGCCTGCTGCTGCTCGACTACGCCGGCCACGCCGACGCCGTCATGGCCCCGCTGCTGATCTGGCTGCGCGCCCACCAGCCCGACCTGCTGGACAACCCGGAAAAGCGCGCCAAGTCCCTGCGCTTCGAGGCCGAGCACCTGAGCACCACCACCATGGACCTGGTGCTGGAAATCGACCTGACCGAACGCGTGCTGGCGCGGCCGCGCGAAGGCACGCCGGGCGGGATGAACCTGGTGCACGTTGCCGAGCCGCAACAAGAAGGCAGCACCAGCGAGCACTGGTCGCTCTGGCTGCAAGATGAAATGCTGGCCGAGTGGGACTACGACCCGCGCCCGCCAGCCATCGCGGGCTAAGCCATGGACGATCTGGACCGCCTGAGCGACTGGATGGCGCCGCTGCTGCACCAGCTGCAGCCGCGCGAGCAGCGGCAGCTGGCCCGCGAGATCGCACGCGATCTGCGCCAGGAAAACACCCAGCGCATGCGCACCCAGGCAGGGCCGGACGGCCAGCCGTGGGAGCCGCGCAAGGCCAGCACGCGCAGCGCACGCGGCAAACTGCGCAGCGCCCACCTGTTCGCACGTCTGGGCCGGGCCAAATACCTCAAGGCCAGCGGATCGCCGCAAGAAGCCGTGGTGCAGTTCGTCGGCCGCGCCGAGCGCATTGCGCGCGTGCACCACTTCGGCCTGCGCGACCGGGTCAAGCCCGGCGGCCCAGAGTACGACTACCCCGCCCGCCCACTGCTGGGAATCACACCGGAATTCGAAGAAAAGCTGCGCGACCGCATCCTCAACCACCTCGCGCGCACCTGAAATCAAAGCCTTGGAATGTGCATGCTGCGCCCACAGCAGCAGCCACTGGCCATCGCGCGAGCGGCTGGGCACCATGCATGCATGCCCGCCGACACCTTTGCAGACCCCGCACAGCAGCCCATTGAAATACTGCGCCGCCTGGAAAACCTCGCCCGCCTGGGCGTGGTTGCCCAGGTCCGCACGGGCAAGCCAGCGCGCTGCCGCGTGCGCACCGGCGAGCTGCTGACCGCCTGGGTGCCCTGGATGGCCCTGCGCGCCGGTGGCGCAGCCAAGGGCCGCCGCTGGAGCGCGCCGGCCGTGGGCGAGCAATGCCTGCTGATCGCCCCCGGCGGCGACCTGCAAAGCGCCATTGCCCTGCCCGGCATCTACAGCGACGCCATGCCACAGGGCAGCGACAGCGAGACCACCGACCGCACCGACTGGTCCGAGACCGACTACCTGGAGCACGACCGCGCCACCGCCACGCTCACCATCAACGTTGCGCAAGCCATCACCTTGATCGTGGGCGGCACCCGGCTACACCTCACGCCCTCCGGCACCACGCTGGAGACACCGCAGCTCACGGTGAAGAGCCCGCAATCCACCTTTACCGGCAAAGTCACCGTGCAAGGCCTGCTGAGCTACCAGGCCGGCCTGTCCGGACGGGCGGGCGGCGGCGGTGGCAACGTCATCAGCGGCGGCCTGGCCATGGAGGGCGGCAGCATCACGCACGACGGCAAAAACATCGGCGGCACGCACACGCACCCGGGCGACAGCGGCGGCACCACCGGGGCGCCGCGATGAACCGCACCACAGGGCAGGCCATCGACGGCATGCAGCACCTCAAACAGTCGGTGGCCGACATCCTCACCACCCCGCTGGGCACGCGCATCGCGCGCCGCACCTACGGCAGCCTGCTGCCCGACCTGGTCGACCAGCCAGACAACCCGCTCACGCGCCTGCGCATGTACGCCGCCACCGCCAGCGCGCTCATGCGCTGGGAGCCGCGCCTGCGCGTCACCCGCGTGCAGCTGGCCAGCGGCCCAGCCGCCGGCCAGGTCACGCTGGAGCTGACCGGCGAATTCGTGCCCACCGGCCAGACCTTGGGCCTCTCTGCCGCGCTGGCACTGCGGGGCGCCGTATGAGCAGCATCGACCTGAGCCAACTGCCCGCGCCCAACGTGGTGCAGCCGCTCGACTTCGAGGCCGAACTGGCCCGGCTGCAAGCCCTGGTGCTGGCGGGCCTGCCAGAGCTGGCCGAAGTGCTGGCCCTGGAGAGCGAGCCCATCAACAAGGTGCTGCAGATCGTGGCCTACGAGCACGT
>RRZU010704938.1_pt1 | contig 11960 bp, 8 predicted proteins | sample 2165561 | NCBI WGS metagenome assembly RRZU01 (sample SAMN10456909, study PRJNA506462) | wastewater metagenome | isolation source: wastewater sludge | place: USA: Moscow, Idaho | reverse complement strand
TAAAATTTCAAGTAAATTCAAATATGGTCTGTCTGGACAATAAATAAATTTTAAAATAATTATGTAAGCTATTGACACTCTTTTATAACTCATTTACAATTTAATTAGTTAGATAAATAAACTAACCAACCGAAAAATAGTTAAAGAAATATACAAGGATGGTGAAATAATTTGTCATATGTACTGGGATTAGACCTTGGAACAAGTGGATTGAAAGGTATTTTAGTTAATAAAGAGGGACACGTTGTAGAAACTTCAACTGCTAATTACCCGTTATTCACACCTCAAAGAGGGTATAGTGAACAGGATCCTGAAGAATGGTTTAAAGCGAGTAAACAAGTAATTAAAGACATCATTCAATTGGTGCCGGATGCTGCTACAGAGATTGAGGGAATAAGTTTTTCTGGACAAATGCATAGTTTAGTCCTCTTAAACGAAGATGGAACACCATTAAGAAATGCTATCTTATGGAACGATGTTCGAACAACTAAACAATGTGAAATGATCACTGAAGTATTAGGTACAGATTTAATTAAGATTACTAAAAACAAAGCACTAGAGGGATTTACTCTACCTAAAATTTTATGGGTTCAGGAAAATGAACCAGCGATTTGGGAACAGACGGCTCAATTTTTACTACCTAAAGATTATTTACGTTATAAATTTACAGGTACTTATAATATGGATTATTCAGATGCAGCCGGAACTTTATTATTAGATATTTCTAAAAAAGAGTGGAGTGCATCAATATTACAAGAGTTTGAAATAGACGATTCAATCTGTCCACCTTTAGTTCATTCTGAAGATTGTGTAGGTATATTAAATAAAAATATAGCTCAAGAACTAGGTATTAAAAATGAAGTACCGGTTTTTGCTGGAGGAGCAGATAATGCTTGTGGAGCTATCCGAGCAGGAATTGTTCGATCGGAACAAGCGATGGCAAGTATTGGCACATCAGGTGTTTTTCTTACTTATGAAGAAGATGGAGAAAAAGATTATGATGGTCATTTACATTTCTTTAATCATGTAGCCTCAAATCAATATTATTCGATGGGTGTTACTTTGGCTGCTGGAAGCAGTTTGAATTGGTATAAAGATACATTTACTCCAGAACAATCATTTGAAACACTGTTAGATGATATTAATGAAATCTCACCTCGATCAGATGGACTTTTATTCGCACCTTATATTTCTGGTGAACGAACACCTTATACAGATAGTAAAATAAGAGGTACTTTTTTAGGAATAGATATCAATCATACGAGAAATCACTTTTCACGGGCTGTATTGGAAGGGATTACATATTCTTTGCGTGATTCTCAAGAAATTATGCGCACATATTTTAATAAGTCCTTTAAACAAATAGTTTCTGTTGGAGGGGGAGCTAAAAATAAAGATTGGTTACAAATGCAAGCTGATATTTTCAACACTCCAGTTGTAACCTTAGAAACTGAGCAAGGGCCTGGAATGGGAGCAGCAATGATAGCAGCTGTTGGTGCAGGTTGGTTTACGGATTTCAAAGAATGTTCGGATGTATTTGTAAACTATCAAAGTGAGGTTCAACCTAATCTAGAGAATGTAAAGAAGTACGAAAAATCATATGCTATTTATCGAGAAATTTATCCTACAATCAAGGATTTGAGTCATCAAACTACGAATATTTAATCTAAATAAAAGGAATTGGAAGGGGAAAAAAATGACATATTTTAAAAATGTAGACAATATCAAGTTCGAAGGGATTCAATCTGACAATCCACTTGCATTTAAAATATACAATGCTGATGAAAAAGTAGGTGACAAAACAATGGAGGAGCACCTTCGTTTTGCAGTTGCTTATTGGCATACATTTACGGAAGATTTATCTGACCCGTTCGGAGTTGGAACTGCCATTCGACCATGGGATAAATATTCTGATCCAATGGATAAAGCGAAAGCTCGTGTAGAAGCTGCTTTCGAATTATTTGAGAAATTAAATGTCCCATACTTTGCATTTCACGATGTAGATATTGCGCCTGAAGGTGAAACCCTAAGTGAAACATTTAAGAATCAAGATACAATTGTAGCGATGTTAAAGGACTATATGAAAGATAGTAAAGTGAAATTATTATGGAATACGGCCAATAATTTCTCACATCCACGTTTTGTGCATGGTGCGGCTAGTTCAAATAATGCTGACGTTTTTGCTTATTCCGCAGCAAAGGTGAAGAAAGGTTTAGAAGTCGGGAAAGAATTAGGTGCTGAAAACTACGTCTTCTGGGGTGGACGCGAGGGGTATGAAAGTCTCTTAAACACAGATACAAAGTTGGAGATGGATAACCTCGCACGTTTCTTCCATATGGCCAATGATTATGCGAAAGAGATAGGTTTTGATGCTCAATTTTTAATTGAACCAAAACCAAAAGAGCCTACAACACACCAATACGATTATGATGTAGCGACAAGTCACGCATTCTTACAAAGCAACAATCTAGATAAAATTTTTAAATTTAATATTGAAGCGAACCATGCCACATTAGCGGGTCATACATTTGAACATGAAGTCCGCTATGCTCGTGAAAATAATATGTTAGGTTCACTTGACGCCAACCAAGGGCATCCGCACTTAGGATGGGACACCGATGAATTCCCGTCTGATTTATATACAACGACGTTAACCATGTATGAAGTGCTGAAAAATGGTGGAATTGGACGAGGTGGATTAAACTTTGACTCGAAAGTTCGTCGTACTTCCTTTGAACCTGAAGACTTATTTAAAGCGCATATTGTAGGAATGGATAGCTATGCTTTAGGATTGAAGGTAGCACAAAAATTAATTGATGACAAAGTATTTGAAACAATTATTTCAGATCGTTACAGCAGCTTCACTAAAGGAATTGGAAAAGAAATCGTTGATGGAACGACGGATTTCAAGAAACTTGAAAAATATGCATTAAACCTACCTGAAATTAAAAATCAATCTGCACAATTAGAAGTCATAAAAGGAACATTAAATCAATACTTATTACGAGCATTTTCAAAATAAATAAAATCGATATAAAAAATAGTTGAATTTTTAGGAGGATATTGATGAAGATAATAAATCCAGTTTTAAAAGGATTTAATCCTGATCCAAGTATCTGCAGGGTTGGCGATGATTATTATATAGCGACATCTACTTTTGAATGGTTTCCAGGAGTACAAATTCACCACTCAAAAGATTTAGTGAACTGGCGCTTAATCAACCAACCACTAGACCGGGTGGAACTACTCGATATGCGTGGAAATCCAGATTCTGGTGGTGTATGGGCTCCTCAGTTAAGTTACCATGATGGAAAGTTCTGGTTAATTTATTCAGATGTAAAAGTTACAGGTGGCGCGTGGAAAGATGTTTATAACTACCTGACAACTTGTGAGACAATTGATGGGGAGTGGAGTGAGCCAATTTATCTAAATGGTTCAGGATTCGATCCATCACTTTATCATGATACAGATGGTCGTAAATATTTAGTGAATATGCTATGGGATCCTCGACCGGATAAGCATGAATTTGCCGGAATTGTCATGCAAGAATATAATCATGAAAAAAAGAAATTAGTTGGCGAACCTCAAGTTATTTATGAAGGAACAGAATGGGGCTTAGTTGAAGCACCACATCTGTATAAAGAAAATGATTACTATTATTTACTGACTGCTGAAGGTGGAACTAAATTTGAACATCAGGCGACAATCGCTCGTTCAAAAAATATTGAAGGACCTTATGAAACACATCCAGATAATCCTTTAATTTCGTCTTTCTGTCATCCGAAACTTGAATTACAAAAATCAGGACACGGCTCTTTTGTAGAAACTCAAGACGGTGAATGGTACTTTGCTCACTTAACTGCTCGGCCAGTTCGTACGGAAGGCACGACTCTTGCTCAAAGCAGAGGCTACGGAACACTCGGACGAGAAACAGCTATACAAAAGGTTTATTGGGAAAATGATTGGCCCTATATTGTCGGTGGAAATAAACCAAGTGTTGAAGTAGAAGCACCTGATTTACCCGAGCAGAAATGGGACGCAACTTACCCTATAATTGATGATTTTGATTCTTCTGAGTTAAATATTAATTTTCAAACACTGCGTATTCCATTTAACGAGAAATTAGGTTCATTAACTGAGCGTGAAGGTTACCTAAGACTATACGGAAGAGAATCTTTCCACTCCTTATTTGAACAATCTCTTGTTGCAAGAAGATGGCAAAGCTTAGATTTTGAAGCGGAGATAAAAGTAGAATTCAATCCAGTGTCTTTTCAACAACAAGCAGGCTTAGTCGCTTATTACAACACAAAAAACTGGACAAGTTTCCATGTGACATGGGATGAAGAAAAAGGAAAAGTACTCGACTTAACCACATGTGATCGCTGGAAGAAATCGAGACCACTCGCAGGCAATGAAATTCCTATTCCTGAGTCCGTAGAAGCAGTTTATTTAAGAATGAAGGTCGATGGTAATCACTATCAATTCTCTTATTCATTTGATGGGAAAGATTGGGAAACTGTACCAGTAACTTTTGACTCGCATAAGCTATCTGATGATTATATTGATGAGCCTGGATTCTTTACAGGCGCGTTTGTCGGAATGAGTTGTATAGATATTTCAGGAAGAAGATTGCCAGCAGATTTTGATTACTTCCGTTATGAAGAATTTTAATTGAAAACAAGAAGAATATAAAAAATGGAGGAAGAAAAATGGAGACTAAGTGGAAAAAGCTTTTAGGTATTGGAACAGCCAGTCTACTTCTATTAGCCGCGTGTGGTGATGATGGAACAGGTGGAGATGGCGGAACGGATACAAGTAGTGATACCGATGGTGAAACGTCCGTTGTTGATGATGAAGATGTAGAAGTTGAAACATATGGTTCTGGAGACCAAGTATTAGAGGTCTGGTCATTTACAGATGAGATTAATACGTTTGTGGATGAATATTTTATTCCAAATCATCCAGATATCGACTATCAAATTGAAATCGTTAACATCCCTACAGAAGAATTTGAGACGAAATTAGATCCAATTATTAATACGGAAGATGCACCAGATGTTATTTTATTAGAGCAAAACTTTGCTAAAAAATATGTAGAATCTGGTTTGTTAGCTGATTTTGCAGCATTTGACAATATCATGCAAGGTTCAGAAGATACGTATGACTATGTGAAAGGAATTGGTACAAGTCAAGATGGCGTGTTCAATGCAACAGCATGGCAAGCTGCTCCAGGTGCCTTCTTCTACCGAGAAAGTATGGCTGAAGAATACCTAGGCGCAACTACTCCAGAAGAGGTTCAAGAGTTAATTTCAGACTGGGATGGTTTTATAGACACAGCTCGTCAATTAAAAGAAGCATCAAATGGCGAGAAATATATGATTGCAAGTACAGGTGCTGACTTAAGATTCCCTTATCTAGGAACTCGTGAAACAGGTTGGGTAGTAGACGGTGAATTAGTGATTGATGATCAAGTCTATGAAATGTTAGAAACAGCTCGTTTAATGGTCGACGAAGGATTAACATTAGACGTTGAAGCCGAAGGAGAAGAATACTTCGCTGGCATGAATGGGGATGAAATATTCGGTTATACATTACCAACATGGGCTTTACATTTCTGGTTAAAACCTAATGCTGAAAATACTGCTGGTGACTGGAAAATGGTTCAAGGACCTGCTGATTACTTTAGAGGGGGAACTTGGATTGGAATGTTAGGTAACTCAGATATGCAAGAAGCTGCTTCTGAGTTAATCACATATGTGGGAACCGATGATGACTTCCTAACTCAATGGGCGACAGATTCAGGTGACGTTGTTTCAAATCAAGCAGTTGTTGAGTCAATTAAAGATGAATACAGTGATGAGTTCTTAGGTGGACAAAATCATTATGCAGCCTTTGCAGATATGATTGATGATATTAATACAGATATTATAACTGAATATGACCAAGAAATTAACTCACTATTCTTAGATCATGCACTTACACCATATTCAAAAGGTGAAGTTGAACTTGAAGAGGCTATGGATAATTTCAAGGCCCAAGTGCAAAACTCATATCCTGATATGGTAATCGAATAAGAGAGGAATAATTAAGAGAAAAGAATAATAGAGTCATTCTATTATTCTTTTCTTATTAATTGGAGGAGTTTGAATATGAATGCAGAGCAAGAAGCTATAAAAACGAACACACCTAAACGCAAATTAGCTACTCGAAAGAATGTCGAAAAATATGGCTATTTATTCATTGCACCATTTTTCATTGTGTTTGCTATCTTTAATTTATATCCAACAATTTATACAATCGCTCTATCCTTCCAGGATATTTCTGGGTTTGCAGTTGATGGAAATTTTGTTGGACTACGAAATTTTACGAACTTAATGAACAATAATGTATTTATTCAATCTGTAAAAAATACATTCATACTATGGACAGTGAACTTCATTCCACAAATATTATTGGCTTTAGTTTTAGCTTATTGGTTTACCAATAATCGATTAAGATTGAAAGGACAACACTTTTTCAAAAGTCTATTTTATTTTCCAAATATTATGACAGCGGCAACAGTTGCGGTTATTTTCTATACATTATTCAGTTATCCACGAGGACCAGTTAACCAAGTATTAGTTGGAACAGGTGTTTTAGAAACACCATTTGATTTTTTTAGAAGTGTTCCTTTTACTCGCGGTCTCGTTTCCTTTATACAGTTTTGGATGTGGTATGGACAAACAACTCTTGTACTTATTTCGGGAATTTTGAGTATCGATAAGAGCCTTTATGAAGCGGCAACAGTAGATGGCGCGACGAATTGGCAATCCTTTACAAAAATTACACTTCCCCTCATACAGCCGATTACAATATATGTATTAATTACTTCCTTAATTGGTGGGTTACAAATGTTCGATATACCATTACTCCTAACGAATGGTGGGCCCAACGGAAGTGTCGAAACGATTATGACGTATATCTATAAACAAGCTTTCCAAGGTGGACGAAATGTAAGTATTGCTGCGGCAGCATCCGTCTTTTTATTAATCATAACGATGCTTGCAAGCTTTGCAATTATTGGATATTTCCGTAAAAGAACACCGAAGGATTAGAAAGGGAGCTGAATACTTTGACAGAACCACAAAAAATTAAGACACAACGAATGCTTATCTATATTTTCTTTATTTTATTAACTTTTTTAAGCATTGCTCCATTTTGGATTGTAATTGTAAACGCAACCCGATCAACAGAGCAGATACAACAAGGATTTTCACTCATTCCAGGCACTAGTTTTTTCAGTAACTGGGAGTTTCTACGAGGCAAAGGGTTTAATGTTTTCCAAGGCTATGGAAACAGCTTTATTATTGCAGCTGCTTCAACAATATTGAGTATGTATTTTTCATGCTTAACGGCTTATGCCTTAACAGTTTATGATTTTAAGGGTCGAAAAGCTGTACTTGGTGTTATTCTATTTCTGATTATGATGCCTCCTCAAGTAAATATTATTGGATTTTATCGCTTTATGGGCCAATTAAATCTTTTAAACAGTTACGTCCCATTAATTGTTCCTGCGATTGCATCCGCTCCAAACGTGTTCTTTATGACACAGTATTTAGATACGATCTATGAACCTGCGTATATTGATTCTGCAAGAATAGATGGAGCAGGCGAGCTAAAGATTTTCCATAATATTATCTTGCCACAAATGAAGCCGGCCATTGCTACGATGTCTATTTTTGCTTTCGTCCAATCATGGAATAACTTCTTAATGCCTCTTATTTTAATTAACGATCGAAGCAAGTATACGCTACCAATGCTTGTCCAATTACTAACAACGGATACTTATAGAACAGAATACGGCGCGATGTATTTAGGTTTAGGTTTATCTATTATCCCGCTTATTCTTATCTATCTATTTTTATCCCGTCAAATTGTTGGTGGAGTAACTGCAGGTGGAGTTAAGGGGTAGGAAAATTTACGTAAATAATATCATTTAGTTTGTAGGAGTGAGAGAATGTCAAAAAAGATATATCATGTTTCTAAAAATGGAAAAAGAGAAGGCACAGGAACTAAAGATGACCCGTTTTTAACAATTAACCAAGCAGCCTCCGTTGCGATGGCTGGAGATACAGTTATTGTACATGAAGGGGTTTACCGAGAGTGGGTTAAACCTTTAAATAAAGGTTTAAGTAATAGTAAACGAATTACTTACAAAGCAGCAGAAAATGAGAAAGTAGTTATTAAAGGATCAGAGAGAATTCAAAATTGGGAGAATATCAAAGACTCCATTTGGAGAGTAGAAATTTCGAATGAATTCTTTGGTGACTATAATCCTTATGAAAAAGAAGTAGAGGGAGACTGGATTCTTTATGAAACTTCCGAAAGAAAGCATCTTGGAGAAGTTTATTTAAACGGTATGTCATTTTATGAAGTTGCTTCAATAGAAAATCTGGAAAATCCCCAAGTTCGCCATACGGTAATAGATGACTGGACGCAACAGGAAACAAAAATTATTCATTCAGACCAAACAAAATATGTATGGTATGCAAAAGTTCAAGCGGATACAACAGTTATTTATGCGAACTTTCACGATAGTAATCCTAATGAAGAACTTGTAGAGATAAATGTGAGACAAAGTTGTTTTTATCCTACAAAAACTGGAATCGATTATATTACTGTTCAAGGTTTTGAAATGGCTCAAGCAGCTACACCTTGGACTCCTCCAACGGCGGATCAACCAGGATTAATTGGCGCAAATTGGAGTAAAGGTTGGATTATTGAAGATAATATTATTCATGATTCAAAGTGCAGTGCTATTAGTATCGGTAAAGAAGGGCTTACTGGTCACAACTATTTTACCACCCGTAAAGATAAACCCGGTTATCATTACCAAATTGAATCAGTTTTTGCAGCTTTAAATAATGGCTGGAGTAAAGAATATATCGGTTCTCATATTATTCGCAATAATACTATATATGATTGTGGACAGAATGGGATTGTCGGACATTTAGGCTGTGTCTTTAGCGAAATTTATGGGAATCATATATACAATCTTGGTCTTAAACGAGAATTCTATGGGCATGAAATCGGTGGGATTAAATTGCATGCGGCCATTGATGTTCAAATTCATAACAACCGCATTCATGATTGTTCATTAGGTTTATGGCTTGATTGGCAAACACAAGGAACAAGAATTAGTAAAAATCTTTTTTATGAAAATAGTCGTGATTTATTTGTAGAAGTAAGTCATGGTCCGTATGTAGTTGATCATAATATATTTGCTTCATCTGTGGAAATGGATAATTATGCTCAAGGAGGGGCCTATATAAATAATCTGATGTGTGGATGGATAAACCAACAAAAAGTTCTAGACCGTTCAACTCCTTATCATGTGCCCCATAGCACAAAAATAGCTGGATTTTCACCCGTATATGGTGGGGATGATCGATATATGGGAAATATCTTCATCGGGAATAGAGAATTAGAAGATAAACGATATGGAACGGCGATTTTTAATGGGCATTCGACCTCACTAGATGAATACATCGAAAAAGTGCAAATGAATATGCCTGGGGATTTAGGGATGTTTTTACATGTGGAAGAACCTATGTACATTAAAGATAATTTATATATACATGGTGCTAAATCTTATGAAAAGGAAAAAAATGCTGTAGAATTAAAAGATTTTGATCCTCAAATTGAAATAATTGAAGAGGAGAATCAAGTCTTTTTATCCATTCATTTACCTAAAGAAATTGAAGAGTTAAAAACAGCTATAGCATCTACCACAACGCTTCAAGAACCAAGAATAGTGTCTCAAGATTTTGAAAATCCAGATGGAACAGAGCTGATATTAAATTCGGATTATTTAAATCAAAAAGTGGCTACTCAACGAAAATTGGGACCTATCTCTACTTTAAAAACTGGTCAAAATAAAGTAAGAGTTTGGTAAAACAATCGAAATAGATGGAGGAATGGGAAATGGCAGAAATAAAATTAAATCATATTCACAAAATGTATGAAAATGCTGATAATTATTCGGTAACAGACTTTAACTTAGATATTGCAGACAATGAATTTATAGTATTTGTAGGACCTTCTGGTTGTGGGAAATCTACTACGCTTCGTATGATTGCCGGACTTGAAGAGATTACTGAGGGTGAGTTACTAATTGATGATGTGATGATGAACGATGTAGCACCAAAAGATCGAGATATTGCGATGGTTTTTCAAAACTATGCACTGTATCCACATATGACTGTTTTTGATAATATGGCATTTGGATTGAAATTGCGTAAAATGCCTAAAGATGAAATCAAAGAACGTGTAGAAGGAGCAGCAGGATTATTAGGACTAGCTGACTTACTCGATCGTAAACCAGCCGCTTTATCCGGTGGGCAAAGACAGCGTGTTGCCTTAGGACGAGCAGTTGTTCGTGATCCTAAAGTGTTCTTAATGGATGAACCTTTATCAAACCTAGATGCAAAATTGCGCGTGCATATGCGTACAGAGATTGCTAAGTTACATGAGCGCTTAAAAACAACCATGATTTACGTAACGCACGACCAAACTGAGGCGATGACACTTGCTGATCGTATCGTCATTATGGAAGACGGATTTATTCGCCAAGTAGGCTCACCATTTGAAGTGTATAATTCACCAGATAATGCATTTGTTGCAAGCTTTATTGGATCGCCTGCAATGAATTTAAATGAAGTACACTACAGCAATGGAAGAATTTCAGATGGATACGGATTAGATTTACCTGTGTCAGAACCATCAAGAAAGGTCTTAGACGAAGAAGGCTATGATGGACAAACCGTTATTTTTGGTATTCGACCAGAAGATATTCAATCCGAACAAATTGCCCTGGGTGTCTCACCAGAAACAGTCGTGAATGCAAAAATTACTGTTTCGGAATTAACAGGTGCAGATTCAATTCTTTATGTGAACGTGGGCGAAACTGAAATGGTTTGTGTGGTGGATGCGCGTGACTATCATAAACCAGGTGAAACAATTGACCTCGCTTATAATATGAATAAAGCCCATTTCTTTGATGTTGAAACACAAGACGTTATTCGTAAACAAAAAGTTGCTGAAGCTTTAGAAGCAACAATTTAACTCAAAAAAATCTCCTCTTGAACACACATCGAATGTCTTCCAGCATTCAATGTGTGTTTTTAATTTTAATGATGAATTGCTGAGAAATGATGTGAAATGAAAGCAGTCTCCTCATTCAAGACAATACTTCATGAAATACTTAATAATTAAAGTTGAAAATTAGGTCTATTCGTTATATTATAATGTTAACGCTACCAAAATTACCGATGGTGCAAATATATTTTTAAATTATAACGAAAACGATTGCTTAATGTTTTTGTATCAAATTGTAAAAAGGATTAAATAATAGAGAACGTAACTTATATTTTGGAGGAGAATGAAAAGTGGCAGAAATTAAATTAGATAGTATTTATAAGATGTATGAGAACGCTGATAGTTATTCCGTAACAGACTTTAACTTAGATATAGAAGACAATGAATTTATTGTATTTGTTGGACCATCTGGTTGTGGAAAGTCTACTACACTTCGTATGATTGCAGGACTTGAAGAAATTACAGAAGGTCAATTATCAATTGATGGCCAGGTAATGAATGATGTGGCGCCAAAAGATCGAGATATTGCGATGGTTTTCCAAAACTATGCATTATATCCACATATGACTGTATTTGACAATATGGCATTTGGATTGAAGTTACGAAAAATGCCGAAAGATGAAATTAAACAACGGGTAGAGGAAGCTGCAGAATTATTAGGACTAGCTGACTTACTCGATCGTAAACCGGCCGCCTTATCCGGTGGGCAAAGACAGCGTGTTGCCTTAGGACGTGCGGTTGTTCGAAATCCAAAAGTTTTCCTAATGGATGAGCCACTTTCTAACTTAGATGCGAAGCTACGTGTACATATGCGTACAGAGATT
>RRZU011961951.1_pt1 | contig 11962 bp, 11 predicted proteins | sample 2165561 | NCBI WGS metagenome assembly RRZU01 (sample SAMN10456909, study PRJNA506462) | wastewater metagenome | isolation source: wastewater sludge | place: USA: Moscow, Idaho | reverse complement strand
GCGGCCAGCCGCTTTTGTCCGGCGTTTACACAGTACAGGTGTCGCAGTGCCAAGGCTTTGCGACCATACAGCAGGTCGCTCTGCCGCCGAACCAGAATACGCAGGTCAAGGTGGCGGCGCCGTTCGCCGTATGCCGCTACCTTCCGCAGGTCTATAAATAATGCCGCAATAAACCCGCCATTATATTTAGGACGTATACGCCGAGATGTCAGCAGACAGACCAATTCACACCATCCTCGTTCCGGGCTGGCTCGACAATGTGCGTACGCTTGGCCGCTTGCGCACTTTCCTGGAACTTGCCGGACATAAGGCCGTTATCTGCTCGCCACAGCCCAGCGATGGCAGTGCCCCGATCCCGCGCCTGTCGCAGCAGCTTGCCGATTTTATTGAGGGCGGCTTTGCCCCCGGCGAGCCCGTCAACCTCTTCGGCTTCAGCATGGGCGGCCTGATCAACCGTTACTACCTGCAGAAGATGGACGGCTGGCGCCGGGTATGTAAGTTGGTTACTGCTGCTTCGCCCCACCGCGGTACGATGACCGCCAAACTGGCCACACTCCAGGCTGCCCTGCAAATGCGCCCCGACAGCGACTTCATTCTCGATCTGAACAGCGACCTCTCAGCGCTGGAGCGCGTGCAATTCACGTCGATCTGGTCGCCTTTCGACCTGACGATCGTGCCTGCCAACAGCTCCGTACTGCCGGTAGGCAAAACACGACGCGTCTGGTCGCCCGCACACGGCATCATGATGTACGACCCAAACGTTATGCGGGTTATTGCCCAGGTGCTGGCCGAGTAAGGGCCGCTGGGAGATCTAGGCCACCTGTCCGGCGGCCTGCTCTATTTTCTGCACCGGAGCGGCGTGGACCGACAACATAAGATCTTCCACGGAGAAGACCTCGATGCCGCTGCTGCGGCCCTTGAGCTGTTTTCTGCCCTGTGGCTGCATCACCACGTTGCGCGGGTCCAGTTCTTCACCCTTGAGCAGGGCGTAGGTGTGGGTACTAATCAAGATTTGATCTGGCTCGCAGATCTCCTCGATACGCTTGGCTGTGTTGACTGTATCGCCAATGGCCGTGTAGTTCATCAGGATAGAGGTGCCAATGTTGCCGACCACTGCTTCACCCGAGTGCAGGCCGATGCGCACCGACAGCTTATGCGCGCGCGTTCGATTGGCTTCGACGATCAGCCGCCGCATAGCAATTGCCGACTGCACGGCGCGCGTGGCATGATCGATGCTGAATACAGGGGCATTGTACAGAACCATGAAGCCGTCGCCCATGATCTTGTCAAGATAGCCGCCCGCCTCCGTGACGATGCTGGTCAACAAGGCGTAGTAATCGTTAAGGATGCGCACGACATCGTCAGGGGCAAGCTGCTCAGCCAGTGGCGTAAAGTTGGCAAAGTCCAGGAAAAGTACGGTGACGACCTCGCGCTCGCCACCCAACTCCGGCGCTTTGGGGCTGTTTAGCAAGCTGTGCACCAGGGGCTCGGCCATGTACTTGCGCAGCTTCTGGTTCGCCGCGATCAGCTCAGTCTGCAGCGTGGCATTATGGCGCCGCAATCGCACCTTATCCATCACCTGGCGGATGCTCATGCGGATCGCCTTCAGGCGGAACGGTTTGCCGACATAGTCGTCGGCGCCGCCCAGCATCGATTTAACTGCCAACTGCTCCGAGCTTAGCGCACTCACCATGATGACGCCTGACAGCTTATCGCGCTGCCGGATCTCGCGTAGGACCTCCAAGCCGTCCATCTTGGGGATCACGACGTCGAGCAGCACCAGGTCAGGGTGCAGACGCTCAAACTGTTCGATCGCCTGCTCGCCGTCGATCGCCTCAAAGATTTCGTGGCCATCGGCCTGCAGGAGGCGCCGCACAAGCTGCAGTGTCGTCGGTTCGTCGTCGACGAGCAGAATGCGCAGCGGCTGTAAGGGTGTAAGTTTAGGTGCATCCAGCAAATCGTCGAATGGCATAAGTGCGCTGTCCAGATCCAGTTTACAAATTTGCTTACTTGCAATAAGATTATACAATAAACTCAAAAGATGCAATAGGGAATAAGGTGGATCAATCGTCAATCGTTTTGCCGTTCGCATCGCTCTCGAGCAACCTGCAGCAGCTCGAACTGCTGCTGCGCCAGGGAGTTCGCGGGGGTAAATCCGGCGATGCGATCGCCGTTTTGCGCGATTTGCGGCGAAACTTGGATCAAATCAATTTTCTGTATGACACTTCGCGCCGTTTGGGGCAAAACCTTGCCCTGCGCGAAGTCCTCAGCCTGCTTGTCGAAATTCTTTGGCGGCGGCAGTACAGCTTTGTTGTTATTCTCTTAGGCGAGACTGAACTAGGCCCTTACGTATATCATGAGATGCGTGGCGTGACCGATCCGCTGCGGTTCCTGGGGAAACATTGTCCACTCCCACTTTGGGGTGAGTTGGCTCACGCCCTTGTGCGCCGGCTGGATCCTGAAGAGGCCGACTATGTGATCATCTCGGACCTGGCCAACAGTGCGCGGCCGAAGCCCCAGGAGTTTCCCTGGCTGGAGCATGAAGGCTCGATGATGATCGTTCCGCTGCGCAAGGACCACATTGCCATGGGTGCACTGATCCTGGGGCGGCGTGAAACTAACGGTTTTGACGATGTGGAATCGTGTGTCGAATTAGTGGAGATTGCCGGCGCTGCGGCGATGTCGCTCTATAACGCCCAGGTGCGCCACGAACTGCAAGATCGCGCAGACCAACTGGTGGGTCTGCAGTTGTTCACCCGTTCGCTGCCTATCACCGATTCCTTGTGCGACATGCTTGTGGCTACTGCGAGTGGTATTGCCGACCTGCTGGTGGGCGTCGAGGTCTTCGTTCTGATCTTGCGCAAACAGCTGCCCGACCTTCTGAGCGGCGGCTCTTTACCGCACTTCATCAACTTGCCCTGGACCGACCTGTGTATCCTGAGCAATCGGCCCCAGCCGAGCGGTGATCTTCTCCATACCTCACTCCACCGCCTTGTAATGTGGACGATAGAGGCCGGACAGGCTCTCTTTTTTAACCCGCAGCAGGAATACGCCGCCCCCGAGGACCTTTACTACAATGAAGCTGGCCAGGCCCTGCTTGTGCCCCTTAGCAGTGGTGATGACGCCCTCGGCGCAATCCTGGCCGTCTCACGCGATCCGTCCCGCCATTTTAACGAGAATGACATGGTCGTCGTCCGCACCATGGCCAATATAGCCGCCGCCGTCATCAAGCTTCGGCTTGGGGGCAGCTTGCGGGGAGAGACAGACTGAGCCAAAAAACAGCCGAGTTTCGCAAAGAAACTCGGCTGCCGGTACCCATCTGCGCTCTGATGCCCCCGCCCTTACTCAGTAACGATCACCAGCGTCCCTGGGTTGTCTTTGCTGGCATTAAACCATACCTTTTTGCCGTCCCAAGTGGGGCCGGCCCAGTCAAACAGCCACTTGGCGTCGGCATTGGTCATGTTGATGCAGCCATGGCTTTTGGGGCGGCCGAAGTCGTTGTGCCAGTATGTGCCGTGAAACGCATACTCCTGGTAGAAGTATTGCACCCACTTGACGTTCGGCAGGTTGTAATAATATGCCCCAGAACCACCACTCATCGTCTGTGCTTTTACCTTGGTCTTGATATGGAACTCGCCTGTTACCGTCGGCGTGCGCGAAAGACCTGAGGAGATTACAAATGCGCGGATTGGCTTGTGGCCCTCGTACGCCACTACAATCTGCTCGCTCAGGTCAACCCGGATCCACTTCTTTTCGTTCTTTGGCATCTTAATCGCCGTCAGATGCGAGAGGTCACGTGGGATAAATGCCGTCGTCCGCATCTCAATGTTGTCGGCGAAAGCCCGCTTGATGATCGGCCCGACCTGTGGCGACTCGAACGGCACTGCCGGGCGCATCTCAGGCCGAGGGAGGGAGGCCGTGATGTCGCTGCCTGGCATGCTGCCGACGGTCATGGCCACTGGTTCATTGGTCGAACCACCACTGGGCTCATCTTCCGTGGCACGCACCTGCGCCGGCAGTCCCACCAGCAATATGCCGAGCAAGCCGGCTACCAATCCAACACGCCACCACTGCGCCCAGTTTCGCTGTAATGTAAATGAACTCACCAACGTACTCCTAAGGCTGAAATCGATTTAATATGCGTTTTGCCCCATTGTAGCGCATGGCCAGGATCCTGCCTAGCTACAAATTGCATATAGACGCGGCCAATGTGCCCAGTACTGTGCCCAATACCGGAATTCGCAAGGCAATTCTCGAGGCTTGTTTTACCTGATCATGGCTCAGTAGTGGATATACACTTCCGTCCCCGATGGTGCCCAGGCGTAGAGCATCTGTGACTCATCGGAGCGCATGTTGACGCAGCCATGGCTCATCGGCACGCCGAAATTGTTGTGCCAGTATGCGCCGTGGATCGCATAGCCACTATAGAAATACATGACCCAGGGCACGTTCGGCAGGTCATAGCCCGGCCCTGTCATGCGTTGTGCCTTGTACTTGTTGCCGATCGTATAGCGCCCGGTCACAGTCGGCGTGCCGGAGCGCCCACTGCTGATCGCGGTGTGCATCACGATCACGTCGCCCTGCCATGCCGTCAGCGTCTGCTCGGAGAGGTTTACTTCGATCCATTTCGTGCCGCTGCTGGGCGCTGCCACGACACTCAATGTGCTCTCCTGCTGCGCCGGCCGCACCCGCAGCCGCTGCCCAACATAAATGAAGCGGCCGTTCGGCAGCCCGTTGTCTACCAGCATCTGCTGCACTGTCGTCCCCTGGGCCACGGCGATTGCACTTAATGTGTCGCCTGCCCGCACAATGTAGATGCCCTCAGCGGCACTTGCCTGCGGCGCGCGCGGCCCTGCCTGGTCGACGGCCAGTGGCACTGCCTCTACCCGCGCCGAGACACGCAGCTTCTGGCCCACCCAAATCATGTTAGCGTTGCTGATGCCGTTCAACCGCATCAGGTCGTCAGTCGTCATGCCGTGGTTGCGCGCGATCAGCGAGAGTGAGTCGCCGCGAGCGACGGTATAGTAACCGTCATTCCCCGGCAGCGCACTCGCCGCGGGCGCCAGCGCCTGCGGTGCACGTCCGCTGCCGGGAATATTCAGCTGTTGGCCGACATAGATCAGGCTGGGATTGGTAATGCCGTTATACGCCGACAGCTCTTGAAGCGTCAGGCCGTAGCGTGCAGAGATGGTGGAGAGATTCTCGCCGTGGGCAACGACGTGGATGCGTTCCTGCGCCAGGGCAGGCTTTTGTACCAACAGCAGTGTCGCAAGCGTAATGGCCGCCAATATAAGAAGGCGGCCCAGGGAGCGCGTGATCCTCGGCATGTCCGTTCACCTCGTAAGAACAGTTTGGCACCTAATGCAGTTTTTGCGCTTGGGTGTCTTCTGCGTGAACAGAATCCGGCGACATCCCTGGTAGGTCGGGTGGGATTCGAACCCACAAGAGTTGCCTCGGCGGATTTTAAGTCCGCTGCGTCTGCCATTCCGCCACCGACCCACTTCACAATATTTTATTCAGCCAAGGCCAAATTGTCAACTATTTTTAAGGAATTCACCCCAAAGTTCAGTCAAATGGCTTGCTGCCACTCCCACATCCCGTTTTTGATCGTATCGATGCGCTCTACTCCCTTGACTAGGATGCGAATAGGCAGTGGATCGGTGCCGGCCTGTCTTTGGACGCGCAGTGTATACCCCTGGGGAGTAATGCCCGCTGGGAGTCGATACGAGAAGCTGACACTCTTGCTGCTGTTGGGAGGTACAACAAAATAGCCTCCAAACTGCTGCGTCCCCGGCTCCCCTATCGTGCTGGTAACGGTCTGGGGGTCGATCCCGCCTACGTCGATGAGTTCGCTGCCCCCAGGCACAAAAACACGCACGTAATCAAAATAGCAGCGGGCAATCAAGTCTGCATAGCTCTCGCCATAGCGTGGTGCGGGATTGCAGCCCGGATCCTCTGCTACCACCGGCTGCGTATACGCCAGCGTCAGTGTTACCTGGGCAGATTGAGTAGCGCCATCGGGCCAGGTCACTTCATACTGCAGCCCCCGCTGCATGGCTGCGTCGACCTTGTTATACCCTACATTGCTGTCTACCACTGCCAGGAAGTCCTCGCTTGCCGGTGGATGCAGCCCGCCGTCCCATTTCTGATCGACCAGCACCATTTGCACCTGGGCCTGGTCCATCCACACTTGGATCGAGCGTTCATCCAGCGCTGCCGTGAGTTCTGTCGCCAGATCTGCGGCGTCGAACTTTCCCGCCTGCAGCCGCGCCAGAGCTGCCCCGGCTACCAGCGGGACAAAATCCTTCCGCTGCTCCCACCAGTCACTTGTCGCCTCCGTGGCGTCCGCGGCCTCTCCCGCCTGGCCTGGAGGCTGCTCCCACAGCCGCACGAGTTCTTGTTCCACATTTTCGGCTGTAATCGGCGTGGGTACTCCCTCGACCTGTACGCTGCCCAGTGCCTTTACCAGGTGCCGCACTGCGTCCAGGTCCACTGTAATGATGCCGTCGACTGCCTGGCCTGTCTCTTGCATATACAGCTTGCGGATCGTCTCAGCCGCGGTAGGAAGGTCCGGCGACCAGTTGCCATCGCGCGGCGTCAACAGTTGGATTCCCATATACTCCTGCATGGGCGTTGGCGCCGGCGGGTACTCATGCGCCATACTAAACAGATCGTAGCTGTCGACAAAGGCGAGGTCGGCTATCTGGCCTTGGTCCACTCCGATCGAGCCAAATGCCGAAAGAAAGCCGCCGGTGGCCCGCAGTTCATGGTTGTTCTGTACCAGTACAAGGTAGCGGCGTGGCGCATCGAGCCCCAACAGCCACTCCCACTGCGGTTCCAGCGCTACCGCTGTGTTCAGCAAGCGGTTGGCAGACGACAATAGCTCCGGTGCCTGTGCGATGGTTCTGCCAAACCCCGGCACCCCCGCTAGTGTGCGTGCAGCCGGCGCTAATGGGGCGACTTCCGCGTTCAGCGCAGCGAGCCGTGCGTCGAGAAGTTCTAGATCATCCTGCAGGTGCGGCAGTCGTTCGGCCAACGTTCCCCGGCCGCTGTCTGGGTGACTGTCTGCCTGGAGCTGCCGCACTGCCGCTGCCCCCTGCCACGCCAGCCAGGCCAGCCGCCCCCCGCGCCATAGGACAATGACAAGGAGCACACAGCCCAATCCGATTGCGATGAAGCGAAGAAGCCGAGGAGCACTACGCAGCATGTAAAGCCACCTCGAATCAGCACTACAGAAGAGAGTTTAGCGCAGCTTCTGCCACACGTAGCCGCGGCCAGGCGCAAACAAAAACGCCAGCAAAAAACAGAGTGTGGCCGTCAACACGATTGCTGCACCGGACGCAATGTTTAAATAATAGCTGGCATACAATCCCACGATGCTCGCCACCACACCTACCACTGCGGCAATCACCATCATTGTCGGCAGCCGCCGCGTCAGCAGATAGGCGGTGGCGCCCGGCGTCACCAGCATGGCCGCAACCAGCCCTACGCCGACCGATTGAATCGAGATCACGATCGTAAACGCCAGCAAAATCAGCATCAGCGTGCGAAAGAACTCGACCGGTATGCGTAGTGTATAGGCTAACACCGGGTCAAACGAAATCAACAGGAACGGTTTGTACGCCAGCAGTGTCGCGACCAGGATCACTCCGCCCATAATCGCCGTAATCCACAGGTCTGTTTCGCTTACCCCTAACACGTTGCCAAACAGAATGTGGCTAAGATCGACTGCATACGTGCGGATGCTGCTGATCAGCGCGATCCCTAATGCCAGCGCTGCGGTAAACAGGATCCCGATCGCCGTATCCTCTTTGATCTGTCCCTTGCGCGAAAAGAAGCCGATCCCCAACGCCACCACGACAGCCGCCGCAAGCGCCCCAAACACAAGGTTGCCGCCCAGCAGGTAAGCGATCGCCACCCCCGGCAGCACTGCATGCGCCATGGCATCCCCCAGGAACGCCATCGATCGCAGTACGACATAGCAGCCGAGGATCGCGCAGAGTACGCCTACCATCACCGCCGCCAGCATGCCGCGCTGCATAAAATTGTAGGCCAAAGGCGTCATCAACCAATCGGCCAGCGGTTGCAGTACCGGCATGGTCTACACTCCCATCTTGTGATTGGGCATTATGTCTTTGGACGCCGTTTCTTCAGGCGGGCAGCACTGGTCTACTACTACCATGCCGCCTAGCATCAAGGCCTGCCCGCCAAACGCCCCGCGTACGTGCTCTGGCGTGAATACTGCCGCAGGTGGCCCATATGCCAGCAGCTCGCGATTGAGCAGCAGCACAAGCTCAAATCGCTGCATGGCCAGGCTCAAGTCGTGGGTCGAAACCATCACCGTTAATCCCTCGGCACGCAGCTCGTCTAGCACCCCCAGCACCGCCTCCTGGGTGGTCACGTCCACCCCGGTAAACGGCTCGTCCATCAGCAGGATGTGCGGCTCCTGTGCCAGGGCTCGCGCCAGAAACACGCGCTGCTGCTGCCCGCCAGAAAGGTCGCCAATAGGCTGTTTTGCCAGGCTGGCGATCCCCATATGCTCAAGCGCTGCGGCCACTGCCTTGCGGTCAGCCTGGCTCGGGCGCCCAAAGTATCCCTGGTGCCGGAAGCGCCCCATCATTACCACGTCCTCGACGTTTACGGGAAAACGCCAGTCGACCTCTCCCCGCTGTGGCACGTAGGCGACACAGTCATGATGACTTCCCAGCGGGCGCCCGTGTACCAGAATCCGCCCTTCCTGCAGCGGCAGCAGGCCGACCAGCGCCTTAAACAGCGTCGACTTTCCTGCCCCGTTGGGGCCCACTACTGCTACCTGTGCTCCATGCGGCACCTGAAAGGTTAAGTCGCGCAGGATCGGCGCGCCGTCGTACGCAATCGTCACATTCTCAATATCCAACCGCGCCGGCTCCAACATCCTTGGCTCCTTACCTGCTATTCACTTCAGGGCTGCGACGATCTGCTCCGTATTGTAGCGCATCATCTCCAGGTAATTCGGTGCTTTGCCTTCGGGAGCCGTGAGCGACTCGGCGGAGATGTCTGCCACGATCGTGATTCCCGTCTCGTCGTGCATCTGCTGTGCCAACTGTGCGTTGGCCCCTGTCTCCAGGAACACTGCAGGCGCCCCGCTGCTGCGGATCTGATCTGCCAACGCAGCGAGCTGCTGTGCCGACGGTGACGCTTCCGTCGTGACGCTTGGCACTACCGCCCCGACAATTTTTAGCCCGTACCGATCGGCAAAGTACCCCAGGCTTTCATGATTCGTTACCAGCAGCCGTCGCGTGGGCGGGATTTGTTCGATCTCCCCCTGGATCCATTTGTCGAGTTCGTTGAGTTTGACGATGTACGCGGCGGCATTGGCCGCATACAGATCTTTCCCTGCGGGATCTGCTGTGCTCAGTCCATCTCGAATGTTCTCGACATAGTGCACGACCTTGGTTGGATCGAGCCAGAAATGTGGATCGACCGCATGGTCGTGCCCTCCCTCGTCGCTTGCCATCGTCTCGGCGTCGTGGCTGGGATCTCGGCTTGCCAGCCCTGCGCTGGCCTCGATCACCTGGCGCTGCCCGCCCGCATTCTCCAGTACCTTAGCTAGCCATCCTTCGTAACCGGCTCCGTTGACGATCAGCACAGTTGCTTCACCTACGCGCACCACATCTTGTGGCGTCGGCTCAAAGGCATGCGGATCCAGTCCGAGTGGCATCAACGTCCCCACCTTCAGCCGGTCCCCGGCGACGTTCTGTGCAATATCGGCAAGGAATGATTCCACGGCCACTACCTTGGGGAGAGCAGCCTGTTCCGCGCCCCTGCCGGCAGTCTGCTGCGTTGATCCGCAGCCGGCCACTATCTGCAGCACAGCCGCCAATACTAAAGGGCCCAATATTCTGGGGATCTTATGCACTCGCTTCATCTCGCCAGCTCCCTATCATCTTGTCCTCGCAGTAAATGAGAATATGTCTCAATTGTCTGGTGCGAGTATACGTTACGGGGCCTCCCGCTGTCAATCTTCCGACGCAAAAAGGCAGCCGTCCTTCGAACGGCTGCCTTTTTGCCAACTTTGCCCGACCTACACTGACTGGACCTACACTGATTTCAGGGGTTCGGCGGCTCCGTTGCCGCAGGCATCGCACCCCCTTGCATTGCGCCCGAATTTGAGCCTTGCATCGTCGCCTGAATATCCATCACAGGTACCGTCAATGTCATAGACTCGCTGCCCTCAAAGTTCAGCGTCAGGTCAATGCTGTCGCCTACTGCCAGCGGTTTTGTAAGCCCCAAAAGCATCACGTGCTTGCCGCCGGGCTTTAACTCCAGTGTGCCGCCCGCGGGTATCTCAAACCCTTCCGGATGCGGCTCCATCTTCATGACCCCATTGTCGTTCATCGTCTCATGCAGTTCGATTGCCCCCGCAGCGTCGCCTGATATGCTTGCCAGCCGCACTGCTTTGTCCAGGCCGTTAAGGACGGTCATAAATGCCGCACCGTTTCCCCCTTCCAGAGGCGCCGGCCGCGCCCGCACATCGACGACCGTCAGCTTGCCCGGCTCCGGCGTCGGCACAGGCATTGTTTGCTGGGCCCCTGCTTGCTGGGCTGTTCCCCCCATTGTCTGTGCGCCCGGCGCGCCTGTGCATCCTGCCAAGGCGAATACCAAGGCTACCATGGCCGGCAAGGCGAATGTCTGCACCCCAAACCCGGTTCGTATCCGCATATTTGTCCCTTTCTGATGATGGGTCCGTATTTGCCTTATTATAGAGAACGCCGTGCTTCGGCGCTGATAGCTTCCCACGTCGGGCCTAACTTGGCGGCCAAGCGAATTGCCTCCACCAGGCTTTCGTCGCTGGCTAACCCCTGTCCGGCGATGTCAAAGGCCGTGCCGTGGTCCACCGACGTGCGGATGACCGGCAGCCCAACCGTTACATTGACCCCCTCGTCAAAATACAGGCTCTTGAACGTGGCGTGCCCCTGGTCGTGATACATTGCGATCACAAACGCGTACCGCCCCCGTGCTGCCTGGGGGAAAACGACATCCGCCGGTAGCGGTCCGGTCACAGGAATCCCTTGGGCCTTGGCGACTGCCAGCGCCGGCGCAATGATTTCGATCTCCTCACGACCGAACAGTCCGCCCTCACCCGCATGCGGATTGATCCCGGCCACTGCAATCGTCTCGCCGCCGCGCCCCAGCGCTTTTGCAAGCAAGTGTGCAAGCCCCACCTGCCCTAAGATTCGTTCTTCGGTAATCAGGTCCAATGCCTGGCGCAGCGACACATGCGTAGTGACGTGAAACACAAACTGGCCGCGCGCCGACAGCACCAGCGAATAGTGCTTGACGCCAAACTGTTCGGCCAACAGCTCAGTATGTCCCGGATACGTGTACCCGGCGAGGTGAATGGCCTCCTTGTTCAACGGCGCCGTGACAATCCCTGCCACCTTGCCGGCCTTGGCCAGATCGACTGCAGCCAGCACATACTCGACCGCCCCGCGACCCGCCAACGCCGATAGTCTGCCCATCTCCAATCCCGCTAATGGGGCCCCGGGCTGCAGCAGTGGCAAGTCCTCGCTCTCCCAGTTCCAGGTCTCGAGGCCGGCCGGCCCTGCGACCTCTATAAAAGCTGGGGGCTGCCCGCCAGGCCAGAAGCGCAGATGTGCGCGCATGGTCGCAAAATCGCCTACGACCACTGCGCGGCACAACTGCCGCACCTTTGGCCGCGCCAGCGCCTTCACCACGATTTCCGGGCCAATGCCGGCCGCATCGCCGATCGTGATCGCCAGTATGGGTCGCTTGTCATCTGCCATTGCTCGCGTCCTTTCTTGTCAACAGCTGCACCGCATCCACCAGGGCGTTGGGCCCCCCAAATCCACCCGCCTTACTGATAATGCGCAGCACTGCACATGACACAACAGCAACACGCCCTAAGTGAATACCGGGCGCAGCTTACACATCCAAGTCAACTCCATACGCCAGCAAAACG
>RRZU010511647.1_pt1 | contig 11963 bp, 12 predicted proteins | sample 2165561 | NCBI WGS metagenome assembly RRZU01 (sample SAMN10456909, study PRJNA506462) | wastewater metagenome | isolation source: wastewater sludge | place: USA: Moscow, Idaho | reverse complement strand
CACACCGCACTGCTGACGCGTCCCGACTACCGCCGGGTCGTGGCCCGGGGAATGGAGGAGGACGATGACTGACACCCTCACCGGCGACGCCGAACTGCTGCCCGGGTCGGCGTCCACGTGGCGCACCACCGCGCCCGAACCCCGCATCCCGGAGGCCCTTCACGTGGATGCGACGCTGTCGCCGCGCGTCCGGCTGGCGCGCTGGCAGGCCCGGCACGCGCTGCGTCGGCAGCGGGCCCAGCGGGTCTTCGCCGACTCCGGGAGTCCCGAGCGCGGCCTGCCCGTGGCAGGAGCGCGCAGCGCATTCGGGTTCGTGAAGGAACTGGTGTCGACCCGCAAGGCCGGCGTCGTCGCCATGATCGCCTTCAACGTGGCGGCCGCGATCGCGGCGTTGGTCGTGCCGCGTCTGCTCGGCAACCTGGTGGACGACGCAGCGGTGGGCGCGTCCCTCACCCAGACCGATCAGGTGCTGCTGCTGGTCGTCGGCGTCGTGATCGTGCAGGCGGTGCTGACGGCGCTGGCCGCTCGGGCGTCGGTGGGGTTGGGCTACGACCTGCTCGCCTCCGCACGCGAGTACGTGGTGCGGGCGGTGCTGCGGCTGCCGCTGGGCCACGTCGAGGCGGCGTCCAGCGGCGACCTGGTGACGCGCATCACCTCCGACGTCTCCAAGATGAGCACGGCCGTGCGCTGGTCGTTGCCGACCCTGGTCACGTCGGTGTCCATGGTCGCGCTGACCGTCGTCGCGCTGCTGCTGAACTCGCCGCTACTCACGCTGCCGCTCATCGTGTCCGGCATCATCTTGTTCTTCGCGGTGCGCCACTACCTGCGCAACGCGACGCCCGGCTACATCGCCGAGTCGGCGACCTACAGCACCATCAACTCGACGATCACCGAGACCGTCGAGGGGACGCGCACCGTCGAGGCGCTGGGCCTCCACGACATCCGGCAAGCCCGCCTCAACGACGACACCGCCGAGTCGGCTCAGGCCGAGCGCTACACCATGTCGCTGCGGAACCTGCTGTTCATGTGGCTCGACCTGGCCTTCCAGCTTCCGCTGGTGCTGGTCGTCCTGCTGGGCACCTGGGGTTACGACGCGGGCCTGGTCACCATCGGGCAGGTCACGACCGCCGCGATCTACCTGCAACAGCTCGTCACCCCGCTGGACCGGCTCATCCAGGTGCTCGACCACCTCCAGGTCGGCATCGTGGCCACGACGCGTCTGCTCGGCGTCGCGGAGCTTCCCGAGGACCGGACGCCGCGCGACGCCCTCCCGGAGGGCTCCGACGTGGTGGGCCGCGACCTGCGGTTCGCCTACCGCGCCGACCACGACGTCCTGCACGGCGTCGATCTGCACCTGCGTCCCGGGGAACGGCTCGCGATCGTGGGGCCCTCCGGTTCGGGCAAGTCGACCCTGGGACGCCTGGTGGCGGGCATCAACCGGCCGCGGACCGGGGAGGTGACCGTCGGCGACGTCGACGTGATGGATCTGCCGTTGCCGGTGCTGCGCACCCAGGTGTGCCTGGTCACCCAGGAGCATCACGTGTTCATGGGGTCGCTGCGCGACAACGTGGTGCTGGCCCGCGAAGGCGACGCCACCGACGCGCAGGTCCGCGACGCCCTGGTCACCGTCGACGCGGGCGACTGGATCGACCGGCTTCCGCTGGGCCTGGACACGCCCCTGGGACGCGGACGCACCGAGCTCACCCCCGCCCAAGCCCAGCAGGTGGCGCTGGCGCGGCTGGTGATCGCCGACCCGCACACCCTCGTGTTGGACGAGGCGACCTCGCTGATCGACCCGCACACCGCCCGCCACCTCGAAGGCTCGATGACGGCGCTCCTGACCGACCGGACCGTCGTCGCGATCGCGCACCGGCTCCACACCGCCCACGACGCGGACCGGATCGCCGTGGTGATCGACGGCCGGATCGCGGAACTCGGCTCGCACGACGACCTCCTGGTCGCCGACGGCGAGTACGCCCATCTGTGGCGCACCTGGCGCAGCTGAGCCCCCCTGGCGGTGCGATGATGGCGGCCATTCCGCGAAGGTAGGGCGTCAACGGATCGGGGGCCGCGAGGTGTTCAATCAAGGATCGTTCTCGGTCGGAGTGGGCTTGGACGAGCGTGTCCGGATCGGGCGCGAGGGGATCACGCTCCATGGCCCCGTGTTCGTCCACGGCAAGAGAAGGATCCGGGTCCAGCACCAGCACTCGTGGGAGGAACTGGCCGACGTTCGGGTGGAGTTGGTCGGGTCGAGCGTCGCCGACAAGGTGAGCGCAGGGTTGAACCTCATCGACTGGTCGTCGACCACCCGAACGCCCTCCCTCTTCGGGTACGTGGTGGTCACTCTCGTGCGGCGCGACTCTCCTTCCGAGCCGCTGACGGTGCGTGTCCCGCTCAAGCTGCGCTGGAGGCCCGGCCCGGCCTGGGTCTCCAGCGTCCAGGACATTCTGCGCGAGGCGCTGCGCGATCCGAGCGGCCGGGAGCGTTTCGCCTAGCGGTTCGGAGTGCCTGGCAGGATGGGAGTGCACTCGCCTGCGAGGGGGAAGGACACGGGCATGGACGCCGAACGTCGCGCACTGGAGCTGAGCTGGGGCCGCGTCTCGGCGTGGTGGTTCCCGCCCCAGGGGCGGCCGCGCGGCGACGTGCTGTTGCTGCATGGCGGCGGCCTCGACAACGCGTCCCTGTCCTGGGGCGGGCTGGCGCCGGTGCTGGCGGCGTCCGGGTATCGGGTGGTCGCGCCGGACGCACCCGGCTACGGGTCCACGCCGATGCCGCCCTGGCCGGTGACCCAGGATCGACTCGTCGCGTTCGTCGGCGAGGTGATCGAGGCGGCCGGGCTGAAGCGCCCGGTGATCGGCGGGCTGTCGATGGGCGGCGGCATGGCGCTCGGCTATGCGCTCACCCCCGGCGCGAGCCTGCGCGGCCTCATCGTCCTGGGCAGCTATGGCCTGACCGGCCAGTTCATCTCCGGCCGCGGGGCGCCGCTGTGGAACCGCGTCACGTCCTGGGCGATCCAGTCGGGCTGGCTGGGCAAGTTCGAACGTGGGGTGGCCCGCAACCGCGCGCTGTTGCGGTGGAGCGTCGACAGCGGCTCCCTGGTGCGCGACCCGGCTCGGCTGGACGCCGCCATGCGCGAGGAGATCGCCCGCGAGGGCGCCAGCCCGCACGCCTTCGAGGCGTTCGAGCAGTGGCAGCGCAGCGAAGTGCTCCCCGAAGGGCTGCGCAGCAACTACGTCCCGCGGCTCCACGAGATCCGCGTCCCGACGCTGATCGTCCACGGCGAATCCGATCAGGGTGTCCCCGTCGAAGCCGCCCGCGCGGCGGCCGCGGAGATACCCGGGGCGGAGCTGGTGGTGGTGCCCGGCGGTCGGCATTGGGTCCAGCGCGACGCCCCCGGCGTCGTGGACGCGGCCGTCCTGGGGTTCCTTGCCCGCCTGGCCTGAGGGGGTATGGCGGAACCGGCGTCGCGGGCTTAGCCTCGCGGAGTCGAAGGAGAACGACATGGCTCGCATCGCATCGTTGGCCGCGCTCGGACGCGACGACCTGCCCCTGGCCGGGGGCAAGGGCGCCAACCTGGGTGAGCTCACCCGGGCCGGGTTCCCGGTGCCGCCCGGTTACGTCGTCACCACGCAGGCCTACGACGAGTATGTGGACGCCACCGGCATCCGTCCCGGGCTCCTGACCGCGCAGGACGCCGCCGCGACCCGTGCTCTGTTCGACGCCCCCGTGCCCGCGGCGCTGGCCGACGCGATCGCGGACGCCTACCGCGCCCTCGGGGAGGGGCCGGTCGCGGTGCGCAGTTCCGCCACCGCCGAAGACCTGCCCGACGCCTCGTTTGCCGGGCAGCAAGACACCTACCTCAACATCGACGGCGCTGCTGCCGTGGTGGACGCGGTGCGCCGCTGCTGGGCGTCGCTGTGGACCGACCGGGCGGTCGCCTATCGCGCCCGTGCGGGCATCGACCCAGCCACGGTGAGCCTCGCCGTGGTGGTGCAGCGACTCGTGGACGCCGATGCCGCGGGCGTCCTGTTCACCGCCAACCCCGCCAACGGACGCCGCGACGAAGCGGTCGTCAACGCGGCGTTCGGGCTGGGGGAGGCCGTCGTCGGCGGGGAGGTCACCCCCGACGAGATCGTCGTCGCGGGCGACGCGGTGCTCACGCGCACGACCGCCGAGAAGCGGGTGCGCACCGTGCTGGCGTCCGGCGGGACGGCCACGGCTGCCGTCGCCGCCGGGCAGCGTCGGGTTCCGGTCCTCACCGACGCGCAGGCGGTGGCGCTCGCCGACCTGGGCAGCCGCGTCGACGCCCACTTCGGCGCCCCGCAAGACATCGAGTGGACGCTGGCCCAGGGTGAGTTCCTCCTGGTCCAGGCCCGGCCGATCACCGCGCTGCGCCCGCCGGTCGCCCCCGCGCCGACGACGTGGCCGCTGCCCCGAACCGACGGCATGTACGTGCGCGCCTCCATCGTGGAGCAACTCCCCGACCCGCTCTCGCCCCTGTTCGCGGACCTCATCCGTCCGGCCGTCGCCGCGTCCCTGCATCACGTGCTGCGCCGGTTCTTCGGGCCCGACCCGATCGGACCGCACGACACCGACTTCGTCACCCTCAACGGATTCGCCTACTACTTCTACTCGAATGCGGGCATGCGCCGGATGTTCGCCGCCGCCCCGCGCGGGATGCGCGTCGCGTTCGGGACGCACAGCGACCTCAACGGCGTCACCCAGTGGCGCGAGCACGGCCTGCCCGCCTACCAGCGGATCGCCGAGGAGTGGAACCAGGTGGACGCCACCCGCCTGACGGCCGAGCGGCTGCTGGGCGGTGCCGCCGAGCTGGTCGCCGCGGGGGCCGACTACTACACCTATGTGCAGGCGGTCATCCCGCAGTCGGCGACCGCTGAGATCACGTTCACGCGGCTGTACGACCTGCTCGTGCACGGGGCCGGGAAGCCGCCGGCGCTCACGTTCCTGGTGGGGGAGGACTCGGAGCCGATCCGGGCCGAACGCTCCCTGTTCGCGCTGGCGCGCTGGTGCCGGGAGGCCGGGGTCACGGACGCGGTGCTGGCCGGTGACCCCCTCCCGGAGGGGCAGCGCGGCGCGTTCGAGGGACGGCTGGCCGAGCATCTGGCCCGCTACGGGCACGCCACCTACAACCTGGACGTGATGCAGCCGGTCGCCGCCGACGATCCGGCCCCCGTGCTCGCGGCGCTGCGCTACGCCCTGGGCGGGCAGGCCGTCGACCCGGACGTGCGCCGGGCGCGCCAGGACCAGGATCGCGCGCGGGCGCAGGCGTGGCTGGCCGCGCACGTGGATCCGGTGCGCCGCCGCGTCCTGGGCAAGGCGCTGGTCAACGCCCGGGCGCTGGGGCCGCTGCGGGAGGACGCCTTGGCGGCGATCGGCCTGGGGTGGCCCGCCGCGCGCAGGCTGCTGCGCGAACTGGGGTCGCGGCTGGCCTCAGGCGGGCTCCTGGACGTGGCCGACGATGTGTTCTGGCTGACTCGGGAGGAGGCCGATCGGGCGGCGTCCGCCTGGGATGCGGGGCGTCCGGTGGGGCCCTCGGCGTCGGTCGCGGTCGCGGCCCGGAAGGCCGAGTGGCGGGGCCGCCGTCAGGTCACCCCGCCCGGCTGGCTGCCCGCGAAGGGGGTCGTGTACCGCATGTTCAAGGGGTTCATGCCCAGCAACGAGGCGGTGCAGACCGGACCGACGCTCACCGGGCTGGGAGCCTCGGGCGGCCGCGCGACCGGCCCCGCTCGGTTGCTGCGTGGCCCCGAGGATTTCGCCCGCATGCAGCCGGGCGACATCCTGGTGGCGCCGATCACGACGCCCGCCTACACGCCCCTGTTCGCGTTGGCGAAGGCGGTCGTCACCGACATCGGCGGTCCGCTGTCGCACAGTTCCATCGTGGCCCGCGAGTACGGCATCCCCGCGGTGCTGGGCACCGGATCGGCGACCGCCCGCATCCACGACGGTGACGTGGTCACCGTCGACGGGGACACCGGGCGCGTCCTGCTGGCCGAGGGGGCGAGCCACCAGTGAGCAGCTTGTACCGCGTTCCTCTCTTGATTGCGGCGGCCGCTGTCGCACTCACCGGATGTACGAAATCTCCGGCACCGTCCACCCCTCATCCGACTCTCACGACGAGTGCGGTGACAACGAGACCGGCTTCGTCTGTGTCGCCGAAGGCCACGGCCACCCCGATGGCCACTCCGACAGCGAACCCGACGGTGACCGCGCCCGCATCGCTCGCCTGCCGACGAGCGACTCGAGAAGAGATAGCTCCCGTGGGGGCCAGCGGCTGGGTTGTGGAGGTGGCTGAGGGTTGGAAGATGCTCGCGGTCGACGAGGGCGGCACCATCTCGACCTACGTTTCGAACGGTGAACGCGTCAACTACGGGCACGAGCGGCCCTTGCCGACCACCGTGGATTTCACTACTCGGATCGGCAAAACGGTGATCGTGGGGGGATTTGACGCCATCGAACTCGTCGAGCGCTGCACCAAGGACGGCAAGGCGTATCGAAGCTGAGTTGAACGCCTGGGATATCCATCCTCGCGTATGCAGTTGCGAGCGTTCGGTTGGCGTCACCTCCGCTGGACACGTGAGGGGTCTCAGAACTCCAGGTCCGCCCATCGGTCGGGGCGTGGGATCTCGGTGATCGGCCGGGCGAGGCAGGACACGATCAGGGCCACGACCACCGGGCCGAGCGCGATCGCGTAGGCGACGGACGTGCCGAACGCCTGCAGTGCGACGCCGACGATGACCGGTGCGAGCGCGCCGAATCCGACCGTCACCGTCCCGACGATCGCCTGCACGCGTCCCTGCATGGCCTCGGGGGTGGCGCCGAAGAAGAACCCGGCGAGGCCCGCGTTGACGGCGGGCACGCCCAGGAAGGTGAGCATCAGCAAGACGACCAGCGGCGGTCCGCTAGGGAACAGCGCGACGCCGGTCATCCCGAGCGCGAGCCAGGCGAAGGTGACGGGGATCAGTACCCCGGTGCGCACCCGGGAGACCACCAGGCCCGCGACGAGGGCCCCGACAACGACGGAGACCCCGGCGGCGGTGGTGATCAGCCCCGCGTCGAGGGCCTGGCCGGTGCGGGCGAACACGGTGAACTGCGTCGTGGTCATCACGCCGCTGACGCTGAAGTTCACCGCCCCCACCAGCAGCGCCAGCAGGTGTGCCCGTCGGCGCGGATGCAGCCAGCGGGCCGCTTCGACGAAGAGGGACCACGCACCGCGTGCGCCGTCGGTGACGGCGGCGCGGTGGGTGCGCAGCGGTTGGATGAGCACCACCGACAAGGCGTTCAGGGCGCCCGCAAGCGCGAGGCTCGCCCCGGACGCGAGCCCCATCAGCAGGCCCCCAACGGGCGCGGACGCCAACCGCAGGGCGGCGTCGCGTCCCTCGTTGAGGGTGATCGCCTGCGGGTAGCGCTCCACCGGGACGATGCTGCGCAGCAGGGCGTCGCTGGCCTCACCGAGACAGCCGCTGGCCGTGCCGACGAGGGCCGCACCGGCCACCAGAAGGGCCAGGGTGAGCTGGCCGCTCCAGGCGAGGGCGGCCAGCGCCAGCAGCGTCCCGGCCTGGACGACGCCGTGGAGCATGATGAGCCGCCTGCGGTCGAAGCGGTCGATGAGCAGCCCGCCGGGGATCAGGCACACCTGGGTGAGGACGGCTTGCACGGTGCCCACCAACCCGGCCTGGGCAGCCGACCCCGTCACCAGAAGGGCCAGTAGCGGCAGCGTGAACTCGCGCAACCCCACGGCTGCTGCCGCCGAGGAATCAGAAGCCAGCCACCAACGGTACGCGGGCGAGGTGAGAGCGCTCCGGGGAGACGCGCCCACCTCGCCCGACTCACTACGGTTCACCACGTGATCCGGAGAATCCTGCACTCGACGGGGCGGAAACCTTGCGTCCCAAGTCCCTCGACCTGCTCCACATCAAGGGACAAAAAGGCGCACCTCTCATCTTCAGAGAGATGGAATCGTTCAAGAATTGATTCTCGCTGGGTGCGAAACTCTTCTTGTAGAGAGCGATCCTCTACCAACCGGTCCAGCAAGTCGGTGGCGTCCAACATGACAACTCCTCCTTAGGGTTTCTTCACCAGGAAATCTGGAGAATCCTACACTCGATCGGCGAGAGTTCCGGGTCGACTATTAGGTCCAGTGACGAGACCTCCAAGTCCAGGAAAGCCTCCCTTTCCTTCTCTCCGATTCCGGGGAATCGGGATAGCGCCTCCTCTCTTCCGAGTTCAAAGTCCTTGCGGAACTGTGAATCGACGGCGAGTCGCTCTAAGACTTCGACAACTTGATCCATTACACACCTCCTCTCTTGCTCAACTATTCGCGAACTGCTGCGGGGGATGCCTGGCGAGACCCCACTTGCTTTCGAGCGCCGCGATTTCTCGCAACGACTTCCAACCCGGACCAAAAAAGTGCGGCGGGGAGTGTCGGAGGAATGAACTCATCTAGACGCACAATAAGGCAAACAAACCTATTGTCGAGCGGAACCACCAGACCTAAGTCCGAGAGCTTCGCGAGCGCGTCCTCTACGTCTTCAACTGTGTACCCAGCGGCACCACTCTCATCCCGAATGCGGCGCAAACTCGGCGCCGATTTGCAGGCTGAAAGCAGCCATTCCTCAATCCCGCAAAATTGCAGCCGCCTCACGCCCTCACGATCCCTCGTGTCAAGAACCCATAGTTTCTCACCCGATTTCGCTCCTACCAAAAATGCCCCCGGGTAAGCATTGTGCCACTTCTTAAGCTGGTCCATCACGCCGCCCACATAGTCCTGTGGGCGTCGATTATCTGAGTAATCGTAGTCGAAATAGTAGCTCGCATTGAACAAATCCTCGGCGCGAGCGGTCGGAGACAAGTGCCTCCAGAGGCTCTCAAAAATTGGGTGCGGACGAACGTTGGTCAGGCCGAAACGTGAAGGCGCCTGGAACATGGGGCTGAAGCGGTCTAGGCGAACCCAGCCGCCGGATCCATCCTGAACTCCTGGCGGCTCCAAATGATACAGGAGGGGAATGAGCTTCTCCATTGAATCGTAGTCATCTGCCGACTCTCCAGGAAATCCATATAGAAGGTTCCATCCCACCCCCACTCCGTGTCGAGCCGCGCTGATGAGCACCTGGACGTTTTGATGTGTGCGGACCCCCTTCCTCATGATCCTTAGAATGTTCCCGTTAAGACTCTCAATTCCAGGTTGTATGGCTCGCACTCCGGCCTTAGCCAGAAGTTCAACATCGGCATCCTTGATGTTCGATTTTACTTCGTAAAAGATAGATAGTTGCAAATGGCTTTCGGCGAGCCTCGGGAGCAAAGACGAGAAGTAAGACCGATCTATGATCGGGTCCGTACTGTAAGCCAGGCGGGCGCCAGCATCGGCAACCGCGCAGAACTCTTCGTAGGCTCGCTGAGGAGATTTACTCTTGAACGCAATTTGTTCACCGTTCAGGCCGCAGAACGTACACTGCTGCACCTGGCCATACCAACAACCACGTGCCGTCTCGACCGGAATCCAAGCGGTATCGGGTTTACCCAAACCTAATGATTGGCGCTCGACAAACCAATCGGCGTAGTGAATTCGGGGCAGCTCATCCATGGGGGTCATTTTAGGAGGGGGGCCGGAGGTCACTCGCTCCCCAACTCGCGTGACCACTCCTGCTAGGCCAGAAACCGACTCTTTCGCAGCGATTCGGTTGAGGAGTTCTGGAAAAGTGTTTTCCGCGTACCCGCGGACCACGTGATCGATACCTGGAGCGAGCGCCAAAAGTGCCTCCCCCATAGGGCCCTCGCAATGGGAGCCGCCCAGTACGATATTGCCCTTGTAGCCGAACTCTCGCAGTTTTACAACCGCGGCGATTGTTGGGAAAAGGGAGAAGACGGCAGTCAATCCGATTAGTTCGTAGCCCTCTCGGATGACGCGGAGGGTCGCAGACTCGAGGAACTTAGAGAGAGGGTCTTGCACGCGTTCCAGAATCGTGCGCATCCCCCCAATGTCGCAATTACCACCCAACCGTCTCGACAAGATCTCTAAAAGGGGGTCAATATCAAGATGGGGTTCGATTGCACGGACGAAGGCGATATCAGTAAGTAAGGAGTCATTGGGGGCTCCGCAGAGATCCTGATACAGTTGTGGCCCCAGTCTATCGGCACACCAGAGGTTCTCATACAGTATGTCTACAGTGTGCCCGACATTTCTTGCGGCCTGCGCGACGAGAGCCAGCCCTATCGAGGGTCGGTCGCTATTGAGAGGCGGCATCTGAATCAGTGCGATGCGCATGCTCCCTCCTTCCTTGGAGATAGGCGAGAGCAAAATCCAGGCTCAAGAGTTGCGCTTCGCCTATTCGTGAATCGTCAGAGGATCCGCGTGTCAACCGCAAGCAGACCTCGCATTGGGAACGCGCGCCGTTCACATCCATCCCTAGTATTCCTGCAACACCGAGTGGGCCAATCTCGTTCATGGCTCGAAATAGAAGACTCTCATCCACTCGCCGCAGGAGCGAGGATAGCGAGTCGCTCGGGAATTTTCCAATTATCTGCTCAGGTATAAGGAGGCCGCAACATCCATAAGCCGTGCCATCAGAGTCAATTGTCAAGCTGTTAGTTGCGATGCCGCAAGGTCCTGACAGTGTTGCCGATGCAACTCGACGTGGTTCAATCGTGAGCCCAGATGCTCGTCCGAGAGGTACGAAGTGGGACGCCACGACATCAATACCTTGGTTTGAGTACCATGCAGTGAGCCGTCGCTCACACTCATCACCCCGAATAACCCAATTCACTGAGATTGGAATTCCAAGTTCTTGAGCCACCAATGCTAGCAGCCTGGGGCGATCCTCGGGAGTGAACTCTTGATGGAAAAGGTCCGTGGATACAGTCAGACTGATCTGCCCAGTTTCTGATAGTGCCGCCAGCCGGGAAGTAACGACGTCGCGGTTGTTCGCCCAGTGCGCACTGGTTGTAATACCGACATGCACTCCCGCGGAGTGGAGGGTGGCGGTGATTCGTTTGAGATCAGAAAAACGGGAGAAGGGTTCGCCTCCGCTCAAGGACACAGCTACTACCTCGTCAGTAGTCCCGGCTTGAACAAGTAGCTCTTCCAACACTGACTCAGCTACCCAGCCTCGCTGTTGGGGTCCGCTTTCAGTTATGCACATCGCGCAACTGGAAGGGCAGGTTCTCGTGAGAATGAGCCCCAGCGCTCGAGTGGCTCGTGAGGGCGTTCCTACTCTAGTGGGCCCGTGGGGCGCTGTCGTTATCCACATAAAAGGGTCTCCAGCCTGGTGGGTTTCTCTGAAACGTATATCTCCCGTTGCGCCCAGGCCGGGACACAGACGCCAGGGACGGGCGGACAGACGTGAGGGGATCTAGACGTGAACAGGTGTGACGCTGGATAGCTCGCCTTCGGAGCGAGGCTGGTGTCTGGGCGGCGCCTCCCGCAGGCAGGCCTCGCATAGGGAGCACAGGAGCGGGGTCAGGATCAGTCCAGGCACGTACCAGACCGGAGCATAGAAATCGGCGACGACTGGGTCCAAGCGGGATGCTAAGGGGGCGAGGTAGGGAGCAGCCAAGGTGACGAACCCTCCGACGATGACCCAGCGGCGTCGATTCGCCCAACGGAGGGCCGGAGAGGAACGCCACACCAGGACGGCGCAAATCACGAGAAAGGCCGCGCTCGCGCCTGTGGCGATCAGGGGAAGGAGATCCATCGGTTCACTCCTTGTCTAGTTACACAGGGAATAATACTCACATGTCGGCCAGGGTCCGTGTTGAATGAGTCACCTTGATCCTCACGTGGAAACGTCTGATCGTGCCGAAATTAACCTCGATGTTTCATGGGGCTGGTGAGCGGGGTGGGTCGGCGTCGTTGCCGGTGTTGAGCTGCTGATTGTGGCATTCGGGTATGACAGATCGTCGCAGTGTCCGTTGCGGGCGGTCGGGTTCCACTCCCGAGAAGAGGAGCT
>RRZU010119217.1_pt1 | contig 11963 bp, 12 predicted proteins | sample 2165561 | NCBI WGS metagenome assembly RRZU01 (sample SAMN10456909, study PRJNA506462) | wastewater metagenome | isolation source: wastewater sludge | place: USA: Moscow, Idaho | reverse complement strand
GCTGGAAATGGGTATTCTTGACCCTGCAAAAGTAACGCGTTCTGCACTTGAGCATGCTGCATCTGTAGCAGGTTTAATGTTGACAACCGAATGTATGATTACTGACATTCCAGAAGACAAGCCTGCAATGCCTGATATGGGCGGCATGGGCGGTATGGGCGGAATGATGTAATTCATTCTGATCATCCGATCTAAAAAAATCCCCGCAATGTGCGGGGATTTTTTTATCATTATTATTTGATAAAGATTGCACTTTTGACCTTGGTTCAGATCACTATATTCTTTAGAAAGACTTAAATACTTTAAGGGGCATTCAATGAATTCAGACGTTGAAAATGCAATCATTGGATCAGTCTATGATGCAGGATTGGATGCCTCGCTTTGGCCTGGAGTCATCGGTCAAATTGTTGAATATACCCACAGCAGGACAGCTATATTGACAGCGCTTGACCAGCTGAATCCCAATTCTAACTTTGTGCATACATGGAATATTCCTCATGCGGGGATAGAGGATTATCAAAATGAACAAGGAAAGCTGATTGATATGAGGCAGTACATGCCGCTTTGGAAACAAATGGGTATTGGAGACGTCATCCATCAGGATTTTCCCCGTTATGCTGAACTGCCGGATCAGGATGAAGGCAGTTTTTATGAGAAATGCCTGAAAGCCACCGGCATCTGCTATATCGCAGGAGTGCTTTTGGATCAAGGTGAATACCGCAGTGCTTTTCTTGGTGTACACCGTTCAGCGAATGAGCCGGTTTTTCAGCAAGAGGAATTGGATTTTTTAAAGCGGATCGGCGTACATATCCGCAGAGCGCTTCAGATTCACAAGCAGCTCAGTTTTGCCCGAATTGAAAACCGAAATTTATACAAGATGCTGGATACTATTAAAGTCGGCATTATTTTAATTGATGAATACAGCCGGTTTTATTATTCAAATAATCGCGCACAGCAGCTGATGGAACAGAATAAGATTTTTGAATTTGATCAGCACAATAAAATTTGCGTGGCTAAGCCTTATCAAAAAAAGTTTGAGCAGCTGGTGCAGGCAGCTCAAGCTGATCATAAACGCAAGAACAGGGACATTGGCGGCGTGCTTGCGCTGGAAAATGCTGAAGGGCAGCAGTTTATGGTCACTGCAACACCGTTCAGCAGCATGAACAGTTTGGCAAATTTAGCCGATCAGGAGTTGAATTATGTCGTGCTGTCTATTTCTGATATGGAACAGCGCTATGCCTTGGCAGTGCCTTTTTTAAAGGAGGCTTATGCGCTCTCTGCAAGGGAATGCGAAATATGCGAGCTGTTCGTAAATGGCTTGAATATAGAAAAAATTGCAGCGAACTGTAGTCTAACCATGAATTCAGTCAGAACCTATGTCAAGAATATTTATGCCAAAATGCATTGCTGCTCGCAGACTGAATTACTGCATAAATTGATGGGTATGACCATTCATTTTGAGCATGTTTATTAAAAAAGGCCTTGGCAAGCCAAGGCCCAAATGCAAGCTGGAATCAAACAAAAAATAGACTACACTTAAAACCGTGTGAAAATCCGCGGATCTTCATTTTCATACTGAATTGCGGCAGTCGATCCATTAATCACATAGCTGAATGTATCTAAACTTGGCGGATTATAGGAGGAATCGACCAGTCCAGCACAGCCATTCGTGTCATATGCAACACTTGCAGCCTTCAGGCTGCCATTGGCTGCTGTATAGGTGCCAGATTCAATGCCTGCATATTCACAGTCATTTGCTGCGGTTTCTATATGAATATAAGAGCCGTCACTAAAGAATGTGGCAAGCTGACTGCCAGATTGCCAAGAACCGGCTAGGCTGCCTGATATATTGTTCACCCGTTTAAAACTAAAGCTTTGATCGCCTTCTTTAAAGACTAAAGTATCAGCTGTTGAACCATACTGTAAGCTGGCTGCTGCTGAAGGATTGGAGAATCCCCATTCACCGTTGGTATCAACTTCAAAGTCCTGTGTTCGGCTTAAATTGCCGTTAACGGCGTTCCAGCTTAATTGGCCTTGTTCAATGCCTGATTGGCCGGAGTCGTCAGCAGCGCCAATTTGCCCGAATGTGAAATTAAAGACGTTCAAATCACTGGAATTCGGCGCTTTGCCTTCGATATACAGCACCACTTTAATATTATTGGTTTTATCTTCATATAGCCATGCGCCAGTACTGTCTTGAATAAAGCTGTTAAAAAAATTGCTTTTAGCTGTGTCTTCAGAAACTAAGGTTAAGCCTGAATTCTGCAGCACTTGCAGCAGGGTTGCATCCTGTACAAAAGATTCTGTCGGTAAGCTTAAATTAATGGTTTTGTCTTTCAGCGCAGCAATCACAGCATCGCTGATCGTGATGCCGTTGCTGTGGTCATGATCTGAATCTAAAGACTGCAGCAGGATCAGCAGATTGGTGCGAACGCCTTCATCTGCGGACAGTTCAATGGGCGTGATATGCGCTTGCGCAGCAGCGCTGCCGAGTTTTATATCTCCCAGATAAAATGTGACCGAGTCTCCAGAGTTGTATTGAAATTCACCTTTCACATTGGTGCTGCCTTTAACCCCGCTGCTGGTTTCATAACGGACATTGCTGACAGGGCCATCGGTTAAAACGCCTGTTTTTAGGCTGAAAGAAGGCGGATTGCTGCTGTCATCCGAAGAATCACTGCCGCAGGCTGCTAGTAAACAGGACAAGCTGATTGCCAATAGAGTCTTTTTCATGATATTCCCTAAGTTGTTTTTAGCTATAAAGCGATCTTATGTTTTATTGTGCAAGCTAATCTTATGGGGCGTTTTGCGGCTTTGAATATCCTCAAATGGGGAGAAAAGATATATTTTTTTAGCAGGGGAGCTGGGCCGGATATTTGCGTCAGCCTTGGGGTTTTCATGAAGACGGCGATGAATGAACCCGCCGTGCAGCATGTCTTTGATGGCTTGATATTGAGCGCTTAGTTTGCCTCTTTGGTGAGTTTATAGTTGAGCTGGCTGTCGATAGCTTCGCCTGTTTCCATATCTCTGGCTTCTGCAAAGTTTTCACCAATGAAAAATTTACGGTTTTCAGCGGCCTTGTCTAAAGTGATGATGGATGGATTTTTTGTATCAAAACTGAAAGACCCTTTGCTTTTGAATTCTTTTCCAGCCCCTTTGCCCAGGTACTCCTCTGTTAATTCATAGGTTTTATCTGCCTTTAATTCCAGCTCCATTTTGATGCCTTCACAGTCCGCGCAAGGGAAGACTCCTTTGTATTCTCCGGCCCAATCAAGAGAGGTCTCTGCTGTGTCGCCAGCCGCTAGCGGTTGGGATGCGGCAGTGCTTTCAGCCGTTTGAGCCGCGGATTCTTGCGGGGCTGTTTGAGCAGATTCCTGAACTGGCTTATTTTCAGGTTTAGAGCATGCGGTCAAGGCGAAACCGCTTAAGGCGAAGATAAAGACGAGTTTTTTCACAAGTTTTCCTTTCTTTTGTTGTGCATGGGCCTAAATTTAAACAATAGGCCGAATAAAAAAATGAGCTTATTGTAAATCGCTACTTAAATTAAACTTAAAATTACTTAAATGGTATTGTTCTGTGTGCGTAAGGCAGGAGGCAGAAAGCTTAATTATTTATACATTTATATATTAATTGGGTGATAATTGATCAATATAGGCTGGTTTAATTATTTATTGCCGTTAGAATTTGCGCCTGATCAAAGTGTATACGGTACAGCGCGTGTTTGAAAAATTTGCAGAAAAAAGCCTGAATATGATGGGATGGGAAATTGATAACCATTGGCCGCTGGATTTGGCGCAATGTGTCATGATTGCTGCGCCGCATACCAGCAATTGGGATGCGCTTTATGCACGCTTGGCATTGAAAGCGCTTGGGGTGAATGTCCGCATTACGATTAAAGACAGTTATATGAAGTTCCCGCTTGGGCCATTTGTCCGCGCAATGGGCGGCATCGGCATTGACCGCAGTCCCAAAGCCGCGGGTGAGCAGCGTTTGAGCATGGTTGATGTGATGACCAATCTATTTAAGGATCATGCTGAGCTGGTTATGCTGGTGACCCCTGAAGGCACCCGTTCGAAGCAGGAAAAGTGGAAAACAGGTTTTTATCATGTGGCCTGCAATGCAGGCGTACCTATTGCTTTGGCATATATGGACTATGAAAAGAAAAAGACCGGCGTAGGTAAAATTGTTTATCCGACAGGGGATTATGAAAAAGACATGGCTGAAATTATGCAGTTTTATGCGCAAATCAGCCCCAAGTTCCCTGAGGACTTCAGTGTAGACGGCCGCTATTATTCGGCTGCTGAGCAATAGGGGCGTGATCCAATTGCGGCTGACATAAAACCGCAGTAAAAAGCCGGCAAAGTTGCCGGCTTTTTGATGGGCTGAAAGTTTTCATTCAGTCCATGGGAATCTGGATTTCCCTTGGTATTATGGCGTGTTTTCCTGTTCGGGCTCTTGCGAGATGCCGCCGAGATTTTGGCATGCATCTTTGTAAATATCATACTGCTGTTCAACAACAGCGCTTAAGGGAATATCGAAAAGCGTTTCGCCATTTTTATAGCTTTCTATATAATTTTCCGCTTTTTGCTTTGCGCTGTGCAGCAACTGTTCATGGTAGCTGGTGATCGGGGAGTGAGCCATTTGGCTGCTTTCAATATTGCTGCAATGAAAGCTGTTCAGCAGCTTTTCTGCTTTTTTTATGTCGCGCGAAGCGCTAATCGAGCAGCCTGCCAAGACAACAGCTGTGGCAAATATGGCGAGCGATTTCATAATTTAAAATATAGAGATGCATTGAGGGTCAGTATTGTATGAATTTTTAGGCGGCTTGTTAGCATCGAAGTGTTTTAAATGCATAAATTATACTCAGTCAGGGCGCATGATGGCCGCGCTGCAAGATGCATATCAGTGCAATGCATCTTGTAGAAAGAAAGGATGCTGTGTTCATTCTGGACAAAATACCCTGCTGCAAGATAGACATGCCTCTGGCTTTTTTATATAAGTGATTTAATTGACTTGGTTTTTAAGAATGATTTTGCATGCTTGATTTGTGCAGTGTGAATTATTGGGGCATCTTGCGTATCCTGCTGATGGGTTTTACGCTCAGCCTTTGCGCAAGCGCATCCTTCAGCCAGATGCTTGACGGTATAATTGTGATGGATGAAAGCTTAGAAAATTTGACTGAACAGGAACAGCGGAAAATAGCGTTAAATACGGCGAATGAGCAGCAGCAATATGGCCTGCTTCATCATGCTTTTTTTGAAAATGATGTATTTGAAATTTATAATTATACGGCTTATGAAGCGGGCGCCGCGCAAAATAAGTTGCTATTAGGGGATGCTGAACATATAGGCTGGCAGGATTTCGGAATTTCCTTTGGCTATGGCGTTAAGCTGAATTTGAATTCTCGGCACAGCATTGGCTATGAATATCTCTCGAACTTTCCTTATGACCGAGGGCAAATTATCCGTTTCTTTTGGACTGCGGTGTTCTAAGGAAGAGCAGCTGAATTTTGGGCGGAACCGTTTTTGGGATTTATAAAATGGCGGAGCCACGGTCTGAGCAAAATGGCAGCACCGCAACAGCACATGACAGCATTTTCATCAGCCGTTTGCCGCGCTTTTCAGTATTTTAGCCCGCTGCGCTTATGTTTCTGCTGTAAGGGCAATCGTTTATGAAATGATATTGGTCAGCAGTAAAAAGCAGCCGGATGCAAACAGCAGGCTGAGCACAGTATGCTTAAATTGCCGTTCTGAAATCTTGTAAAACAGCTTTGCGCCAAGAATAGCCGGAATACTTACCGTCAGCAGCAAGACTCCCATATAGGGCAAATGTATGCGGTGAATTGTACCTTGCACAACATAGCTTAGTAAGGTAAATACCTGAATGGCAAAATTAAAATGGCGCAAAATATAGCGCTGTTCCGCTTTAGGCAGGTTTTTCAGCATCACCCAGGCGGATGGCAAAGCGCCGCAAAAGCCGCCCAAACCGCCCAATATTCCGCCAATAAAGCCAATACTGCTGTCCGATGCTTTTCCAGCGCGCTGAATGCTTTTGATTTGCGGACTAAACAGCATAATAGGGCACCACAATACCAAGAACAGGCCTAAGACCAATTTAAAGGTTTCAGGCTGGATCATTGCAAGCAAGTATGCGCCGAGCGGCACGCCAAGGAGGCCTGCAATGATGTAGGGCAGCACCAGTTTTTTAGATAAGTGTAGTTGCTGTTCATTCAACAGTGAAATAATGTGGCTCCAGACAGAAGCAAAAACCACCAAGGGCGCAGCCAATTGCGGCGGTAAAATCCACACCCAAAAAGACATGGCAATCAGGGCAAAGGCAAAGCCTGTCAGCCCTTGAACAAAGCCTGCAGCCACTGCGCCAAATATAAATAAAAGCCAAGTCATAATATAGTTTATTGAAAATGCAGGGCTAGTGTAAAGGCATATATGCGGTGCAGTGAAATCATTCTTTTGACTATATAAAGCAGCAATACGGTATTTTTGCTGATTGTATAGGCATAGAGCCTATGGTCTGGCTTGCTGCAAATGATGAATTTTTTGATACAAGAAACTTACATTAAATGCGATTCATCTTCATGGCTGTGCGCAATACTGAAGATCAGCAAGCAATTCCAGAAAATGCGGACTGTCTATCTCAAAATTGATTTAAGGCAGACACTCCATAATCAAATTGAATGGGATCGTGAGGTGATGAAATGATGAAAAAAATGATTCTGCTTTCTGTCCTTGCCGTTGCATTGACCGGCTGTGTCGTTGCGCCATATGACAATGATTATCCGCGAGATGGAAGACCGCACTCAGGGCAGCATGGTGACCGTGATCATCACAGTGACCGGGACCGAGACGGCCATCCAGACTGGCGCCATCAGAACCGGCAGGGTGATGACCGTCAAAGTGACGGGCGCTTTCCATACTGAAAGCATAAAAATCGGCACTGGCGGAAAGTTTATGCAGATTCCTTCGGGAATGGTCTAGGCCTATTGCGGTAAATATGCTGCAAGACCTTAAATTTTGCCTGCATTTGACACTAAAAAGGACGCTTTTTTCGCGTCCTTTTTTTTGATCATTTAATGATAAAAGTTCAGTTTTAAAGCGCAGCTGATTTTTGGAATAAGCCAGCGCGGACAGTGCCGGCTTTGGTTTCTTTAATTTTACTCCAGCTGCTGGGAAGCTTCAGCTGTGAAAGATCCCGGTCTGCTTCAACATAAATCAAGCCTTGATCTTTAATCAGCGGGTCAGCGAGGACAGCCAATTGTTCCCATAAATTCAAACTATAAGGCGGATCTAAAAAGACCACATCAAACGGGTCCTTTAGGCTTGGCAGCGCCTGCTGCGCAGTAGCAATTTTCAATTTGGCGTGCTGTGACGTAATTTTCAGCAGCTGCAAATTATCGGTTAAAAACTTCGCCTGGGTGCGGTCAGGTTCAATCATTACCACTTGTGACGCGCCTCTGGACAGCGCCTCGAAGCTCAGTGCGCCAGAACCTGCGCAAACATCTAAAACGTTTGTATTCTGAATGTCCCACATCAGCCAATTGAACAGGGTTTCTCTGACCCGGTCTGGCGTAGGGCGCAGGCCTTCAATGCTGGCAAAGGGAAGCTGGCGGCGTTTCCATTCTCCGCCAATAATACGCAATTGATTTTTCATTGTTGATTTTACTCGTCATCATCAGCGGGCTGGCTGGCTGGTGTCACAGAATGGGCATTGCGGTTTTGCGCAGCAGCAGGCGTATTGCTATGTGCGGCACTGCTGGCAGCATTTTGACCGCTGGCATTGCTTTGAATTGGATTTTCACCGCTTGGCAATTCACTTGGCTTAATGCCGGCTGTCATTAAGCCGCCGCTGACTTGAGCCGCAGATGGGCGGATTGGGGATTTATTGTGTTTCAGCAGCCAATAATCAAAAATTGGACGGGCCAGCTGAGCAGCAGAGCCGCCGTGCTTCCCGTTTTCCCAAATGACTGCGATAGCAATTTCAGGTTTATCCGCTGGCGCAAAACCAACGAATAAGCCATGATCCAGCTGGCGTTCGGTCAGCAGCGCTTCGTTATAGCGTTTGCCTTGCGCAATACTTTTGACCTGAGCTGTACCGGTTTTACCGGCAATTTTATACATGGGCGTGCGGATGCGTCGGCCGGTACCTGTTTCAATCACATCCACCATTGCATCACGCATTTTGACCCAGTCTTCGGGCTTGCCGTTAAACATAATTTTGCCGTCTGGCGCATTATGTACGGTATAAGGTTTAGTCCCTTTGCTTTCGCGCAAGACATGCGGAACGACATGCTGGCCTTCATTTGAGGTGATGGCTGTTGCCATTGCCAATTGCAGCGGGGTCGCGGTAAATGCGCCTTGACCAATACTGACCGAGATGGTTTCACCTTTCAGCCATTTGGTTTTACGGGTCCGCAGCTTCCATTCTTGGCTTGGGTATAAGCCTGTGCTTTCACTTGGCAAGTCGACGCCGGTTTTTTCACCGAAACCGAATTGGCGCATCCACGTATTCATGCGGTCGATGCCCATTCGGTAGGCCAAAATATAATAATAAGTATCGCACGAGACCACTTGCGCTTTATGCAGGTTGACAGAGCCATGCCCGGATTTCCGCCAGTCACGGAAACGGTGTGAGTCACCCGGCAAAGAAAAATAGCCGGGATCGGAAATGGCCGTGCTCCAGTCCACCAAATTATAATGCAGGCCGCCTAAGCCAAACATCGGCTTAATGGTAGAGCCTGGCGGGTAAGTTCCTTGCACAGCGCGGTTATATAATGGCTGATCCAAATTATCCCGCAAAGCGGAATAGTCTTTACTGCTGATGCCCGTCACAAACAGGTTAGGGTTAAAGCTCGGGCTGGAAACTAAAGCCAGAATTTCGCCTGTACGCGGGTCCATCGCGACAATCGCGCCGCGGCGGTCAGCCAGCTGTTCAGATGCCACCACTTGCAGGCCATAGTCTAAAGATAAATACAGATCATTGCCGCGGATCGGGTCTTTGCGGCCTAAGTGGCGCAGCACATTGCCGTGCGCGTCCGCCTCGACAGACTCATTGCCTGGCAGGCCATGCAACAAATCTTCATAATATTTTTCGACCCCGATTTTCCCAATCAGGTTGGTGCCGGCATATAAGTCTTTATTAATACTTTTTAATTCTTTGTCATTAATGCGCCCCACATAGCCAATGACATGGGCAAACAATTCACCATGCGGGTAATAGCGGGTCATTTGGGTTTCTATGTTGACCCCGGGAAACTGGAATTTCACTTCACTGAAACGCGCAATTTCAGTTTCATTCAAATTGAGCTTGAGTGCGACCCGTTCAGTTTTCTTGGAAGTCTGAATGCGGCTTTTGAAGCGGTCAATATCTTCTTGCGTCAGATTGATAATGGGAGTCAGGCGCTGAACAGTATCATCAATGTCTTCCACATCGGCACGGCTCATTGTGGCTGAGAAAACTGGATAATTGTCGGCTAACAGCACACCGTTGCGGTCGTAAATATAGCCCCGAGCCGGCGGCAGCGGCTGCAGGCGGACACGGTTTTTATCTGAATCGGTGGCAAACTTATCGTAATTGAAAATTTGCAGATAAGAATAACGTGAAACCAGCAGTAATAAAAAAAAGATGACAATGCCCAGTGAGAAATAAATTCGATTGCGGAAAATGCGCTTTTCTTGCTGTACATTTTTTAAAGGAAAGTGCTGCTTCATACGCGATCGACTTGAGATACACAAAGGGGAAATTAAGGCTGACCATTCTACCGCAAGTTCTAAAAATTTGATAAGCCAATTCGGAGCTGCTGTGTAAGTTTTGCTTAAACTTTGACTTTGCAGACATTAAAAAAATGCAGTGCTGTATATAAGAGTCAATATTATTCTGCTAAAGTCGGAAAGCATAAAAATAGGACTTATTACAACTAAAAAGCCTGAAAATTAAGGACAATGGTGAAATAATGAACAAAGCATATTCTTTGTTGGTATTGGCATTTATTGCAAATGCAGCGTCAGCGCAGGACGGCGGCTTTCTGCCGGAAGCAAATTTAGCAGGCGCTGATGTGGCAAAGCTGAATGTCGGGGCCGGATTTACGCAGAAATTGATTCATCTGAATACAGAATGGGTGAATCCATACGGCATCGCTTATGCTAAAGCGGGTGTATTTCTGAATGGGGATAAAACCTTTGGCGGACAAGTCGGTTTCCGCCATCCTGTACATTTCACTGGGAAAGATAAGAACGGCTACTATTTGGGCGTCTATGCCGGCCATATTGAAAGTAAAGATGTAGGCGATGAATTTAAAAGCCGTTTAGGCGGCGGTGTAGATTTGGCATATGTTATGCTGAGCAAAGAACGCATCAGCACCTTCAGTGTAGGAATTGGCGCGGGTGAAAAACTTACCGATAATAACGGTTATACGGTTGCGGAAACTGAACCGAAGCTACAATTTTCCTATACTCTAAGTATAGGATTATAGAGAAAATATCCGACTTTGTTTACATTTGTGTTCCTCTGAATAAAATTAAATATGGAAGTTATGCATGCTTGAGTACGTCAATGAGTTATGGCTAGCCTTTTTGAAACGGCCGGATTTTTGGGCTGTACTCAGCATTATTCCTGTAACGGCTTTTGTGACTTGGGCGCATGTGTGGATGGCGCTGAAAATGGTGTTCTATCCAATTAATTTTTGGGGATTTCACCTTGGCCCGCTGCCTGTCGGCTGGCAGGGCATTGTGCCGCGCAAGGCAGGCCGCATTTCCGGCATCATTACAGACAATACTTTATCTAAGCTGGGTTCACTGCGCGAATTTCTCGATGCCATGGATCCTGAGGATATGGCGCGCATTATTGGCGAACAGGTTGGCTTTGAACTGGAACACCTGATTGATGAAGTGATGATTGACCGCAATGCGGTGCTCTGGGAAAACTTGCCTTATTCCATTAAGCGCCGCATTTATGCGCAGGCGAATAAGCAAATGCCGGGTATCTTAAAAGAACTTGTGACCGAACTGACCATGAACGTTGAGTCACTTGTGGATATGCGTGAAATGGTGGTGAGCCAGATGGAGGGCGACCGCCGCTTAATGGTGCGCATGTTCCTTAAAGTTGGGCAAAAAGAAATCAATTTTATTTGGCATATCAGCGCGCTGATTGGGATGTTCTTCGGGGTGTTCCAAATGATCGTTTGGTTTGTGGTGCCTTGGCATTGGACTGTTCCGTTCTGGGCATCGGTGTGGGGCTTTTTGACCAACTGGATTGCCATTTGGATGGTGTTTAATCCACTTGAGCCGCATATCATAAGGTATCCGCAATTCTTTGAATTAACAAAGAATCGTAAATTTCCATGGATTAAACCCGTCATTCCGCGGATTGGCGCTTATAATATCCAGGGTGCATTCATGAAGCGTCAGGAAGAAGTGTCGGATGTATTTGCCAGTGTGGTGACGGAAGACCTGATTACTTTAAAATCCATCATGACTGAAATGATGTACGGCAGTAAAAAAGACAAGACTCGCCGTATCGTGAAGCGCCATATCAACGAAATTATGGAAACTCCATTGGTCAGAACATCTTTGCAGCTGTCTTTAGGGCCAAGAGAGTATGCAAAACTCAAGACAGACTTGATTGATCGCTCAATTGAAATTACGATGGTGCCTGTATGCGACCCTGCGTTTAATGCGAGCCGTGCACAGAAAATCTTTCAAATGTTCAGAGACCGTATCCGCGAGCTGACACCGAAGGAATTTCAAAATCTGTTACGTCCTGCATTTCAGGAAGACGAATGGATTTTAATTGTTTTGGGTGGGGTTACTGGCTTTATTGCGGGTACCATACATTTGTTTGTGGCTTTCTTATAATTAGATGCTGAACCTATGTCGAATTTTTTGACATGATCACGGCGTCAAATACATTGTTTAAATGAGGATGTTTTTTTATGCGCATTATATTACTCG
>RRZU011173138.1_pt1 | contig 11964 bp, 9 predicted proteins | sample 2165561 | NCBI WGS metagenome assembly RRZU01 (sample SAMN10456909, study PRJNA506462) | wastewater metagenome | isolation source: wastewater sludge | place: USA: Moscow, Idaho | reverse complement strand
TCGGTGATGCGCTCGGCTTCGACCGGACCGATCTCGGTGACGGCGAACGAGATGGGCCACATGGTGCCCTCGTCCAGACCCGCCGGGTCCTGGAATCCCAATGTGCAGTAGCGCGTCTTGAACTTCCCGGCCTCCTGGAAGAAGCACAGCACTTTGCCGTCCAGCGCATAGGCCGGCATGCCGTACCAAGTGCGGGGCACCAACTGCGGGGCGGCGGCAAGGACGAGCTCGTGCACCCGGCGGGCGAGCTGCTGATCCGCCGGGCCCATGGCGTCGATCTTGCCCAATACATCCGCGAGATCCTCGGCGGCTTTGTCGGCGCTCTTGGCCCGCTTGGCGGCGCGACGCTGCTCGGCGGCGGCCTCCTTCATGGCGGCCTTCTCTTCGGCGCTGAAACCGTCAGCCATCGGGTCCTCCATCGGGTGCGACAGCGACGCTACCGACTCACCACAGACCGATCAAGAGGTCATGATGTCGCGCATCAGCGCGGCGGTGGCGCTTGGCGTCTTACCGACCTTCACCCCGACCGCCTCGAGCGCCTCCTGCTTGGCGGCGGCAGTGCCCGACGAGCCCGACACGATGGCGCCGGCGTGGCCCATGGTCTTACCTTCGGGAGCCGTGAAGCCTGCCACGTAGCCGACCACCGGCTTGGTGACGTTGTCCTTGATGAACGCGGCTGCTCGCTCCTCCGCGTCGCCACCGATCTCGCCGATCATGACGATGGCGTCGGTCTCAGGGTCGTCCTCGAATGCCGCGAGGCAGTCGATGTGGGTCGTACCGATGATGGGATCGCCACCGATGCCCACGGCGGTCGAAAACCCGATGTCCCGCAACTCGTACATCATCTGGTAGGTCAGCGTGCCCGACTTGCTGACCAGCCCGATTCGCCCCTGCACGGCGATGTCGCCGGGGATGATGCCGGCGTTGCTCTGCCCTGGCGAGATGATGCCGGGACAGTTGGGGCCGATGATCCGGGTCGTGCCGGAGTTCTGCGCGTACTGGAAGAACTCCGCCGTGTCGAGCACAGGGACGCCCTCGGTGATGACGACCACCAGGGGCATACCGGCGTCGACTGCCTCGATCACTGCAGCCTTGGTGAATCGGGGCGGCACGAACACGACCGAGACGTTGGCCCCGGTTTCGGCCATGGCGTCGCCCACGGAGTTGAAGATGGGGATCCCATCGACGTCCTGGCCGGCCTTGCCCGGGGTGACCCCGGCCACGACGTTGGAGCCGCTCGCCACCATGCGGCGGGTGTGCTTGGTTCCCTCGGATCCGGTCATGCCCTGCACCAGCAGGCGACTGTCGGAGTTCAAGAAGATAGACATCGGTAGTGCTCCTCAGGCCCCGGCGGCCAGTTGGGCCACGCGGCGCGCGGCATCGTCCATGGTGTCCACGAGTTCGATGACATCGTGCTCGGCCTCGTCGAGGATCCGGCGACCCTCGGCTGCGTTGTTGCCGTCGATCCGACAGACGATGGGCTTGGTGACCTGCTCGCCCTTGTCGCTGAGCATCTGGATGGCTCCGATCACGCCGTTGGCGACAGCATCGCACGCGGTGATCCCACCGAACACATTGACGAACACCGCTTTGACCTCGGGGTCGTTGAGCACGATGTCCAGGCCGTTGGCCATGACCTGCGCGCTGGCGCCGCCGCCGATGTCCAGGAAGTTCGCGGGTTTGACGCCGCCGAACTCCTCACCGGCGTAGGCGACGACGTCCAGGGTGGACATGACCAGCCCGGCGCCGTTGCCGATGATTCCGACCTCGCCGGACAGTTTGACGTAGTTGAGGTCGAGCTCTTGGGCCCGCAGCTCCAGCGGGTCGGTGTCGGCCAGGTCGACCAGATCGGCGTGGGAGGCGTGCCGGTAGTCGGCGTTGCCGTCCAACGTGACCTTGCCGTCGAGAGCCAGGATGCGACCATCGGGGGTCTTGACCAAGGGGTTGACCTCGACCAGGGTGGCATCTTCGCGTACGAGGACCCGCCACAACTGCTGCAGGACGTCGCTGACGGCCTCGGCCACATCCGCGGGGAACGCCGCGGCGGCGACGATCTCGTCGGCCTTGGCCTTGTCCACGCCGGCCAGTGCATCGACGCGGATCTTGGCGAGCGCCTCGGGCTTGGTGGCGGCCACCTCTTCGATGTCCATTCCGCCCTCGACACTGGCCATGGCCAAGTAGGCGCGCTCAGCGCGGTCGAGGAGGAAGGAGACGTAATACTCCTCGGCGATCTCGGCGGCCTCGGTGACCAGGACCTTGTGGACGGTGTGTCCCTTGATGTCCATGCCCAGGATGGCCTCGGCGTAGACCGCCGCCTCGTCGGGGTCCTTGGCCAGTTTCACGCCGCCGGCCTTGCCGCGGCCCCCGGCCTTGACCTGGGCCTTGACCACGACCATGGTGCCGATCTTGCGTGCCGCCTCGCGGGCAGCGTCCGGGGTGGTGCACACCTCGCCGGGAACGACAGGGACACCATGCTCACCGAACAGGTGCTTGGCCTGGTACTCGAACAGATCCATCGATCCTCCTTGGAAGCCGGGTTCAGGCTATCTGTGCGTGACCGGACGATCGACGGCGGGTCCCCGCGCCGATACATACGGTCACGCCACGATGACCATTCGTGCTCGTGCTTCGGAAACCGTGCGCGCGCCGCGTCACTGTGAAGGAATTGCGACATCCAGGTGCCGGGTGTTCGCCGTCCGATGCCCACCCCTGGGTTAGGTTCGGCGACTGTGAGCGACACACGTCTGGCTGTCACCGCCCGGGACCGGGTCCGGCGGATCCGCCGAGGCACGCGCCGGGGAGCAGCCTCGTTGCTCAGCGCCCGCGGGATCCGCGGCACCGCCGTCGAATTCGCCTGGCTCACGACCCATATGGCGATGTACCCCCTCGGTTTGGCCGAGGAAAAGGCACGCGACGAGGTCGTTCACCACAACCTCGAGGGCTTGCCGCCGGTGCAACGCGGCCTGCTGATCGGCGACGTCGAAGCCGCGGGGACCCCGATCATCCTGCTCCACGGGGTGGTGGACAACCGCACGATCTTCACGCTGCTGCGCCGGGGCCTGCGCCGCCGCGGCTTCGGCCGCGTGGTGGCGTTGAACTACTCGCCGCTGTCACAGGACATCCGCACGGTGGCACGCCGCCTGGCGATCCTGGTCGAGGAGGTGTGCCGGGAGACCGGTTACGAACGCGTCCACGTGATCGGGCACTCGATGGGCGGCCTGGTCGGGCGCTATTACGTACAGCGCATGGGCGGCCATGAGCGCGTCCACACCGTGGTGACTCTGGGCTCCCCCCACGGCGGCACCGTGCCCGCCCGCTATTTCCCGATCCCCGTCTCGCAGCAGATGGCGCCGGGATCCGACGTGGTGCGCGAACTCGACGAGCCCGCGGGCGAGTGCGGCACGCGGTTCCTGGCGCTGTGGTCGGATCTGGATCAGATGATCATCCCCAAGCGCAACGCCCGGATCATCCACCCGGACCTCAACGCCCGCAACGTGTTCGTCCGGGGTGTGGGCCACATGTCGCTGCCCGTGGACGGCCGGGTGGTGCACGAGATCTGCACCACGTTGGCGCACCTGGACCATGACGGCTCGATCCTGACCGAAGGCGTCACCTCGATCGGCGCCTCCCGGGCGCGCACTGCATCGGTCCCCGCGCAGCGGGGCGCACCGCAGCGGGCGACCCAGCCCGCCGGCTGACTCCCGCCGAACTGGTCAGAGTTTCTCGACTGGCGCGTAGCGCAGCAGCAGCCGTTTGACCCCTTGCGACCCGAAGTCGACAGTGGCTTCGGACTTGTCGCCGGAACCGGCGACGCTCACCACCGTGCCCATCCCGAACTTGTCATGCACCACCCGGTCCCCACCCGCGAGCACGACGATGGACTTGCCGGTCGGCGCGGGCTTCAGTGCAGGCGCTGCGGGGCCGCCCGCCCCGCGACCCGCTCGGTCCCACGTCGTCATGGCGGTCCGCGCAGCGTCCTGCGTGCGGCGCCAGTCGATCAGGTCTTCGGGAATCTCGAGCAGGAATCGCGACGCGGGATGGTGCTCTGGGGCTCCCCACGCCGAGCGCGTGGCCGCCCGGGTCAGGTACAGGCGCTTCATGGCCCGCGTGATGCCCACATAGGCCAGTCGACGCTCCTCGGGCAACTCGTCGGAGTCCAGCGTTCGGGCGTGCGGAAAGATCCCCTCTTCCATGCCGGTCAGGAACACGACGGGGAACTCCAGGCCCTTGGCCGTGTGCAACGTCATCAAGGTGACCTGACCCGCGTCGGAGTCAGGGATCTGATCGGCATCGGCGACCAACGACACCCGCTCGAGGAACCCGGCCAAAGACGGATCCTCGGCCATCTGCTCGTAGTCGGCGGCGACCGACTCCAGCTCGCCGAGGTTCTCGACCCGGCTGGCATCCTGGGGATCGTCGGACTCCGACAGGACGTCCACGTAACCGGAGCCCTGCAGGATCGCCGACAGGATCTCCGCGGGCCCCGCTCCGCTGTCCGCAAGCACCCGGGCATCAGTCAGGAGGCGGTGAAAGGCCCGGACCTGCCGGACCGCCCGACTCGTCAGCCCGGGGACGTCGCCGGCGTTGGCGCACGCGACGTCGAAGGACGTCCCCTTCATCGAGGCGTAGGCCGCCAGGGTGGCCTCGCTCGTGTCGCCGATCCCGCGCTTGGGCACGTTGAGGATCCGCCGGACGCTCACGTCGTCCTCGGGGTTGGCGATGGCCCGCAGGTACGCCAATGCGTCGCGGATCTCACGGCGTTCGTAGAAGCGGACCGCCCCGACCACGCGGTACGGCAAGCCGACCCGGATCATGATCTCTTCGAGGGCGCGCGACTGCGCGTTGGTCCGGTAGAAGATCGCCACGTCACTGGCCTTGGCCTCGCCGGCATCGGACAACCGGTCGATCTCGCCGGCGACGAACCGCGCTTCGTCGTACTCGTCATCGGCGACGTACCCGACGATCGGGTCGCCGTGCGCCCCAGAGCTCCACAGCTTCTTGGCGGTGCGATCGGGGTTGTGGGCGATCACCGCGTTCGCCGCGCTCAGGATCGTCTGAGTCGAGCGGTAGTTCTGTTCGAGCAGGATGGTGCGGGCGTCGGGGTAGTCCTGTTCGAACTCGCGGATGTTGCGGATCGTGGCACCGCGGAAGGCATAGATGGACTGGTCGGCGTCACCCACGACGCACAGTTGTCCGGGAGGCACAGAGTCGGCGGCGTCGGTGCCCGGGATGGCCGGGGTGCCCACCAGTTCCCGGATCAGGACGTACTGGGCGTGGTTGGTGTCCTGGTACTCGTCCACGAGGACGTGCCGGAACCGGCGCCGGTAGTACGACGCGACCTCCGGATACAACTGCAGGACCGCCACGGTGTGACCGATGAGATCGTCGAAGTCCACGGCACTGGCAGCCCGTAGCCGCCGCTGGTACTCCGCGTACAGCGCCGCTATGCCCTCGTCATGGGGGTTGGGCTCCTCGCCCAGGGACGAGACGAACTCCTCATGGTCGATCAGCTCGTTCTTGAGGGAACTGATCCGGGCCGCCACGCCACGTGGGGTGAACCGTTTGGGGTCCATCCCGAGTTCCTTGGTGATCATGGTGAGCAGGCGTTGCGAGTCGGTCGAGTCGTAGATCGAGAAGTTGGACGACATCCCCAGGCGGTCGGCCTCTCGGCGCAGGATACGAACGCACGCGGAGTGGAACGTGGACACCCACATGCGGTCCCCGGCCGGCCCGATCGCATCTGACACCCGCTCCCGCATCTCGGCGGCAGCCTTGTTGGTGAACGTGATGGCCAGGATCTCACCGACGCGCGCATCCCCGGTGGCGAGCAGGTGGGCGATCCGCCGGGTCAGCACCCGCGTCTTGCCCGAGCCCGCACCCGCCACGATCAGCAGCGGGGAGCCCCGGTGCTCCACAGCGTCGCGCTGTTCGGGGTTCAGGTCGGCCAGCAGGGATTCCGGGTCGGTCCGCTGCGACTGGGTCCGCTGCGGCTGGCGGCGCGGTGCCGGGGCAGAGCCCGGTGGGGTGACTGCCGCGCCGCGGCCGAGAGCGGCATCCAGATCCGCGAACAGAGAATCATCGAAGCTGCCGGCCACGCGCTGAGTCTACGTCGGGGGTCCGCCAGTCCCGGACGGTGACGTGCCCGCCGCGGCGGGGGGCTGACACCTGGCCGCGGGATGGGCCGACAGCGTGGCCCGGCCGACATGGGGGTGCGAGGATAGCCCGAACTGTCCCCGCCCCGTGGAAGGTCGCCATGACCCCGAACGAGACCCCCGAACGGCTGCTCGCGATCGCCGCGCATCCCGACGACATCGACTTCGGAGCCGGGGGCACGATTGCCCAGTTGGCAGCAGCCGGAACCCACGTGACCTACTGCGTCATCACCGATGGTGACGCAGGCGGCTTCGACCCGGCCGTGCCCCGCAGCGAGATCCCGGGCATCCGACGCGGCGAGCAACGCGACGCAGCTGCGGCCCTCGGGGCCCACGACGTCATCTTCCTGGGCTACCGCGACGGCGAACTGACGGTCACGCACGGCCTGCGCCGTGACCTGTCCCGGGTCATCCGCCAAGTGCGGCCCGATGTGGCGATCGTGCAGACTCCGGTGCGCAACCTGGAACGGATGTACGCGAGCCACCCCGATCACCTGGCCGCGGGAGAGGCAGCCATGCAGGCGATCTACCCCGATGCCCGCAACCCGTTCGCACACCCCGCCCTCCTGCAGGACGAGGGCCTGACCGAATGGGCCGTTCCCCAGACGTGGATCGCCGGCTACGCGGAGCCGGACCACTATCGCGACATCACGCAGGTGCTGCCACGCAAGGTCGCAGCTCTCAAGGCCCATGTCAGCCAGACCTCGCACATGGACATCGAGTCATCCTTGCGGGAGTGGGGCCAGGGCATGGCGCGCCAGGGCGGCCTACCCGACGGCTCCGTGGCGGAGGCGTTCAAGGTCCTGGACACTGCCTGACGGAGGGCCGATGGCGCACCGTCAGTCAGTCACTCCCACTCGATCGTGCCCGGCGGCTTACTGGTGATGTCGAGCACGACCCGGTTGACCTCGGGCACCTCGTTGGTGATGCGGGTCGAGATGGTGGCGAGCACCTCGTACGGCAAGCGCGACCAGTCGGCCGTCATGGCGTCCTCCGACGTGACCGGCCGCAACACGATCGGATGGCCGTAGGTCCGGCCATCGCCTTGGACTCCCACGGATCTGACGTCGGCCAGGAGCACCACCGGCAACTGCCAGATGTCGCGTTCGAGTCCGGCTCGTGCGATCTCTTGGCGCACGATCTGATCCGCGGCCCGCAGCACATCCAACCGCTCCCGGTCGACCGAACCGACGATGCGGATCGCCAGGCCCGGACCCGGGAAGGGGTGACGCCAGACCATCTCTGCCGGCAGACCCAGGCCCTCGCCCACCGCGCGCACCTCGTCCTTGAACAAGGTCCGAAGCGGCTCGACCAGGGTGAACTCCAGGTCGTCGGGCAGGCCGCCGACGTTGTGGTGGCTCTTGATGTTGGCAGCCCCGCTACCGCCCCCGGACTCCACGACGTCCGGATACAGCGTGCCCTGGACCAGGAACTCGATCTTCTCGCCCCGGTCGGCGCTCTGCGCCATCAGGTCGACCTCGGCCTGTTCGAACACCCGGATGAATTCGCGGCCGATGATCTTGCGCTTCTGTTCGGGGTCGCTGACCCCCGCGAGCGCGGTCAGGAACCGTTCTTCGGCGTCGACCGTCACCAGTCGTACGCCGGTGGCTGCCACATAGTCGGTCTCGACCTGTTCCCGCTCGCCGGCACGCAGCAGACCGTGGTCCACGAACACGCAGGTCAAACGGTCGCCGATGGCCTCGTGCACCAGGGCCGCGGCCACGGCCGAATCCACGCCGCCGGACAGTCCGCAGATCGCACGACCATCCCCGATCTGATCGCGGATCGCCTGCACCTGCGCGTCGATGATGCCCTCAGTCGACCAGTTCGGGGCCAGCCCCGCCAAGTCGGTCAGGAACTGCTGGAGCATGCCCTGGCCGTGAGCGGTATGCGCCACCTCCGGATGGAACTGCACACCGGCCAGCCGCCGCTCGCGTGACTCGAAGGCGGCCACAGGGGCACCCGGGGTCGACCCGGTCACGATCATGCCGGGTGGGGCATGAGTGACAGCATCACCGTGCGACATCCACACGCGCTGCTGATCTGGCAGGCCGGCCAGCACCGCCGAACCACGGTCGATGACATCGAAATCGGTGGCACCGTATTCGCGCCCCCCGGTCTGGTCCACCTCGCCGCCAAGGGCCTGAGCCATCGCCTGAAAGCCATAACAGATGCCGAACACCGGGACCCCGAGGTCGAAGATGCCGGGGTCCAGCGCAGGGGCGCCCGGGGCGTAGACACTGGAAGGTCCACCGGACAGGATCAGCGCCGCCGGCTCTCGCCCGGACAGCTGCGCCGCCGTGATGGTGCCGGGCACGATCTCGGAGAAGCGTCCGGCTTCTCGTACCCGGCGCGCGATCAGTTGCGCGTACTGGGCTCCGAAATCGAGGACGAGAACGGGGCGGTCGTCGCTGGTCGTCACCGATTCCTCCGGGTAGGTCCGGGAACAATTCCCGTCGGCCCCCAGCCTAATGGACCTCAGCCCCTCGACCATCCGGCATCACCGCCGCCACCGCTGCTAGCCTCTCGCGCAACCAGGAGGTGTCGTGGCCCTGACTCGTCCCGCGATGATCATCGGCAGCCTCGCCGCGGCTGTCGTCACCGGCGGCTTCCTGTATGCCACGGCTCCCCCGACGAATCTGGTGGACGCCCCGGCATACCCGGAGAGCCAGGAACTGGTCGCCGCCACCACCGGCGAACTCACCCCCACGTTGACCTCGTTCTACGACGACGCCGGCTGGGTCCCCGGTCCCCCCGGCGAACTCGTGCGAGGTCAGGAGATCACCGACGCCCCCAAGGGCATCAAGATGTACCGGATCATCTACCAGTCCACGGACCTGCAGGGCAACGCGATCCCGGTGTCGGGACTGTACGCGGCGCCCGACAAGGAGCCCCCGCCCGGCGGTTTCCCGCTGGTCGGCTTCGCGCACGGCACCACGGGAGTCGGTCGCGTGTGCGGGATCAGCCAGGACCCGTTGCAGCCCCGAAGCCAGGGGTACGGCAGCGCATGGGTCCCCCACATGAAGCCGATGGTGGAACAGGGCTGGGCGGTCGTCGCCTCCGACTACTCCGGTATGGGGGCCCCAGGCCCGGCGTCCTACCTCGTCGGACCGCTCGAAGGTCGCGGGGTACTCGACTCGATCCGTGCCGTGACCACTCCGTCGCCGCAGATCGGGTCAGTGCCCATCAACACCTCGCAGTTGGGGATCTACGGCAAATCCCAGGGCGGCGAGGCAGCCCTGTCGGCGATGCAGTTGAAGCCCACGTACGCCCCCGAGCTCGACATCGCGGGCGGCGTGGTGCTGGCACCCGGACTCACCCCCGCCATCCAAGGCGTTCTGGACGCTGTCGCGTCCAACCCCACCAGCACCAGCCAGAACATGTTCGTCCTTCTGATCGCCAAGTCCTACGCACAGAACTTCCCGGATCTGGTGAACCTCGACGACATCCTCACCCCGGCGGGCAAGGAACGCGTCAAGTTGCTCGACACGATGTGCGGGTCCAAGTTGGCCGAAGCGGTGTCCGACGTCCCGCTCAGCCAGTTGATCAACCAGCCCCTGGCACCGGGACTGGTGACCGCCCTGGGCAAGGGGATGCCCGGGACCGAGCGACTGCAGATGCCGATCGTCGTGGTCCAGGGGTTGGAGGACAAGACGATCCTTCCGCAGTTCACCAACGCGGAGGTCATGGCCCAGTGCGCGCTGGGCACAACCGTGTTCTACGTGCGCTACCCCTTCGACACGCACCCCACCATCAACTATCAGGCGCGGCTCCACCAACCTTCGGTGATCGACTGGATGCAGAACAGGTGGGCGGGCCAGCCCGCGCCGTCCAATTGCGCCAACCAACTGCTGGGCACTGTCGGCACCGCGACGGGGGTGAGCTGATGTCGATCATCGTCCCGGCCACGCTCGGGCTCACCTTGGGCCTCATCGTGTTCGTCCTGTCTGCGTATCGCACCCGCAAGGAGCCGAACGCGGCCGTGATCCGGCGCGGTGGGATGACCGCCCTCCTGGTCTACGCGATCATCGCGGCGCCGGTGCTCGCGCGCACCGGGCTGACGCTGCTGGGTCTGTTGATCTCCATCGTGTTCCTGGCCCTCCCCCTGGCCGCGACGACACTGGCCCAGCGGTACGGCGAGAGCACGGCGCCACCATCAGCCGCCGTACGTGCCATCGTCGGCACCGGGCTGGCGGCGTTCACGCTGATCGCCGCCGGCCAGACCATCGCCCTGGTTGCGGGTCTCGACCCGCGCGCGGTCGTCCTGGCAGTCGCCGTGATGGCGGCTCTGGTGGTGTGCGGACAGGGACTGGCCGGCACGAGCCGGGCGGGTTCCATCGCGTTGTGGCTCACCATCCTGCCGATCCTGATCTGCCTGGCGCTGGGCCTGCGACTCGGATCTGCGAGCGAGCTGATCCCGCCGCTCATCGAGACTGCGACCCCGCCGGTGGGCCAGATCGTGGCGCTGGGCGTCGCTTTCCTCGCGCTGGGCTGGGCCGACCACGGACTGGCGGCATTGCATGTGGCAGGACAATGGGGAACCCGGTGGAGCCTGGTCGCTCGGGTGTTCCTCGGCACAGCTGTCATCGTGGTCCTCATAGGCCTCGGGCTGTTGATGTTCCTGGGCGGCGCGATCCTGGCGCCGTCCCTGCAGTTCTTCGTGGTACCCGCCAACTTGGACATCCTTCCGATCGCGGTGGTACTCCTGATGGCCATCGCCGCGACCCTGTTCACGGCCATGGTCGCGGTCATCCTGGGCGGGGTGGGCACCCTGGGCGGTGAGGGGGGCTTGACGATCTCGATCCGTTGGGTCGTCGTGAGCGCAGCAGTGGCAGCGGCGATCGCCTTGATCAATCCTGCCTCGGACCACGTCGTGGTGGTGGCGAGTCTGGCCGGGGCTGCCTTGCTGGGCGCCGATCTCGGGCGGGGGAACACCGTCAAGGCCATCGTTGTCGGCCTGCTCCTCGCCGTGGTCGCCGCCGTCGTCATGGGCCTGACTGGCTCCCTCGACTTCGGCTGGACCACAGTCCTGGCTGCGGTCGTGATCGCCGTCGCCGCGGCGGCCACCGCCAAAGCCACCGCAGCGCGGGAGGACACCACCCAACCCCAGCCGGTCAGCTGACGGGCATCCTCCGATTCTCCGGTGGGCCCGGACGTGCTGTGCCAGCATGCGGGCATGGTGCCCGAGGGCTACGGCTCCTTCTTCGCCGCCAGCGCCGGGATCGCCGGCGCCCTGATCGGACTCTTGTTCGTGGCCGTCACGTTGGCGCCGGACCGCACCGTGACCAGGACAGCGCCCGCACAGAACCAAGAAGCCGCCGCGAACGCGTTCTTGGTCTTGTCCAACTCGATGTTCATCTCGTTGGTCGCGCTGCTCCCCGACGTCAACCTCGGCGTCGCCTGCCTCGTGATGGCCGCATCCGGCCTCGTGGGCACCACCGTCTTCGCTGTCAACAGCGTCAGACAACGGCGGGTCGAGCCACTGGGACCACGTTGGTTGGTGCGTCGGGCAATGACCCTGGTGATCCTCCTCGCCCAGGCCTATTTGGGCCTGCAGCTATTGGCGCACCCCGAACGCAGTTCCCTGACCGCCTGGACCGCGGGCCTGATGCTCGCCTGGTTCGCCATCGGACTGCTGCGGGCGTGGGAACTCATCGGAGGCAGCACCGGGCACCTCAGTGACATGGTGCGGCTGTGGCGGCACGCGCCCCCGCAGGCCCGCAGCCGCTGAGCGTCAGGACTGCGCCAGGAAGGACAACCTCACCGAACGCTGCGGGTTGTCGACATTGGGATCGACCAGCACGATGCTCTG
>RRZU013360867.1_pt1 | contig 11968 bp, 12 predicted proteins | sample 2165561 | NCBI WGS metagenome assembly RRZU01 (sample SAMN10456909, study PRJNA506462) | wastewater metagenome | isolation source: wastewater sludge | place: USA: Moscow, Idaho | reverse complement strand
GGTAAAGGGGAAACCTAAGTTGAGCATCTGTACGGTGATGATGCCCCACATCAGCCAGATGGCGAAGCCAAGTAGCAGGTTGGGAATCGATAGCCAAAGGTTGCGGTTGGCGATTTTTTTACCGGTCGACTCCCAGAATACTGGGTCTTCCACATCCCACTTTTCGATATTGTTGCTCATAATATGTACTCTCCATGACACGGTTATTGCAAAAGGAGTGGCTTTGCACTGGATTGACACTCTATGGAAGCGTTGAGCAAGATTAATTGATCTATGTCAGTATCCGGGGTGGGTGAATATGTTTGATGCGCCATGTACCTACTTTTAGATATCAGTTTATTTTGTATAAAACCCTTAAAAATCAAAATGTTAGAGATATTTATTATGTCATTTTTTTAAAAAACTAGAGATTGGATATAAAGGGGTATAGGAGTAGTCTGATAACATTGGCTACTGAATAATCAGTGCAGACCATATTAAGGCAAACCCATAGGACTATCAATAACGATGGCTGAGCTACCTCGTGTGCGGTTAACTCACTCGCTGGCGGTGCGTACACTGTTGGCTTTTATCCTGATTATCGGGGTGATGCTCGCGAGTATGCTAGGCGGGATGCATCTGTCGGATTCTATTCGAGGCGATGCAGCCGCACTGAATAAGGCGGGTAGCTTGCGCATGCAGGCTTACCGTTTAGCGCTCTTGGCTAACGAAGCAGCGGTACAAGATTTGCCGGCTTATATTGCAGAGTTTGAAAATACCCTAGCGACGCCCGCGCTGATGACGGCGATTGATAAAAACACACAGCATGACCTGCCCCTAAGGTATGCGCAGGTGCAATATCAATGGCGTCAGTTAATGTTGCCTTTACTACAACAAAACCCACCGCAAAAGCGAGCTTTTCGCCTAGAGGTGCCGATTTTTGTTGATCTGCTTGATGGTTTTGTCGGCGAGCTGCAGGCTGAGTCTGAGCGCAAATTATCTTTTATTCGTGGTTTGCAAGTCAGTACATTATTTGTCACGGTGCTGATCGGTTTCATTGTTATTTTAGGTGCGCACAACACCTTGCTGATGCCTTTACAGGAACTGGTTGAATTGGCTAAAAATATTGGTCATGGCTCATTTTCTGGGCGTGTTAAGTTTGCGGCGCACAACGAGTTAGGTGTGCTGGCTGAGACGCTTAATCAAATGAGCAGCGAACTGTCGGATTTGTACGAAAATCTTGAGAATAAGGTTAATGAAAAAACTGCGGAATTACAGCGCAGCAATCGATCATTAGCCCTACTGTTTAATAGTGCACGCAGTTTGTATAAAACCAGCGCTGATCCGCTACCCAATTTAGTCGATTTGCTTGAACCGATTGAGCAAACCTTGGGCTTAGGGCCAGTTACATTGTGTTTAACTTATTCTTTAGACAATCCAAAGCAAGAAGCGCATACCGCGCTGACCTCGCAACAACACGCACCTTCTTACTGCAAGCTGCCCAGCTGCGCGCAATGTCCGATACTGCTCAATAAAGGGCTGGTGCCTAGCGGCGCGCGCGTGATGAGTTTTGCGATCTGCACTGAGCGAGAACATCTGGGTGACTTGCGTGTTGAGGTGCCTGCTCATATGCACATGGAGGAATGGCAAGAACTGTTGCTGAATGCCTTAGCAGAGTTGTTTTCGGCATCTTTGAGTCTAAATCAACTGGGGCAAAATCAAGCACGTATTGCTTTAATGGAAGAGCGCGCAGTGATTGCTCGAGAGTTACATGACTCGCTTGCGCAAGCGTTGTCTTATCAGAAAATCCAATTGGTACGGCTTAAAAAACAAATGGCGGCCGACTTCTCTAAAGACGATATGAATACGACCTTGACTGAAATACAGGTTGGTTTGAATACCGCTTACCGGCAGTTGCGTGAGCTTTTGGTGACTTTCCGCATTAAACTTGATACACCGGGCTTAGCCGCAGCGGTGCAAGCAACGGTGCAGGAATTTGGCCTGCACTCCGGCGTAGAAATACATTTAAGCTATGCGTTGGAACACTGTCCATTAACACCTAACGAAGAAATTCATTGTTTGCAAATTATTCGTGAAGCGCTGAGTAACGTGATTAAACATGCCCATGCAAGTCAGTGCCACTTGTCTTTACACCAAGATGCGAGCGGGCTTATCCATATCTGCATTTCTGATGATGGTATTGGTATTAGTGCGACTACGAGCCCAACAGGGCACTATGGCTTGAATATTTTAACCGAGCGTGCGCATAGCTTATCTGGAAAGATTCATATAAGTGCTTTGCAACCGGGTACGCGTGTACATGTGCAGTTTTTGCCGCAATATAAGCGCAGTCAGTTAGAGCGGGAGATTGATTTTGAGTAGCGAGAACAGTCATAGCACACGGATCATGTTGGTGGATGATCACCCTATGTTGCGCCGGGGTTTAAGTGACTTATTATCTATGGAAGATGATTTGTTACCGGTTGCGCAAGCAGGTTCAGGGCAAGAGGCGGTAGAGCTGGCGCTCATGCATGATTTGGATTTGATTTTACTCGATCTAAATATGCCAGGAATGGACGGAATTGAAACGATTCGCGCGTTACGCTGCGCCGGAGTGGATGCCCGCATCGTGATGTTTAGTGTTTCGGACGACCATGATAATGTGCTGGAAGCTTTACGCGAAGGCGCAGACGGCTATTTGTTAAAAGATATGGAGCCTGAGGAGCTGATCGAGCAAATTCGTTTGGCTGCGCAAGGCAAGTTAGCCTTAAGTGCTGAGTTGACCCAAGTGCTAGCGCAAGCTATTCGCGGTCGTTCAACAAGCAGTCAAGCACACCCGTCGATGCTGACCAAACGTGAGAAAGACGTGTTGAAACTGATTGCTAAAGGGCACAGCAATAAGATGATTGCGCGCAGTCTGGATATTGCCGAAGGCACTGTTAAAGTACATGTGAAGCGACTCCTGAACAAGCTGGGGATGCGCTCGCGTACTGAGGCGGCGGTTTGGGTAGTGGAGAATGAGCTTAATTAAAGCGAACTGTTCCAGCTTGCGTGGGTTTTAGTCTGACAACATCCAACCTGTGCCGCTCAGTGCTTTGGTAAAAAAGTGCGCAGCGCTAATCTAAGCTCACTCAGCTAACTGCTGGTGGAATCACTTTAGCTAAGGCTGCTCAATAGGCGGCACTCGGAGCGAAGGCTTGTCCACCATCTCGATATATTTTGCTAAGTTGGCGGATGTGGATGTGCACTGTTATCTTGTTTAAGCGCAGGTTTACAGCCGTCTAAGCCTGCTTTAACACAGATCTTCAACTAACCCTTAAGAGGTACTGCGCGGATTTTTATGTCTTTGCTGTGAGCTTTCAAGTATCGTTATGTTTTTAAATATATAACGCTTTGCGAGGATAGCTATGCATCAACTTAAATCCAATCATGCTCTGTTAATAAGGATTAAATATGCATTAATTGGCGTGCCATTGCTGAGTGTTGCCAGTCTTGCTCAGGCCGCAGACCATGTCTTTAACCTAGGTAATGTTATTGTTAACGGCGCAGTACATGATCAGGAAATCGCTTCTGAACAGGTGATCAGCAGTGCAGATCTGCAGCGTTTTAACCGTGACAATGTGGGTCAAGCAGTCAACATGCTGCCTGGCGTGAGTCTACGTGAAGGTGGCCCGCGTAATGAGCAAACCGTGAGTGTGCGAGGTTTTGATTCGCGCCAAGTCCCCGTCTTTCTTGATGGTATCCCGCAGTATGTGCCCTATGATGGTAATGTGGATTTAGCCCGCTTCACCACCTTTGATTTGTCTGAGATTCGTGTGGCCAAGGGGCTGCATCGTTGTTGTATGGCCCAAACATCATGGGTGGTGCAATCAACTTAGTCACCCGTAAGCCAGTCAAAGAGCTTGAAGGTAATCTGCGTATTGGTGTGGCTACCGGCAGTGAGCGGTTGGTTGCTGCTAACGTAGGTAGCAATCAAGGGCTGTGGTATTTGCAAGCCGGCTTGTCATACCTTGAAGCGGATAGTTTTAAATTAGGACGTGGCTTTGAGGATGGTAAAGCAACACCGAGCGACACTCGTCATCGTCGTGACAATGCTTATCGTACCGATCAGAAAGGCTCGTTCAAACTGGGTTTCACGCCCAACGACACCGATGAATATGCTTTGGGTTACAGCAAGCAAGAAGGCGAGAAGGGTAACCCTGTCTATGCCGGTAAAAACACCAATGAGAGTTTACGCTACTGGCAATGGCCGACTTGGGATAAAGAAAGTATTTATTTTCTAAGCAGCACTGCGCTGGATGATAACAACACGATTAAGCTGCGTGCGTATCAAGATAAGTATGAAAATGCGTTGAGTATGTATAGCGACAGCAGCTATCAAGTGCGTGATGAGCATAGCCCCTACGATGACAAGACCTATGGTGCTGCGGTTGAGTGGGTGAATACTTCGATTGATCAGCATGAACTGCATGTGGCTGTGCATCATAAAGATGATCGTCACAATGATGGACTGAAAAAGTACCGTGATATCACTCAGTCGATTGCTGTGGAAGACATGATTACTTTGACTGATACCTGGCGTGTGCGTGTTGGGGCCAGCCATGAAGAGCGCGAAGCACGTAAAGTTTACTTGTACGATAAAGGTACAACACGCGCCAGCAATGGCTTGCTAGAAATTATTCATGACTTGAATGAAAACGTAGAAGTGTTCGCTAGCATTGCGAAGAAAACCCGCCTGCCGACTTTGAAAGATCGCTATTCAGCACGTTTGGGTCGTGCATTGCCTAATCCTGATTTAAATCCAGAAGTGGCGCGTCATGCTGAGATTGGATTGCGTGGAACGCCATGGCGAGATGCTTACGGTGAGGCAACAGTGTTTTACAGTGGCATTCGTGATGAGATACAAACAGCGACTACCAATGTGTTGGCTTGCGGTAAAAAAGGTAAAGATGCCTGTGAGCAAGCACAAAATATTGGTAAGACACGTCATCGTGGTGTTGAATTATCACTTGAGCAAAGGTTAGGTGGAAATTGGCGTCTTGGTGGCGCTTATACCTATTTAAAACGTGACAACTTGAGTGACAGCTTGGTCAAGCTGACCGACACACCAACGCACAAATTATTTGCCCATGTCAGTTGGTTGCCGACTGAGCGTCTTGAGTTGCAGGTTAATCTAGATGCTGAAACCGGTCGTAAAATCAGCTACCGCGAAAGCAAAGGAACCCCTGATAGTTATCCAACCTTATCTGGTTTCGCTGTGGCCGGCTTTAAGTCGACCTATATGATTCAAGAAGGCTTAAGCATTGAGGCGGGTATACGCAACATCAATAATAAAAACTATGAATACTCTGATGGCTATCCAATGCCAGGTCGTACCTGGTTTGCTGGCGCAAGCTATAGTTTTTAATTTGAGCTGACGAAGAGGCAATCCTATGCAATTACCCGTAGCAGCAATAGTCCACTCAGGCGATGGAGATGGCGATGCTTTACTTGCTACTGTTTTGGCTGAGTGTCAGCAACAAGGCTGGCGTGTGCGCGGGTTAGTAACCCAGCAGGGTAAAGACCCTAATGGGTTGTTGCCGATGGAGTTGCGCGACCTAAATTCAGGCGAAACTTTTGTGATTTCCCAGAATTTAGGTCGCGATTCACGAGGCTGTAATTTAGATATGGGCGGTTTAGCTGAAGCCGGTAAAGTGCTGCGCCAAGCGTTGCATGAGGAGCCTGATTTGGTTTTTATTAATCGCTTTGGCTACGGTGAAACCCAGGGGCGCGGCTTGAGCCAAGAGTTTTCTCAATTGATCAGTGCAGGCATTCCTGTGCTGACCTTAGTCAGTGAAAAGTACCTTGACGGCTGGCATGCATTTTCTGCTGGACTGGCATACACCTTGCCCTTGCAGCGTGCTGCCATTGAGCAGTGGTTGGCGAGTGTTAAGCCGAGGCATCTATGAAACGCCGTGATCTATTGCAAGATGTGTTAGCTGGAGTTTTTTTATTGACGCCGCTGGCACGTGTCGTTGCTAAAACTCTGCTGGAACATAACGGTGCGCTACCTGCGCCTGCCGCGATTCAGCGTGTGTTTGCCGCGGGCCCACCTGCTGCAGTATTTTTATATGTGTTGGTACCGGAAAAGCTACTGGGTTGGCCAATGAATTTAGCGCCAGCTCAATTAGCCTTTATCCATCCAGAGCAACAACATTTACCTTTTGTTGGCCGTCTAGCGGGGCGTGGTAGTACGGTCTCCTTAGAAAGCTTATTGCTGCTTGCACCGGATGTGATTGTTGATCTGGGCAATGCCGGTGTCACCCAGCGTTCCGCGGCACAACGGCTGACCCAACAAACCGGCATCGCTACTGTGCAGATCGAAGGCTTGTTAGCCCAAACGCCACAGCAGTTACGCCAAGCAGGTGCTTTATTGGGTGGCGGTCAGCGTGCCGAAGAGCTGGCACTGTACAGTGAACAGCTGCTGGCGCGTGCGTTACGCTTTGCCAATACACGCGTGCAAAAGCCAGCTAAGCTGTATTTTGCGCGCAGTTATGATGGCTTAGAAACGGGGTTAGCAGGCTCTATTCACAGTGAAGTTCTGGAGTTGCTCGGCTGCGAAAATGTGGCGAAACAAAGTGGTCATACAGGTGTTGGCCAAGTGTCTGTTGAGCAGTTATTGACCTGGCAACCCGATTACCTACTGACTCAAGACCCAGAGTTCGTCGAGCTGGCAACGACGGCATCAGAATGGGAAAGTTTGAGTGCAGTGCAAGCAGGGCGCATCTACTGTGCGCCGAAACTACCCTTTGGTTGGCTTGATGGTCCGCCTGGGGTGAATCGTTTGTTGGGCGTGTTGTGGCTAATGGCCTTATTAGAAGGGCAGGTGTTTTTACACGGGCAGCCTTTACATCAGCACTGCCGGTGCATAATTGCGCAGCAGGTAGGCTATGTGCCGCAAGCGCAAGAGGGGCAGTTCGCCTTTAATGTGCTGGATATGGTGCTAATGGGGCGCGCTGCGCATCTGGGTTTATTTGCGCACCCCTGTCAAGAGGATCAGCAGTTGGCGCTGCACACTTTATCCGAGCTTGGCATTGCCCATTTGGCCGCCTGTGCTTATCCGCATATCAGTGGTGGTGAACGGCAACTCACCTTGATTGCTCGCGCGCTATTACAGCAACCTAAAGTTTTGGTGTTAGATGAGCCAACCGCCAGTCTTGATTTTGCTAACCAGATTTTAGTGTTGGAGCAAATCCAGCGTTTACGTGCACAAGGTTTGGGCGTATTGCTGTGTACTCATCAACCCGAACATGCTTTGCAAGTGGCAGATCGTTTAGCACTATTTAAATAGGGACGTATTGAGAAAACGGGCAGCGTGACGCAGTTGGGTAGCGCGGAAAATTTGGCCTGGCTGTATAACGTCAGTATTGAACATGTCTATGCGCAATTAAAAAGAGATTTAGTGAAATGATTAAAACGATTGATTTTGGCCAGTTATACCGTGAGCATTTAGCCCGCAGTGGTCGCGTGTTTAAGCCCGCCAGTGAGTGGGATGCGAAAGCGGCCGAAATGCGTACCAAAGTGCTTGATAGCAGCTATCGTACTGAGTTTGTCAGTCGCATGCAGTACAGCGTAGACGATACGGTGCTGGATGTGGGCTGTGGTCCCGGCACCATTGGTTTAGCCTTAGCGCAGCAGGTTAAGCAGGTCTACGGCTTGGATTACAGCCAAGGCATGTTGGATGCCATGCTGGAAAACGCCACTGAGCTGCAGCTCAATAATGTCCAACCGATACTGGCTTCGTGGGAAGACGATTGGAGCGATGTGCCGGTATGTGATATTGCTGTGGTGTCGCGGGCCAGTATTGTCGCTGATATGGATGATGCACTGGATAAGCTCAATCGCCATGCGCGTAAAAAAGTCTATATGACGCAATTGGTGGGCGGACGTTTTGTCAGTCGAGAAATTGCTGAATTACTTGGTCGGGAAGACCGCAGCTTTCCGGACCATATCTATATTATGAACATGCTCTACCAGCGTAATATTTATCCAACGCTGGATTATATTGAGTCGGCCAGCCGCTTAGCTGGGGGGCGCAGTTTAGCTGAGCTGATTGATAAAGTGCGTTGGAGTTTTGGCGAGCTAAGCTGCGATGACGAAGCTAAAATTAGCGCTTGGTATCAGCGTGATCCTGAGTATGCACAGCAGGGCGGTGAGCCGATGCGCTGGGCGTTTATGAGCTGGACGCTGCCTGCAGTATAAACACACTGGAAAATATATGAATCGTGCGAAAGATTTAGCTCTTGAGCAAACATCGCTATGCTGTGCGCTGGCTGGGCTGATTGATATAGCGGTTGATCTATGCGAAGCGCTAAAGATGGTTTAAAAGAGGCGAGACATCATGGTTGATAGCACAGAGTTTGGGTTGCAGGGGCAAATCTGGATTACCGCAGGTGATCAGAGCATGGGAGGTCACGGGCGGATCCATTTACTGTCGAAAATTGCTGAGCTAGGCTCGATATCGCAAGCGGCTAAGTCGATGAAGATGAGCTATAAAGCGGCTTGGGATGCGGTGAACCAGATGAATAATCTTGCTGGTGAACCTTTACTGCACCGCGCGACAGGTGGCAAAGGTGGTGGTTCGACTATCTTGACTGAGCGCGGCCAGCAATTAATCAGCAACTTTCAACGCATTGAGCAGGTGCATCAGCGCTTTCTTGCAGAACTGAGTCAAGACACCGGCAATATTATTGATGATTTATTTGTTTTAAAGAGGCTTTCAATGAAAACGAGCGCACGTAACCAGTTTTTTGGCAGTGTAAAATCAATCCAAGCGGGTGCCACCAATGATGCGGTAGAAATTGCCATCAGCGGCGGACAAACAATTGTTGCCACCGTCACCCGGGAAAGCACCCAAGAGTTGGGTTTAAAAGTTGGCAGTGAAGTCTTCGCGCTAATCAAGGCCTCATCTATTATTTTGGTCAGTGATGCTGCAGAGGTGCGCTTCTCTGCACGTAATCAACTCACCGGCAGTGTGGCACGTGTGCAAACTGGCGCCGTCAATACTGAGGTGATCGTCACTGTTGGTGATAGTAGTTTGGCTGTGATAGTTACCAATGTCAGTGCCGAAAACTTAGCGCTCACTGAAGGTAGTGTGGTGACCGCAATCTTTAAGGCATCCAGTGTGATTGTCGGCTGCCCACTGTAACCAGTGTGCTGGCTTGATCAGTGCATAAGCGCGTTAGATTTTTAATGCGCGACAGGGAAGTCTTGCTGTAAATGATCAAGCTCAGGACGATGTAGCCATGCGATGGCTTCAACTAAATCCTCTCCCTTGGGCAATAAATGTATTTCGATGCAGCGCTTATCTTTAGCAGACTCACAGCGTTTTACTAAGCCTAGTTCGCAGCAGCGATCAACCAGCATTACTGTAGCGTGATGTTTCGATAGTAACCTTGTCGATAACTCGCTGATTGTTGCCCATTCCCGATCAGTAAAGCCTTTTAAATGTAATAAAAGTAGGTATTGCAGCCCAGTAATGCCTTGGCTTTTGCAAATATCTTCACTGTGTTTTTGAAACGCCCTTAAGCGAAAACGAAAATCTGAAAGGTTTTGGAAATCTTGCTTGCTCAGCCGGCTCATTTTATTGTCCTTGCAGTTTTAAACTCCGCTTGTAAGCGTTGTGAGATTGGATTATAACAGATACATCATGGCGTGATATATCTGGAGGTCAGCATGAATATGTCATTGATTTTGGGACTGCCTTTTTCGATTAAAAGCTGGTCGCAACTGCAGCAAAAAAACCTATCGATTCCTTTGCTGGCTTGGCTCTTGGTAGTGCCTTTATCCTTTGTACCTCCAGTGCTTATGTACTATGCAGGGACCCACTATGACGATAGCTTTCTGCCTGGGTTTGCCGATAAAGACTGGCGCTTTATTACCACCACTTTGTTTTTAGCAGAGCTGCTGACGTTCTTTGTCATGGGATGGTTAATTCATTCTGTGCTAGAAGGGCATAAGTTAAATGTCAGCTACCATGATGCTTATCTTGTAGCCGCCATAGCACCCTTACCGCTGTGGCTGTCTTCATTAGCCTTACTTGTGCCGATGCTGCTATTTAATGTGCTGGTGGTTGCGCTGGCTCTGGTGGCCTCTACTGCTCTAGTGTATCGAGGCTGTAAAGCTTTGAGTCAAGAGGCTGGTAATGAAATGGCGAACATCTCGGCAACTTACACCATCATTGCCGCGGCCTTGTTGGCTTGGGTTTTACTCTTGGTGATTGTCTGGGCTTACTGATACGCAAGTCTGCAGCAAAGGCGCTTTCCTTGAGAGGAGAGCGCCTTTTTTAGCCAGTAAATGTCTGTCTCACCCGCTCAGGCAATTAGCCCAGTAATTCTGAATAGGTGACAAACCGTACTAACTCGTCTTTTTGTACAGTCTGCTGCGCTTTAATTTCTACCAAGCCATCTGCCCAGCTGGCGGCAATCAGCATGGCTGAACTTTGTTTGGGATGGAGTTCAGCCTGCAGTTGTCCGTTGTCTTGTAGCACTAAGCGCGCATGCAGGTATTGCTGGCGCGCACGGGGCTTTTTCCACTCGAATGCGGCAGGAATATGTAGCGCTTGATGGCTGCAATGAGTTACACCTTGAGCGTGCAGCAGTGCCGGACGAGCAATAATTAATGCAGTGATCAAAGCGGCGGCAGGATTGCCAGGCAAACCAATCCAAGGGGTGTTGCCAACACTGCCAAAGGCTAAAGGCTTGCCGGGCTGAATGGCCACGCGCCAGAGATTGAGTTGGCCAAGCGCGCTGACCGCGTTTTTAAGATGATCTTCTTCGCCAACTGACACGCCGCCACTACTGATTAGTACATCCTGCTCGGTGCTGGCCTTGGCGAGGCAGGCGATGCTGTGTTGTAAGTCGTCAGGCATCTTTGCGTAGAGGGTGACTTGAAAGCCCAAACCCTGTAATAGTGCGTTGAGACTGTAGCTGTTGATGTCGTAAATTTGCCCTGGCTTAAGTGGCTGACCCAGCTCGCAAAGTTCATTGCCGCTGCTGATTAAACCAATCCGTAGTGGCGTGTAGACCTCGACCTCAGCGTAGCCTTGGCTGGCCAATAAACCAATTTCTTGTGCGCGCAGACGGGTGCCGGCTTCGAGTAGTAATTGTCCTTGTTGGATTTCTTCGCCACGGCGACGAATATTGCCGCCCGCTTTGCAATGATTAAACTGAATCTGCTCAGGGCTGATTGTGCAGTCTTCTTGCGCCACCACAGTGTCGGCGCCCAGCGGCACTGGTGCGCCGGTGAGAATATGCATGCACTGGCCAGCAGGTAAACTTTGCTCAGGCCTATCACCGGCAGCAATGCGGCCCGCTAAGGGTAAGCTGTTATCAGGCTGCTGCAAATCATTGGCGCGCAGAGCATAGCCATCCATTGCACTGTTATCCCATTGCGGCACGTCCACTTGCGCATATACAGACTCGGCTAGCACGCTGTTGTGGGCACTTGGCAATGCTTGCCTTTGCTTAGTTTTTTTGATGCTCAGCGTGGCGGTTAATGCGTTAATGGCTTTTTCAATGCTGTGCATGGTGCCTTGTTCGCAGACTGACATTAACGGTTTTCCTTCTCTGAATTATGCCAACGAGCGGCGGCGTCTGTGTCGCTATCGCGGCCATCGACCCAATGTGAGCCTGCGCTAGTCTGTTCTTTTTTCCAAAACGGTGCGCGGGTTTTCAGGTAATCCATGATAAATTCACAGGCCGCAAAAGCTGCTTCACGGTGCATGCTGGAAGTGGCAACAAAGACAATCGGCTCGGCCAAATGCAATGTGCCAACGCGATGCAAAATATGCGCATCGATTAACGGCCAGCGCTGCATCGCTTCATCACGGATTTTAAGCAAAGCTTTTTCAGTCATACCCGGATAGTGCTCAAGAAACAGCTCGGTAATGGCCTGATCTTGATTGATATCGCGCACATAACCGGTAAAAGTTACTACCGCGCCAACACTG
>RRZU011978618.1_pt1 | contig 11968 bp, 13 predicted proteins | sample 2165561 | NCBI WGS metagenome assembly RRZU01 (sample SAMN10456909, study PRJNA506462) | wastewater metagenome | isolation source: wastewater sludge | place: USA: Moscow, Idaho | reverse complement strand
GTGACCGGAGAGTCCTATGACTGTCCGTTGGCCGCATTCATGAATCTACGTTGGTAGTTCACGACTTGGTTGGTTGAAGTGAAGCGGGCGAGATAGCCGGGTTCTGCCGTCAGAACGATGCGATCGATCATGTCCGCGAATTCTGGCTCGGCGAGCAGGTTGTCAATGTCCGGATAGTTCCTTTCACCTTCCATGGAACAGATGATGAGTCTCGTGTCAGGAAGATTGGCGTTGCGGAGCGCTCGAAGGTTGTGTCGAATGGCGTCGAGGCCATCGAAGTTCGCCGTGTTGCTGTTGACCGAACGGTTTTCCAGTACATTGCGAGCAAGCAGTTCGACCGAGAGGAGATCCTTGTTCTCGGCGCCCGCTGGCAGATAGTCGTTGGCAATGAGGTAGCTGCGCAGTTCCTTGAGGAAAAAGAGATCGCTGGATATTTCGTATGCCTTGAGTAGTCCGATGATCCGTTCCGTTTGCATCTTGCGGTGACGAATGAACGAGTTGATGAAGTAGGGGCGGGCTTGGAGTGCCATCTGTGTTTGGTGGGGCTCGAACATGAGAGTGAAATTCACGCGATATCCCAACTCCTGAAGCCTCAGAGCCATTCGGTGTCCGGCGAGGGAGTCCTTGGTTGAACCGGCAGCATATCCGACGTCGAGACGCTTGTTCCCCTGAAGGAGCTGCGGATAGTTCTCGGCATTCACCGGGCCTGTGTGGGGAACCTTGATGACTACGCGCTAAGGGGAGAGAATTTCTCTGAAACGTTCGGCCTCTTCGAGGATCTTGTTGAAGTCTTGTTCGAAGGGGTTGTTGAGCTCCACTGACACATCGCAACCCGGACCAAGAATGTCACCGAGTGCAGTGATGACTTCGTCACGATCCTTGAACGTGCCACCTACGTTGGCATTGGGGTTGTTGAGAAAAAGATCGTAAATGATTCCGGGATTGCATGTCAGGTTTCCGAGGAACGGGGCGATGGGCTCGACTTCGTACGGATTGGCTGAGTCTGCAGAATAGAGGACTCGAGTGGGACGGAGTGTTCCGTTCTTGTCATAGGAGATGTTTCGCGTGAGGTCGACGACGAGCGTGTCGCCTCGCAACGACAGGTCCCGCTTGAATCCCGCGGGAGTTTCGCCTGCGGGAGTCTTGAAATGTTCGACAACCTGCTGCAACTCCGATCCAACTTCCAGCTTGGTGACCCGTGGTCCGAGCAGGGTGAACGTGTCGCGGTCGATCGGCGTGGTGAGGATGCGCTGGATGTCGTCCCCCTGTTCTGGTAAACAGGAGAGGCCCAAGTCAGCAATGGTCAGGGAGAGTTCTGCGCGGGTCCTGGCAGAGGTGGCGGTCATTGTCTCAGCTCCTTCGATGTACAACACTTTGAATATATAGGACTAGACAGGTCTAGTCAATACGGAAGGGCCTCGAGAATGCCCCGTGGGAGAATCCTGAAGACGGCCGAAAACATCTCAATTGTCGTCATTGCCGCCGCGTATGTTAGACGTACGCGTCTATACCAGCGATAATGGATTGAAAACATTGGTATTAGGAGCGTTATGAGCGTTATCGACCGCAACTCGGCAGTACCTCTTTATGTGCAGATAGAGAGCCTTATCCGCGATCGAATCGTGAACGGGGAGTGGGAGCCGGGCCAGAGGATCCCGTCGGAGAAGTCGTTGAATGATCTTTTCGAGGTTTCCAGGATGACGGTGCGCGGAGTTCTCAACACGCTTGTGGATGAAGGCCTTCTCTACCGGGTGCCGGGCAAGGGAACCTTTGTGTCGGAACCGAAGATTGAAGCGCGTTCTCCGGCATATCAGGGAATCAGGGATCAGCTCGAGGGAATGGGGCTTGAAACAGAAACGGAGCTGGTGTCCCTCGAGACCATCTCGCCCGATGAGCATTTGCGAAAGAAGCTGGGGTTGGACTATGACATTCCGATCTACAAGATCTTGCGCCGTCGGCTCGTCAAGGGGATGCCGGTGAGTCTGCATCGCAGCTACATTCCCACCACCTTGGCTCCCGGGTTGGACAAACACGACGTGGTTGTTGAGCAGCTGTGCGTGATTCTGGAACGGGAGTACTTCCTGAAACCCGCTGTGACACGTGAGAAGCTGGAAGCAGTTGGTGCATATGCCGAAGAAGCTTCGCTCCTTGATCTGCCGGGGGGCTCTCCCATCCTCCTTCTCGAAGATTCCATCAGAGATTCCATGGGAAGAGTATTCGAGTACTCGAAAATCTGCTTCAGAGGTGATCGAGTCAGTCTCCACTTCGAGTACACGAGCGACTGACTGAGGCGATGCAGCTGGATGAGGAGTTCCTTGAGGCCATGGAGCAGGGCTTCCCGCCGGACGGTGGCATGGGCATGGGTATCGACCGGCTGCTCACCGCCATGACCGGCTTGGGCATCCGCGAGACGATCACCTTCCCGTTCATCAAGCCGGCCGGCAAGTAGCCGACTTGGCCAGCTGCGGCGGGATTCGCGTTCAAACGATCGAAGGGATCGGTAGTCGCACTCCGTGCCAGCACTGAAGGGGACCCGGCCGAGCCGGGTCCCCTTCAGTATGTTCGCCAGCGGCGGTTGTCGCTGGCCCGCCGCCAGAGCTACGAGAGCTTGAGCGTGGTCAGGCAGGTGAGGTCGTCGTCGTTCTTGGTGGAGATGACCTCGGTGGCGCTCATGCCGTCGACGGTCACGGCGAGGGTCGCCTCGATGCCCGTGGGCAACCAGACGCCCAGGAAGCCGTTGTCGAAGGTGGTGGAGTCCTCGTCCACCAGCACCTCACCGGATTCATTGTCCGTGATGGTCACGTGCACGTCCTGATTGCCCATCTCGCCGCGGCAGGTGGTCAGGCTGTGGAAGTAGCACTCGTGGGAACTGTTGATGTAGGGGGAGAAGGAGAGATAGAAGTCCCCTTCGGGGATGGGGACGGAAGTCTCCTGCTCGGTGACATCGGTGATCAGCACCTCGTTGGGGCGAATGGAGGCGATGAGGTCCTGTGGGCGCTCGGCCACGGGCATGGCGTCGAGCTTCTCGATGAGCTCCTTTGCGCTCAGATCGGAAAGGCCGTGGGAATCGAGGACATCATTGCCCTGTGATGCCGGCTGGCTCGCCTGGGGTGAAGCCGCGCCGGCCGTGGATTGCCCGCTCGATTCTTCCGACGCACACGAGGTGAGAAGAAGGCCGGCGGCTGCAAGGGTTGCAAGGATGCGAGTTTTCAAGGGTACTCCTGATGATTTCTGCAAGGTTGTTCTGGGGTGTTGGTGGTTCGACCGTCGGGGAAAGGTCGGAGGGCATGCGGGCGTGATCGAACTGTCTCGAGTACGCCATGCCCTACACCGTCATGTACGGCTGATACCCAGAGCGTGCAGATCGGGAGCGGTTTCGGCTGAGCGGAGGGGCAGTGGCGCCGTCAACGTGAAACGAACGTGCCCACGGGCCGGCCGATCCTTGTGGGGGACGGACATGCCAGCCGCGAGGAAGAGAACCAGAAGGCAGGAGGTCAATGTGGTGCCAGTGCAGGAGGAATCCGCCGGATCGCCCGAGCAGGCAGCTTCGTTGTGCTCGCTGTGCTCCGCCACGCCCACGCCAGCCTCCGTCACGCCCACGCCAGCCTCCGCCACGCCCGCGCCCGTCACGCCAGCCTCCGTCACGCCCACGCCAGCCTCCGTCACGCCAGCGCCCGCCACGCCAGCGCCCGCCGCTCCCTGCCCGGGGTGCTGGCCCGCTGAATGAACCGCTGGCTGGGGACGTGGGGCGAAGCTGGCGCGTGAAGGCTCTGAATGGCAGAACGCCTGAACGAGGCACATGGCGAAGATGAGAAAGGTGGCGAACACGACTCGCCGCCGCATCGCATGCGGGCAAACCAGCCGTCCCTGACTTTCTGACATCGTCTCCACGATAGACGACGTTCGTTGGCCGCCACGGGACTCTTGGTCCCGGTCTCTTCGGTTTCCGGGTCTGGTGCGCCATCATAATCCCCGCTTGGTGAACCGTCGTATTTCCCAACGGGAATCGTAACGGTTGCCGAATGTCCAAGGAGGTGCCATCGCCGCGGGAAGACATTACGATGGGCAAAGGCACGAGTGATGCGCCCGCAGGCGTTCCACCGGGGCCAGGAGCACACCAAGGAGCTTGCGAAGCACTACTCGCGGAGGGACTGCGCATGGAGGAATCATTCAGCGAGATCCTCAAACTCGAGAACGAGGTCAACTGGAGGCGCTGCATGGAGCATCGCTTCGTCCGCCAGCGGTGCGGCGGAGAGTTCACGGACTCCCAGACAACGTGGTATCTGGTTCAGGAAGAGCGATATCTCGCGAATCTCTTCCTCCTCATAGGAGCGGGCATCGTGGAGGCGGACAGCCATGACGCACGGGTGGCTCTGGCTTGCTTCGCGGGAGAAATGGCCGGGGCCGAGAACACGTACTTCGAGCGCTTCTTCGAGTCCCTGAGTGTCACGAAGGACGAACGAGAAAGGATGCCGGCTCTGCCCGCAATCGAGAGGTTGAGGGAGATCTTTGGTGAGGCCGCCACCACGAGGCATTACGCCTCCATCGTGGCGGTGCTGACTGTGGCCCTCTCGATTCATCTGGAGGCTGCTCTCTCGGTTCCCATCGGTACTTCCCCCAAGCTTGATGATGAATGGATCAACATGCACAAGTACCCCGCCTTCCGCGAATTCGTCGCGTTCCTGCACTCGGAACTGGATCGCGTGGGACCGTTGACGCCGGAGACCGTGCGGGACTTCTTCGGTCGGACGCTGCGGCTTGAGATCGATTTGTTCGACGAAAGTCTCGAGGTCATCGCCTCCACCGCGTAGCGTCGCGGCGGAGCACTTCTGGCATTCTGCCAACGGGCACTCGATGGGCGCCATGACGCCCATTCAGGGCTGCTACCTCATGCGTGCCAGCAGATTGGTGAGCGTCTCGTGCGCCTCTTCCCAGCTGACGAGCCGGCACCCGCGAGACTCGATGTAGTGGTAGCGCGAGGGCTCCGCGAAGAAGTGCGAGATGCCGCGGCGCAGCAGGTTGATGGGAGGTTTTCGCGCCTCGTCCAAGTCGCGCATGAGCCGGAACCAGAATGTCTGGAAGCGAGGGCGCTTCAGGCAGATGGCATCCTCCAGCACTCCTTCCGCTCGCAGATCCTCGACGATCTCGGGGGCGAAGATGCCTTCCACCAGAATGTAGCGGGCACCATCCAGTTCGAGCCGGCGCTCACCCACTCTGGCGTTGGCGGAAATGTCGTAGATCGGCACCTCCGCTTCTCCCGTGGTGCACAGGTCCACCAGCGCGGACACGGCGCCGCGCCGGTCCCATGTCAGCGGCGAATCCCAGTCCACCATCCCGTGGCGTTGGGGCATGCCCGGATGGTCGCCGTCGAAATAGAACTCGTCGAGGGAGACCACGGGAAGCCCCGAACGCGTCGTGAAACGAGTCTTGCCGGTGCCGGATGGACCCGCCACAACGATCGCTCGCGCCAGTGGACGGCGTTGGGTGGGGTCAAGTGGGAAGAGAGCCTCGGTCATGCCTCAGCCCCGGTACTCCCTCGTGGGTTGGCCCGCGACCTCGGCGCGCAGGTGATAGATGGCTCCGGCCTCTGGCACGTCCGCCAGCTCCTTGGAGGTGGCGATGAAGACGTCCTTGCCGTCCTCGCCGCCCAGCGTCACGGCGGTGACTCCCGGGCAGGGCAGCTTCCACTCTCCGAGGATCTCGGCCTCGGGGGAGAGCATGCGAACCACCCCCAGCCGGTTGAGCGCCGTCCACACGTTGCCCTCGGAATCCACCGCCAGGCCGTCGGGACTGATGCCCTCGCCAACGAAGTGGAAGAGGCGACGGTTGGTCAACTCGCCGTCGACAACATCGAAAACGTCCGTGCCGCGCGTTGCGGTGTCGTTGTAATAGGCCAAGGTGCCGTCCGCGGTGAAATCGATGCCGTTGGAGGTGGTCACGTGGGGAAGGACGACGTCGACCTCGCCATCCGCGGCGATCCGGTACAGCTTGCCCGCACCCGGCGTTCTGTCGTAGGGCATGGATCCGGCGTAGAGGCGGCCCCGGGGATCAACCCCGCCCTCGTTCATGCGCACGTTGGCATCGGACCACATCTCGGGTTGGAGTACCGGGGTGGCGAACGCGGAGTCCGCAAGCGCGATACCTCGCTCAACGCCCACCACGTAGCCGCCATCGGCGCGGGGGCGAACGAAGGCGGCGATCTTGGAGCCTGTTGGCGTGCGGACGATCTCGCCGGAGGCCGTCAGCGTGAGGAGGTCACCAGCGAGCATGTCCACCCAGCGCAGGCCGCCCCAGGAGTCGTGCCACACGGGCCCTTCACCGTGGAAGGCCACGGAATCCGTAATCTTTTCAGGAAGCATCATCAACGATGATAACCCGTAGGTTGCGTGGACCGTGCACACCGTCTACGCGAATGAGCTCGATGTCCGATGTTGCCGAGGGTCCGGCGATCCATGTGGTGGCCCGCTCGGGGTGCTCGCCGAGAATCGTGACCGCCTCGGGAACCGTGGCCACGATCTGGCTGGCGCGCAACACGATGACGTGGGTGTCCGGCACCAGAGTGATGGCGCGGCGGCCTTGATCCGGTTCGCCGTCGAGCATGATGGTTCCGGAGAGCGAGACGGCCACTCGCGCCCCGGTGACGACGGCGACCGTGTGGTCCAGTTCAGCCTTGGTCAGGTGCGGCTCATCCACGCGCAGGTCGCGGCCCTGAGCGGCGGCTTCCCGCCATTCCTCCGGCAGGCCGGGCGGGACCACCACGGACGGGACATCGGACAGCGCTTGCGCGATGGCGGTGGGAATCCCCTGCTCATCGGCGTGGGTCACCGTGGCGGTGTAATCGATGAGGGCCTCCTCCATCTGCGCGACGACGTCGTGATCCGCCGCCGCGTGGAAGTACTCCCGTGGAATGGCCGGAGGAACGATGTGCCCCGCCCTGGCAATACGAGCGAGGATCTCCTGCTTGGCGCTCATCACTTTCCTTCCCTGGCGTGCTCGTGGTGGTGCTGGTGATGTGGCTGGTGCTCGGGTGTTGCCGGGTCGGCACCGGTTTGATGTGCGGCCGGGGAGCCTTCTTCGCGCTCGTCCCACCACTGGCGGAAGGTCTGGGCCGGGGGAGCGGGAACGTCGCGGACGAACGTCCAGTTCGTTGCCATGGGCAGTGGGATGTGGCCGATCTTGCGGCCGGGCCCACCCAGGATTCTGGCTGCGGGAAGGAGCTTTTCCGCAGCCACCATGCCGCTCCCGGAGGCCATGAACTTGCTGGCCGCCTTCATGCCCACATCCCAGATGCTGGGAACGCCGCCGCGGTTGGCCTCGGTGTAGCGATGGCGCAGGTGAACAAGGATGGTGGGAATGTCGATTTTCACCGGGCAGGCATCGTAGCACGCCCCGCACAGTGAGGAGGCGAAGGGAAGCGAAGAAGCCGGGTCGTGGTGGTCGAACGCCCCGATGAGCTGTGGAGTGAGGATTGCCCCGATGGGGCCGGGGTAGACCGAATTGTAGGCGTGGCCGCCCACGTGCTGGTACACGGGGCAGATGTTCATGCAGGCACCGCAGCGGATGCACTTGAGGGCCTCGCGCCCCACGGGATCCGCGAGCACATCGGTGCGGCCGTTGTCCAGCAGGATGAGGTGGAACTCCTGTGGCCCGTCGCCGGGAGTCACCCCCGTCCAGAAGGAGGTGTAGGGATTCATTCGCTCGCCCGTGGCCGAGCGGGGAAGCAACTGGCTGAACACCTCGATGTCCTCGTAGGTGGGGACCAGCTTCTCAATGCCCATGATGGTGATGAGTGTCTCCGGGAGCGTGAGGCACATGCGGCCGTTGCCCTCGGATTCGTACACGGCCAGCGTTCCCGATTCGGCAACGCCGAGGTTTGCCCCCGAGATGGCCACCTTGGCCGAGAGAAACTTCTTGCGCAGATGAGCGCGGGCTGCCATGGCGAGTTCGCGCGGCTCGTTCCCCATGTCGGCGGGGGCGTCGCCCATACGGGCCTCGAAGATGGCCTTGACCTCGGCGCGATTGCGATGCAGAGCGGGAACCACGATGTGGGAGGGCATGTCATCCGAGAGCTGCACGATCATCTCGGCCAGATCGGTCTCCCACGCCTGAATGCCGCGTTCGGCCATGTATTCGTTGAAGTTGATCTCCTGGGTGGCCATGGACTTGACCTTGACCACCTCGTCCACGCCCTTGGCCTTGATGAGGGAATGGGCGATCTCGTTGGCCTCCTGCGCGTCGCGCGCCCAGTGCACGATGCCACCGCGGGCCGTCACATTGTTCTCGAATTGCTCGAGGAGCTCGGGCAGGCGGGCGGCCACGTTGCGCTTGATGGCCGAGGCCGATTCACGCAGCGCCTCCCAATCGGGCATCTCGTCGACGCGGGTGTTGCGCTTGCTCCGGATCTTCCGCGTGGCATAGCCGAGGTTGCGGCGCATCTGGGTGTTCTGCAGGGTCTCGCGCGCACCCTCCGGGAAGGATTGGCCCCAGCGCAGGGGATCCTTGGGTGCCGGGTGGCCCGGGTACCAGCCAAGTTCGGCCGCTTCCTCATCCTTGGCCGCCCAAGCGGTGGGATTGAGATTGAGCTTGGTGGCCAGCTTGCTCACAGATTCGATCACGTCAGGCTCCTAGCTTGGTGGTGGTTGCGGGGGCGGACCATGGCTCGTCCCTTGTGCCGGCGAGAACTTCGGCCAGATGAATCGAACGAATACCGGCGCGGGTGCGTGAAAGTCCGCCGCCGATGTTCATGAGGCAGGAGTAATCGCCGGACACAAGGATTTCGGCGCCCGTGGAGATGATGTTGGCCATCTTGTCCGAGAGCATGGATGCGGAGGTTTCCGGATTCTTGAGAGAGAAGGTGCCACCGAAGCCGCAGCACACGTCCGACTCGGGAAGTGGCACATAGTCCAGCCCGTCAACGTGGTTGAGCAGCCTGATGGGGGTATCTCCCACCCGCGCGATGCGCAGGGAGTGGCAGGTCGTGTGATAGGTGACGCGGTGCGGGAAGTATGCGCCGACGTCCTGCAGTCCCAGGACGTTGACGAGCAGCTCGGACAAGTCGTACGTCTTCTTGGACAGTGCGTTGGCCTTGACGGCCAGGCTCGCCTCGCCCTGATCCCTGGCAACCAGAGCCGCTTGGTGGCGCAGCGATCCCGTGCAGGAAGCAGATGGGACGACGACGGCGTCCCACTCGTCGTCCAGGACCGGCTCGAACGTCCTCACATGATTGCGGATGAGTGGCATCGACTCCGGATAGTACCCGGTGTTGATGTGCATCTGACCGCAGCAGCCCTGCTCCACCGGGAAGAACACCTCGTGTCCCAGTCTCTCAAGAAGATGGACTGTGGCCTGGGATGCCTGCGGAAACATCGCATCCGAGATACACGTGGCAAACAGGGCAATTCTCATGGCTTTGTTCCTTTGGAATGGGGTCCGAGGCTCGGCGGAACGAGCACACCCTCGGTGGTGTGAGGTTCACGGAACTCCCGTGGGCCAATCTAGGTCTTTAGTCGCGATCATACGCCCGAGCCCGGAGTGGAAATATTTAAGAAAGGAAAGTCTGCCGATATACCGAAGGGGCAAGAGTGGTGAGGTGATCGAGGTGTTTGGAGGGGGACGGACGTCCCATTCGCACCCCTCGGGTTGGGGCCCGATCCGGTGTGAGTGGGGTCGCGAGGCGCGAGGGGGCGCGTGGCTGAGGGCGTTGAACGGGATGCAAGTCCCCCTCAACGCCCCCAGTTGCGGCTTTCCTGCGTGGCGCGAGGCTCATGCCTGAAAGCAGACGCCAGCCATGCGCGAAGTCAGGAGTTTGTCCACGGGATACATGGTCACAACGCCGCGAGATCAAACGTTTGTCCTCCAAATCCAACGTTTTACGAACGACTTCGTGTACAAACGTTTAATCTCGCGGGGAGGCCCCAAGCGCAAGCGCTTGGGGCCTCCCCGCACGTCGTCAGGCGGAACATTCGTTCCTCGGTGACTCCTCACGTTCGCTATCGCGTGCAAGCACGCGGAGCTCACTTCACGTCGTCATCAAGCCAATCGAGAGTCTTCGTGACGGCCTTCTTCCACTGGCGAAGCAGGCGATCGCGCTCGCCCGCATCCATGTCCGGTGCCCAGCGCTTGGCTTCGTTCCAGTTGTCGATGACGTCCTGCTCGCCCTCCCAGAAGCCAACGGCAATGCCCGCAGCGTAGGCGGCACCGAGAGCGGTGGTCTCCGCAACCTCGGGCAGAATCACCGGGGTGTCGAGGATGTCGGCCTGGAACTGCGTGAGTAGGTCGTTGGCGGTCATGCCGCCGTCAACACGAAGCTCGGCGAGCTTGACTGCGGAGTCCGCTTCCATGGCGTCCAGAACCTCGCGGGTCTGGAAGGCGGTTGCCTCCAGTGCGGCGCGGGCAATGTGGGCCTTGGTGTTGTAACGGGTCATTCCCACGATCGCGCCACGGGCGTCGCCACGCCAGTGCGGTGCGAAGAGGCCGGAGAAGGCCGGAACGAAGTACACGCCGCCGTTGTCCTCGACGCTGGCGGCAAGGGCCTCGACCTCCGGGGAGCTCGGGACGATCTCCAGGTTGTCGCGCAGCCACTGGATAAGCGAGCCGGTCACGGCAATGGAACCTTCGAGGGCATACACGGTCGGCTGCTCACCGATCTTGTAACACACGGTCGTGATGAGGCCGTTCTCGGACATCTGCGGCTTCTGTCCGGTGTTCATGAGCATGAAGCAACCGGTGCCGTAGGTGTTCTTTGCCATGCCGGGCTGGAAGCAGGCCTGACCGAACGTTGCGGCCTGCTGATCGCCCAGATCGCCGGCGATCGGAGTGTCGATGAGGAGTCCGGCCTTGCGCCCGTAACCGTAGACCTCGGAGGAGGACTTGATCTCGGGGAGCAGCGACGTGGGAATACCCGCAATCTCGCAGATGTCCTCGCGCCACTGCAGCGTCTCCAGATCCATGAGCATGGTTCGCGATGCGTTGGTGACGTCGGTGACGTGGATGCCGCCATTGACGCCTCCCGTCATCTGCCAAATCAGCCAGGTGTCAGGATTGCCGAAGGCGAGCTCGCCGCGTTCTGCGCGCTCGCGCACGCCTTCCACGTTCTCCAGAATCCACATGATCTTGGTGATGGAGGCGTAGGTGGACAGGGTCTCACCAACGATGGGGCGGAAACGATCCGGTCCACCGTCCGCAGCGAGGCGGTCAACGAGGTCCTGAGAACGGGTGTCCTGCCACACGATGGCGTTGTAGACGGGCTCGCCAGTGTTGCGATCCCAGATGATCGTGGTTTCACGCTGATTCGTGATACCGACTGCAGCAACCTCGTGGCGGTTCGTCTGCGCTTCTGCAAGAGCAATGCCGACTGTCTGCCGAACATTGTTCCAGATCTCAACCGGATCGTGCTCAACCCAGCCCGCATGGGGGAAGATCTGAGCATGTTCCAGCTGGCCCGAGGCCACATTCTGTCCCGCATGATTGAACAGGATGGTGCGGGAGGAGGTTGTGCCCTGATCGATGGCCAGGACGTACTTTGTTTCAGTCGTCATTGACTGTCCTTTCTGGGGACGATCAACTACTGGTCTTGGTCCAGTAGATTGTCGAGACTCCGAGGCTGTGGATACAGCCCGGGGTTGTTGGTGTTTGTTGTATCAGGGCGAAAGTGGCCCTCGCCACAAGCATACCTGATTATATTCACCGTTAATACCGCGTGACCTGCGCGGATTGTGCAGGTCACGCGGAGTATAAATTCAGCCGGACACCGTCGCGCCAGCTGGGACCTCGGCCATTCCGAGTGCCGCATGGATGATCTCAATGGGATGGACAACCTCGGCACCGGAGCCCTTGCGGATCTGCCACCGGCAGGTCTCCGTGTCACAGGTTGCGAGCTGGGGATTGGTTTCCTTGATCATGTCGAAGCGCGGCTGGCCGACTTTCTGCGCGAGCGCGGACTTCTCCTTCTTCAACCCGTAGGTGCCCG
>RRZU010995610.1_pt1 | contig 11971 bp, 9 predicted proteins | sample 2165561 | NCBI WGS metagenome assembly RRZU01 (sample SAMN10456909, study PRJNA506462) | wastewater metagenome | isolation source: wastewater sludge | place: USA: Moscow, Idaho | reverse complement strand
TATTTAATGAAATTGAGGATAAAAAAATGATTGATTCTAGATATTTATCCCAAGAGAGTCTATTAATCAACAACAAAATAGGATAAATATCATTTCAAACACCCAGATGAAGACACCGTGACGCACGATTAGAACTCAAAAATACTCTTCTGCTTAGGCGGATTTTTTCGTAAATCTTGGTTCTTATAATCTCGGGCAAGGTCTTGAAAACGTGCCAAAAAAGACTCCTCGGGGCTTGGTGCGGGAGATAAAAAGAGTTTTCCCTCCGGATCAATCAGAAAGTAGGTTGGAAAAACGCGAATCTTATAATCGGCTAATACAGAGGGTTGTTTGCTAAATGAAAGAGACTCCCAATCGAGTTTATTGCTCTTCATAAACTCTCGTGCTTTATCAAAATCACGATCTATAAAAATGGTTACAATCTCTAACTCTTTTCTTGTAAACGAATGAATTGTTTGCAGGGCTAATAGATCTCTCTTGCATGCGAAGTTGCGGCTATCCATAAAGTTCAGATAGACAAATTTTCCCTTATATTTCTTTAAGCTTCGCTCTTTACCTTTGCCGTTTTCCAAAACAAAATCGGGACTATTAAACCCAACTCTTAGCTTCAGAAGCGACTCCAAAATCTCTTCCGACCAACGGCGATTTAATGGCGTTACAAAGCTCTCTTTACTCTTCTCTATTAAAGAAATAATCTCATTTTTATCGTACAAATCAGAATAGTAAGCATCATATAAGTTTTTCAAGATAACGGCTTCTCGCAACGAATCATTCACCAAAAGTGTGCTCTCTTTCAGGGCAAAACTAATTGAATCGATGGATCTACTTTGCCAAGCCTTTTTGAGTGCCTCGGAATTTGTTGATGAAAATTTAAGCGACAAATAGCGATAAAACGAACTATTAAATGCCTCAAGATAAGCTGGATTATGGGGTTGAAAGGATCCCTCTTTAAAAAAACGACTGACCACAAACTCTTTACGGCGTTGAAATGTTAACTCATACAATTTTTGATAGGTAAAATGTCTGTATTGATTAAACCATTCATTATTAGAGTTATAAGTTGAGTCGAGATGAGCCATGATAGACAAAAATGGCTTCTCACTCTCTTTTTTGAATAGTTTATGCACATTGGAGACGTAATACGAGTTAAACTCATCGTCAAAAAGTGAAACTAATCGATTAAGTTCATCCTTATCTCCTTCTATTACTGCCAGCGGAAGAAGCGACGGGGCAAAAAATGGATTCAATTGATCTTCATCTTTTAACGGCTCAAATGGAGGTAACTCAATCTTATATTTTTCTCCTGGAGCTAAAATAAGTGTTCCCTCAATTTGCCCAAGATTTAGCGAAACTCGCATGGTTCCTACTAGTGGGAAAGTAGCTGTAAATGTTCCATCGTTCATAACCCAAAAGGAGACGAGCGTTGATTTGGAGTGCATTACGGGATTAGAGAGGTACTCTAATGAAAGATGGAGTCCTGCATAAGTAGGGGCAACTCCATAAATCGTAGTTGAATCACTATCTGTGGCCCAAAGGTTTGATAATGATGTAGATAAAAAACAACAAATTAGTAAAATTCTGCTTATCATGGAGCTAAAAACCCTTTATCACTAGCCTTTTTGGTAAAAAGAGCGATGCATCGCCCCCGTGTTTTATAATATCTCTAACAATAGACGAGTTTACATGCGTGTGCTCTGGCGCCGTTAGTAAAAAAACGGTATCGATATTTGTCATTTGCTTATTAGCCTGAGCTATAGCACGTTCAAACTCAAAATCGGCCGAAGTACGTAATCCGCGCAAAATGGATTGTGCGCCTACTGATTTTGCAAAATCAACCGTTAAACCGCTATATCTTTCAACCGAAACTCTTGATTCATCGACAAAAACCCCACGAATCCACTCTTCTCTCTGTTCTAACGAGAAACATCCGCTTTTATTAGCGTTATAGCCTATAGAAATAACGATCCGATCAAACAGACTCAATCCACGATAAACGATATTTTCGTGACCAACGGTAAACGGATCAAACGAACCGGGGAATATGGCAACTCTCTCACTCATCATTTTTAAATTTTAAAGCAATCATAAAAACTTTATCTTCAATGCAGCAAAACTCGACATGCGTAAAAGAACCAATCCATGTTTGAATCTTGAAATATTGGTGTCACCATACACTCTATCTTTATAACGTATTGGCAAATCAATGATCTTCAGATTAAGCTTAAATGCTCCAAAGAGAAGGTCATAATCGCCAAATGGGTCAAATTCGCCAAAGAAAGAACGATTTGCGGCCAAACGGTGGTAATCTTTTCTAAACATAACTTTTGTACCACAAAGCGTATCCTTAACAGGCGCCTCGAGTATCCAAGTAAACATTTTGCTAAAGAAATGGTTTCCAATAACATTAAGTGTTCGCATCGCTTTTTTCTCCATTGGATAGACAAGACGAACTCCGTTGATAAATTCACCTTTACCAGAGGCAATTGCATTATAAAATTTTGGAAGATCCTCTGGCGGAACAGTTAAGTCAGCATCTAAAATCATTAAAATATCACCTGTTGCCTCAGCGTAACCTTTTCTTACAGCATCACCCTTTCCTTTGCCATCCTGCTGCATAATTCGAATATTATGCGAGTTCTTATATTTTTCTTGAATATTTTGAATTGTAGCCCATGTGTCATCGGTTGAATTTCCCTCAACAAAAATGATCTCCTGCTCCCGCCCAAACTTTGGCATTCGTAAGATAGCTTGCTCAATATTTCCACTTTCATTTCGAGCTGGAATAACAATTGTTGTAGAGAATTTGGAATTTACTACAGTTGCCTCTTCCTTGCGTGGCATTGGGCGTGCAAAAACGAATTTATTTAACGATAAATAGTTTATTAGGGGTAACTTAGAAATAAATCGGTTTACGAATCGTGAGACAAAAGGTATTTTGAAAGGAATTAGCATGCTGCGATTGCTCTTATAAGCCTCAAAGTCTGACAAATAGAGCAAATTTGCGATATCGACAGAAGAGAGCCAGTTTTGCTGAGGCATTTTCCTCTTATAACCAATCCACTCGGCAAATTTGATAATTGGCTCCCATAAATGGTTGTAGTATGTAATAATGATCTTGGTGCGAGGGTGCGAAACCTTTTGCAACTCAATAAAGAGTTGTTCAATATCTGTCACAACCCCAATTAAATTTGATACAACGATAACATCAAACGTTTCTGTTAACGTGATATTTTGACCATCCATGCAATGGAATTCGATGTTAGGAAAGCTCTCTTTGGCTTGATTAACAATTGGCTGACAGAAGTCTATTCCAACCTTTCGCTTTCCATTTAATGCTGCAATCATCTCTCCAGTTCCGCAACCCACATCCAACACCGACAAATCTGAGGTTACAAAATAGTTGATGTAATTAGTTATAGAGTTCCAATAAAAGCTTCGTTTGGAGCGATACTTTTTCCATGAAGCCGCATTTTGATTGTAATAATCTTTTATCGTTTGATAATTTTCCATATTCAGTCTATCAATTCTATCCTAAAAAAGTACAGTTAGCAATTCACCTTACGTATTATCACTGTTTCAAAGAGTGAAGTAAATCTATTTAATGGCTTCAAAATCCACTCGAGAGCAACTATCAGAGGATAACTCCATCCTGGCAAAAATGAAGCGACAGAGTAGCCACCCGAAAGGAGATATCTCAAAGGGGTATGGCAAAACTTCTTTTCAATACTTAATTTTGGGAAACGACTCGTAAAGAGATCAATATCTCGATGAAAAATTATCCAACTTAGGGCCTGATTGCTGTCAAACAACGGATTGGAAGAGTTGATTATCCAATCTTGTTGCAATAAATCAAATGGTTCGTGATGAAAATTCTTATATATAAATCGACTAAAAATCGTATTAGCTGGCTCTGTGATGTAAAGAATCCCATTATTGCACAACGCTCTTTCTGCTTCCTTAAAAAAGGTGTTACAATCAGGAATGTGGTGCAACGTATTAAGCATAAAAATAGCGTCAACACTCTCATTTTCAAATGGCAATTTTTCTGCACGACACACCAAATCACACCCAGGCAAAGGTATTACGTCGGTTGTTATAACTAAAGGAGCAATCTCTTTTAAAACTCCTCCGCCCGAACCCAATTCAATAATTTTTTTTCCTTCTAAAGGAGAAACATAATCAAGAAACACTTGATACCAGTCAAGATACGTTTTATACAATATCTTCTTACTTTTCAAAATCCTGTTATGTTCAACAAATATATCTGCCAGTGCTTTGTTATCCATTGGTACTAATTAATGTTTTCATAATTAACCTTATATAAAGCTGCTGGCTCATTTGTCCCACCTTCGCTTTTTAACTCTGTGAAGGCTTTTGGGTACTTTTGAATAATAACAGTCATATAACGATGGAGTGTATTAATAACATCACCACTGTTAACTTCTGGATTTTTACGCAAACTTGCCAAAATTATATGAGTCACTTTGGCATCCTTCAGCTGCTTAACTAGCTCATCTGCATTGTCTGAGTTAAAGCGAAATATCCCATAAAACTTCTTTCCATTGCAGTAAATGCGTGCCATATCAGGCTTTCTAACAGCAATATAGCTGTCGGATGGAAGTGTATTTGAGGCATGTTCTGCCAATTTTAGATAGTTCTCCCAATCGGGGGTATAACCTTGGTATTTGTTGGTAGTGAGATTGGCAACTAAATTTTTTACTTCAAACTTTTTAGACGACGAACCCAATACAAGAACTGTAATCGAAGCAACCAATATCAGAAAAGTAATTTGGAGCTCTTTAAAACTCTTATTAGATAAGATGGTGTAAATGAAGAGCGATAGAAGAAGTAAAATAATCGGGACATAGGGTACAATTAACCTATATTGATCCCATATTTTTTGAATTGAGACGAACGTTCCCAGCAGTGCCAATGCGGCGTAAACTAAGAGAAAAAGGTATTCGTGATTTTTTCGAAATATATACCAAAATCCTGCACCCATTACAAGATAAAATACAATGGTAAAAACAACCGAGTACTCTTTGTTGGTAGCCGCTTTAACTCCCACAATTTTTAGAAATTGCTTTCCAATATACAGATTTGAATTGTCCACAATGCGCATCAAATATCCTCCAAAATCCTCTTTCCCCTCTTTTAAATCATAAGGATGTTTATAGGTCAATGTAGATAATTGTGACTGCGGTTCAGCGCCATTCTTTTGAAAAGTAAACTCCACAACTTTAATACCACCAAACAGAACTATCGTAGTCACCAGAACTATTGCCAGCTCTTTAAACTTAACTTTTAATAGAAAAATAAACGCTGCTGAAATAATTAAAACAGCCCCAATTGTGCGAGTTTGAAATACGAGAAACAGTAAACCTCCCAAGATTAGTAACTCAATAAGTTCACTCTTATCTATACGATCAGATTTATGAGAATACTTGTCAAAATATCTGAAAAAGCGCCAAAAGAAGAGGGCTTGTAGCATCATAAAAAGAGCTTCCGAATAGGTTTGACTAGCGTAATTAAGGATATAAGAGTTTATTCCTAATAATATAACCGACACAAATAAAACCAAATGTGGAACACGTCCCTTCAAGGCCCTCGTAAAGAAGAATATGGAGGCTAACATGAAAATTAACGAGGTAAATTTTAATAACGGTAGCTTGATGCCAAAAATCGTGATGACACTTGCAAGAAAAAGAGGATAAATGGGTCCCTGAAAAGCTGGAAATTTCCCATCCTGAATAAAGTCTGCAGCTCTATTTATGTAGGCGCTATCGTCACCACCTTCGTCCAATCTTAAATTGAAAAGTAAGATCCCAAAGATAAATGCGATCAAAAGCGGTAAATAGATCAGCAGTTTTGGATGAGATTCGAAATAAGTCTCAACTTTTTGAAAAAGAGTGAACGACACCTCTTCTTGTTGTTTCTTCTTGGCCATTTAAATAAACTATTACTATAATGAATAAACGCAAAACATACAAAATTGCAAAAACTATTTCAGTTGTTATAATTAAATCTAATTAAATATCAGAGTTCATAGTTAAGAGAGTATCAATTTACTATTTTTACACTCCTTAAATAATTAAAAATAGAGAGATGAGAGTTCATTTTATAGCGATAGGTGGTGCTGCAATGCACAATTTAGCCATTGCCCTACATAAAAAGGGATTTCAAGTAACGGGATCCGACGATGAAATTTTTGAACCGTCAAAAGGACGACTGGCACAACATGGCCTACTTCCTGATACAGAGGGATGGAATCCGGCAAAAATAACGAACGAACTTGACGCAGTTATTTTAGGAATGCACGCACGTCAAGATAATCCCGAACTTCAAAAAGCACTTGAGATTGGAGTAAAAGTCTATTCCTATCCCGAATATCTTTATGAAGCCACCAAAGAGAAAAAGCGTGTCGTTATTGGCGGAAGTCACGGTAAAACCACTATCACATCCATGATAATGCATGTTTTAAACCATCAAAAAATGGCGTTCGACTACATGGTTGGCGCTCAAATAGAGGGTTTTGACACCATGGTGAGCCTTACGAATGAGGCACCGATAGCAATTTTTGAGGGAGATGAGTACTTAACCTCTCCTATTGACTTACGACCAAAATTTCATCTTTACAAGCCTCATATAGCATTAGTTAGCGGCATTGCATGGGATCACATAAACGTCTTTCCAACGTGGGAAAACTATATTGAGCAGTTCTCCATTTTTGCCCACATGGTTGCTCCAGGCGGCTCATTTATCTATTATGATGGAGATGAAGAGCTCCATAAAATTGCCAAAACTCTCTCAAAAGAGATAGAAACGGTTAATTATAAAGGGGTTGCAAATACAATTAAAAACGATAAAGCTGTACTTCTTTTAAAAGATGGCGTAGAGTTGGCTGTTCCATTTTTTGGTCAACACAACATGCAAAACCTTGATGGAGCACGCTTGGTTTGCAATAGATTAGGAGTAAGCGATGATGCCTTTTTTGATGCCATCAAAACATTCAAAGGAGCTTCAAAACGCCTACAAATACTACAACAAGGCGACAACTCAACCATCTTTTTAGATTTTGCCCACTCGCCATCTAAACTTAAAGCTACGACTAAAGCCGTTAAGGAGCAATTTCCTGAACGTGAATTAGTTGCCTGTATGGAATTACACACCTTTAGCAGCTTAAAACGAGAGTTTTTGCCTCATTATAAGGGGAGTATGGCCATGGCAGACAAAGCTTACGTCTATTTCAATCCCGAAGTTATTAAACACAAGAAGCTCGATCCAATCACTGCAGAAGAGGTTAAAGAGGCCTTTGGTGGCGATAATGTTACTGTTTTTACCAATAGTTTAGAGCTTCAACAGCTTTTGCGAGGCGAAAAGTGGTACAAACGCACACTCCTGCTTATGAGTAGCGGTAATTTTGATGGCATCGACTTTAAAAACTTCTCGAAGGATTTGATTGTTGGGCTATCATGTATGTAAGATTTTCGAAAGCGATAGAATGTTAGATAAATTTCCCAAGTCACTTTTTACTCTAAAATGGTTGGCTATTGCTCTCATTGTTGGAACATTAGCTGGATTATCGTCTGCGCTATTTTTAATATCACTCGATTGGGTTACCAAGTTCAGAGAAGAGCATCTATATCTCATCTACCTCCTTCCTATTGCGGGAGTGGCCATTGCAGCTATGTATCACTACTTCGGCCAAGATGTAGCAAAGGGTAATAATCAGCTCATTGAAGAGGTTGAAAATCCACAAAACACCATTCCACTAAAGATGGCTCCTTTTGTGCTTATTGGAACTTTAGTAACACATCTTTTTGGTGGTTCGGCAGGTAGAGAGGGTACAGCTGTGCAAATGGGTGGCTCTTTAGCCGATCAACTCTCAACATTTGTTAAGTTTTCAAAGGCAAACAGACGAATTCTTATTGTTACGGGTATAAGTGGCGGGTTTGCTGCAGTATTTGGCACTCCACTTGCGGCTACAGTATTTGCCTTGGAGGTGCTGGTTATAGGCCAGTTAAGATACGATGCGCTGGTGCCGGCACTGCTGTCGGCTTTAATAGCTTATTGGGTTTGCAATCTTATTCCTTGGGTACACCATACGCACTATTATATTGGCGATATTCCACCATTTTCACCCATAACGCTCTTGTGGGCTATCTTGGCGGGAGTAGCTTTTGGGTTGATCTCTCTTGCCTTTTCGGAGGGGATGCACTTTACAACCAATCTTTTAGGCAAATTACCACATCCGCTATTAAAACCACTTGTTGGAGGTGGAGTTGTAGTACTTTTTTTCGTTGCTTTTAAGGATACTCGACCTCTAGGATTGGGTATTACAACCATAGTAAATGCCTTTTCAACCCCTCAGGTTTTTTGGCTCTTTGCAGCGAAACTACTCTTAACCGTGATTACCTTAAGTAGCGGTTTTAAAGGGGGAGAGGTAACGCCACTCTTCTTTATTGGCGCCACACTAGGTAGCTTCTTGTCAATCTTTTTACCACTACCCGTTGGGCTTTTAGCTGGAATGGGCTTTGTGGCCGTTTTTGCTGGGGCAGCCAACACCCCAATAGCCTGTATTTTAATGGGTATCGAATTATTTGGTGCCAAAGCGGGTATCTATCTGGCCATTGCCGTTATTATTGCTTACCTCTTTTCGGGACATAAGGGAATTTACCATGCACAAAGAGTGGGAGTAAAAAAGGTGGGGTAAACATTCTAATTATTCTCATTTATCACTCGAACAAAAAGCGTATATTTGTAAAACAGATTACCATGAGAGCTCTAGAATTTAAATCAAAAATAGAGGATAATCATATTCTGATCCCATCAAATGTGCAGTCAGAATTACAAGTGAATCGTAACAAAAATATCCGAGTAATTGTATTTGTAGACGATTCTGATATCTATGATTCAATAACTTTTAAAAAGTCGGCAAGCGATACATTTTTAAATGGATATTCGGAATCAGATTCAATATACGACAACTAAACCAATGGATAAACTACCTTTTGGAACCATTGTTTTACTTAATTCCCGTTTACTGATGGGGAAACGTTCAAAAAACGCCCGGCTCTTTTAATTCAGGATAGTAGCGATGGAGACATCATCGTATGCCTTATTACGAGCCAAATATATGATACTGAAAATGATGTTTTTGTAACCAATTGGCAACAATCGGGATTAAAATTACCCTCGGTAATTAGAGTTCACAAAATTGCAACACTAGATAAAACAATGATTGAAGTTATTATGGGTAAAATAGATATTGATATGCAAAGCAGAGTCAAAGATCTATTTTTAACGTTACCACAATAACTCCAATCAAATTCAAGAATTTAAAATTTATACAATCAAGGCCTTATCAACCTTCTCTTTCAACAAAGCTAATTCAAGCACTTCTCGTACTTGTTTCACAAAATGGAAGGTTAATCCCTCAATATAGATATCGTTGATATCATCAATATCTTTGCGATTCTCTTCCGATAGAATAATCTCTTGAATACCAGCACGCTTAGCAGCTAATATCTTCTCTTTAATACCACCAACAGGTAACACTTTTCCTCTTAACGTTATTTCGCCCGTCATAGCAATACGCTTTTTGACTTTACGTTGTGTAAACGACGAAGCCAAAGCTGTTGCCATGGTAATACCCGCCGATGGGCCATCTTTTGGAATTGCTCCCTCAGGCACATGCACATGCACATTCCACTCGTCAAACGCCTCATCGCGAATGCCAAACTCGGCCGCGTGGGCTCTTAAATATTCTAGAGCCAAAACAGCCGACTCCTTCATCACCTCGCCCAAGTTACCTGTAAGCGTAAGTTTCCCTTTCCCTTTGCTTAAACTACTCTCTATAAACAAGATCTCGCCTCCTACTGCTGTCCATGCCAAACCAGTTACAACGCCGGCAGTATCGTTATCTTGCCATTTATCTTTTGTATATTTCACGATACCAAGCAGTTCGCGAATATCGCTCTCGGATATATTTTTCTTAACCTCCTGATTGTCAGCAATCTTAAGCGCCAAACGACGACATAACTTAGCAATAATTTTATCTAATTCGCGTACGCCCGATTCACGCGTGTAACCTTCAACTAAGTATGTAAGTACCTTTTTTGAGAGTGTTACATCCTCCTTGGAGATACCATGATTTGAAAGTTGTTTTGGCAAGAGATGACGTTTGGCAATCTCAACCTTCTCCTCTAACAGATAACCACTTACATCAATCAACTCCATGCGGTCCAAAAGAGGTTGAGAGATGGTTGACAAGGTGTTGGCTGTAGCGATAAACATCACATTAGAGAGGTCAAAATCTACATCCAAGAAGTTATCGTGAAATGCCGAATTTTGCTCAGGATCAAGAACTTCCAAGAGCGCCGAAGCTGGATCGCCATGTGCCGAAGCATTCATCTTATCAATCTCATCTAAGATAAAAACTGGATTTGAGGTGCCTGCTTTTTTTATATTTTGTAAGATACGACCCATCATGGCACCGATATAGGTTTTACGATGCCCGCGAATCTCCGCCTCATCATGCAAGCCACCTAGTGACATTCTGACATACTTACGACCCAACGACTCGGCGATGGATTTACCTAATGAGGTCTTTCCAACACCAGGGGCTCCGTGCAGACAGATGATAGGTGATTTGAGATCTCCTTTTAATTTGAGTACCGCCAGATGCTCTAAAATACGCTCCTTAACTTTCTCCATTCCAAAATGGTCTTTATCAAGCACTTTGCGCGCATTTTTTAGATCGAAATTATCTTTTGAGTACTCATTCCAAGGAAGCTCAATAAAGTTTTGCAAATAGTTAAACTGCACCGAAAACTCACCGGATTGGTGATTTAAACGTTGAAGCTTAGTAAGCTCTTTTTCAAACACTTGCTTGATGTCGGAGCTCCACTTTTTGGTCTCCATCTTCTCGCGCATCTCCTTGATATCTTGCTCATGAGGATTTCCACCCAACTCATCTTGAATCGTCTTAATTTGTTGATTAAGAAGATATTCGCGCTGTTGTTGATCAATCTCAGACTTAACCTTTTTCTGGATATCGGTCATAATATCCATCAGCTGAACCTCTTTTAAGAGAATCTCCATTAGGTATGTACCTCGAGATTTTACGTTTGAATTCTCCAAAAGATCCTGTTTTTGCGGAATCTTTAAGTCGGAGTGAGCGCTTATAAAGTTGATTAAAAAGACAGGATTATCGATGTTGCGAATAGTGAATGAAGCCTCGGGCGGAAGGTTTGGTGAACGTTTTATCACTTTGAGAGCCAAATCTTTAAGTGAGTTAACCAACGCCTCAAATTCGCGACTACTATCCTCGGTAGGCAAAATATCTTTTAGCTCAACCACATTAGCTGTGTAGTAAGGCGTATCACCCAAATACTCCACCACTTTAAAGCGACGTTTGCCTTGAATGATTACAGAAGTGGTATTATCAGGCATTTGTAATACCTTAATAACCTGCGCTACGGTACCCACATCGTAAAGATCGTTAGGCTGAGGGTTTTCCACAGCTCCATCCTTTTGGCAAAGAGCACCAAAAAGGCCATTCGTTTTTTGCACATCACGTATTAAAGCTTGCGATTTCTCGCGCCCAAGCGTGATAGGAATAATAACTCCTGGAAAGAGCACCGTGTTGCGAAGAGGCATTAAAGGCAACATCTCAGGAACTAAAAACTCCGAATTATCCTCTTCAATGGTTGGAACAACCGAAATCATGCTCGATTCAAAATCGAAATCATCCTCCTCCAACCTCATATTATCAAGCGAAATTTTCACTATAGATCTATTTAAAATATAAAACTCAAACTGACACAATGTCACCAATACCACATATTATGGTAGCCACATATAATAGTCAATTGACGTGCCAAAAATGGGAGCAAAACAAAAGAGGCCACCTTTGGGGTAGCCTCTTTATATCGTTTAATCAAAATTTATTTCTTTTCGAAATGCTTTT
>RRZU010888630.1_pt1 | contig 11971 bp, 20 predicted proteins | sample 2165561 | NCBI WGS metagenome assembly RRZU01 (sample SAMN10456909, study PRJNA506462) | wastewater metagenome | isolation source: wastewater sludge | place: USA: Moscow, Idaho | reverse complement strand
GTAGGCTAAGAACCTACTTAAAGAAATTTAGTGGGAGTTCAACTCTCCCTTGGGATACCAATTTTTATATTCTTCTATAGTTTAAAGGTAAAATGGGTGGCTGTTAACCACTTGTTCTAGGTTCGAGTCCTAGTAGGGGAGCCAAAGTTTAATAAAAGTCAGAGTGGTGGAAAGGTATACATAGAAGGCTTAGAACCTTCGGAGAGTAATCTCATACGGGTTCAAATCCCGTCTCTGATACCAATTTTTATATTCTTCTATAGTTTAAAGGTAAAATGGGTGGCTGTTAACCACTTGTTCTAGGTTCGAGTCCTAGTAGGAGAGCCAAAGTTTAATAAAAGTCAGAGTGGTGGAACGCAGACACAGAAGGCTTAAAACCTTCGGAGATTAATCTCGTACGGGTTCAAGTCCCGTCTTTGACACCAATAAAAATTTTTGATTTAAACTTATTTTTTAGATATTATATTATCTAAATTATACAAAAGGTTTTTTATATGATTGAAATAAATTATTTATACATTGGATTATTTTTAGGTTTTTTTATTTTATTATTAATGAACAAAAAATATAATAATTTTTTAAAAGAAAAATGTGAAAAAGAATTAATTTTACGAAGAAGTCATATAGAAGTTATTAATTCTGATGAACTATCTAATTTTTTAAAATCAATGAGTTTAAAAGATAGATTAGGCTTTAAAAGTGATTTTTTATATAGATATAGATTATCACCATTTGCAGATTATCACGACATTAAAATGGCAGATTTGTCACAAAAAGAAAATTTTCAAAATTTTATGAAAGAACATAATTTTATTTTTAATAGTGAAATAACTTTAAAATCAAATAATGATACTATGAGTTACAAACCTTTAAAAGATTTTGAAAAAAATATAGAAATAATAGAAAAACAACAACAAGAAAATCCAGATAAATCTTTTGACAAATTATCTGGTAATTTTAGATACGGATATTAAAAACAAACAAAGGATTCTAATGAAAAAAGATAAATCATTTACTAAAAAATTTATTATAGATGAACAAAAATATTACGATGTTGTAGCTTTAAAACTTATAGAGTCTAACTCTAAAAATATATGGATTGAAGAAGTAAAAGATAATAAAATAAAATTTTTAATTAGCAATAATATTTTTGATGGTGATTTAAATTTATTCAAAGGTTTTAAATTTATTAGAGAAAATGAAGAACTTTCTAAAATAGAACTTTTAGGATTAGATATTTTTTTAAATATTAAAAAAGTTACTCTTTTAAATATAGAAAAAAAATTGTTTTATATTGAAGAATTTGAAGATAACATTTTTAGAATAACATTTTCTAAAACATTTATAGAACGTATTAAAAACAAAGAAACATTAATTATAAAATAATAATTAAAATTATAGAAAAAAATAATATAATATTGATATTATCTAAAAGAAGGCGACAAAGCTATTTGGGTTACTTCTTTAGGATACAATGATGGTAAAAATATAACTATTTATAGAGGTGAAATTAATGGAACTATAACTAAAAATAGAGGTAATGAAGGAATAGCTTTTGACCCTTATTTTATTCCTGAAGGTTCTGATTTTACTTTAGCTGAATTAAATAAAGAAAATTTAAAAAAATTTTATAGTGCTAGAACTTTTGCTTTATTAAATTTTAAAAACAATAAACGTTATAAAAATTTAAAAATAGATTCTATTCCTAAATGGAAAGGAAAATATCAAAACGAAGAAGAATTAAATGATGGTGGTGTTAAAAAAACTAAACTTAAAATTAAAGACATAGATTTATCTATGTAATATTTTATTAAAAGATTTATTATGAAAAAAACTTTAATTTTTTTAACTTTAATTTCAACTTTATCTTTCAGTAATAATCATTTTTATGGTGTAAATACTATTATTGGAAGTTCTGTTGGAGCTATTATTGGAAGTCAAATAGGTTCTAATAGTGGAAGAAATATTTCTATATTTGTTGGTAGTATTATTGGTGCTAATATATCTAATAATTTATATAGAAGTTATTATTATAAAAATAATTATCATAATAATAACAACATTTACAATAGAAATAAAATGATTTATAATAAATATAATTATCATAAATCAAAAACTAATCATAAACCTTTAAAACTTTATAGAAAATATTAATTCCAATTTAATTTTTTACAATCAACTTCTAATTCTTCTATTGTTTGGTTTGTTGGTTTAGAATTTTTAACTAAAAAACATTGTTTATAATTTTTATCTTCATTAAATAATATCTTACCAAAAGATTCTGGAATAGCTATTTTATTATTTATATAATTTGGATTTTCTGAATAATAAATTAAATTTAAAACTTCTAACTCACCATATTTGTTTGTCATTTTTCTTTCTAAGATTTCAAGTCCCAACCAAGAATTTTTTCCCCTATTAACAACATCTAACATAGGGACTACATTTGACATTATAAATGTTGATAATTGAGCTTTTTCATTATGGTTCATAGTATCATTAGATATTATATGTCCCCTATCCATATCATAGATATTTTTTGTATAATCTTTATGGAAAACTCTTTCATTTTTTGGCAACTCAACATCTGTACTAAATATAGAAGGTCTTTGAAGAATATTACCACTATTCATTATTTCTTTATTTATTTTATAATAAACAGCTGTTGAAGCTTTATAATCATAATTATAACAATTAACATAATAATATTTATTTAATACTTTAGAACAATTTTCATCATTAAAATATTTTTTAAGTTTTAAAGGTACTTTGATTTTTTCATAATCATATAGAGAAGAATATTCATATTCAGTTTGTTTAGTTTCGATTTTTTCTGTTTCATCTAAAACAATATTTAATATATTCACAACTTTATCATTAAAACTTTTTGAAAAGATACTTGTTATTGTTAATGTAAATATTAATATACATTTAATTAAAAAACTCAAATTAACTCCTAAATTTTAATTAATGTATTATAATATATATAACATTAAATTTAGGTTAATAACCTAAACTTAAGTCATTTTTATTATTTATTTCTGCTTTTAGATTATTTTCTATTATTAAATTTTTAGCTGTTACTAACAAATCAATATCTTTATTTATAATTTTATTATAGCGAATAGCTTCCATTCTATCTGAAGCCATATTTTCATTTTGATATTCTGATTTTTTGTCTGTTATCATAACATCAACTTGGTCTGTTGTTAAACCAGTTTTAGTATTTCCTAATAAAACTTCAGATATTAACACTCCTTCTAAGTTATTCAATAATTTTGATGATATTTCATATTCTGATGTTACTTTTTTAGCATCAAGATTTTGTGTTAATTCTTTTGTATGATTTTTTATAACATCTATTTCAGTTTTAAGTACTGTCATAGCTTTATCCATTTCACCATTTACTTTATAATAAGAATATTTCAATCGTATCATTTGTCGTGAATTATTTGTTATTTTTTCTATTCCATCTAAATTTTTTGTGATTTCTTTCATAAAATTTTTCAACATTATAGTTTCTTCAGTATCCACTTGTTTTTCTGATATAATTTCACCATTAACACTATATTTTGTTTCTTTTTGTTTTTTAAAATTAATAACATTATCATTTAGATTTTGAAAACCTGAATCTTTAAAAGTTTGTTCCAATCCAATTTTATCTTTTACAAAATCTACTAATTCATTAAATGTTTTACCTTCTAACATTTGATGTGTTACTTGACTTTGATTAATTTCCATACGACTAACAGGATTTGTATTTACAAATTCATTTGCTTTTGAAACAACTGGACTTAATAAAAAAGAAGTAATTAAAACTGATGCTATAACTCCTTTACCTAATTTAATGCCAAAATTTTTTATTTTTTCTCTACCTTTTTCTAACAATTCATCAATATTTTTAAAATTCATTTTTTTTCCTTAAACCTTTATTATTTTTAATTATAATAAAAATAATAAAAACATTTTTTAATAGGAAAAAAACATATGAAAAAACTTGAAACAATCATTAATGATAGATTAGAAAAAAATAATAATCTTATTGTTGTATTTGATATTAAAAGTATTGGTGGGTATGTTAATCAAAATTTAATTAATAAAAATTTAAATAATCTTTTAAATAAAGAAAAATATCCTGTTGTTTTTATTGATATTTTAAAATATAAAGATGAAATCAATGAACTTTTAGAGAAAAAAATAGAAAAATTTCCTTTAATTTTAAAAATAAAAAATAAAAAACTATGTGAAGCTTATGATAATTTAATTAATTTAAACTAATACCATAATCAACTTTTTTAATCTTTTTAGTTAATTCTTTTTTTAAAAATTCAGAATATTGATATATTTCAGTTTCTTGAATTTTTAAACTTTTTTTTCGATTATTCAAATAAGTAAAATATTGTTGAATTAATCTTTTTATAGAAATTTCAGAATTAAAATCAACATTTGTATTTATATAACTTATTTCTTTTTTTAATTTTTCATCAAAAGTTTCTAAATAAACTTTATCTAAATTTTTATTATATATTATTAATGTTTTCTTAGGTAAAATTATTTGTAGTTCTTGATTTTCTTGATTATTACTAATTAAATATAATATTTTATCTTGAAAAAAATTAACAGTTGTTTTTTCATCATAATTTAAAAAACCTAAAAATTCTTTGCCAATTTTATTTATTTCTTCTGTAAATAAAACACCACCATCTAAAGCTCTTTTATATTTACTAATATAAACTATTTTCTTTTTTTCATCTATAAATTTTTTATTTAGAAATTTTTTATTTATATCAGAAAATATTTCAAAACAACCATTTAATTTTATATTTAAATTTTTTTTGTAAAATTCTTCTTTAACATCTATATTTATACTTTTTGATTGTTTTAAAACTTTATCCATAAAAACACCTTTTTAATATTTTAATTACAAACAATTATATTAAAAATAGATGTGTTTTTTTATATATTAATCAACAATAGTATCAAAAACTGTTAAATTAGCATAATATCTATGGTGATTTTTTATAGGATTTTCTCCTATTGAAAAACTATATTTATCACCATTAAATTTTATTAAACAAAGAACAGCATAACCAACTCCTGCACTTCTTGACATTCCTGCTTCACAATTTATAATGAAATTATCATCTTTGTGCTTTAATATAAATTCTTTTATTAATAGAGCTTTCTCTTTTTCAATAGGTTTATATTTACCTACTTCAGTATCTTTCTCTACGTCCCAAAAACCAATACTTAAACAATCTTTAAATTTTTTTTGAATATCTAAAGAAACTTCTTCTAAATCTGGGTCATATATAGTAATTAATACTGTATTTTCATCTTTTTCCAAGTCTTTAAAATCATTTTCACTATATTTAATAAGTTCACTTCTACCTATAATTGCTTTTATTAAATCTGTTTTTACTGAATAAACTTTTTGATTATTTAATCTTATAGCTTCTTCTTCATTTATAATTGAAAGAATTTCAATTTCTTCAATTTGTCTATAAAACACTTCTTCTGTTTCTAATGATTTATAAGTTAATTCAACATCATTAACTTCTAGTATTTGTATATCTAAAACATCAATTTGTAATGTTTTACAAGTTAATTCAACATCATTAACTTCTAGTTTTTGTATATCTAAAACATCATTAAATTTCAAATCTTTGATAAAATATTTTGCACCTTTTATTAGACTTCTTTTTTGATTTTTCATTTTTGGTAACCTTTTTTTATATTATTTTATTATATAAAAGTTTATATTAAGATTTACTTAATAAAACTTTCTATTTTTTTAATGATATTTTTTACTTTTTCTATTTTTTCTGTTTTATGATTATATAATTGATTTAATAATGTTGTTTTTCCAATACCACCTATACCGTGAAACATTAACAATTTAATATCATTTTCTTTTGATGATTTTAATTCTTTTTGAAAAATATTAATATATTCTTCTCTTTCATAAAAGATAGTATTTTTTATTTGTTTTTTATAAGATGGTATTAACATTATCTTCCTATTTTTTAAATTTTAAAGTTTGCCAAAATAAATTATAATTTTTACCTTTATCTTTAGGCTCTCTATCATTAAATACATTTGATTCTATTATAACTAACGTATCTTCACCTATATTTTTATAAAAAAATACATATTTTGTATTAACATTTTCTTCTGAAATTAAAAAAGAATCACCTATCAATAACTCATTATTTATTTGTTTTGTTACTAATGTATGAACTGGGTTGATTTCTACACTACTATCTTTTTTAAAAGTCATTAATATATTTTCATATATTAAATTTTTATCCACTTTAAAATTATAATGTTGAATTATAATTTGATTTGTTTTATTGTTAAACATAACTATTTGATTCAACTCTTTATTTAACTGTTGAAACATAGGTTTATTTGATGATTTATATTTAAATTCTAAAAGACCTTTTTCTATTACATATAAATATTTCATATTATGTATCTATTTTTTCTGCAAATCCATTTAGTAACCCACCTAAAACAACTAAACTTAAAGCTATTTTTTCATACGATTCCTTTATTGTACTTTATTTGTTTTTATATCTTTTTTTTCTTTTTAATTTAGTCGCATTAAAAATATATTTTGCATCATCTAAATCAGCCATTTGATAAAACATACCTTTTCTTTTACATCTTGTATAATATCCATCTTCTAATTTTTGTAATCTTATTTTTGGTGGATTAGGTTGGAAATATTCAAAATCATAACTATCACAACCATAATAAGTATCTTTTTTACTTAGCTTTCCCATTATAAACCCTTTACTGCATATTTAATCTAGTCATAATTAATTTCCTTTTTTTATATTATAGTTTATGTGTTGAAGGTTCAGGAAAAATAGCTTTATATTTCCTGCAATCTCTTGATATTCTTTCAATAACCATTTGATGCTTATTCTTTATTTTTTTATATTTTTTAATACTCTTGAGTCTCTTAGATTCTATTTGCATAATTGCACTCCTTTTTTTCTTTATTGCATATTTTTAAGAGCTGTATTTACAGTATCATAATTTAAATTCATTATGACTTCTGATTCAACATCTCTCTTTAACTCTTTTAATTTGTTTTGTTGATATTTGTTTAAAAGAGGAAATAATTTAGAATAAGAAACTTCAATTATAAAGTCTTGGCTTTTATGATGATAAAGGCTAACTGTATCATCTTCTAAGTTGCTCTCTTTACAAGTAAACTTATTTGAAATTTCTATCCTTGCCATACTAACCTCTTTACTGCATTATTTTTCTATAATTTCATATTCATTTTTAAAATTCTTAAAAAACTCTTTTTGAAGCTTTTCAATCTCTTTTTTATTATTTGCTACTGCATAAATATCATTATATTGTTCAAATACTTTTTCAAGTGTTATTGCTTCAAAAGAATCTAATTTACCTAATCTAAACTCTTCACAAAACTCTTTTTTTGTTCTTATAATAGTTTCATTTGTTTCTGCATTAATAGAAAATACAAAATCAACCATTTCCTTTTTAATACAATCTTCCCATCTTGAAAAATGTTTAAGCACCTTAACTTCAATCTTCCCATTTGTATAAACTTCATTGTCTACAATTTTTGTCAAAATTTACTCCTTTTTCTTTATTACATATTTTGGTTTATATCAAAATCAATTGCTTTTTTCATAAGCATTGAAATAACTATTGAAAATAATAGACACCCTAAAACTATAAAATCTTCCATACCAACCCTTTATTGCATATTTTCATCTAAATCAATATCTTTTATTATCTTGATTCTTTTTAAACAATCAGGGCAAGTTATTTCACCTTTTTAAACTGTTTTAACCTCATATTTACACGAACTTGCTCCATATCCAAAATATTCACCTGAACAAAAAGTTGCACTATCTCCACATTTTTCATCAACAAGACACCAAACTGGATTTTCTCTTTCTTCAAAATCATCACCTGATAATATTTTTACTATTGTATGTGACATCTAAATCCTTTATTGCAGTTTTTCAATCATATCTTCAAGTATTTTTGTTTGTTCTTTTTTACTCATATTTGATGAGTTAAATTCTAACTATTTTTTCCTTAATAAATCATTAAATTCTTGATTAACTTTTTCTATATTTATATATAAAATTTCACCATTTTTATTTCTATCATACATTCTTCTTCTTTTTTTATTTCTTCTTTATTTTGATTTCCATTTTTATCATATATTATATTATCATTTTCATTAAACAATAGACTATCTTTAGTTTTTGTTGTTAATTTATAATCATAATTAATAACTTTAACTTCTTTTTCACCTTCAACAAATATTTCATTATTTGTTAAATACATTTGTGAATGTTGTTTATTTATTTTATGTTTTATTTTATCATTTTTTACAGCTTTAACCAACAAAGTATTATTAACATCAGATTTAATGTTTTTCATTAATGCTAAATCAAGATTATCATTTTTTACATACACATACTTTCCACCATCATTATTTTGTGACATTTCTAATGTATATATTTTTTTATCTGAATTTAAATTTAAAACAAATTTATTGTGTTTAATATTAAAAAATAAATCATAAAATTTTTCAACAAAATCACCTTCTAATTTAATACCATTCATACATATTTCTTTTACATAATATTTAACAAAACTAAAATCTTTTATATTTTTATTTTTCAAGTTTTCTAATATTGAAGATTTTAATACATATTTTAAATTTAAAACTTCTAGATTTGGGTGAACTTCTATTAAATTAAATTTCATTTCACCATTTCTAATAACATTTGTAAATTTGGTTTTCTCTATATTTTTAATTGAATAAACATAATCACCACTTCGATTTTCACCAACTAACATTTTATAATCAAAATTATAATCACCATCTTCAGTTTTTTTATTTTCAATAAAATCATTAGCTTGAGTTCTTGTATATTTTGGAAAATTTCTTATAAATTCAACATTATGAAACATATATGTTTTATTATCTGTTAAAAAAATATCTAAATTATCACGGACTTTATTTAATGAAAGAAATTCAACAATTTGTTTTGGTAATTTTTGTAATTTTTTTGTATGTTCTAAACTTTTTATTGTTTCAAAAGCAGAATCTAAAACAAAAAGTTCTCCATCATCATTATGCAATAAAACTATTTCATTTTTTATTCCTGTTTCTTGTATTTGATTATTATTATTTAAAACAAAACTCTTTTTTAAATCTAATATAAAGTTTTTTTTACCATATTCAGAAAATGACTCTTGAGAAAAAACAACCATTTCATCTTCTACTAATACACCATTACCTTTATTTAAAATATTTATAGTATTTTCTATATTTGGATTTATAAAACCATAATGATATTCAAACACATCTATTTTTTTTGGTAATATTGTTTGAATACCTTCTTTTGTTAAAGTTAAATATTCTTTTCCACTTTGAGATTTTATTGTTTTTATATTTTCTGATATTTTTTCTTTAAAAGTTGCTTTTTTGAATAAAAGATTTCTTTTTAATAATAAACCATCTGTTTTTACATTTAAAAGATTTAAATCATTATATTCTGAATAAACTGTTTCATATGTTTCTTTTATATTTCCATTTTCATCTGTAAATAAATTTAAACTGTTTAACTCACTTTCATTTTTATTTTTGATTTTTAAACTTTTTGATACAAATAAATGATTTACTGAAGTATTTTTAACTTCCATTGATTGAATATTAATATCACTTATCAATGGTTCATTTTCATATTTTTTTATTTTATTTTTAATATCATCTAAAGTAAAATTAGATTCTATTTTTTTTAATAATTTTATTGTTTCTTCTTCTTCTAATTTTGTAATAACAGGCATTAACATTTTATACTCAATACCATTATTTAAATTTATATATTTATTAAGTAAACAATCTTTAGTTAAAAGATTTTTTGAATATAAATTATGATTTGAATAATAAAAATCATCTTTTGATAAAGAAAAATTAGTATATTTTAAACCAAAATCACTTTTATCACTATAACCATAAGAAATATAACCTTCTTTTTGAAAATTAAGAATACTATAACATTTATTTATTAAACTTCTTAGACAATCTGTATTAAAAAATAATGGTATATCTTTTTCATAATCAAAAACAAAATCTTCATCTGAATAAAAATTTGGGACAACCCACTCTTTTTTATTTGTTTCTTCATTAAAATATAAAATAGGTGTATTTTCTTTTATTTTTTCTTTTGTTAATAATTTATTTATTATTGATTTAAAACTGTCAGCACAATCCATTTTATTAATAACGTCATAATAATTATATTTGATTTCTGATATATTTTCATCTGTTTTTTGGATTATATTTGATTCTTTCTCTCATTTTTTAAAAATCATTTTTTTATTTTGTTCTTCTATATAATTTAATTCTGGAATTTCATTTTTTTCTAAATTAAACAATACTATTTCATCACATAAATCTATTTTATTTTTAATAACTTCTTTTATTTTTTTAATATTTTTAATATTAATAATATTTTCATATATTATTACGTCAAGAACTATATTACCCTTTAACTCTTCTTTTTTCTTAAAATTGAATAAAAAAGACAAATCTTTCTCTTTTAAAAAAACTAAACTTATTTTTTTAGTTTTATTATTTAAATAAAATGATAAATTTTCAAAAACTCCACCAAAATCTACAACAGTATTTGATAGGTTATTCATTTTATATTTAGCTTGTTCTTGAGTAAGTTTTCCGTCTTTAACGTCTTTAGCTAATTGTTTTAGAGTTTCTGTTTTTTCTTTTGTATAATTAAGTTTTTTTTCTGCTCTTTTACACTCTTTAATTAATCCTGAAATTTCCATTTTTATATCCTATTATTTTATTTTTAATATTATCAATCTAAAACAAAAGAAAATATAAATAACACAATCAACTGGATAATTACTTTCAACCTTACCTATTAATACAACGCTTCTTCTTTTTCTGTATTGACCGTCATCTTCTTTATTATCATTAGTAGTTTTTTCAGTAGTATGTTGAACACCATCAAAAGCCCCAAATTGAAAACCTATGTTTTTAAAATATATAGTTCTAATCATTGTTTATACCTTTATCTTATTTATTCATTACAACTTATTGTTTCACTTAATATTTCATCTTTTAAATGAGTTAACTGTTTTTCTTCATTATTTAATTCATTACTATAAAAAATAGACTTAATATCATAATATTCTGTAACAACTTTAATTGATTGACAATTATTAAACTTCAAAGAGTAAAATTCTATCTCATTTATTTCTTTAATCTCTTTTGTAGAGTCTATATAAATTTTATATTTATAATCTTTTCTGTCTAATTCTTTAATGTACTCTATACCTGATTTGTTATTTTCTTTAATTCTTAACTCTTTTGTTTGAATAATTTTATCTATTAATAAAAACAAACCAAAAGTAAATAAAGGTATAGCTATAATACTAAAACCTGTAACTCCAATAAAATCTCCAGAACGTTTTTCTTTTGTATCAAAAATTTTTTTTATATAAAAAATAATCATAGAAATTACTACTATACCTACTATATATTTAGTATTTTTTTCACTCATTATAGCAACCAATATAGATAAAAAATATAATATTAGTACATTAACCTCAAACATAGATAAATTAAACAAAGATTTTGATTGAATTTTTATATTTTTTTGGTTTCTTATATCATTACCATTCATATTAGTTCCTTTATATTATTTTCAATATATATTTTAACATAATTATTATTAAAATAAAATTTTTAATAATTTAAATTGTAGTTTTCAGATTTTATTTCTTTAATAGACTTTAAATTTTTTTCTTTTTTGATTTTTACCGTTTTTAAATCAAAAATATCTTCACATACCAAAGATATATTGTTTTGTTGTTTAATCATTGTTTTAAACCCAAATTTTTTATAAAATTTAGATAATTTTTCTAATGAAATTCTATT
>RRZU012660627.1_pt1 | contig 11973 bp, 9 predicted proteins | sample 2165561 | NCBI WGS metagenome assembly RRZU01 (sample SAMN10456909, study PRJNA506462) | wastewater metagenome | isolation source: wastewater sludge | place: USA: Moscow, Idaho | reverse complement strand
TTTAATATTATTAAAATCTTTCTTTTGAATACGGGGCTTTTTCATTTTAATGCATATATCAATAATTTCTTTTATAAATTTTTCATCTGTTTTGTTTCTTTATCCACTTAAGTAAATCATTATCATCAATACTTCCATCAGCCAGTCCTAATCCTAGCTCTATAATTTCATTATCTGTTGCATTAATTTTTATATTATTAATCTCAAGATATACTAGGAATAACAATACTCCGATTCTTTTATTACCATCGACAAATGGATGATTTTTCACTAAATAATATCCTAGCTTTGCAGCTTTTGTTTCTATGTCTGGATAAAGTTCTTGGTTATAAAAGGTTTGAAATGGTGAATTGATTGCTGATTCTAAAAGCTTGGAGTCTCTTAATCCTTCGCTTCCACCAGTTTCATTTATTAATAGATTATGCATCTTTATTATTTGGCTATGAGTTATCTTTTTCATTTTGCTAACTCCTCAAAAGCTTTTATATATTTCGATAGAATATTTTTTGAAATTAATTCTACTTCTAAATCATCAGCATACACTATATCTTCATCGATATTGTTTAATGTAATATTGTTATCATTATTCAACTTATTACATGGAAAATTATTATCTTTTTTATCCATTAAAAACCTCTCCTTACTAAAAACCCACTAGACATTTGTCCTGTAAAAATTCTGTAGCCTTAGAATAGTTATTAGTTTCATAAAAGTCTGATAGCATTTCATTAAAATCATTTATATATTCATCATTAACTATTAATAAGCCTTTTCCTTTAGATAATAGTAATTTATTTGCTGCCAAAATGCTAGTTCTTTTATTTCCATCCCAAAACAACTGACTTCGGCATCCCCAAAGCATCAGTCTTAATGCTTTTTCAGTTGTAGATAATTCAGAATCTAAAATTTTCGTAATATTGATTGTAACTTCATCTTCTATGGGAACTTTAGGTCTAAACTTCACACCAGAAATTCCTACTTCTCCACTTCTAAGTTTTCCCCACTCAAGACTATGATTCATTGATACATAATAGTTTATGCGAGAAATAAAATCTAAGTCTAGATTTAAATCTATATTTTCCAATACAAAATTCCATGCATTTTTTAAATTTATTATAACTTCTAAATCATGCTCATTTATTATTTCAGAGCTTAAATTATGCCCCTTTAAAATATTTTGAATGTCAAATAAAGAAGCCTTGACACCTTCTATCTTTGCCAAGCTATATATAGTTTTAGGATATAATTTTTCGGCTAAAGATATACTTTCTTCCCTTGTATAATTAAAGCAATCTTTCATAATAAAATCCTTTCCATGGTGTCGGATATAGGTTTAAATAGATTTAGCAAGCACAGCATATGGCAATCCACTTTTTCAAAATTGGCTCCATATGCTAATCAAAATTTAAACTAGGTTTTTAATTTTATTATGCTTGCTGGGAAATTCCCAGACCCTTTTATATTTTAAAGTTGCTTTAAAAATTCATGCTTTTTAAAATGCTCATTGAAATCTTCCCAAATACTATTTCCTACCTCATCTCTAATTTTATTTAATTCATTTTCTTCAAATTCCTTTCGCTTCTCCTCTATGTTTATTAGCTGTTGAAGTCTTCTCATTAATTCACTCTTAGAATTTGTAACCTCCATACATCCTGAAGAAATATCACAAATAATTTCCTCGATTATTTCTTTATGTTCCTCATTACTTTCATATGCTCTTCTAATCTCTGGCTTGGTCAATAGTTCTTTGATTTGGTTTAAAATTTTAAGCTCTGCCTTTACTAAATGACCATATATTTCCTTGCGTTCTGCCAGCCTACGATTTAAACAATCCAGCAACTGATTTCGTTCAGAAATAACTTTTTTATGTTCCTTTAGTAATTGAGTAGTTCCTTTTTTGCTGATGGTACCCATATCATTTAAATAATTAATTAAACCGTCTATGATCCATCCCCTCCTCAACTTATATTATATAGCTGCTATATTGTCTCTACTATTTCTTTTAAGGTCTTATAACTATTTTGTAGCAAATCTACCGTTTCATAGTTTCTAGTTGTAACTTCAACTAATTTTGTAATGATTAGGTTGTTAATTTCTCTATGATTCTCTATTAATTTTTCACTTGATTGACAAATATCATTTGCACTACTATTTACTAATCTGTTTAAATTATCTATGTTATTTTTCGCATCATTATTTATTTCAATTATTTCTTCTAGCTTACAAATTACTTGGTCCTCTTTATCTAATAAATCCTCGCCTAATCCCTTAAAATCAACTAAGTTATCAGTAAAATTATTAACATCCTCCATTAGATTTTGAGTGTCTTCTTGATGCTTATTTAGTAGTTCTATAACTTCTTTCCACTGCATGTCAATTTGCTCATTCCATTCATTATGCTTTTTATGCTCACGATTAATATTGACTAAAATTTCCTGTATAGGAGTAAGGCTTTTTTTCACCAACTTTGTCTCAAGAATCATGTTATTATTGAAGTCTATTAATTCTTCATACATCTTTTTCTTTGCTTCAGATTGATTATTTAATTCATTTAATAATAGTTTTGCAAAGTCTAATAGACTCTTTTCATTTGCATTTTTAAATAAAAGAATATCAGCGCTAATTTTATTGTTTGCATCTACTAATTCTCTTGATCTATTATACAGCTCCTCTACAAATGCTTTATTTAAATCACCTAAGCTTTTTTCAGCAGTATTTTTTAATAAACTAATTTCTTGACTAACTATACTAATTACTTCAACTAATTCTTTTTGACTTGCTTGAGTAATTTCCATTTCACTTTTCTCTTTATCTGTGTAAAATTTACTTAGTAAGTAATAACAGCATCCAAGAACTAAGAAGTTAATTATGGTAATTACTAGCATATCATCAATCTCATATATTATTTTAGCTGCTGCTGTTACAATCAGAGAGCTTACGAGACTTTCAACTATAATTCTATTCTTCACTTTTATACCACCTTTTCTACATAGCTTTTTATGTCCAGTATTAAGTCCTCTATGTTTCTTTCTAGTATTCTATCTATATCTAGTAAATTGCTACCCATTAAACTTATCTGAAGATCCATTTTACTACTATTGTTTTTAATAATGGATAATAGTTCGTTTACTAGAGTATCAGATAGAAATTCTCTCATGTCATTTTCCATTTTATTAATTTTTTTCAAAAATATGCTTACTAAAATAAAATTAGCTTGAAATTCTCCTTTAATTAAAAATTGCTTTAATATATTTTTTCCTTCATGATCATAAGCTTGAAGCCCTTTATTAATAACAACTTCTTTAATATAATCTGTTCCCAATTTTTGTTTTGCATATGTAGTTTTTGTTAAATAGCTTACTATTTCTAATCCTAAGCATATGTTGTAATCTTCTAGATACTTTTGTTGGTGAGATTTAAGACTTTCATTGCATAATATTTCACTTAAATCTTCTATATACTTTTTTTTTTTTTTTTTTATAGATAATTTATTAAAAAAATCCTCTAATTGCTGTTGTTGATTTATTATATCAGTCATATCTAAATAGTGAATATTTTTAATTAAATTTCTATCGTAGAAACTGATTTTTTTGCATAATAAAACAATAGCTGTATTTGACAGTCTTTTAGTACTTAATTTTTTAATAAGTTTAATTTTATAAAATTTCATAGGAAAAGGATGAGTAAAGTAGATCTCTATCGACCTCAAATTGTGAATTTTTATATCTTCAATATAGGAGTTCTCCAGTATGACCTCGTCAATTTCCTCTAAATCCACTTTCTTTCTTATATAGGTTAAAATTTGTTCTGGAAGGAAGAATGTATTTTTCAACATACTGCAATACTCTTCACAAAATATAGTAATTTCATCTAAAAATAAAGATGGCTGGAATTCCAGCCGCCTTATAGACTTTTCACCAATATTAGATTCATCTAATTTTTTATAACTATAGAAAATATCAGGAAAATTTAGTCTTTGAAATTCTAAAATTTCATATACATTCATTAGAACACCCATTCCTCTATCCAATTAGGATATTCTTTTAGTTCTTCTAATATTTTGTTGTGATTTGCAACTACTTCTTCCCTCTCATTTTTTTCCAAACTTAGAGTATCCATGGTTTCTTGCAAATGAAAAATTAGGTTCTCTACTTCTAATTCGATTTGTTCTTTAGTCTTCTTTACAGCATTTCCAAAAACTAAGCTTACAGTTTCTATTGCCTTTATCGTTTCTAATTGGAATAGTTTTTCAATCTCAGTTTGATAGTAGTTTTTTGTTTGAGATTGAACATCCATTATTTTATCACAGTATTCCTTTTCCTCTAGTTCTTTTTTGAGTTGCTTGTATCTCTCTATATTTGATTCAATTTCTCTCTTAATACTTATTTTTTTCTTAATATTATCTGCATCTTCATAGGCACTTTCAAGACTTTCCTTTTTAATAACCAGATTTTTCATCTCAATTTCCTTGCTTCTTCTTTGGGCTTCTAATTCATGATTAATTTCAATTAAAGTTTTGCTTGGCTCAATCATTTCACCTAAGTATTTCCCTAACTTTTCTCCCCAGTATCCAACCGACATAAAATCTAACATCTTACCTAAGCTTTCTAAGGTTGCTGGGCTGTGTTCGGATGATTCCTTCTCTTTTTTAATAATCTCTTCACCAGTCTTCTTAATCTTTACAATTTCATCAAATACTTGCTTTGCATCTTCTTTACTTATATTTTTGTTAATGCTATTTACTGTATATAGGACATTCTTTGTTTTTTTTACATTTAATACACTTGTTTTAATAGCATTAGTAGACTTAGCAATATATGAGGCCAGCTTAGCTGTATCCTTCGTTCTATCTGCCACCATTTTAACTCCAGCTTCGGGTTTATAAAAAATCAGTGCGATATCGGCCACCTCTCCTAGAACTCTACCCGCTTTTGCACCAACATCACCCCCACCAGCTACAATATGTTCGTGATATGATGGCTGACTCTCCAATAATTCCCTAAGTTCATAAATATATTGGTGCATATTTGATTTAATCGCTTCTATATTTTCTTTAATCCTCTCTTTTTCTTCCTCTGAACATGATATTTGCTCCTGCACTTCCATCAAATTTCTTTCACTATCCTCTATCATTTTTTCTAATTCTTGTATTTCTAGACTATTGGTATCATTATCCAGTTTTTCAATAGAGGGTTCCTTGATTTCATGTAATATTTTTATTTCTAAACCTTCCATAATTTCATTAAGATTAAAGTTTAGTCTCTCATATACTTTGCTGAGGAAACTATTTATGTGTTCTTCAACAATGGATTTCAATCTTTTTCCTAACTCATTTTCGCTTTTTTTGAACTTTGATTCTAACAACTCTTTACTAATTTCCTTATATTCTAATATTTCTTCTGTTATTTCCTTTGCCTTAAGGCTAAATGATTTTTTTATTTCTTCCTCTATCTCTTTTATTTCCTCTAACTCAACTTCATCTATTCTAAACTTTTTAGATTGTTGTTGTGAATCTAACTCTAGCAGTTTATTATTAATTTCTTCTAATTTTTCAAATATCTGAACTTGATCTTTTTCAAAAGAAATATTGTATAGATTGTTTTTTTGTTTTAATTTTAGAATGTGTTCTTCAAATAATAATGTCATTTGATTTACAACTTTATTTTTCATATCTTTTTGACTATAATTTTTTAGGTATTCTACTAAAATTGTTCGAATAACATCAATCTGTTCTTGGTTTTCATAAGCTTTTATAGAACCTACAGGCAAAACTTCAGGACATTCTATATTAAGCTTTTCCTCCAAATCTGTCTTTACTGCTGCCAACAACCTCTGAATTTCATCTGGTGTACGATCACGATCATCCATATGAGTAACAATAAATATAATATCTTTCGTATATGTCAATATGTTTTGAATGGATATAAGATCTGTTTCAGAAATCACTTTATTTAAAGTGTATAAAACAATATCAGCTTTTTGAATAATGTAATTATTAATCTCTGTATGCTGTTTGATGATTGTATTCGTTCCAGGACTATCTATTATATGAACACCTTCTGGAATATAAGGGGAATCAACTGGAATCTCCACAGAAAGAATTTTTTCATCATAACCCTCTACGTGCTTAGTGTATCTATTAATATTTTCTTCACTTATGGGTAATAATAATTCTCTTCCATCTATATACTTTATTTGCATATTTGAACTATCATTTTTATATAATTCAATTAAAACTGGTGTGCATTCCATGTTGTCTTCAGGTAAAAACCCCTTTTTGTTCATAAATGCATTCAAGAAACATGTTTTTCCTGAACTAAACTCACCTGTAATAACAACAATGAATTTTTGATTTTTAACTTTATTCACATAAAACTCTATATCCTTCGGGTCTATATTAAATTTCCTCAAATCCTGTAAGTTCATTTAGAAGCTCCCCCTGTTTAAATTTATTAATATCTTGAATAGCCAATTGTAATTCCTCTAGGCTAGTTGTTAATGATTTTAATTCAATATTAATTTCCTCAGGTGTTTTATTAGTTAATGTTGTAATATTAAACAAATTATTTTGAAGATTTTCTATTTCCTGTAAGTCATATTTTATTGATTCATTTAAAATTGTTGTAATTCCACTCTTTTGCTTGTCTAAAAATTTGTTTGCCTTTTCAAAATACTCATTACATATCCCTTCAATCTCTTTAATATAATTTTTCTTTGATATTCTTATAATGGTTTTTTCGAGCTGGTTTTTTTTATCATCACTGCTTTTTAACATATTTATATACATTTCTCTAGCTTGCTTCTCATCATACTCTGCATTATATATATCGAATTCCAGATCATCTACACCACTTAAAATATCTTGATTTTCTTTAATCTTGATTTTCTGTTCTTCCGTTTGTAAGCTATATTCATTTTCTACCCGTTTCCTTTGTTCCTCTATAAAATTAACAGATTCGTAATCGATATATTCCTCCTTTACTTGAACAACCTTGCGGCCAAATAGTTTATCAATACTTTTTCCAAAAAATCCTTCTCTATCTCTTCGCTCTTCTTTCATTCTTGCAGCTTTAACAGGTATTGGTTCCCCTAATTGATCAAGTCTAAGGTTCTTTCGATACTCAAGTTTATTTATTTTTTCTTCTAACTCTTTCCTTTTTTGATCTAATTCATCATATTTTTTCTTGTTTTTCATACTCATTCTTAGCTTCTCTTTGTTTCGTTCATATTCTTTTTTACTGTTTTCAATTTCTTTATCTATATTTTGCAATTCTGAGAAATCATATTTAGGGTCTTCAATTTCTATTTTTTCAATATCTAAGCTGCAATGGATAATATTCATCAGTTTCGATTCGAGTTTTTGACTAGTTTTCAAATCATCTATATTTTCTTCAATTAATCTTCTCAAATCATTTTCTAATAGCTCTCTACTATAATTCCACTTCCTTAAAAACTTATCATAAACCCCTAGAGCCAAGCTACCGAAGTCCGTAAGTTTTGCATCAAATTCAGTCTTCACATCAGAAACCTCTCCTTTGACCTCCTCTAAAATAGCTTCTGTAGCTTTTTGAAAGTTAGACTTTGCATTTCTGATGCTTTCATTTACTGTGATTTGTATATGTTTTTTCTTTTCTTTCAAAATTTTCTTTTTTTCTTCTATTTCCTTTTGCTTCATCTTTATCTCATCCATTATCCCATCTTGGTCCTTACTACAGGAAGTAATTCTTTCCTGTAAGAAAATACTTTCAGCTCCCATTTTACTAACTATTGCCTCAAGGGGCTCTATTAGCCTATCCTTAGTGTTTTCATTTCCAGTTAAGTATTGAGCAAGTTCCTCTTTAAATATATGAAACTTTGAATCTTCTAACTTCTTGCTAGAATTTTCCCTTAAACCCTCTTGGTGCAGTTTAGCTGAGATTGGGTAGATCTTTTTATTCCCTATTTCAACATTTTTTTCTAATAGCTTATTCCTTAATTTTGAAATCCCTTCATCAAGGGAGTTCTCTGATTTATTTCGTGTATCTATTTTATTAACTACAAAAAAGATGCGGTTCATATATTGGTTTACATATTGTAGAAATTTAAACTCTGTATCAGATCCTGGTTTATCAAATGTAAAGAGGAATATACTTGCATCGGATTTATCTACATATCCTTTAGCAATTTCAGTATGAATTTTATGTGAAGAATTAAAACCTGGAGTATCTACAATTTCAACTCCATTTTTAAGATATTCTGAATCTAAGAATAAAGTTACTTCTTTAATAACTTCTTCAACTTCTTGCTTTTCATTTCTAGCTGAAAAAGTCTTCAGTTCATCTAAATCAATAAGCTTTTTCTCGCCATTTGAATAAAGCACTTCTGCCTTATTGGCCATTTCTTCATATTCAGGCTCTTTTAGCCTTGTTATTGTAGCTGTACTTGCCAGTTCATCTACTACTAATACATCATTATCAAATCCCATCAATGCATTTAGCATAGTACTTTTCCCATTGCTGAAGTTTCCAAAAATAGAGATTGTAAATTTATTGGCTTCTATATTCTCGATTTTATTGCATATAAATTGATTAATTTCTTTATCAGTAATATTACAATTTACTCTATTTAAAAATTTAATTACATTCTGTTTTTGTTCATTGAATTGTTTAAAGCTCACTTTAGCAACTCCTTTACTTGATAAATTTTATTTAGTTCTTCCCCTAGGACTTTTTCATCTTTTAAAGTATCCTTTATTATTTTCATCTTATTATTTAATTCTTTTTCATAATTAAACAAATATAGCTCGATATTGTCTTTTAGCTGTTTCTTTAATGATAGATTAATATTGTATAGGTTATCTTGAATTTTTTCATTTATTAAGTTATATTGTTTATTGCTATATAATTCTAGCTGCTTGTAGATTTCATTTTTCTTGCTATCTATGTATTCCTCTTCTTTTTTTTCCATCTTTTCCTGTATTAAATTCTTCGCCTCTATTAAATCTTTCTCAAGCTCTTTTTTCTGTTGAGAAGCTCGATTCAACTGGCTATTTTTTGTCTTTAATGTCTCTTTTTGATTATTTAGTTCATACTGTAAAACATCAATTTCTTCTAATACTTTAAAATATACGTTTTGTATTTTGTCAGATTCCTTTTGCCAAATCTCGACATTAGAATAATCAATTCCATCAGGGACCTCCTCTTCGTAGGATTCTTTGAAGAATATAAATTTTCTTCTAGTTTTAGTTACTGTCTTATTTTTTGTTTTAGGAGTAGGTATATCTCCTAATATATTTTTTTGTCTCTCCCATTCTTTTTTATTTTCTTGACGCTTTATTTCTAGGTCTTTCTCAGTCTTTAATTTTGTTTCAATTTTTTTTATTTCTTTTCCTAGTATAAATATTTCTCGATCTTTTTCATCTATTTCTTCTTTAATTATTCGTAATATGTCTTCTTCTGTAAATTCTTCTTCTTTAAAAGTTATATCCATCTCAATATCTTTTTCTTTAATATTTAACTGTAATTCAACTTTTTGTTTTAAAGCTTTATATAAATCTTCATTAACCCTTTTAACCAATAGATACTTAGTAATATGTTTTTGAAAATCTTCTGCTTTTGTCTTAAAATCATAGCAATCTTCTTTTATCCAGCTATTAAGCTCTCTATAACATCTCTTAATTACGACTTTATTTAGATCTTCTTTAGTTTCAATTGATTCATCTATAAGTCTGATAAGAGCTTTATTTCTAGTTTTACGCTGGTTTAATATAGCTTCTCCTGCACTCTCTTGAAATTCACTAAAAGAATTAGTTAGATATCGTACTAGAGAATTATATAATCGTCTTTTATTTTCTACTAGTAGCTCTTTTTGTTGATTTAGGAACTCTAATGATGTCTTTTGATTAGTATATTCCTTCCTTTTTACTTCACTAAAAAAAACTATAAATTCATCTATGAGCAATATGAGTTTCTCATGAATATCATCCAAAAAATTTTTATTGCGTTCTCCCTCTTCCAAAAACTTAAATAAAAATTCTTTGAAGTCCTCAAACTGTGATCTAATCCTATATTCCTCCTGAGTAAGTATCTCTTCTATATCTGTATCAGTATTGTTTAATATTTCCTCAAAAAGTTCGTTATCTTTACTCCATAGATAATCACGACTGTCTAATGCAAATAGCTTTATATTTTTTAGTCCATACGCATCTAATGTTGCGGCTACATTTTCCTTTATTGTCTGGATTTTTATTAAACTTTCCTCATCTGTTCGCCCCACCTTAAATACATTGTTAACTTTATTTATAACAACAAAAATATCCTTAACATTTATTTTCCCAAATCCCTCATATTTCCCAGATAATATCTCTAATTCTGTTCCTGAAAGTCCCTTTTGCGTGATTAGCATAATCACAGCGTTAGCTTCTTTTAATATTTTCTTTGTTGTTTCCATTTGGACTTTACTAATCCCCTCAAGGCCTGGAGTATCTATAAAACAAACTTCTTGATCAATCCCGTTCATTGGATAATTTATACCTACCCATTCCACTTCTTGGCTATTTTGGTCTAAATCTAAATGAGTTCTTAAATCTTTACCTTCTTCCTCCATATCTAGATTAATAACCTTCTTTTGACCATTCTTCATGTGTATATATGCTTTTTTTTCACAACTTCCTTCTATATATGTTATTACCCCTGTAGCCTCACTATCTGATGAATATAATACAGATGAGCCAATTAGAGCGTTGAGAAAAGTACTTTTTCCAGATGAGAATTCTCCTATTACAGCTACTCTATACTTATTTTCATTAACTAATTCTTCTAGAAAGTCTATTTCTTCCGATAACAAGCCTTTATTATTTCCGCTTATTTCTTTTAGTTTAGCTATGCTATTGTTAATCTGTTGTCTAGTAACCATCTGTATCATCCTTTATAATATTTAGCGACTGGAAAGCTACATTTATTTTTTATTTCATACTTAAAATAGTTTTGTTTTTATTTGTGTTTTCCCCAAAAATCTTTTGACCCAACTATATATAATAAAGTTCTGGCTCTGGTTGCAGCTATATATATGAATTTAGAGTAGTTCTTATCCAAAATATCGTCAGTATCTACAAGTATTATTATTTTTGAGTCAAGACCTTTGAAACCTTGTATAGTTGCATATATTGGTATATCTATTGATGGATCCATATCATCCCTTAATTCATTAACCTCTATTTCAGCTTTTTTTAGTAGAGATTTATCATAGCGTTTTGGTGAAAGAAATACCACTTCATTCATTTTGATTTTTTCTTTTTTTAGGGTTTTCAATATATCTTTTATATTATTTTTAAATTCTTCATTATCTTTGAATGATATTTTTTCTACTTCTTCCCCATTTTCTTTAATAAATTCTTTTAACTCTACTCCACTAGCCTCAGCACTGTACTTTCCTATCTGAACTGTGTTTCTGCAATTAACTTGAAGTTTAAATTTTGTACAGTTCATGGAATAAAGCAGTTCCATTCCATCACTATACTCTGGGTTATATATATTTTGTTTTTCATCATAAAATATTGCCCAATTACCTTTTTCAAATCCGTTTTTAAGAAGTAAATCTAAGGAGAATATAAAGCTTGGCTTTAATATATCCTGCCCCTCATCTAGTACTAGCTGATCAAACTGTAGTTTTTCCAAATCTAGTATACTTAGACTAGAAATATAATTATGAAACTCTTCTGGTAATGTTTCTGAAAAATATTTTTGAGGGTTTTTATTTAATTTATTTGTATCCACTTCAACATACTCCCCAAATAATGCATGGATATTAATTATTTTAAGATTTGGAATATCCCCTATATCCTTATGTACACTACTTGCGAGATTTTTGTTGAAAGACAGATATAGTACTTTTTCACCAAGCTCAGCTTTTTTCTTTGCAAAATTAATTGCCATTAAAGTCTTTCCAGAACCTGCATTACCTTCAATTAATAATCTTTGATTAAGTGATAGTGCA
>RRZU012529640.1_pt1 | contig 11974 bp, 24 predicted proteins | sample 2165561 | NCBI WGS metagenome assembly RRZU01 (sample SAMN10456909, study PRJNA506462) | wastewater metagenome | isolation source: wastewater sludge | place: USA: Moscow, Idaho | reverse complement strand
TGCTGCTGCTTGAGTTCAGTGATGCGGCCGATCTGGCCTTCCAGTTGATCCTTGAGCTCGTCACGCTCACGCTCCATGATGTCGCGTTCGCTGGTGGCCCGGCTCAGGTCCAGCTTGAGATCGAGGTTGCTGCTGCGGAGTTCGATGTTCTCCTCTTGAAGAGCCTTGCTCGTTTCCGCAGCGATCTCCTTGGCCAGCACCACGGCTTCCATGGCGACGGAGTCATCCCGATCGAATCCCGAAACCAGCGGCATGATCAGCACGGTGGTCTTCTGCTCGGGGGTCTGGTATTCCCAGAGCATCGGCTTCTCATCGCCCCAGAAGGAGAGTTCGATCCGCTTATCCTCTTTGGCCTCCAGTCCCTTGATCATCTCCATGGACTTCGCCATGCGGATGACAAACTGCGGGTCGAGGGCGATCTTCACGAGCGGCTTGCGCTTGGGCAGAACGTCGCGGTACGGCGGGAAGCGGCCTTCGCAGAGCTTGGTGACCGGCGTCTCGCTCTGCTCGAGGTTGGTCCACCCGAGCACAGCCTGGTCCTCGGACATCTGCAGCGCCACGTTGGAGAGGATCGGCTTGTACTTGGTCTTCACCTTCTTCGCAGCCTTGTCGAAGGTCTCCTTCCAGACGTTGGCCGGGATGAGTCCCTTCACCGCACCGTTGGGCGCCCCCACGAGGGCCCCGTGCTGCGGGTAGTCGTCGATCTTGCCTTCGACCTTGCCTTCGACGACGATCAAGGCCTTCGTGTCGGTGGCCGCGGCGGTGTACTTGCCGTCGCCGTGGTCTTCGACCTGGACCCCGGTGACCGCCCAGCGGGCGCCGGACTCCCTCTTGTCGGCGCAGTCGGCCACGCATTTCAGATTGTTGGGAAGAAGCAGCATGATGAGATCTCTCAGGGCGCACAGGTATCCCGCGGCGATCGCGCCGTCTCCGCTGCGGGGTGTATTGGGGGATCAGTCGACTGTGGCAAACGTGCCGGTGACTTGCGAATCTTGGATCTCGAGGCCCGGCGGTGACGAACCGGGGTCGATCAGAAATCGGATGCAGTTGGAGACATTGGGATCTTCGCGTGTTCCCAGTTCTTCAACGGCCTGATCGTGGCACAGGTGCTCCTCGAAGACGCACTCTTCGTAGGCAGCGTCCCAGAGGGCCTGCGGATCGACGACGCGAACGTCGATGCTGACTGAGTAATCAGTGATCATGTCAGTAAATCCCGTGAGGAAGGGCTTCGTACGCCGCCTTGTTTTCCGCTTCGCATTCATCCTCGTCGGGGTCTGGCTCGCGTCCCTTGTCGTGATACCAGACCAAGTGCTCGATGTTCGGAGTGTTGCTGCGGATGCCTACGAGCAGACCGCCTTCGATGAAGAGGCCGACGGTGACCTTCTCGTTGGCCAGCCGCACGATTCGCTCGGCATCCTCGCAGCTCATCCTGCTGGCGACATGACGGTTGGCCTCGCCTCGGATGCGGAAGAGATTTAGGGCCGGATCGGCCTCGTCATCCGGCATGATGTGCCACTGCGGAGCCTTGGGTTCCGGCGCATTCAGCTTCTCACAGAGGGCGTCGATCTCCTCCGAGGTGAGCGGCTTGATCCTCGGCCGCGGTTCGGTGAAGTGCTCCGACTCCTCGGGCCACGTCTCGCCATTGGCGTGAGCGTCTTCGGTTTCCTGCTGCCAGTATCTCAGGGCAGCCAGCGTTGTTGCCCGTTCTCGATCAGTCATGGGATTCCTCCAATGGGTGTCTGCGCATGAAAAAAGCCGGCGTGCAACAAGCACGCCGGCCACCGTGAAGAAACCCGACACTATCCCGTCGCTGCCATACTACGCGGCGTTGGCAGGCTCGGCATCCTTGGCGGTGCGGAGACCGGCCAGTTTGCCGGCGAGGTCCTGGAGCTCGAGCTTGCGGTCCTGCGTGACGCTCTCCGCCTGGGCGAAGAAGCTGACGGCGTTGGACAGGCGCCACGTGGTCTGACCCGTGGGCAGGTTGACGACGTCCGGGCCTTCGAACATATCGGCCACCTTGGCGAGCTCGGTCTTGCTCAGGGCGGACTTCAGCAGCTTCTCGACCCCGTCTCGGCTCTTGATCTCGCTCTCCACGGCGGTCTTCACCGAGAGGAGCATCTTGTTGACCTGCTCCGGCCCGATGGCGAACTTCATCGCGTCGGCCAGCGCGGCACGGTTGGCCTCCGTGTCCAGCCGGTAGGTCTCGTCCGAGTAGACGATGTCATCGGACAACCGCTTGCCGAGGTGGCTCTGGCGGAGGACGTTGTGCGCCGTCGCCATGTTGGTACACCACGTCCGCATGGCCCAGAGGTTGACCATGTGACCACCGCAACCGAAGTCCGAGTTGCCCCACTCGAGGCCGAAGATCATCACCTCGTTGGGCACGGGCTCGAAGACCTTGGGGAGCACGGCGCGGACGCGGTTGCGGGTGTCCAGCCCGACCCCGTCGATCGGCACGAGGCCGAGCCCGGCAGCGCCACCCATGAAGGTGTCGAGCAGGGGCCGGCTGTCGATGCGGCGGAACTTGTCGGAGAGAAAGCCCTTCACGATCCCATCCTCGGAGCGGATGAGGTTGCGCTGGCCCGGGCGGTGCGAGAAGATCTCCTTCAGGTTGTGGGTGACGAGGGCAGCACCCCAGCGGGTGCCGTTGGCCTGCTCGACGAGCTCATCGACGAACTTGCGGGGCATGCCGGCGTTCTCCACAACCTGCCCGAAGGCGTGGTTGTGCAGGGCGCTGTCGACGAGTCCATCGCCCTCGGGCATCTCGATCCGCCAGGTCTTGTCGTCGCCGCTCCAGACGTTGATCGCGTTGGCCTTGGCCAGGCGATCGTGGATCTGGGCGGCGAGGATCTTCTCGACGACGGCGCGGGCGTTGACCTGCCCCTTGTGGATGATCTCCTCCATCTTCACGCGCCCGGCCGCGGCGGCTTGCGAGGCGGCTTCTTCGTAGCCGCGGTTGTCGTGGTGGTACATGAAAGACTCCATGCCGGTGATGAGAACCCCGTCCGGCGGCGGGGACCCCGTGAGAAACTGCCACGGGTAGCAGTGGTTCAGGATTTTGAGATCCGGATCATGCCGACGTCCACGTTTGTGCCTTCGCACTTGAACGAACCCGACGGGAGATCCCGCCAGCAGGCGTCGGGGTAGCAGTCGAGGCGACTGGTGCGATCGAACCAGTCACGTTGTCTTGGTCCGTTCGCCATCAGTGTTACAAGAATCCCGCCAGGTGCGAGCATCCGCAGAGCGTGGTCGATGTGCTTGCGGTCCACTCCGTTCTTGAACGGCGGGTTCATGATGATGCGGTCGAAGAGCAGCGAGGGACTGGTCATGGCACCGTTCCACTGGAGGAAGTCCTCGCATCGCACCTTCGAGCATGGAAACTCTGCCTTCAAAGCCGAGCAGAGCCTTGGCTCGATCTCGACCATTGTGATGCTTTCCCCGAAAGGAACGTCCTCGAATGGTCGTTCATAGAGGGCGCGGATCAGGTTGCCTGTACCGGCGCTAGGCTCGAGGATGCGGTGCTTCGTGTTGATCTCTGCCCAATCGATCATCTTGCGGGCGATCGCCGGCGGAGTGGGGAACAGGTTGAACGACGAGACCACGACGGGCTTCTTACCCTGCAGGTCACCGAACCGATCGGCCAGTGCCTGCATGTCCTTCTCGGTCTCTTCGTTGATCTCCTTCAGTCCGCCCAATCGGTAGAGTCCGTGCTCACGCGACCGCATGTTGCACCTGGGTGAGGGATTCGAGGATAGTCCAGTCCACGGGCAGTGCCTTCTGCGGCTTGTCCGTGATGACGATGATGTGCGGAACGCCCCAGTTATTGCTGACGCGGGCGCGGATCTTGCAGACCGCTTTGCCGAGGGCCTTATCGTAGGCGCTCCCCTCGGAGGAGTACATGTTAGACGATCGCCGGGAGACGATGCCTCCACTCTGGTGGACCGTGCGAGTCTCGAATCTGGAGTATGCGCCTTTCGAATTCTCGCTGTACTGAGCCTGCGTCATCCGGAGCACGGTCGTGGGCACGTAATCATAGGCAGCATTCTTCTCCCATGACTTGCGGTTGGCGTCGTGCTTGGCCTTGGCCATGTCGTTGAGGATCTTCTGCAGGCGGATGGCATCTTCCTCGGTGGGGTTGATGAGCGGGAGGGTGGGTTCGGCCACGGCTTTCGCGGCGGCTTTGCGGCTGGCAGTGGCCACCTTGAACGCCTGCAGTTCCTCCTCGGTGGGCGGACGGTAGGCCCCGGCCGGCATGCGCTCGATGTTGTACGCCCGCTTGTGAGACCCGGACTTGGAGTTGCCCCAGCGATCGCCCGGCATCTCCAGCGTGACGGACACCACGCGCCCAGTCGCCGGCGACTTGTTGACCTTGTGGATCTGGTGACCGCCGATCCACCCGCCGGGGATCATATCGACTTCCGCCGCGGTGCCCCCTTCGTTCTCGAGCATGGCCCGCTCGTACGTCAGGCGGAGTTCGTAGTGTCGGCTCCAGCGGTTCCACCCGTTCTCCGGATCACGCGGATCGGAGTGGCTCTTGAGCCAGAGTTCCGCGACTTCCTTGGGGCTGAGCCGCTCGAGTTGGATCCCGCGGATCTCGGTCTTCGTGAGGAGATCGTAGGCGCTGAATCCGTGCTTCCAGATCTCCTTGGCGATGGCGTTGGCCTCCTCGCAGCGCGGATGATAGGCGTGCCAGAAGCTGGCGCCATGGTTGGCCAGGGTGTAGGCGATCTTCTGGGCCTTGTTCCAGTCCTTGGACTCGCCTTCCTCGGGAATCGGGATCTCGGCGCCCTCCATGGTGAGGATCGACTTCCACAGATCGTAGTTGGCCTGCCATTCCTCGAGGCTCTTGAGGTGCTTGCGCTGCTCGGCTTCGAGGGTGAGGATGCGTCCGCGGCGTGTCGACGGGTCAGCCTTGTGCAAGGCGTGTCCGATGACGCCGGCGGTGCGGTTCTGCCAGTATTCCGCCTTGGACCACTGGGACAGGGCGCGGTGCTTGACCCGTTCGTGCCGGTCGGCCTGCCGCTGGGCCCGCTGCTCGTTCTGGTGGCCGAAGACCTGGGGGCCGGACTCGTAATTCTCCGCGTGTCCGACGGCTTCGTTGGTCCGCTTCTCGCGGTAGCCTTCGAATCGCTCGGCGCGATCCGCCGCCCGCTCGGTGACGCTGTAGTCTTCGTCGCCGATGTCCTCGTCCTCGGGGATGAACTCCCGGGCCAAGTCCTCGCGTCGTGGCGACCACGTTGCCACAAAGTCGCAGTCCTGTTTGGGCGTGGAGATGAAGCCAGCGGCGCGGAGCCGTTCGTAATCCGCCCGCGGCACACGCCCGACGTAGAGCCGGAGCTTGTTGTCCTCGGGCGAGTAAGTGACGCTCGATGTCATGATTTCCTCGCAAGGCGAGCATGCCCTTCGCAGACGGTGGCCAACGCGACCACTTCCGTCTCGTCGTGGCAATAGATGCAATGGTGACGATCGTAGCTCTGGCGGGCCTCCCGCAGGAGCATCTCGAAGGTCTTCTCCCGAAGCTCCGGGCTCATCTCCTTCGGGTAGGCCTGCTGGTCACACCAGTGGAGGATGTCGGCGAGCAGTTCAGTGATCTGCTCCCACTCCGAGTCCATGGGACGGTGCTTGAGGGTGTCGTGAAGACGCTGAGACTTCAATAGGGCGCGCATCATCCACCTTTCGCTTTCTTGTCGATGGAGGCCATCTGCTCTTCAAACAGACCGGCCATCTTGAGCAGAGAGACCACCGCTTCGCCGGCGGGCGTGAGGACGTAGTGATTCCATTCGTGGAAGTCTCCATCCTTCATTTCGCCACGATGGTGGCGGGTGATTCGTTGCTTGATCTCCTCCTCCGAACGTCGGGAGATCAGGCCTCGACGAACGAGGGCATTCTGTGCAGCGATCCAGTTGTCCGGGGCGTGCAGGTTCCAGAACATGGAGCGGTCCCATTGCACGTTGTCAGCAACGGCGCAGAGGTACTCCAGCATGGAGCGGGACAGGCTGATCTGGAACCCCACCTTCATCGAGGAGTTGCGCAGGTGGGATTTCCACTCCTGCAGCTTCTCCGGGTGGGACAGGATCTTCTTGCGGTAGCCGCGTGGCATGGTTCACCAGCAGTCGAGGTGTTCCTGCACAAACCGAACGACGCGCCAAGCGTCATCGGTGTTGCAGAGGAGTTTGATCCGGATGGGTTCGTGGTGTTCCCAGATGCAATGCTTGCCCAGTTCCGCGGTGTCAAACCGCGTGGCGATGTAGATGTACCAGCCTTCATTGCCGCCCGGCTCGAGCCAGCAGTAGTCGGTCTGGCGTTGGCCGATCGGCCAGGTGAGGTCCTCCGAGCCAGCGCAGGACACATAATCGTAAGGCATCTTGGCTTTGTCGAGCAGTTTGATGAAGTCCTTCTGGATGTCGAGGATCTTGCGGCTGCCGATCCGGCGGAGCTTTCCTCCGCCGATCTTCTCGACGATGTAGAACGGAACGACCATGTTTCACCCTTTGATGAAGCCCTCGTAGTACCATCGGCAGATCTTGCAATCAGGATTGAAGCACAGACCCGACTTGTACTTGGGAAGGCAGGTAGTGAACCGATCGGCGCGGAAATCCTCGAGCTTCTCGTGGATGCGCTTTGCCCTCTCGGCGAGTTCGCGTCGGTTCCGGCGCGTGTAGACCTTGATCCGTTCTTCGTCGTCCTCGACAAGTTTCCAATCGCCCCACTCTGGATGATCGCCGCCAAGGGAAAAGTCGTGGTTCCGGATGCCGCGGGTTTCCTTCGATGGGTTCAGCCGAATGCTAAACCGATCGGCTGACCAGTGGTATGACCATCTTCCGGTGATGTACTGAACCTTGCCGCGGTGCTTTCGTTTCCAGACGGCGTAGGAGTTCCTGTTCATAGATCACCTCACGCCACTTGGGCGATCTTGGGGTAATAGTCGTCGAAGGTGTGTTCGCAGCCCTTTGGACCGCGGCGGGTGTAGCCGACGACGTCGCCACCCGTGAACTGTTTGCCCCACTCCCGGGCCTCGGGGCAGAGGATCGCCATGTCGTTGGCGGTGCCGACGCAGACGCCGGCGCGATTCCACGAGAGATACCACCCCCCGTGCTCGTGGACGCGGACCTTGTCGATCGAGGCGTCTTTGGCGAATCGCTCATCGGCGATGCGCTTCATGAGATCGGATCCCCATTCGTCGGGGGCCAGGTGTTCTTCCCAGATGCGGGCCTTCATGGTGTCTCCAGGTTCAGGCGCTTCCGTATTGGAAGCCGGATTCACGATCGTAACGCAGGTCCTTGGGCTTGTTCTCGTCGCCGATCCATGCGACGTATTTCCCGTGGATGCCGAGCCGCTTGGCATTCAGGCATGTCACGATGTCGAGATCGTTGACGGTGTCGCAGCCGATGCTGTCGAGGAACTCGTCATCGCAGACGACACGCTCACCGGCTCGCAGTTTCGACAGTTTCTGCAGCATCGTCATAATCATCGTCCTCATCGGTGAGATCCAAGGTGATGAACTTGCACCCGGGCACCGTGCATTTCCGATGCGGATTACCGGTGAATCGGGAGAGTTCCACAGGACCGTAAACGTGTTCATGGTCTGGCATTGTCGGTGGCCTCTGTGTGCGCATGCAAAAGCCCCGGCATCCTTGCCGGGGGTGAGGGGGATTACGCTGCGTCTTTGCCCTTGAGGAATGCTGTCTGCTCCGGGCATTCGATGAAGAACGTGGCGGGGATATGCTCGCGGTTCATCCAGAGGAACACCGTGTCGTAGAGTTCGTCCGCAGTGCCCACCGAGGCGTTCTCCCAGCCGCTCGTGATGTCGCGGGGGAAGAGCCTCTTGAAGGCCTCGTGGATCTTCTCCTTCTGGTAGCCGCGGAAGTGCTCCGCGCCGGCGTTGAGGTTCGCCTTGATGGTGTCGTTGTTGCTGTAGATCGTCACCGATGGCCGGAAGAGCAGGTTCTCGCCATCGAAGACGCTGACGGGCTTCGCGGCCAGATCCTTCCAAGCCTTGAGGTAGGCCATGCCGGACTGGCTGCGGTCCCATGGCTTGATGCTTCCGCCGTCGGCGTGGCATCCCATTTCCCAGATCTTCAGAGGCACCATGACCTCCTTGTTCCAGGTGTTGATGGCGTTGGGTTCGTCGCTGTAGACGGTGTCGTACGCCACCGGATGCCAGGTGAACGTCCGCGGGTGGACGTTGTTGGACGCCATGCAACTCATGAAGAGCAGCGTGTCCCAGTTGTGGAAGCGTTCGTCGCTCTCCCGCTTGGGGATGCGGAGCACTCGCTTCCCGTGCTCAATCTCGTAGCTCATGATCCTCTTCCTTGGGTTTGGGTCCATCGAGTTTGTGAACGGCCACGAGGGCGTCGATGATCCCGCCCTCAACAGCCTGCCACTTGACGCCCGTGGACCATCCGCGGGCCGCCAAGGTGCGCTGGTAAGCCTCAATGACCACGTTCGAAGGTCGGCCTTGGCAATCGATCACCGTCGCCGGCGCTTTGCCTTCGTTGTGAACAACAGCCACATACATAGCCGATCCTCGTGGGGTCAACGAAAAAGCCCCGCTGGTCAAGCGGGGCGACATGAGAATCGGGAATTGGTAAACGGTCAGTCGATCAGTTCAAATTCGAATGGCTTCAAACTGATGATTCCTTCATCGAAGTCATGGATGAACTCGCTGGCTTCTTCAGGCATGCAGAAGCGTTCGTCGTCAACGCTCGTGTAGCAATCGCCGACAACTACGGTTGAGTTCGGCCGCTCCTTCAAGATGGCCAGCGCGATCGGGCACTTGCTGCACGAGCCCTGCACGCCCTTGTCGATGCAATCCTGAGTGACTTTGATCTTCACGGCATTACTCCAGAGGTTCCCGGCAGACATCGCAGACCTGTCCGCGATGGTCATTCTCGTGACTGAAGATCGGGTGGAGCGGGTTCCCGTTGGAATCCCGCGTCTCTTTCTTGTGCAGGTCGTTGCCGAACCGTGCATAGGCGCAGTCCGGGCAGTGGAGGGAGGCTTCGTAGGCCCAGGCGACGATGGTTCCCATCACGCTCTCGTTGTAAAAGATGCCGGCCCGAAGCATCAGCGACTGCGCCCCGTAAGGGACTGAGACGTCGTCCTGACGTCGTTCTGGCGGTATAGCTTGGGCCGGCGCATGGAGAAGCCCCGAGGATTTCCTCGGGGCAATGAAGTGTGACCGGACGTGATGGCTGAAGTGCGTCTGACGTGGATCAGCGAGGGGGAATATAGGCGTTGACGCCGATGGTGACGGGCTTTCCATCCACCATGGCCGCGGTCTGGACGTTGCCGCGGCTGCTGGCGACGACGAGCGTCTTGCCGGTGGCGCTGGGCGTGGGCTTCTGCAGGTCCATCTCGATGATGAGCTTGTTGCCTTCGATGCGAGCGTTCATTCTGTCGTTCTCCAAGAGAGTAGGGAATCGTCCGGCGAAGTTGCCGGTGCGCATGGAAAAGCCCCCCAGCATAGGCCTGGGGGGCTGGAGAGGCGTGATCCTAGCGGAAGAGGCGGCTCAAGGGATTGACAGGAGCCATCTGCTCTTCGACCCACTCGCGGGCGTAGTGTTCGAGGTAGTGGTAGTCGCCCATGGCCGCGGTGGCGCCGATCGTGCCGAAGGTGTCCGGGCTCTTGCTCAGTACGCCGAAGATCAGGAGGAACGTCGGGATTTTGTGCTTGCGCATCACCTCCTCCACCTCCTCCTTGACGGCCTTCAGCTTGGCATCGGCTTCCTCGCGGGGAATGTAGACCCAGCTTTCCATTCGCTCTTCGAGCGTGCGTTTGTTCTCATCGTCCATCTGTCGTTCTCCTGGAGTAAGGGACTTCGAAGTGAAGTCCGCGCATGAAAACGCCCCCATTGCTGGGGGCGCTGGCTTTAGCATTTCATGTCGTTGATCAATCTGTCGATCGACTCCGAGGTGAGCACGTCGACGTCTTCTGGAGTATCGCAGGTGGAGAGGAGATAATCCACCTCATGGCACTGGGAGTCGAGTTCAACGTCGAGTGCGATTTCCGCATCGCGGCAGGCATCCCAAGCCCGCAGGCGGTGTTTGAGCATTTCCCGGACAGCGGATCGCGCTGCCGATTTGTCGAGGGCGGTGGCCATTACACGCTCGCTTTCTGCTTCTCGCGTTCTTCCATCCTCTTGAGGAGTTCGTGCCGTTCGATCGCCTGCCTGGCGTTCTCGGCGTGCCAGTACGCCCGGCACGTGCAGCACATATTGTCCGGTTGATAGCCGTAGAACGGCCTCTGGACCCAGCCCAGCGCCTTCTCGGTCTTGGTCAGCGGGCGTTTGTCCTCGTGCATGATGCACGATTCGTCGCCGTCTTTGGTCCTCCGGCACTGGTACTCTTCGTTCTCGAAGAGTTTCGTGACGATGGCCTGGAGCTCGCGGATCATTCAATTCCTCCGGCGTGCGCATGGAAAAGCCCCAGCTTTCGTGCTGGGGCGAGAGGTCAGTCCGCGGCTGCCATCTCGGGCAGGCCGAAAGTCTGGTCCCGTCCTTCGGACGACATGCCCGAGATGAGGAACTCGCGGTCACCCTTCGGCATCTCGGGGAAGGCGTCTTGGATGTGCTTCCCATGCCGGTAAGCGTACAAGCCTGGGCCTGGCACAAACACTTCCACTGTCTTCCCGGTCACCACACAAGGTCCGCTGAAGATGTACCCGTGCTGGGGTTCGTACACCTCGCGGTAGGTGCAGTTGCTGTCCGCGTAACGCATTCGTCGTCCTCCTGGATGGGTTGGCGCATGGAAAAGCCCGCGGAGATAACCCCGCGGGCTTCATTCTCTAGTCGTCGAAGCGATTGCCGTCCGTGTCGGCGTAGGCCAATTCGTAGGGACTGCGGAATATCAAACCGCATTCGCTCACAATGGCTCGGATGTTCGCCGCATTCGCATCGTAGAAGCCGCAAAGCGATTCCCAGCAATCGAACGCCTTGGAGCTCCAATCGTTGAAAACAATGCAATCTTTCATTGTCGTTCCCTCAAGTTTGTTGCGCCATGTCGTGCGCATGGAGAAGCCCAGACCGTTGCCGGCCTGGGCCTGTCGTCGTCCTGGAGCTTCAATAATCCCGCGGCCGGAAAGCCCGCGGCGGTTCGGCCTGGCGTTCGTCCTGACGGATGTAGTCAAGGAATGCGGCGCGGAACTGGTCCCGTTCGTTGCGTCGTCGGCGCGCAATCGCCTTACGTTGTTTCTTCGGCATGATACTGTCCTCAAGACGTAGTGAAGGAATGCCGACAATCGCAACGGCGCGACTATCGGCGCATGGAAAGACCGCGCCGGATAACCGGCGCGGTCGCGAGTAGAACGGATTGAATCAGCGCGATTCTAGGAATTCATCGGCCGCGCGGAGTGTCTTAGCGTACTCCGCGCGATTCTCGCGCGAGTATCGCGCTTCGCGCTCTTGTTTCCGCATGGTGCGACGCGCCATGGTGCGCCGCGCGGATGCGCTGCAATTATCCAACCTAACATCACCGTTCCCTTGGATGAACGTCGGAACATCAAGCGGATAATGATAGGAAATCACTTCGGCGTCCGTTGTCGCGCTCCAGACACTCGCGGAACGACCTGTAATCTCTAGTGCAATCGGGATTTTGTTTCCGGCAAAATCTGTCATGAATTGAACGGCGCGTTCTTGCACCCCGAGTTTAGCGATTCTCCGGCGGAATGCGCGCCGTTCATCCGAATTGCAGATTCTCAATCGGACGATCAAGGTTAGCGGTTTTTCTACTCGATCGTCCGTTTCCGTCACAATTCGGCATTCTTTCCCGTAATCGGGATTGTCGGGCGATATGATTGTTTTCTGAACGGCGCGACGGTGATTCGCGCCGTTCCGCTTGCGCATCTCCCGACGCGCCGCATTCTCTTGTGTCTCAAGTTTCATTTTGTTTCTCCGCGCATGGAAACGGCCGCGCTATTGCAGCGCGGCCGATGGAATGGAAGCGATTAGACTTCCAAGAGCTCCGGAACGGAATT
>RRZU012217239.1_pt1 | contig 11974 bp, 12 predicted proteins | sample 2165561 | NCBI WGS metagenome assembly RRZU01 (sample SAMN10456909, study PRJNA506462) | wastewater metagenome | isolation source: wastewater sludge | place: USA: Moscow, Idaho | reverse complement strand
GGTGACCGCGAAGAGGTCGAGCTGGCGGTGAAAACCCGCCCCAAGACCCAGCGGCCGCCGATGTACAAGGTCCTGTTGCTGAACGACGATTTCACCCCCATGGAATTCGTCGTGCATGTGCTTGAGCGCCTGTTCAACATGACCCATGCCCAAGCGATCGAGATCATGCTGACCGTGCATCGCAAGGGGGTGGCGGTCGTGGGCGTCTTCTCGCACGAGATCGCTGAAACCAAGGTGGCGCAGGTAATGGAGCTTGCCCGCCGCCAGCAGCATCCGCTGCAATGCACCATGGAAAAAGAGTAGAAATTGGCTGGATCGCGGCTGGAACTTGCCTTCGGCGCTACGCCGCCCGAAGGGCGAATGCTTTTGATCGGGGCGGATGCCGCCACCGACCTTGACCTGTTCGATGCCGCGCAGACGGCCATCGTGCAGGAAAACTTCACTGACTATCAGTCGCTTAAGGCGCGGGGTTTCGACGTCGCGACCCGGGCCGAGGGCGATTTCGATGGCGCCGTCGTCTTCCTGTCGCGCGCGCGCGCCGCGACACGGGCGCGCATCGCCGAGGCGGCGGCGCGGCTTAAGCCCGGCGCCTCGCTTTGGATCGACGGGCAAAAGACCGACGGCATCGACGCGGTGCTGAAGGAACTGCGCGCGCTCGCCCCGGTCGACGAGGGCCAGTCCCGCGCCCATGGCAAGATTTTTCGCGTGACCCTGCCCGCGGGCGACTGGTTGCCCGCCGACTGGGCCGCGCGCGATCACGAGGCCGCACCCGGCATGGTGACGCGGCCCGGCGTGTTTTCGGCCGATGGACCCGATCCGGCATCGCAGGCGCTGGCCGCGCATCTGCCCGAGAAACTGCCCACGCGCATGGTCGATCTGGGCGCCGGCTGGGGCTGGCTTTCGGCGCAACTGCTGACCCATCCCGGGCTTGAAACCCTGCATCTGGTCGAGGCCGACTCCGTCGCGCTGGATTGCGCGCGCCGCAACGTCACCGATCCGCGCGCGCGCTTTCACTGGGCCGACGCACTGGAATTCCGCCTGCCCGAGCCGGTGAACGGTGTCGTCATGAACCCGCCCTTTCATCAGGGCCGCGCCGCCGACCCCAAGCTGGGCGCGGGCTTCATCCGCAGCGCGGCCGGGCTGCTGACCGGGGCAGGGCGGCTGTGGATGGTCGCGAACCGACACCTGCCCTATGAGCAGGTCTTGCGGGAATGTTTCGCGGAAGTCTCTGAAATCGGCGGGGATTCCCGCTTCAAGATCCTGACGGCCAGCGGGGCTTCGCGCCCCGGCAAGGGCCGGTCGCAGCAAAAGGGGAAACGCAGATGAGCCTTTCCATTCACGGCAAGACCGCCATCGTGACCGGCGCCGGGCGCGGCATCGGGCTGGCCATCGCCCGCCATTTCGAGGAAGCCGGCGCCAATGTCATGTTCGCCGACAGCGACGAGGCCACGCTTGAGGCCGAGCTGGGCGAGCAGATGACTGGCGAGGGGCCCGTGCGCGGCTTCGCGGGCGATCTGGGGCAGAAGCTGACACTGGCGAATCTGGTCTCGGCGACCATGGATGCCTTTGACCGCATCGACATTCTGGTGAACGCGCATCGCATGGTGCAGCCCTGCGACCCGATGACGGTGACCGAGGACCTTCTGGGCGACATGCTGCGCGAGAACATGATGTCGGGCCTGCGCCTGTCGCAGATGGTCGCCAAACGCATGGTCGCGCAGGCCGAGGAAAGCAGCAGTCCGGCCCTGCAGAACGGCGCCATCGTCAACGTCTCGTCGCTGGCGGCGAACTGGCCCAATCCGACCATGCTGGCCTATTCGATTTCCAGCGCGGCGCAGGCGCAGGCGACGCGTTCGCTGGCGGCGGCGCTGGCGCCCAAACGCATCCGCGTCAATGGCGTGGCCTTTGCCAGCATCATGTCGAACATCCTGCAACAGAAGCTGCGCGAGGACGCGAGCCTGCGCGACCGGATGATCGCCGCAACCCCGCTTGGCCGCATCGCCGGTGCCGACGAACTGGCCGCGACCGTGCAATTCCTGGCCAGCGATGCCTCGGCCTTCGTGACCGGGCAGATCCTCAGCGTCGATGGCGGGCGCAGCCTGGGCGATCCGCTGTCGCCCGGCGTGTTCTAGGCCTATTTCTTCTCTTCGGGATAGGCGGCCTTGCAGGCGTTGACGGCGGACATGGCCGGCGGCGTCAGCGTCTTTTTCCGCGCTGCCAGATAGTCGCGCTTGCGCATCTCGGCGGCGGGGTCGATGGGGACGCGATAGCGCTCGGTATCGGTGACATTGCGCATGCAACTGCGGGTGATGAAGCCGCGCCGGCCATCGCGGTCGCGGACCATCACCTCGCAGTCGTCCATCTCCATGCGGGATACGGTGCGCTCTTCCCAGGCATAGCCGCGGGCCAGATTGCCCTCGACCTCGGCCAGCAGGTTCGAGATCGTGCGGTATTCCTTGGTGTTGCGGGTGATGCAGCGCTCTTGCGGGGTGCCGCAGGATGCGACAATCAACGTGGCACCAAGGGCAAGCAGGATGTTGCGGGTCATGGCCGGCTTCTCTAGTTGTCTGGGCAAAGCATAGGCCGGCACGCGCGGCAGGACAATTCACGATTCCAAAGGGTAATGCCATGGAGATGCAGGACGAACGTCAACAGGCAGCCGACTGGTTCCGCGCGCTGCGCGACCGGATCGTTGCCGCCTTCGAGGGGCTTGAGGATCGCGGGCCGGGCGATGCCGCGCCTGGCCGGTTCGAGGTCAGGCCGACCGCGCGCGGGGCCGATGGCGGCGGCGGGCTGATGTCGGTGATGCGCGGCGGCCGGGTGTTCGAGAAGGTCGGCGTGAACTGGTCGGCCGTCCATGGCGAACTGTCGCCTGCCGCCCGCCAGTCGATGGCCGCCCGCGGCGTGCCGGGGCTTGAGGCCGATCCGCGCTTCTGGGCCAGCGGCATCAGCCTTGTCGCGCATATGCAGAACCCGCATGCGCCGGCCGTGCACATGAACACGCGCATGTTCTGGACGCCGGGCGCATGGTGGTTCGGGGGCGGGGCGGACCTGAACCCCTGCATCGAATATGCCGGCGATACCGCGCATTTCCACGACACCCTGCGCGCCGCCTGCGCGCCGCACGGGGCGGATTATTACGACCGCTTCAAGGCGTGGGCGGACGAGTATTTCTTTATCCCGCATCGCGGGCGGGCGCGCGGCGTCGGCGGTATCTTTTACGACGACCTGAACAGCGGCGACTGGCAGGCCGATTTCGCCTTTACCCGCGCCGTGGGCGAGGCGTTCCTGCCCGCCTTCCTGCCTTTGGCCGAAAAGCACATGGCGCAGGACTGGGACGCCGCCGACAAGGACCGGCAACTGGTCCATCGCGGGCTTTATGCCGAATACAACCTTGTCTATGACCGCGGCACCAAGTTCGGCCTTGCCACCGGCCACGACCCCGAAGCCGTGCTGATGAGCCTGCCGCCCATGGCAAAATGGGTCTGACGATGCGCTATCCCGATCTATACATGATGCGCCATGGCCAGACCGTCTGGAACGCCGAGGGGCGGATGCAGGGCCGCATGAACTCGCCCCTGACCGAGTTCGGGGCCGAACAGGCACGCCGGCAGGCATGGCTGGTGCGCGAGGTGGACCTGCCCCTGCGCTATGCCAGCCCCACCGGCCGCGCGCAGGAGACCGCGCGGATCGTCTTTGACGGCAAGGATTTTCTCAGCGACGACCGGCTTCAGGAAATCGACGTGGGCGATTTCGCCGGCAAGCTGGAAGCCGACCTGCGCCGCGATCATCCCGACATCTTCACCGGGGGTGAGCTGGACTGGTATGACCGCATCCCGGGGGGCGAGGATTTCGTCGCGCTGCGGGCGCGGGCGCAGTCGTTTCTGGACGATCTGCCGGGGCCGGCGCTGATCGTGACCCATTCGATCACGCTGCGGATGATCCGGCTGGTGGCCATGGGCCTGCCGCTGTCGCGTTTTGGGGACATGCCGGTGGTGCAGGGGGCCTTGCATGTCGTCAGCGACGGAAACCACCGGGTCGAACACTGACGGCAAAAATGCAGATGCCGGGCCGCGCGGCCCGGCAATCTGGTCCGGTCAGATGAAGCCAAGCTCCAGCCGGGCCTCGTCCGACATCATCTCCATGCCCCATTGCGGCTGGAAGGTCATCTCGACATCGACCTGTTTCACGCCCGGCAGCGGCTCGACCGCGTCGGCGACCCAGCCCGGCATCTCGCCGGCGACGGGGCAGCCGGGCGCGGTCAGCGTCATGACCACGCGCACGGCGTTTTCCTGATTGATGTCAATGGTATAGATCAGCCCAAGGTCAAAGATATTGACCGGGATTTCCGGGTCATAGACGGTTTTGCACGCCTCGACCACGCTATCGTAAAGCGGGTGATCGGTGGTCGAGGGGGCGATCAGAGGATCGCCTTCCTTCAGGTTTTCCATGCTCATGCGGCGCGTCCTGTCAAAGCTTAGCGTTTATATAGGACTAGGACGGCCCCGGGTCCAGTGCGCGGGGATCAGAACTTGAAGTTCAGGTGGCGCACGATGCCGACGCTGATTTCGGGCTGGTTCTTGTCCTGAACCAGCGGCGAATCCGCCGCGTCGCCCAAGAGGCGGCCATAGGTGGCGCGGCCCAGCACGGCCCAGTTCTCGTTCAGCATGTAACGGGCCTCGACGTTCACGTTCGCCTCATAGAAGCCGCCGCCGGGGTTATAGGCGCGATAGCCGCTGCTGACCGATTCCGCATCCGAGACGCCGAAATAGGTGTCGGTGAACTTGCTGTCGCCGCCCTTCAGCTCGGCGCCGGCCCAGAAGGTGAAGCGCTCGTTGACGTCCTGGCGATAGCGGGTGCCGATTTCGCCGACGATGCCGTGATGGCCGCCAAAGCCCTGGCGGACATGGGTGTAGCTGGTGAAGGGGCCGCTGACATAGCTCAGCTTCAGGCCGACCTCATAGGCGCGGCTGATGTCCTTCATGCCGTCGAGATCGTCGAAATCGCCGGCATCGCGCTTGCCGATATAGTTCAGCGACGGGATCAGCGAGAAGCCCTGCTTTTCATCGCCGCCCTGGCCCAGCGTCACGTTGCGCAGGATGAACCACGGGTCGGTCTTGTTCTCGTCGGCGCCCATGTAGCCGGGACCGTAGCTGGCGCCGATACCGGCATCGAAAGAGACCTGGTCGAACATGTTCAGCGACTGCGCCGCGCCGGCCACCGGAAAGGCGACAACCGAAATAAGTGCGAAAGCTGCAAAGCGCATGGCCGAATCCCCTGTATGCTGTGTTTTACAGATGGACCCGATCGCCGCCCCCGACAAGGTCGCGGGGCGACATTCCCGGCGCAAAGGCCGGGACTGTTGCATTCAAGCCCGCTCGGCCTCGTCCAGCCGCTCAAGCGCCTCCATCCACAGGCTTTCCGCGCGCAGCATCGCCTCGCTGGCCTCGGCATGTTTGCGGCCCCATTGCTCGGCCTTCTGGGTGTCGTCATAGGTCGAGGGGTCGGCCATGATCGCGTCCAGCTTTTCCAGCATGGCGGTCAGCTTGCCGACGCGTTCCTCGGCCTTGCGGGCCTCGGCGCGCAGTTCAAGGATGCGGTCGCGGGGCGGCCGCTTTGGCGCGGATTTTGTCTCGGGGCCGGGATCGGCGCGGGTTTCGGCGCGGGCTTCGGCCTTGTCCTCGCCCTGCAAAAGCATCTTGCGGTAATCGTCCAGATCGCCCTGCCACGGGGTCACGTTGCCCTGATCGACCAGCCACAGCCGGTCGGCGACAAGGTTCAGCAGGTGCATGTCGTGGCTGACCAGCACCACGGCGCCGGTATAGTCGTTCAGCGCCTCGGTCAGCGCCTCGCGCGATTCTATGTCCAGATGGTTCGTCGGCTCGTCGAGGATCAGAAGATGCGGCGCGTCGATCGTCGCCAGCAGCAGCGACAGCCGCGCCTTCTGGCCGCCGGAAAGCTGGCCGACCCTGGTCTGGGCCTGCGCCTCCATCAGCCCGAATCCGGCCAGCCGCGCGCGCAGTTTCGCCGGCGCCTCGTCCGGGCGCAGGCGGCGCACATGGTCCAGCGGCGTTTCGTCCAGTTCCAGCTCATCGACCTGATGCTGGGCGAAATAGCCGATGCGCAGCTTGCCCGAGCGCGTGATCCGCCCCTCCATCGGCTCAAGCCGTTCGGCCAGCAGCTTCGACAGCGTCGACTTGCCCTGACCGTTCCGGCCCAGAAGCGCGATGCGGTCGTCCTGATCGATGCGCAGGTTCAGCCGGTGCAGCACCGCGCGCCCGTCATAGCCCACGCTGACCCCGTCCAGCGAGACGATGGGCGGCGACAGCTGATCGGGCTGAGGAAAGGTAAAGCGGTGGAATTTCGCCTCTTCGGGGGCGGTCAACGGCTCCATCTTGGCCAGCATCTTGATGCGGGCCTGCGCCTGCACGGCCTTGCTGGCCTTGGCGCGGAAACGGTCGACGAAGCTTTGCAGATGCGCGCGGCGGGCTTCCTGCTTCTTGGCCTCGGCGGCTTGCAGGGCGCGCTTTTCGGCGCGGGTACGCGCGAACGTGTCGTAGCCGCCGGTATAAAGCGTCAGCCGCTTCTCCTCGAGATGCAGGATATGGCCGACGGCGCGGTTCAGCAGGTCGCGGTCATGGCTGATGACGATGACGGTATGGGGATAGCGTTGCAGATAGCTTTCCAGCCACAGCGCGCCTTCAAGATCCAGATAGTTGGTCGGTTCGTCCAGCAGCAGCAGGTCGGGCTGCGAGAACAGCACCCCCGCCAGCGCCACCCGCATCCGCCAGCCGCCGGAATAGTCGCTGGTCGGCCGGCCCTGATCCTCGGTCGAGAAGCCAAGCCCCTTCAGGATGGTGGCAGCGCGGGCCTCGGCCGACCAGGCGTCGATATCGGCCAGCCGGGTCTGGATTTCGGCGATGCGGGCGGGGTCGGTGGCGTGCTCGGCCTCGGCCAGAAGGCTGGCGCGTTCGGTATCGGCGGCCAGCACCGTGTCCAGAACGCTGGTCGCGGTCCCCGGCGCCTCTTGCGCGACGCCGCCGATGCGGGCGCGCGGCGGCAGGCTGATGGCGCCGCCGTCCAGATGCAGCTCGTCCCGGATCAGCTTGAACAGCGTCGTCTTGCCGGCGCCGTTCGGGCCGACAAGGCCGACCTTGTGGCCGCCGGGAATGGTCGCCGAGGCGTGCTCGAACAGCGGGCGCCCGGCAATGGAATATGAGATGTCGTCGATACGCAGCATGATCGGCACGGCATGGCGCAAGGCGCGGCGGTCGTCAATGCCGCGCCCGCTTTTCAACGCGCGCGCCCCGTGCTAACCGGGCGCGGAATTTCGGGCCATGGGGTCCGAAACAGGAAAAGGACATCTGACATGGCGATCGAACGCACGCTTTCCATCATCAAGCCCGACGCGACCCGTCGCAACCTGACCGGCAAGATCAACGCCAAGTTCGAGGATGCCGGCCTGCGCATCGTCGCGCAAAAGCGCATCCACCTGTCGCCCGCCCAGGCCGGCCAGTTCTATGCCGTCCACAAGGAACGCCCCTTCTATGGCGAGCTGGTCGAGTTCATGGCTTCGGAACCGGTCGTCGTGCAGGTCCTGGAGGGCGAGAACGCAATTGCCAAGAACCGCGAAGTGATGGGCGCCACCAACCCGGCCAATGCCGATGCCGGCACCATCCGCAAGGAATTTGCGCTTTCGGTCGGCGAGAACTCGGTCCACGGTTCGGACGCGCCGGAAACCGCCAAGGAAGAAATCGCCTTCTTCTTCTCGGGTCTGGAACTGGTCGGCTAAGACCGCCCGCAAGGCCGAAATCGCAAGGGGCCGTCCCGCAAGGGGCGGCCCCTTTGCCATGCGGAATGGAATGAAACGACGCAGCGTCAGCCTGTCCTGGCCGCCGTGAACGGATGGAAATTCGCGCCGGCCTGCCTATCTCGGCATGGTTCCGGCGTCGCCCGGCGCGCAAGCGGCGCGTCAGGGGCGGCAAGGGTCGGGAATGCGTCCGGTCGCTGAGGCGGCTGAGCACCGGCGCGACAGCGGCTGTAACGCAAGAGGTTTCAATGAACGCCCGCAAGACCGTCATCGTGACCGGTGCCGGAACCGGCATTGGCAAGGCCACCGCGCTGCGCTTTGCGCGGGACGGGTATGACGTGGTCCTGAACGGCCGCCGCGCCGAGGCGCTGGCCGAGGTCGCCGCGGAAATCGGCACCGCCGCGGCGGTGGTCGCGCCGGGCGATGTCGGCAAGCGGCAGGATTGCGGGCAGATCGTCGCGACCGCGCTTGGCCGCTTTGGCCGCATCGACGTGCTGGTGAACAATGCCGGCGTCGTCCATGCCGGCATCGGCGAGATGCTGAACGACACGAATTTCGACGCCATGATGGCCACCAATGTCGGCGGCGTGCGCAATATGGTGCTGGCGGCGCTGCCGGCGCTGCGCAGGTCGCGCGGCAATGTCGTCAACGTCACCTCGGTTTCGGGGATGCGGGGCGATTGGGGAATGTATGGATATAACGCCTCGAAGGGGGCGGTGTCGCTGATGACGCAGGGGCTGGCGCTGGACCTTGGCAAAGAGGGCATCCGCGTCAATGCCGTCGCCCCCGCCGCTGCCAATACCCGGCTGGCCGCCGCGCTCGGCCATGCGCCGCGTGTGGGCACCGCGCTGCGCCGGCGCATCCCGCTGGGCCGGATCGCCGAACCCGACGAGGTCGCCAGCGTCATCGCCTTTCTGGCCGGCCCGGATGCGGGTTTCGTCAATGGCGTGATCCTGCCGGTCGATGGCGGGCTTTCCGCCTCGAACGGGCAGCCGGATTTCACGGACTGGTAGGGCGGGCTGGTAGACAGGGGGCCGCTCGCGCATCGCTGCACGGGCGGTTTTTCATTGCCGTTTCGCGGTCAGATCGAAGCTGATCGCGACGGCAAAGCCCACGGTCTTTTCATCGGCATAACGCGCGCCGATGCCGAAATCGCGCCGGTCGACGGTGATCTGGCCCGCCGCTTTGGCGGTATCGCCTTGCAGGTCCAGCTGAAAGGGCAGGTCGGTCTCGATCGCGGTGCCGGCGACGGTCAGCGTGCCGCGGGCGATATGCGGCTGGCCAGCCCCTGCGGGTGGCAGGATCGCCGCCTTGAAGCTGGCGGTCGGATGCGCGGCGGCGTTCAGGAAATCCGGACCCTTGGCACTGTCGCCGACCGCGCCCAGCGTCAGCGAGGCGATGTCGATGGTCACGTCCACGGCGCCGGTCTGCGTCTCGGGCGCATAGTCGATTTTTGCCTGCCATTGCCCGAACTGGCCGGAAACGTCGTTGCCGCCCTGCTTGACGCTGATCGCCAGCGCGCCCTGCCGGACCGCCCAGCCCGATGCGGCAGCGGGCGTGATGGCCACGGGCTGCGGCTGGGCGCCGTCGCCCATCTGCGCCGGGATGACGGCGGTGGCGCCCCAGATCGCGACTGCGGCGATGGCGGCAAGCGCATGGTGCAGCCCCGAGGGCAGCGGATGCGCGGGCGGCTCGGGCAGGCGGGCGGGATTGCCTGCCATGCGCGCCAGCGTGTGGTCGCGGTCGATCAGCGCATGTTTCAGCGCGCCCGCGACATGCAGCAGGATCAGGCCCGCCAGCACCCACCAGCCGGTTTCGTGAAAGCGGGCAAAGCCCTCGGCCAGCGCGGCGTCCTGAGGCACCAGCGGCAGGCGCTGGCCAAAGGGCCAGAGGATGCGGGAAAAGCCGCCCGGCGCCGCCGAATGCAAAAGCCAGCCCGACAGCGGCATCACGATCATGCCGATCCACAGCGCCCAATGCACGGTCTCGGCCAGCAGCGTCTCAAGCCGGCGCTCGGGGTAAAGCGGGCGCGGGCGGATCTGGAAAAGCGTCCACAGGATCCGCGCCAAGGCGATGATCAGCACCGCGACGCCCGCCGTCTTGTGGATCGAGAAGGCGGCGAAAACCGCCTGCAATTCGTCGTCGCTGCCGCTGGGCAGGCTGCCTGCGTAAAGCCCCAGCCCCAGCGCGACAAGAATCAGGACGGCGACCGTCCAGTGAAAGGCGCGCGCGGCCCAGCCATAGGCGCGGGTGGTGTTCATCGGGCTCATGGTCTGTCTCCCATCGCGGCGCGCCAGTGGCGGCGGCACAGCGACACATAGGTTTCGTTGCCGCCAATCTGGACCTGCGCGCCTTCGCGCAGCGCGCGGCCCTGTTCGTCCTGACGCACGACCATGGTGGCCTTGCGTCCGCAATGGCAGATGGTGCGCACCTCGCGCAGGTCGTCGGCCAGCGCCAGCAGCGCCGCCGAGCCGGGGAACAGCCGGCCGCGGAAATCGACGCGCAGCCCATAGCACATGACCGGCTGATGCAGGTCGTCGGCAACGCGGGCCAGTTGCCAGACCTGCGTTTCGGTCAGGAACTGCGCCTCGTCCAGAAAGATGCAGGCGGCGCCGCGGCCCTGATCGGCGATCAGCGCGAAAAGGTCGGTTTCGGGGGTAAAGGTCAGCGCATCATCGGCAATGCCGATGCGGCTGGCGATGCGGCCATGCCCGGCGCGGTCGTCATGGGCGGCGGTCAGCAAAAGCGTCGCCATGCCGCGTTCGCGATAGTTGTAGGATGCCTGCAAAAGCAGCGTGCTCTTGCCGGCATTCATCGTCGAGTAATGGAAATAAAGCTTGGCCATGGCGGCAGATAGCCGCGAGGGCCTGTCGCCCGCAAGCCGCCGCAGGGATGCGGCGGCTCACGTTTGCGTCGGATCAGGCCTGCTGCGAGGCTTTCGGCGCGCGCGACGGGCGGCGTGCCGGGCGTTTGCGTGCCGGCTGGCCGGCGGCGGGGCGACCGGCGGGGCCGCCACGCTCGCGGATCTTGCTGGCCTCGAACGGGACTTCGCCACCGACGACCGGGATCTGGGCCTTCATCGCCTTTTCGATGGCGCGCAGTTCGCCGATCTCGGCGGGCGCGCAGAAGGCGATGGCGCGGCCGTCGCGCCCGGCGCGCGCGGTGCGGCCGATGCGGTGGACGTAGTTTTCCGGCACGTTGGGCAGGTCGTAGTTATAGACATGCGCCACCTCGGGGATATCAAGGCCGCGTGCGGCGACATCGGTCGCCACCAGCACCTTGGTTTCCCCGGCACGGAACCCGGCAAGGGCGCGCTCGCGCTGGCCCTGGCTTTTGTTGCCGTGGATGGCGGCCACCTTGTAGCCCCATTTCTCAAGCAGCTTCGACAGCTTTTCCGAACCGTGCTTGGTGCGGCCAAAGACGATCGCCAGCTCGTCCACATGCTTCGAGAGATACTCGGCCAGCAGCGTCGCCTTGTCGCCCTGATTGACGAAATGCACGCCCTGATCGATCTTGGCCGCCGCCTGCCCGGGCGGGTTCACCGCCACCTTCAGCGGATCGGTCAGATAGCTTTCGGCCAGCTCCTCCATCAGCTTCGGCATGGTGGCCGAAAACAGCAGCGTCTGACGTTCGCGCGGCAGCATCTTGGCGATGCGGCGCAGCGCGTGGATGAAGCCGATGTCCAGCATCTGGTCGGCCTCGTCCAGCACCAGATACTGGGTCTGGGACAGATCGACCGCGCCGCGTTCGATCAGGTCGATCAGCCGGCCCGGCGTCGCGATCAGCACGTCCACGCCGCGTTCCATGCGCATGACCTGCACATTGATCGAGGCGCCGCCGACGACGCGGAACTGCCGGATCGGCGTTCCGACCGCATAGGCGTCGATATTCTCGGCGATCTGGGTGGCCAGCTCGCGGGTCGGCGCCAGGATCAGCGCGCGGCAGGTCCGGGGCTCGGGCTTGCGGCCGATATTCAGCAACCGGGTCAGCATCGGCAGGCCAAAGGCCGCCGTCTTGCCGGTGCCGGTCTGGGCAAGGCCCAGCAGGTCGCGGCCGGCGACGATGCCGGGGATGGATTTTTCCTGAATGGGCGAGGGGGTGTTGATGCCCATGCCCTCAAGATTGATCGCCACGCGCGGGTCGATGCCCATGCGGGTGAAGGGG
>RRZU012920802.1_pt1 | contig 11975 bp, 12 predicted proteins | sample 2165561 | NCBI WGS metagenome assembly RRZU01 (sample SAMN10456909, study PRJNA506462) | wastewater metagenome | isolation source: wastewater sludge | place: USA: Moscow, Idaho | reverse complement strand
GCTCGAGAAAACCGACAACCGTGATAAATATATCGAGTCGTTACACAGACGTTAAATTCAAATAACAGTATATAAGGGGAATTATGGAGATAAAACCTCGTCAACATAATAATATTTTATATATGAAAACAAGATGTATTTTCTTTCTGTCTATTTTATTTATACTTTGTTCATGTGGTTCATCTCAATCAACAGGCAGGGATAGAATTACGGTAAATTCATTTGACAAGATTGTCTCGGGTTCAGGAATTGATATTTATTTTTCTCAAAATAAATCCAATTATGTGGAAATAGAGTCGGGGAGCAATGTCGCAGTAGAAGTAAAAGATGGTACATTGATTTTTAATCGTAGATGTAACAAGCCATCCAATAGAGAGAAATCGACTGTCTACATATATGGGAATGATATAGGATCTGTAATTCTTTCGGGAGTATCCGGCTTCAGTTCCGATAAATTGAAGAACAGCAAGCCTTTTTCTATTGCAGCCTCTGGAGAATCTATTGTTCGCATAAATAAACTGAATGTAGGTGACTGTAATTTGGCTTTTTCGGGTAACGCAAACTGTGATATTAAACAGATGAAATCGAAAAGGTTTAATATTGCGACTTCGGGAGGAAGTGATGCAAATATTAATATCAATAAGGCAGACAATGCTAATGTTGCGTCAAGTGGAAATTCTCGTGTTTTTGTTAGTGGAAAGACCCAAAATGTGTCAGTAAGCGTATCAGGAAGATCTGATGTGAATATTGCAAATTTGAAATATGATAATTTAAATATGCATCAGTCTAAAAATGGTTCTATCCGTAAATAATAAAATATAAGAAGTTTAGTGACGCAAAGGGTGGCATAAGCTACCCTTTGTTATCTATACAACCTCCCTTGCCATGTGTCCCTTTCGGTAAAACGCTTCAATATTTTTGCGGTAAATTCAAAGTTTTTCAAGCCCCAGTCGGGTGCTATCAACAGTTGTTTCGGAGATTGCGATATAAATCTCTCGATAATGAAATCGGGATTCAGTCTTTCTGCAAAATCGATGCACAAATCGATGTAATCGTCTACCTCGAACAGGTCGAACCATTCAGGGTGTTCCCTGTACTGCTTTGCCATAACTGTTCCTTTGATAAGCTGTAATTGATGCAGCTTCAGGGTGGTTAATGGCAGTTTTGATACGACATCGGCATGAGCCAATATCTGCTCTCTGCTTTCGTGGGGCAGCCCTAATATCAGGTGAGCTCCTGTATAAATACCCTTTGCTGCCGTCTTGTTGATTGCTTCTATACTCTCGGCATGGGTATGGCCTCTGTTGATGAACTCTAATGTGGAATCTAATGTAGACTCGAGTCCATACTCTATAATGAGGAAAGTTCGTTTATTGAGTTCTGCGAAATAGTCTAACAGTTCATCCGGCATGCAGTCGGGACGTGTTCCTATAATCAACCCTACAACACCGGGATAAGCCAGAGCTTCTTCGTATAGCTCGATTAGTTTATCAATACTGTCGTATGTGTTTGTATAAGACTGAAAATAGGCAAGGTATTTCATTTCGGGGTATTTGTATGAGAAGAAAGCGATGCCGTCTTTCAACTGGTCGCTGACAGAACGTTGTTTTCCTCCATACCCGGGGCTAAAGCTTTGGTTGTTACAATATGTACAACCACCGACCGCCTTCGACCCATCCCTGTTAGGGCAGGTAAAACCGGCGTTGATCGATATTTTTTGAACCTTATATGGGAAATGCTTCGTCAGTAATCCCCCGAATTCTTTATAGAATTTATTCTCCATTAATGCGTGTTCCTGTGTTCTTGCCCAATTCCGAAGCGCTCGTAATAATAACTTCTTTTACTCCTGCATTTATCGAGGAAAAAGCATTCTCCAGCTTTGGAATCATTCCTCCCTGAATAACACCTTGCTCGACTAATCGTTCAAATCCGGCTTTATTTATTTGAGGAATTACACTATCATCGTCGTTTTCATCCATAAGTACCCCCTTCTTCTCGAAGCAGTAAACCAAACTCACATCAAATGCCTGAGCCAGTGCTTTGGCTGTTTCGCCGGCTATTGTGTCGGCATTCGTGTTCAGCATATTCCCCTTTCCATCGTGGGTTAACGGAGCTAAAACAGGGATAATACCTTGTTTGATGAGAGAAGAGAGGATATCTATATTCACTTTCTTCACATCGCCTACATATCCATAGTCCACGTCTTTTACAGGACGCTTGTCAGAGAGCATCAGATTCATGTCCGCACCCGTAAGGCCAAGAGCATTTATACCCAACGATTGCAACTTGGCGACGATATTTTTGTTTACCAATCCTCCGTAAACCATTGTTACCACTTTGAGGGTTTCCATATCGGTTATTCTCCGTCCGTTTACCATATGGCTTTCTATGCCGAGCTGTTCGGCTAACTTGGTTGCTGAGCGTCCACCTCCGTGAACCAATATTTTATATCCCTCTATCCGGGAAAAATCATTCAATAACTGTTGCAAAGATTGTTCTTCTTCTACAATTTTGCCTCCTACTTTTACAATACTTAATCTATCCATTCTGTTTGTCGCAGATTTTTTAATTTAATTCGCTTACATCGCTTATCCCGTTCCGGTTGAACAATACCCTGTATTTTCTGTAATATTCGTCGCTGTCCGACTGGCATTGCACAACGAAGTGGAGTGAATACATTTTATTGCCTTCCATTCTGGTAAGCCCGTTCTTCTCATCGGGTATATATAAAGGAATGAAGGGGTTATCCATTTTCTGGGTGTAGTGCAGTAAATAGAATCGGGTGATATCATTGATTCCCGACAAATGATATTCTTTGTATTCCTCGATATCTTCTCTCGACAAGTTAACCCATTTACGATATAGTATGATCTTCTCGTCATATACCTGGTTTTCGGCCTCGACAAGGGGAGACCGGGCTCTTATGCTGCGCACTTCATTTGGGAGTTTGCTTTCTTCGATAAAGTCAAAGCCTTCTTTCATCCAGCCGATTTCCTGCTTGCGAATACTCAACTTCAATTTAGTGTCAAAGTATTTTTTACTTAATTTGGATGTGAAATAATAGCGCATGATATCCTTTATCCGATCTTTAAACATGTAGCTGAACACCAGAATCACAAAAAGGTCGGTGGTGAAATTGCCAAAACGTTGCGTTGCAAAGAAGGAAATGACCGTTGCAAAAATCATGGCAATACCCGCAGCTATACTATAGTAAACCTGTTCGGCCAAAGCCCCGTCTTTTTTCTTTATGACTTGGAGAAACAGGTCGCTTTCAACGAATTTTTTCAGGATATTACGCTGGGTTATCACCAGACTGTTATGTTTTCGGTCCTTTTTATCGAGAAGCATAAACCCTCTTTTTCTTTTGTGGGCTGTTTCGTCTTCCAATAATTTATAAAGTTCAGGTTTTACCCTTTCAAACACATTCTGATTGTCGGATAGTTGGCGCATTATCTCAAACGAATATTGCTCTATTATATTCCCGAGAAAATCATCACCGAAAAGAAAGTAGTCGCGTTGTTGCTTCGTTATATCTGTTTTTGTCAGCTCTTCCCACTTTTCGCGATACTGAAGAGCAATTTCCCTTACATTATGAATAAATGATTCTACGTGCGAAATAATTTTTTCATCGGTAGAAGTATTGTGTATGATCTGCACATGGCGACGGAGGGCACTCTTTAGAATGCAAACGAACATTTTTACCTGATATGCATAATTTTCGGTTTTGACTTCGTCCGTCGGGTTCACAACCAGATCGTCCATTGCCTTCTGTAATCTGGGCAGAGGGCCTCGTCCGGCTTTTAATATTTCTTCCAAAGAATAAACGGGAGTAATCAGGCGGATATTTGTTTTTACATCTCTGTAAAAATCCGGTTTTTTGTATGTTGACCGATTTATATCCAAACTGTTGGGTATGAATATCCACGTGTTGATCCTAAACTGATTGACATTCTTTGTGCTATCCATATCGGGAATGAACCCAATTTTGAATTCCAATGAGAAATTATCGTGGACTTTTACTTCTGTATCAATCATCCGGTTACCATTTAGTGTAGGGTTTCTGGCTCAAATAAGAGTTGTAGTAACGCTCATCTCCGGTAACTTCATCTCCTAGCCAGTCGGGTTTCTCAAAAGTGTCGGCTTCGTCCGTGAGTTCTATTTCGGCCATTGTCAAACCTTCATTTTCGCCATGAAATTCATCCACTTCGAAAGTATGCTTGTCATTTTTGATGTAATAGCGGGTTTTATCTATTATCCCCGGCTCACACAGATTTAGTAATTCTTGGGCTTCATGTACAGGAATTTCTTTTTCCCATTCGTAACGGGACAAGCCCGAGGCGTTGCCAACCCCTTTTATCGTAAGATATGCTTTTTCTCCTTTTATCCTGATGCGGACCGTTCGTTCGGGAACAGACGACAGATAGCCCTGAACAATAACTTCCTGTTTGTGGGCATATTGCTTGAAATCTCCTTTTATGAGAAATTTTCGTTCTATCTCTAATCCCATATAAATATCGAAAATGCCAATGATTACATTGGCATGGTGAGTTACTGTATTATTTGTTTGATAGCACCCATGTCAGGATAGAAGATGACTTTTATCGGCATTTTATTGTTATCGAACATTTTAGGAACCAACACGTCTTGAATCCCGTATTGTACAATATCACATTCCTTTCTTACATAGTCTTTTCCATTGTATGAAATATCTAATGTTGCTTTGTTTGGGATATTGTAGATTATTCCCTCCGAGAACTTCTTCTCCATTTCCTTTTCCTCCTTAGGAGTCAGTATTTGCTCTACACGAGGATCTTTATTTTTTAGGGTAAAGTAAACCGGAGCGCCTGACAAATCGTTCGGATCGACAACCCCAAGTTTGGAGGAAAAACGGAAGACAACCCTGTTTTCGATGTCTTTCTTGTCCGGAATAATCGTAAATGTTTTCGATCCGGTCTCTACGCTTTCAGTTCCGATAAACATAGACGTTAAAGCTCTTTCCTGTTCTTCGAGTTGTGTCATTACCAGCTTATATGCGTTTCCGTCGGGAGGCATATTGTCTGCGTCACCTGTCAGTATATTATTTCGGCTTTCGCGCAGGCGGTATATCTGTTTCGCTATCAATTCTGCTTGTTTGGCGGTAGATCCTGCCCTCAATATCTCTTCCGATAAAAAGCTATGCGGATCGGGTGTAGAGTTTGTCGGGGAAGAAGCCGTTTCTGCAACTTCTTCTTTCGGAAAGGTATAATCACTGTTTATAGCACATATAAGTCCGTCTTTTGTAAGCGTTACAAATGGAGCAGTTGTGTTTGAGCGAAATTCTACCAGATAAGATTTATCTTTATCTACAACGCCTTGTGTAACGGCATCGATATTATCGATTGAGTAAGTTGTAGTATTTTCTGTTATAGGGTTCGAAATACTCAGATAACGTTCGGCGTATTGGTAAAACTGACCGGCCTTTCGTGTCGTCTTTGTATATTTCACAGATACCACAATAGTAGTTTTTGGTAACGAATAAGCCACTCCGTAGTCGTTCCCTTTCACTGCGCTCATCTTTACTGTGTTCTGAGCAGAGAGTTGAGATACTCCTGAAAAAATCAGAAAAATTAGCCCCCAGTAATATTTCATAGGTTCTCGTTTAAAATATTAATATAGCAAAGCTAAGGATTTTTTTGCGAAATCAATAAAAGTTGAAAACAGTAGTTTCATTGAAGGTAGAGCCTTCTCATTCTCACAATGTCAACTTTCAGTACTTTTGTGAGGTAATTCATCACAGATCCGTGGTCTCTTTTTATCTGATTGATTCCCGCTTGCAGAAACATTCTTTTTACTGTAAAGATAGATTCCGCTCTCGGATATTTTGCGATGAAAGCATCGTATTTATCGCTTAAATATATTTTCGATGACAGGTAGTCTTCCATAATCGACTGCTCGTCTACACCCAAAGAATATAGTACAAGAGCGGCTGCCATGCCGGTTCTGTCTTTTCCGGCCGAACAGTGAAATATAAGTGGTGCGCTCAGATTGTTTTGGACGATGGCGAAAAATATGCGGAAAGCCCTGACGCATTGGGGATCGCTTACCAGCGAACGATTCATATGCTTCATCCGGTTATCTATATTTGCGCTAAGTAAATTTGCCTGAATACCTTCATTGCTCAGATTGCCGGGAGTGATGGCTATGGGATAAGTAAATCGTACAGTATGCGGAAGCTTGTCCGGAGAACGTTTCACCTCGTTTTGGGCTCTGAAATCTATGACCGATGTTATTGGTATGTTGGCCAAATACTCGAGGTCTTCTTCTGTGAGATTGGATAGTTCGTCGGCACGAAAAAGTTTTCCCCATTTTGTATATCTGCCTTCTTTCGTTCTGAAACCTCCCAAATCTCGGAAATTATATCCTCCGCCCATTGGCAAATGCCTTTCTGCCAATAATAATGTTCCTTTTTCAGTAACCAGTTCGAAATAAATACGATTAGGTTCGTTAACATTGAGAAGAAAGATGCCGCTTCCATTGCCTGACAATACAGGAGTTGTTTTATCTATGCTGTCAAAAGATGTTCCGGCATACAATTTCCACGACCCTTCAGCCTCTATATTGAGGCTTGTGGCTTTGGTCTTTTTATCCCTTATTATAGAAACCTTTTGACTAATGATATCCATTGAATACAAAATTGTCTTGTTGTCTGACAACTGTTTTTTCATTAAAGAAAACAAATATAAACAATTAGTTGATATTGTATTGTTAAATACAATCCGAGTGTGAAAAAAAGGTAAATCTTTTACAAAAAGGATGCAGGCTGTTGAAAAGCATTCGACGCTGATGTATCTTTGTTACAATAGTGTTGGTCTGAATCGTTGATTTTATCTATATGAAGCTTAAATTACTTTTTAGTGCTGCAAGTATTATTCTTTTTTGTAGTTGTGCCTCTACGCCGTCCTTAACTGTTTTGTGCGAGAAAGACAGGAAGGGGAATTATATATTGAAATGGGAGATATACCCTGAAATGGATAATGTACCTGTCGAAATATTCGTGTCGGATAACGATAGCGTGTTTCCGTCGACACCTGAACTTATTGCAAATTCAAATGACTATATAGCAGTTGTTAAAATTGATTCGAGCAATATAGGGAAGATAGAAAAGAGGAAGTTTTTTCAGATGAGGCTGGGTGGGATTACATCCGGTGTAATTACGAACCGTTTCTTTGAATTAGATAGTGTCCAGAATTTTCGCGATATAGGCGGATATCTGACCAATGATAATCACCGAGTGCGCTGGGGGAAAGTCTTCAGATCGGGAAGTTTCTATAAAATGACGTCCCACGATAGTCTCGAATTGGATAATCTGAGGATTAAAACTTCTATTGACCTGAAATCTGCTGATGTGAAAAAGGGGGTGGCAGAGAGATACACGAAGGTTAATAATATTCGTATTCCGGTAGCCTATAACGGATACAACGCCATTTCTCAAAAAATCATGGCCGGACAGTTTTTACGCGGAGATGCCGTTGTTTATACGCAGGATACATATAGGGACATGATAAATAATTTTGCTAAAGAGTATGCTTCTTTCTTTGATTATTTGTGCGATGAAAAAAACTATCCTATTGTTTATCATTGTTATATGGGGAAAGATCAGTCCGGATTGGCTACGTATTTTCTATTCAAAGCATTGGATATACCAATGGATGAAATAGAGGATGATTATATGGCATCGGAAATAGGTATTGATAGAACAAAACTTGTAAAAGGCGCCGATAGTCTTTCCGAAGCTAGGCAAGAGACATTTACCATGCTTACGAAAACCGATTTGGCATATTTGAGATACGGTATATCGTGTATCCGTGAAAAGAGTGGCTCGGTTGAAGAATACATGCTAAAAGAACTGAATCTGACACCCGAGAAACGAAAGAAATTGAAATCGATATTGCTATACAAATAATATAAAAAAGCGAAACAGGATGTTTCGCTTTTTTTAATTGTGTATAAGTTTGTGGAAGGTTGGAATTAAGTCTCGTCGATCAATTCAACTGGACAAAAATAAGCTTCGGGAATGACAAAAATGTTAATTTTTATAATATCTAACCAATAGTTTCGAAAATAATTAATCTTAATTACAATTGTTATGTGCTGTTTGATACATCTATTTTTACTACTTTTGTCGACAACTTAATTTAAAAATGAGTACCTTGAAACTACCTAATATTGTTGTTCGTATTTTGTCAGGAATCATATTTGTTTCCATTCTGATTGGTGGAATGCTTGTAAATCAGTATACTTTCATCGTAGTTTTTTCTCTGATAACAGCATTGTTGCTTTACGAATTTTACGGGTTAATAGAAAGCGCAGCAAAAATTCCGGTTGTGCGTACATGGAATATTTTAGGTGGATTTGCCCTTGTCTTGGGTGCATTTTATTATTCGGCTTTGGGTAGCTCTATTTTTGCGTTTGTACCTTATATTTTATATTTGCTCATATTATTTGTAAGCGAATTGTACCTGAAAAGACAAAATCCTATTCATTCGATAGCCTATTCCATACTTGGACAAGTATATATTGCAGCCCCTTTTGCATTGACCAATTATCTTGTCTTCGCATACGAACCGGGGAGCTATCATTATGTATATATACTTGCGTTATTTGTCTTTATATGGATAAATGACTCTTTTGCTTATCTTACGGGCATGGCCTTTGGTAAGCATCGTTTATTTGAGCGTATATCTCCTAAAAAATCTTGGGAAGGGTTTGTCGGGGGAGCGGCATTCTCCATAGCCTCGTCTTTCGTATTCGCTCATTTCTATCCGAATCTGTCAACTATGGCATGGGTCGGATTTTCAGCTATAACAATCATTTTTGGCACATGGGGCGACCTGTTCGAATCACTTATAAAACGGACTTTAGGTGTCAAAGATTCGGGAAATATGATACCCGGACACGGAGGTATCTTAGATAGGTTCGATAGTACGATACTTGCTATTCCTGCAGTCTTTGTTTATCTTGTTATGATAAATTATATGTAACGGAATTCAATTTTTGTTACTATCTTTATTTTGTCTAAAAAATTAATATAACTACAATGAATAAGAAAGTATTGGCTGTGACTTTAGTAGCTGCGGTAGCAAGCGTTGCAGTTTATGTATATATCCAGAAAAAGAAAAAAGATAAATGTAAGAATCTTCCGGTAACGTTTATTTGATTCGTTATTTCTTCCTGATTCTTATCGTTTCCGATAGTAGTTCCTGCAATTTTTCAGGAGTGATATTTATTTGCATCTGACCATCGGATACAAAAGAGATCTTACCTCTTTCTTCAGAAATAATGATTGCTTTAGCGTCTGTTTCCTGTGAAATGCCTAAAGCTGCCCGATGCCGTAATCCGAATGATTTTGGAATGTCCTGATTTTGTGATATGGGCAAAATGCATCCTGCTGCTTTTATCTTATTACCTGATATGATCATTGCCCCGTCGTGCAGCGGAGTGTTTTTAAAGAATATGTTTTCTATCAGTCGGGTGCTAATGTCGGCATCCAATACCTCCCCTGTTTCTGCATATTGTCCCAATTTTATTTCCTGTTCAATAACAATCAGTGCACCTGTGCTCGTTTTTGCCATGTTCATGCAGGCTAATACTAGGGATGTAATGACAGGATCGGAAAGATCTCTTTTTTCTTTGGATGAGAAAATACGCGATAAAAACCGGAATGTGCGGTTAGATCCTAATGTCATTAAGAATCGCCGGATTTCGTCCTGAAAGATAATGATTAATACAATTAGCCCAATATCGACAAACTTGTCGAGGATAACCCCCATAAGGCGCATTTGCAGTACTTGCGAAACAAGTATCCATATAATCATAAAAGCCAGTACTCCGTTGAATATTGCGCCGGTGCCGGATTTGGAAACAATCCGATATAACTGATACATCACTATGGCAACCAGGATGATGTCAATTATGTCTTTTATTCCGAAATCATTGAACATGAACGTAGAGCTTTTAACAATATAGGTTCAAAGATAACTATTTCTTCAAGAAAAGATGTACAAAAAGAAAGGTGTCTTCTTAAAAAATATTTATTCGAGCATTAGGTTCATTACAGAATGATGCTCAATAAACAAGGTTTGTAGTGGTTTGTCCAATTCCCTTGTTTTGTATCCGAACAGCAACCGACATAGCAACCGACGATTTGTTTCTATATCCGGTTTTTCTCCGGTTTCTTCCACGATGCCGTTATCTATCAGATAGGTCTGTTCTTCTGTTCTGATTCGGATACTTAAATTTATATTTTTGGCAGCGAATAACTCTAATAGATGTCTATCGTCTACAATTCGCGCCATTCCGGCAAGATTATATTTTTCGGGGAATCCGTCGTTTATATATTCCTCTGTGATGGCTTTAAAGTCTTCAAAGCTTTTTTGTACGCAGAAATCTTTATTCCTGTACAAAGAATTGAAGGTCGAATATGCGGATTCAATATTCGGATTTTCCTTTAATATTTTATCCAGTGAATAAATGGGTTCTTCGCTCTTATCAAAGACCTGCTCATAGTCGAATTTCTCATAAAACCTGAATAGCCCCTCTTCTGCGGGAATTAGGATGGCCAGAGGAATTTTTCGCTCTTTGAGTATCTGATGAGCTTCATTGATCAATTGAGCCATGTATCCTTTGTTCCGGTATTCTGGTAATGTGCACAAGCCTGCCAGATAAGCAAAAGGAATTTCTTCTCCATAGAAAGTAATAGTATAAGGATGCATCTGCAAAGAAGCGACTGCTATATCGTTCTCAAAGTAGACAAGTGTGTTTTCGGGTTTATACTTTTTAGTGAAGATAAGATCAATAAAGGCATCGGAGTCTTCAAAACAGACCTTCCACATCTGCCTTACCAACGGTTCTGTATGTATATTCGAAAACTGTATCATGCTACTGTTTCATCTATAATGTCCGAAGCTGCATCTCGTTTCGACTTCAATGGATAATCTTTCTTTTCTCCGTTTCTGTTCAGAATTGAGATCTTATTCGTGTCGTATTTAAAGCCTGCTCCCGGATCATTCAGAGAGTTAAGTACTATATAATCAAGGTTCTTTTTGATTATTTTTTTTAAGGCATTGGTCTGTTCGTCATTGGTTTCTAAAGCAAAACCGATCAGGCGTTGGCTTGACTTTTTTATTTTTCCGAGCGACGCGGCAATGTCTTTGTTCGGTACAAGGTCAATCTTTAGGATGTCTTCACCCCTTTTCACTTTCTCCGTATATTGCGTCGAAGGACGGAAATCCGCAACAGCAGCACATAGTATTGCCGTATCCATGTCGGGGAAAGCTTTCATGGAAGCGTTATACATCTCTTCCGCCGATTCTACGTCTATTCTCGTTATATTCGGATGATTTATTTTCATCGAAACCGGGCCTGCAACCAATGTGACTTCGGCTCCGCGGCGTGCACATTCTTCGGCAAGAGCAAATCCCATTTTACCCGAAGAGTAATTTCCGATAAAGCGAACCGGATCTATTTTCTCAAACGTTGGTCCGGCCGTAATCAGTATTTTTTTTTTTGAAAGGGATTCTTGTTTCCTGAAAAAGTCTTCGACAGTTGCCAGTATTTTTTCAGGCTCTTCCATACGGCCCTTGCCTATCAGATGACTGGCCAGCTCGCCTGCTGCGGGTTCTATGATGATGTTTCCGTAAGAGCGCAATAAGTCCAAATTCCTGTTCGTTGAAGGATGGGCAAACATGTCTAAGTCCATCGCCGGAGCGATCATAACGGGAGCCTTCATCGAAAGGTATGTAGTGATAAGCATATTATCGGCAATTCCGTTAGCCATTTTGCCCAATGTGGCAGCAGTAGCAGGTGCTATCAGCATCAGGTCGGCCCATTGCCCCAGATCGACATGGCTGTGCCATGTGCCGTCGTTGGCTGTAAAGAATTCGCTTACCACGGGTTTCCCTGTCAGGGCAGACAATGTTACCGGAGTTATAAATTCT
>RRZU011619343.1_pt1 | contig 11975 bp, 11 predicted proteins | sample 2165561 | NCBI WGS metagenome assembly RRZU01 (sample SAMN10456909, study PRJNA506462) | wastewater metagenome | isolation source: wastewater sludge | place: USA: Moscow, Idaho | reverse complement strand
GGAGTGGCCGCAGCATCCATCTCGACCGTGTGATGGTCGTGATGGTGGTGACGGTCGTTCTCTACTACTCCGTCCGGAGATGGGATGGGCGCGCTCATCATCACCGCCCGAATCAGCGCGAGCGTTCGATGAGATTGCGAATGTCCTCAGCGCGCCAGACCGTGGTCTTGCTGCCGAGTTTGATGCCTTGGGGGAATTTGCCTTCCCGGATGCCCGCCCACCAAGCGGAGCGGCTGATGGGGATCAGGGACAGAATCTGCGGCAACCGAACGAAGCCGTTTTCGGGCAGTGCAGGACGGGGTTGGTTCATGGCGAGCATCCGTGGTCGTTTTGGGATGCTCGCTATTGAATACCTCTGTTTCCGGCAAAAACAGAAACGGTACGCGCACAGTGATCACGCTGCGCGCAGCGTGAAGGTACGCAGTGGAATTACTCGGGGGGCGTGTTCTTTTGAATGCCTGCGATCCAGTTTTTGATCGTGCCCGGTGCTTTGCAGACCTGTGCGCCGATGATGCGGTAGGCCTCTTCCTTGGTGCGGTAGGTGTTCGTGGCGAACAGTTCCAGAGCCTTTTGCTTAGCGGCCCGGTTACTGGCGTGGCGCGCATCGGCGGCCTGTCTGCCCGCATGGCTCTGCGCTTTGCGCACCTCGTCGGCGGCAATGGGCTCCGGTGTTAGCCCGGCCTTCCACGCTTCCTCGACGATCTGCGCCGTTGAAGGGGACTCTGGCAACAGATCGGCCAGCAGCAAGGATTCGAGGGCTTCCATCAGCGCCTCTACCGCCGGTCTGATGATCCCCGGCGGGGTGTCTGACGTGGCTTCGATCACCCAGCCCAACTTGTAGAGCGCCAGGAGGCGAAAGTAATCGCGATCCGTTGCAGTAGCCGATCGCAGGCGCGACCATTCCGATTGATTGGTGATTTCGATGAACCAGTCCAGATCACGCTGTTCATCCCGGCTGACCAACGCACCGCCATACTTCACCTGCGCCAATGCCACCGCATCGGTGATGGCGGCATCCATGTTGGCCAACATCCGCTGCAACTGCTCGGTACTGAAATGCTGCAAATCCTCCCGCGCGCACGCAGCAATACGCACCGCGTTCGGTAACTCCAGCAGTTGTTCGAGCGGGGTGGTCAGGGCCAGGGCAAGTAGATGCGGATTCATTACCCGTCAGTCTACCGAGGGTGGTCCAGTACCGTCCATGTTCATCCACGCTGGTTCGCAATCGCCCAACCAGCGAAGTCGGAGATCAGAGGCGAGTGACGGATATGACGGGTTAACCGGAAACTCCCCCATGACGTGCACACGCGCACGCGTGAGAGGTAAATCAGCAAATCCGTCAGATCCGTCACTACGCCCCTCGCGTGATGATCGTGCCGAGGGGTATCTGCGGTTGTTTCGGCGTAACAGTCATGACTTTGCAAGTCAGCCCTGAGCATGAAAGTCATGCCCGTTTCCCTCACCCCCAACCCCTCTCCCCAAATGGGCGAGGGGAGCGTCAAGAAGCCGCTTCGCGACTTTCACGCTAAACAATAAGCACCGACCATCACAACCATCACCGTCGTCACGGCGGGTGTCGCCCTGTGATGGTTGTGACAGTGGTGACGGTCACCGTCTATTGTTATGGTCGGCGCGCACATACATACCCCAGGCGAAAGGGGTCCTTCCTGGCGATATTCCTATACGGGGGGCGACAGCGCGGCATCGCGCTACCGTCTGACCAGAAAACAAGGTTTGCAGGGTTTGCGGTTCGCACCGGGCGGCAAGAGCCAGCGGGCCGAATGCCGCGTCAATGCTGGCGTGTGTGGGATTGGACAGAATACGAAAGGTGCGAACCGAAGTGCGTACCGAGTTCGCAGGTTTGCACTCCAGACGAGCGAAAACGGCCAGGGTCGAGAACTCAATGTTGGTGGGGGTTTGCAGGGGTTCTACTCCCGCGAATCACGAAATCGGCCATCGTGATATGGGGCGCAAGGGCCTCCAGAATTTGGACCCCCTTGGCCGCAGATCAGACCACCCGATACACCCGCTCGCCAGTGTCATTGTGCGTCAGCACCACGTTCAGGCCGAGCTTCTTGCGCAGCATCCCGGAAATCGCCCCGCGCACGGTGTGCGGCTGCCAGCCAGTGGCCAGCATCAGTTGCAGGCTGGTCGCCCCCTGCGGACGGCGTAGCGCCACTACCAGTGCGGCGAGTTTGGTGCCGGGCCGCACCGGGATGCCCTCCAGAAGTTGGAGATCGTCGATGGCGTCCATCGGTTGGACGCCATCCGGCGGCGTAGGTCGCTGCTGTCCGATGGCTGCATAGCCCACGTCAGCCAGCACGTGGCCGCCGTCGGCTGGTTCGATCCAGCCACGCTGCAACAGTGCAGTCAGCACCTTGATCCGTGCGCCACCGCGCAGGGTGTCGGGCGGAATCACGCACCCATCGGTACGGCGGGCGGCGGTGCGCAGTAGCAGGTTTTGCGCTGGGGAGAGTTTGGGCAGTATGTCCATCGTCGCCCCCTCACTCGGCTTCGCCGTCGAATATCGCCAGCAGATCATCCAGCGCCTGATCGACTCGCCCGAGGTCGCCGACGTGGCCCCAGTGGATGGCGTCCGGGTCATGGCAAAAGTGGTCGGCGGCCAGTTGGCGCAGGGCCTCAACCTTGTCGAGGATCATCGGCAGGCGTTGGCGGTAGGTGTCGAGGGCGTTTGGCTGGGTGGCCATGGCAGGCTCCGGGTTGGTTGATGACGCCACCATTCACGCGCTGAACGTTCAAGAAGCCAAGCAAATGCACTGTCTATAGTTGTGCCACATTGATATACTTCATGCCAATGACCAAATCATCAGGTGACTTGCGATGAAGCGCTGTGTTGTGGGGGTCCGTCGCGCCGATGCGCCGGTAGCGGGAGGCCGGGGGCAGTACGCCCCGACGGTCTGGTTTCCGTCCATGGCCACCATGGCGGCTGTGCTGTCGGAAGACAACCGCGCCATGCTGCGGCTGATTCATGAACGCAAGCCCAAGTCGCTCACAGAACTGGCCGAACTGACCGGGCGACAAGTGCCCAACCTATCTCGCACGCTGCGCATGATGGAAGGCTACGGGCTGGTTGCCATTGAAAAGAACGCCCGCGAAACCCAGCCCATTGCACTGGCCACTGAATTTCTGGTGGTGCTGGATTGAACCCCGGCACGGCCCAACAAACAACAAGGGGGAGCTTTTGTCTGCCATTGATACCCTGATCGCCCAAATCAGCGATCCCCGCCTGCGCGAGCGCCTCACTGCAGAGTGGGACAACGCCAAGAAAGAAAAGAAATTCGGTCTGGTTTTTGAAGACCACTTGCCCGAATTGCTGCCGCTGCACGGTGCCAAGCTGCGCAAGGGGGATCTGGTTTGCCGTCGGCAGGCCACGATCAAGGACGTGTGGCAAATCAAGTCCATTCACGCGGGCATCGCCAACTGCGTCAAGCCCAGCAACGAGGCGCACCCTAGCGAGCCGACTCGTGCTGCGGCGGAGCCCGTGCAATTGCCGGTGGACGAGTTGCTGGTGGTGCGCGAATTTGGCGAGCCGATTTTCCCGGCCTTGGTGCCCGTGGATTCGGTGCAGAACGGCCCGACCGATGCGCCCTGGCACACGCTGATCGAGGCCGACAACTACCACGCGCTGCAATTGCTGGATTACCTCTACGCCGGACAGGTGGATTGCATCTACATCGACCCGCCCTACAACACCGGCGCACGCGACTGGAAATACAACAACGATTACGTCGATGGCAACGATGGCTGGCGGCACAGCAAGTGGCTGGCCTTCATGGAAAAGCGACTGAAGCTGGCCAAGCGCCTGCTCAAGCCGGACACCGGAGTGCTGATCGTCACGATTGACGAACACGAGGTGCATCACCTTGGGATGCTGCTGGAGCGGGAGTTTCCGGAGGCGTGGCGTCAGTTGGTGACCATCGTCATCAACCAGAAAGGTGTCGCGCAGGGCCGCCTGTCGCGGGCTGAAGAATATGCGCTGTTCTGCTTCAACCCCAACGTGACGCTGGCTGCGCACCATGACGATCTGCTCTCACCCGACCGTGGAGATGCCAAGCGATTTCAAACGCCGCGATGGGAGTGGTTGTTGCGAGGCGGCACGAACTCCCGGCGCGAAGATCGTTATGGCTTGTTCTTCCCGATCATGGTTGATCCGGAGAAGCGCAAGATCATCGAAATCGGCGATCCCTTGCCCGCTGACCAGCAGCCGGACTTGAGCAACCTGTCCAATCGCCGCATCGCTTGGCCGTTGCGTACCGATGGCACGTTGGGCAACTGGCGCGTCAGCCCGCCGACCCTGCGGGTTTTGCTGGAGAAGGGTTACGTCAAGCTGGGCGGGTTCGATGAGGCCCGCGGCACCTGGACCATTCTGTATTTGGGACAGAAGGCACAAAACCAGATCGAAGCGGGCATGATCGAAATCGTTGACCGGCACGAAGTGACTGGCGAAGTGACGGTGCGTTACACCGAAACCCAGCAGCGTTCAATCAAAACGGTCTGGCACCGAGCCACGCACGACGCGGGCAACTACGGTTCCAGCCTGCTGCGCGGGATTTTGGGTGAAGGCGGGAAATTCTCCTTCCCGAAGTCGCTGTACGCCACCCGGGATGCCGTGGCTGCTGTCGTCCGCGATCGGCCTAATGCGTTGATTGTCGATTTCTTCGCTGGCAGTGGCACCACGCTCAATGCCGTCAACCTGCTCAACGCCAGCGACGGTGGCCAGAGGCGCTGCATTCTCGTCACCAATAACGAAGTCTCTGCCGAGGAGGCAGCCGCTCTGAGCGCCCGTGGCCTGCAACCCGGCGATGCAGAGTGGGAAGCGCAAGGCATCTGCCGCTCGGTGACCTGGCCGCGCAGCAAATTCACCATCCTCGGCCAGCGGGACGATGGCTCGGTGCTGGCCGGCGAATACCTGACCGGCAAGACGGTGGAGCGCGAGAAAGCGCGCAGCTTCACGCAGATCGGTTTTGTCGATCCGGCGCAACTCGACACGTTGCCCAAGAAAAAGCAGGTGGTGGCGTTGATCGATGGCTTGCCGCAGACGCTGGTGAAAGACCCCTGCCCGTTCATCGTGTCGGAAGATCACAAGGCCAGTGTGCTGTTTGATCCAGCTTCTGCCGAAGATTGGCTGGAGGCGCTGGACGGACAGGAGCACATCACCGACTTCTATATCGTCACCCCTAGCAAGCGGGTGTTCGATCAGTTGAAGGCGCAGGTGGTGGAATTGCTGGGGCCGATTCTGGTGGTGGAAGAAGAAAAACGCCCGATGAGCGCAGGCTTCCCCGCCAATCTCGCTTACTTCAAATTGGATTTTCTGGAGCGCGAGCGGGTGTCCTTGCGCCGGGCGTTCCGTGAAATCCTGCCGCTGTTGTGGCTGAAGGCCGGTGCCATAGGGGCAAGACCAGAACTGAAGCGTGGTGAGCCGGAGCCGGTGCTGTTTGCGCCGGAGGGCAGCAATTTTGTCGTGCTGCTCGATGAAACCCGCATGGGCCGTTTGCTGAAGTCGCTGGAAGGCCGTACCGGTTTGGTGCAGGTGTTCATCGTCACCGATGCCGACGAATCGTTCAAAACCATGGCGCAGGACGTGCGCGAGGTGGCGGGCAAGACCAACCCCGGCTTGGCTGTGGTGCAGCTGTACCGCGATTACCTGCTCAATTTCATGATCAACAAGAATCAGGACCGCGTTGCCGGTCAGGCCGACACACAGGGAGCGCGGGCATGAAGGTCACGCTGTTCGATTTTCAGAAAGATGCGCTGGGAAAACTGCGCGAAGCCTTGGTGAGCGCCCGCAAGAGCGTGTCGCCGGATAACCAGCAAGTCGTCGCCTTCTCGGCGGCCACGGGCAGCGGCAAGACCATCATGATGACGGCGCTGTTCGAGGCCATTCTGGATGAGCCAGACGATCAACTGGCTTGGCCGCTGGACTGGGCTCCTCAACCGGATGCGGTGATTCTGTGGGTGTCGGACATGCCCGAACTCAACGAGCAGACCAAGCTCAAGATCGAGAGCAAGTCGGACAAGGTGTATCGGGTGAACCAGCTCATCACCATCGATGCGCATTTCGACGCGCCCCGGCTGGATGGTGGACGCATCTATTTCATCAACACACAGAAGCTGGCGGTGAATCAGCCGCTGACCAACCGGGGCGATGGTCGCGAGCATCTGATCTGGGAGGCGCTGACCAATACTGCACGGGCGATTCCCGACCGTTTCTACGTGGTGATCGACGAGGCGCACCGTGGCATGACCTCCGGCAAAGGCGCGCAGGCTGCGCAGACCTTGATGCAGCGCTTCTTGCTGGGCTACCCGGAGGTAGGTTTGGTCAAGATGCCGATGGTGATTGGCGTGTCGGCCACGCCCAAGCGATTCCTGGATTTGATTGCCAATGCCGAACACACCGTGACCACGCACAAGGTGGCTGTTCCGGCTGAAGAAGTGCGCAAGTCGGGTTTGCTGAAAGATCGCATCCTGATCCATCACCCGGAAGCTGCCACCACTGCTGAGATGGCGCTACTGGAAGAGGCAGCCCGACGCTGGGGGCAGATGACAGCGGCCTGGAGCGCGTATTGCAGCGATGAAAAAGAACAAACCATCTGGCCGGTGCTAGTGGTGCAGGTTGAGAATGGTTCTGACCGGCAACTCACCAAGACCGATTTGGGCGCAGCGCTGACGGTGATCGAGAGTGCCATCGGTCGTCGCCTGAACGAAGGCGAAGTCGCCCACGCGATGCACGACACGGGAGATCTGGATGTGGGTGGCCGCCGCGTGCGCAAGGTGGACGCCTCACGCATTGATGCCGACAAGAACATTGGTGTGGTGTTCTTCAAGACCAGCCTGTCCACCGGCTGGGATTGCCCGCGCGCCGAAGTGATGATGTCGTTCCGCCGTGCGGAAGACCACACCTACATTGCCCAACTGCTGGGCCGGATGGTGCGCACGCCGCTGGCACGGCGTATCGAGAAAGATGCCGCATTGAACGATGTGCACCTGTTTCTACCGTACTTCGATACGGGTGCCGTAGAAAGCGTGGTGGCGTCGCTGCACAACGCGGAAGATGTGCCGCCCGCCGAAACCGGCTCCAGCCGCAATCTGGTGGTGCTGAAACGGCGCGAGGGCACTGACGACATCTTTGCTGCGCTGGATGAAACGGTGACCTATCGGGTCAACGCAGCCCGGGCACAAAGCCCGCTGCGCAGGTATATGGCTATTTCGCGCAGCCTGACGATGGACGAAATCGACGACGATGCTTGGGGCGCAGCCAAACAGCAGATCGTCGAGTGGATAGGACTGAGAATTGCGGCAATCAAGGCGGCAGGCCAGTTCGATGCGGCCGCCAAAGCGATCTCTCAGGTTGGTCTGCGTACCTTGGCAGTCAACAACGGCACGGGTGTGGCGGAGCCGGCAGCGGACTATCACATCGATGCCTCGGACGTGGACATTGATCGGCTGTTTGAAGAAGCCGGGCGCGCCTTCAGTCATGGCCTGCAAATGGAATACTGGCGCGCCCACGCGGATCGGGACGCGCTGGAGGTCAAAGTCGAGGCCATTGTTCTGGCCCGCAACGCTGCAGAAATGGCGGCATTGGAATCTCTGGCAGATGCTGCCTTCGATGCCCTTTACGACCAGCACAAGAAAGCCATCTACAAACTCAAGGAGCAGCGGCGCATCAACTACGAGAAGTTGCGGCTGGCTACCGCCAAGCCCAACGAGGTGCCATGGCAATTGCCCGCTTCCATTGACTTCAAGCGCGTGCCCACCGATCCGCTGTGGGATCGCCACCTGTACGTAGAAAGCAATGGCCAGTTCCGCGCCGAGCTGGGCAGTTGGGAGGCTGGTGTTTTGAAGGAAGAACTGGCCAAAGCCGAAGTAGTCGGCTGGCTTCGCAATCTGGATCGCAAGCCATGGTCGTTGGAAATTCCCTATGAAACAGGGGGCGAAGTTCGTCCGATGTTCCCGGATTTGGTCGTGGTGTGCAAAGTCGGCAGTGAATTTGCCATCGACATTCTGGAGCCCCACGACCCGAGTCTGAGTGACAACTTCGAGAAGGCCGTGGGGCTGGCGAAGTTTGCGGAAAAACACGGCGCGCTTTTCGGGCGCATTCAACTGATCCGCAAGCAGTCTTCCGCTGGAGGCGAGCATTTCGTGCGGCTGGAGATCAATCAGGCATCCACGATCAAGAAGCTGCTGCTGATTACCAGTAACCCGCAACTCGATGAGCTGTTTGCGGCTGCATCCAAGTAATCCCAGGGAGAGGAAATGAGTTCAAGCAAAAAGGGGCAAATCGAGAGCGCCAAAATAGTCATCGGCGAGGTGTTTTCGCGCTTCTGGTTCCGCATCCCGGATTACCAGCGTGCCTACGTCTGGGGCAAGGATGAAATTTCCGAGCTGATCGATGATGTGAATTACGCCAGTGAACACAACCCCGAGGGGCAGTATTTCCTGGGATCGATGGTGCTGCGCAAAGCGACGCGCACCACCGATGGAGTGAGCTTTGAGGAATACGAACTGCTCGATGGGCAGCAGCGCCTGACCACCTTGATGCTGATGCTCGCCTGTATCCGCGACAGGGTAACGGATGACAAGCTCAAGGGCGCTTGCCGGGAGATGCTGTTCCAGGAAGAGAATAAGTGGAAGAAAATTCCCGGGCGCAATCGCGTTGTCTATGACATCCGGGACAACGTCGGTACTTTCATCGAGAGTTACATCAAGACCGATGACGGCTCTCAAAGCCCCGATTTGGCTGGCATCGCAGCCAGCAAGAATCTGTCGCTGTCGAATATGGCAGCAGGCTTGCAGACTATCCACGCCAGTTTTGATGACGCTACCCGTTTCCCGTCTGCGGCAGACTTTGACCGCTTTGTCGGCTATTTGCTGAACAACGCACTTTTCATTTATGTCTCGACGGAGGATTTGGATGACGCCTTCCGCCTGTTCACCATCCTCAACGACCGGGGTATTCCTCTGTCGAACAGCGACATCCTCAAGGCCAAGAACCTCGGCGCCATCGTCAAGGAGAGCGAGCGCACCAAGTGGGCCGAGTACTGGGAGGAGGTTGAAGGCGAAATGGGCCGTGACGAATTCGACCGCTTCCTGTCGCTGGTGCGCACCATCTATGTGAAGGACAAAGCGCGCGAGGGCCTGCTCAAAGAGTTTGACGAACGTATCTATGGTGCCAAGCCTCCGCTGTTAGCGCTGGGTACTGACAGTTTCGAGGCTGTAAAGGCTTACAAGGACGCTTTCGATGAGGCGATCCAGTTCGACGGTTTGCCGCCGAGCCTTGGCAATGCTTATCGCAATCGCATCAACGTAATGCGCCGGGGCTTGCCTGCCACAGACTGGATTCCACCTGTGCTTGCCTGGTATCGCAAATTCAAGGCGCAGAAGCTGCTCGACCTGATCGAACGTATCGATAACAAATTCTCCGCCGATTGGATCGTGCAGCTGACGCCGACGCAGCGGATCAGCAACATGAACGAGGTGCTCAAGGCCATCGAGGCGGCCAAGACACCCGATGAGGTGTTGACCAGCAAGGTGTTCGACTTCGAACGCAAGCAGTTGTTGGACTTGCTCGACGGCGCGATCTACGGACGGCGCTTCGCCAGGTACGTGCTGCTGCGTCTAGAATATTTGCTGGCCAGCCATGCAGCGCCGTTGAATCTGCCCGACGAAATCAGCGTCGAGCATATCCTGCCGCAGACACCATCGAAAACAAGCCAGTGGGTGAAGGATTTCACCGAGTCACAACGTGAAATCTGGCTGCACCGGCTGGGTAATTTGATGTTGTTGTCACGTCGCAAAAATACTTCGCTGGGCAATCTGGACTTCACTGACAAACGCGTGCGTTATTTCGAGGACCGCGTCGAAAGCCTGCCAAATTCCCAGCGATTGCTGGCCACACCTGCGTTCGCACTATCTGACCTGGAGGCACGGCACAAAGATCTGCTGGAACGACTGGCCGTGTCGTACGGGGCAAAACCATGACGCTACAGAAGAAACACAGCGAGGATAGCCTCATCCGCCTATTGGGGGCTGGACGCCTGACGGCAACTGTCAAGCTGTGCTTAATGGTTCAGTCCGAGGACTGACGCGCATGGTCACGAAGAAACCCACCAAAGCCACACCCAGCTGGAGCGATGTCAAAACTAGGCTGGCCGATTTCGACCGCGCGAGCCTGCTGGGGCTGGTGCAAGACCTGTATGCCGCCAACAAAGACAACAAGGTATTCCTGCATGCCCGCTTCGGGCTGGGCGATGACCCGCTGGAGCCGTACAAGGATGTGATCACACAATGGATTAATCCGCCGGACTACCGCAAGCCGCAGTCGGTGGCCAAGGCGAAAAAAGCCATCAGCGACTACAAAAAGGCGCTGGGCCAGCCCGAGGGCTTGGCGGAACTCACGGTGTTCTACTGTGAGGAAGTGTTCGACTTTCTGGCCGGTTGCGGCATGGACGACGAAGGCTTTTACGACGCACTGGTGCGGATGTTCGAACAGGCACTGAAATACGTGTTGGCTTTGCCCAAAGTGCAGCAGGCGGCATTTCTCGCCCGGCTCGACCGGGTGCGCCAGCTTGGGCAGAACGTCGGCTGGGGCGTGGGAGATGATTTCGAGCATTTCTGGTCGGAAGCCGGGTTGGCGGGTGACGAATGAATATGACCAAACTCCCCATCAACCTCAATGACCTGCTGCGCCAGCGCACGGTCGAGGGCGAGCGTATCGAGTACAAGGCCGGTTGGAATCCGGACCCGATCATCCGCACCGTTTGCGCTTTTGCCAATGATTTCGAAAACCTCGGCGGGGGTTATGTGGTGATCGGGCAGGACTGCGATACCAATGGTCAACCGGTGTTTCCGCCGGTGGGGCTGGCCGAAAATCAGCTCGACAAAATCCAGCGGGAACTGCTGGCGCATTGCCAGTTGATCCAGCCGCCGTACTTTCCGGTATTGAGCATCGAGGAAGTTGAAGGCCGCAAATTGATCGTGCTGTGGGCACCGGGCGGACAGACCCGGCCCTACAAAGCGCCGGAAGCTGTTACGGCAAAGCACAAGGTTTGGAAGTACTTCATCCGTCGCTACAGCAGCACGGTGGAGGCCAAGGGCGAGTTCGAGCAGGAATTGTTGAGCCTGGCGGCGAAGGTGCCATTCGACGACCGCTACAACCAGTCGGCACGGATCGAAGATCTGTCCAAACCCTTGATGCAGGCATTTTTGCAGGAGGTGGATAGCGCATTGGCGGCGGACGCGCCCGGGTTGTCGGTCGAGGCATTGGCGCGGCAGATAAACGTGGCGGGCGGACCCACCGAGTCACCGTGGCCCAAGAACGTGGGCCTGCTGTTTTTCAATGAGACGCCGGAGCGGTTTTTCCCCGGTGTGCAGATCGATGTAGTCTGGTTTCCCGAAGGCGCGGGCGGTGATCGCTTCGAGGAAAAGATCTTCAAGGGCCCACTGGCGCGGATGACGCGCGAGGCCGTGATCTGCATCCAACGCAACTTCCTACGCGAGACGGTCATCAAGCATCCCGACCGCGCCGAGGCTACGCGGAGCGGGAACTTCCCCTACGCCGCCATCGAGGAAGCCTTGGTCAACGCGGTCTATCACCGGTCCTACGAGGAGCGTGAGCCCATTGAGGTGCGCATCGGCAACGACGAACTGGTCATCCTGAGTTTCCCCGGCCCGGATCGGTCGATCCGGCTGGAGGACTTTCAGGCGGGGCGTCTTGTCAGCCGCCGCTACCGCAACCGGCGGATTGGGGAGTTCCTCAAGGAACTGGAGATGACCGAGGGGCGCTCCACCGGCATCCCGAAAATTCTGAAGGAAATGGCGGCAAACGGCTCGCCCGCACCGCTGTTTGAGACGGACGACGACCGCCTCTCGTTTGTGATCCGTTTGCCGCGACATCCGCTGGCGCTTGTTCCTCCAGCAGACTCCCCGCAAGTCACCCCGCAAGTCACCCCGCAAGT